>ERZ869909.1385-NODE-1385-length-19778-cov-7.294503_pt1 | contig 19778 bp, 17 predicted proteins | sample MGYA00520892_ERZ869909 | MGnify/ENA primary metagenome ERZ869909 (study PRJEB32215, sample SAMEA104723947) | bioreactor metagenome | biome: bioreactor; feature: anaerobic bioreactor; material: water | place: China | collected 2015-03-12 ... | reverse complement strand
GGCGGACCCGGCAAGCCGGTCAGCGAGGGCGGCAAAGGCTATTCCTGCATCGCGGAAATCCGCATGATCGAGACGATTAATGACGGCAAGCCGAAAACGCCCTTCATGACGCCCGGCGACACGATCCGCATCGACATGCGGGACAAGTCCGGCAAGTCTATCTTCGGCGCGATCGAGCAGGACGTGGTGCGATATCAGCGCTAGCGCGCCGCCTTATTCCTGCCCGGCCACAAGTCCGTTCCGGTCACATTCGCGTACAAGAGTGTGATCATGGATATGCTGGCGGCAATCATCGGCGACGAACCGGCACGGGCAGCATTGCGCGCGGCCTACGCATTCAATCTGATCGTCCTGTTGCCGGTCGCGCGTGCCCTGCGCCAGCCCGTCGAAGGCGGGATAACCCTGCCTTCATCTCTGGGCATCAGCTATGCCGGCTTTCGCGGGCTCACGGGCAGCTTCTGGCTGGGTCTGGGCGTGCTCTCGATTGCCGGTCTGGTCTGGCCGCTGGCCCTGACGCCGGTTCTGGCGCTGCAGGTGATCTGCAAGGCGGCCTACCTGACAGGGACGGAGCTTCCAGCCATCCGGCGCGGGGGCGGATTGCAGACCAGCCCGCTCCTGATGGCGATATTCGTGCTGATCGTTCTGGTCTGGCCGGCTGTGCTGGGCTGGGCCTGGTTCAGTTAGCGCGCGAGGCGATCGACGCCTTCACCTTGTAGCGTTTCCCGTCGAAAGCCTCGAAAACCTGCGCCGCTTCCGGGTGGGCCACCGGCCCGTTGCAGGCGTCCGGCAGCAGGTTCTGCTCGGATACGTAGGCCGTGTAGTAACTCTGCTCGTTCTCGGCGAGGACGTGATAGAAGGGCTGATCCTTGCGCGGGCGAATGCGCTCCGGAATGGACAGCCACCACTCCTCGGTATTGGCAAACTCCGGGTCAACATCAAACACGACGCCCCGGAAAGGGAAGAGACGGTGACGGACTACATCACCGATGGTGAAACGCGCGCTGCGCACGGTCAAATTCCTGTAGCTCAACGGTTTAATCCGAATGTATGGCGCAGCGGTTCCAAAGCCAGCCCGCCGCTGCATGACGCGCTGCATCCTTAACGCCTGTCATCCTGTCACAGTCGTGTTATCATTCTCTTCAACACACGAACCAGTCCGGTCGGTCGGGTAGCGGGCTGCGTGCCGAAAGGCTGCGCGCCATGCCGGAACGGCCGGGCATCAAGGCCAGGTAAACCATGGACACGCATGACCCCGGCGGGCGGCCGGGGACCGATTCGCGCAAGACGTCATCAAACCGGTCGCGTAACGATGTAATTTACGGCGCGATCGATCTGGGTACCAATAACTGCCGCATGCTGATGGCACGCCGCGCGGCGCGGGGCTTCCGCGTGGTCGAGAGCTTCTCGCGCATCGTCCGTCTGGGCGAGGGGCTCGGGGCCAGCGGCGTGCTGTCTGATGAAGCCATGGACCGGGCCGCCGACGCACTGGCCGTGTGCGCCCAGAAGCTGGAACGCCGCAAGGTAACCCGCCTGCGTGCGGTGGCCACCCAGGCCTGCCGCATGGCCGCCAACGGACAGGACTTTCTGGACCGCGTCGAGCGAGAAACCGGCCTGAAGCTCGACCTGATATCGCCCGAAGAAGAAGCGCGCCTCGCCGTACAGGGCAGTCTGGACCTGCTGGACGACAGTTTCGACGCGGCGGTGGTGGTTGATATTGGCGGCGGCTCGACAGAGCTGTGCTGGCTGGATCTGGCCGAATGGCGCGCGCGCGGCGGCTATCCCGATGCCGGCAGGCCGGGCATTCGCGGCTGGACGACCATTCCGCTGGGCGTAGTGACGCTGTCGGAGCGCTGCCCCGAACCCAAAAACGCCACATCTCAGGAACGCGCGGCCTGGTATGAGGCGATGAAGGCCGAGGTGCGCAAGGAGACCCGTATCCCGAAGGGTGCCCGCCGTCTTCGTCCACTGTTCGAGCAGGGCAGGGCGCATATGGTCGGCACGTCCGGAACCGTCACCTCCATTGCCGGCGTGCATCTCAACCTTGTCCGGTATGACCGCAACCGGGTGGACGGACTTTGGCTGGAGGCGCACGAGGCGCGCGCAGCCTGTGACCGGCTCTCCACCAAGGATGCCGCCGGACGCTCGGGCGAAGGCTGTATCGGTACCGAACGGGCCGACCTGGTGGTGGCCGGGTGCGCAATCCTCGAAGCTGTACTGGACGGCTGGCCGGTGCCGCGGCTGAGGGTCGGCGACAGAGGGCTGCGCGAGGGTCTGCTGCTGAATCTCATCTATCCCAAACGCAAGCGCGGCCGCAGGGGCCGCAACGCCCGCCCGCGCAAGTCTGGCGGAGCAGGAGGCGACACATGAGTTCCGGCAAGGACGATGATCTGCCCGAGGAAAAGCGACGCAGGCGCTCCGGCCCGGTTACGGCAGGGGGCAGCAAGCGCGCCGACAAGCAGTTTCACGAGCGGGTGAAAACCGCCAAGAAGCGTAAAGTCTCCTCCCAGCGCTGGCTGGAGCGTCAGCTCAACGATCCCTACGTCCAGCGCGCGAAGGCGGAGGGCTACCGTTCGCGTGCGGCCTACAAGCTGATCGAACTGGACGAGAAGTTTGGTCTTCTGAAGCCCGGCATGCGCATCGCCGATCTGGGCGCAGCGCCCGGCGGCTGGGTTCAGGTGGCGCTCAAGCGCGGGGCAAGCCACGTGGTTGGCATCGACCTTCTCGAGATGGACCACATTGCCGGCGCGGTCCTGATGACGATGGACTTCACCGATCCGGGTGCGCCTGAAGCGGTAAAGGCGGCGCTGGGCGGGCCGGCAGACCTTGTCATGTCGGACCTTGCGCCCTGGACCACCGGGCACAAGAGCACGGACCATTTGCGGATCGTCAATCTGGTGGAGGCTGCAGCGGATTTCGCGCTGGAGACCCTGAAGCCGGGCGGAGCGTTCATTGCCAAGGCATTCCAGGGGGGCACCGAGAGCGAGATCCTTGCCCGGCTCAAACCGCGCTTCGACAAGGTGAAACACGCCAAGCCAGCGGCGAGCCGGTCTGACAGCTCGGAAACCTATCTCGTGGCGCTAGGGTTCAGGGGGTAGGCGCGCCCTCGACTGCTACAGCATCCCAGCCACGAAGCCCTGCCCGGCGCCTGACGCGCCGATGACAAACCCCAGTGCCGTCAAAGCCGCGACGATGGAGCCGCCGAACAGCGTTGCCGGGTGCAGCTTGCGCAAGGTGACGAGATCGTGGGCAGCCATGGCCGTCAGCAGAAGCACCGACACGACCAGCGCGATCGGCATGGCGGGCCAGTCAGGGGCAAACCCGTTCACGATACGGAAGGTGGCCGGCAGCATGAAGGTGATACTCGCCATCATCATCAGACGCTTGTGTGCCGTGCCGGTCTGACGATGCATGATCGCCAGGCCGACCAACAGGCCGAACGCCACGAGTGCCAGAATATCAAACCAGATCAGCACCGAAATGATGGGCAGGACCATATCGGCATCCAGCCCGGCGGCGATCAGGCGCGGGGCGAAGCCGGTAATCACCGGAATGCCGGTCAGGATCATTGCGACGGCCAGTGCCAGTCCGGCAATACCCATAATCTTGTGAATGCGGTATGCGCCGCGCCCGATGAGGAAAGTCTGGGTGACCAGAAGGATGTACCATGCGGTCATTACCGAGCCATGGATGTAAATCTCGCGCGTCATGAACGCGTCGCTCATGAACTCTTCCTGCTCGAAGAAGGCGCGCAGATAGAAGGTCTTGGAAAACCCGATGAAGACGAATGCCAGCAGAACCAGCGACATGTAGAAAAAGAAACCCGCCTGTGCGGCTTTCTCCTGTGTATCTTCGGGCGACGACGCAAGTGCAGCATCGGCCATAATTGTATCCTCCCCCAGCATGTTCTTGAAAGAAGGCTTCATCGGGATGAGGGGCATGTCAAGAATTGCCGGGTGCGCCACCGCCCGCACATCGCGGCCTGTAACACGGGCGCTTGCGTGCTAGCTTGGAGGATCACCGTCCGAATCGTATCCCGAGACCAGTCCGCGCGCCGATGAGTTCCATCCCCCTTTCCCAGCAGGCCTCTGCCCGTCCGCCCTCCGGCGGCGGTTCCCAGCCTGCCTATCTGGCGGGGCTCAACGCAGAGCAGCGCGCGGCAGTGGAAGCGACCGAAGGCCCGGTTCTGGTGCTGGCGGGGGCGGGCACGGGCAAGACTCGCGTCCTGACCACGCGGCTCGCGCACATCCTCGCGACGGGCAAAGCGAACCCATGGGAAATCCTCTCGGTCACCTTCACCAACAAGGCTGCCCGCGAGATGAAGCACAGGGTCGGCGCAATCATCGGCGAGGCGGTGGAGGGCCTGCCCTGGCTTGGCACGTTCCACTCCATCGCCGCGCAGATACTGCGCCGCCATGCCGAGCTGGTGGGGCTGAAATCCTCCTTCACCATTCTCGACACCGATGACCAGCTGCGGCTGATCAGGCAGATCCTCCAGGCCGAAGGCATTGACGAGAAGCGCTGGACCCCGCGCCATCTGGCGAGCCTCATCGATGGCTGGAAGAACCGGGGCATCCGCCCGGAGAAGCTGGGTGAGGAGGATCGCTGGACCTTTGCCGACGGCAAGGCCGATGTCCTTTACCGGCTTTATCAGGAGCGCCTGAAAGTCCTCAATGCCTGTGATTTCGGCGATCTGCTGCTGCACAATCTGACGATCTTCACCGAGCATGCGGACGTGCTGGCGCTCTACCACAGGCGCTTCCGCTACCTCCTTGTGGATGAGTATCAGGACACGAATGTGTGCCAGTATCTCTGGCTGCGCCTGCTCGCGCGCGGGTCTGGAAACCTCTGCTGTGTGGGCGATGACGACCAGTCCATCTATGGATGGCGCGGCGCCGAGGTGGACAACATCCTCCGCTTCGAAAAGGACTTTCCCGGCGCGACCGTGATCCGTCTGGAGCGCAATTACCGCTCGACGGGCCATATTCTGGGTGCCGCCTCGGGGCTCATCAGATCCAACCGCGCGCGCCTTGGAAAGACGCTGTGGACCGAGGATGATCCCGGCGAGAAAGTCCAGGTGCGCGGGCTGTGGGACGGTGAGGCCGAAGCCCGCTTCGTGGCCGACGAGATCGAGGCTTTCGTCCGCGCCGGTAACCAGCACAACGACATCGCCATTCTGGTGCGGGCCTCCTGGCAGATGCGCGCGTTTGAAGACCGCTTCATCATGCTGGGCCTGCCCTACAAGGTCATTGGCGGCCCGCGCTTCTTCGAGCGCGCCGAAATCCGCGATGCCCACGCCTATATGCGTCTTGTGCGTTCACCGGAAGACGATCTGGCGTTCGAGCGGATCGTGAACGTGCCGAAACGCGGCATTGGCGAGACCAGCGTGCAGAAAATCGCCTCGGCTGCCCGTTCCGCCGGTGTCTCGATGAGCGAGATGGCGGGCCTGATGGTCCAGACCGACGAGATACGCGGCAAGGCGCGCACCGCCTTGCAGGTCTTCCTGCGCGATATGGAGCGCTGGCGGCTGCAGGCCGACACCATGCGCCATGACGAGCTGGCCGAGATCATCCTCGATGAAAGCGGCTATACGGCGATGTGGCGCGAGGACAAGAGCCCGCAGGCCGCAGGCCGTCTGGACAATTTGAAAGAGCTCGTCCGCTCCATGGGCCAGTTCGACACGCTGGAAGCCTATCTGGAACACGTCTCACTGGTGGCCGATCTCGATCAGGCCGGAACCGGCGACGAGGTTTCCCTGATGACGCTCCACGCCGCCAAGGGGCTGGAGTTTCCGCTGGTCTTCCTGCCTGGCTGGGAGGAGACGGTGTTTCCCTCCCAGCGCTCGCTCGATGAGGGGGGCACCGCGAGCCTAGAGGAGGAGCGCCGCCTGGCATACGTGGGCATCACCCGCGCGAGGGAGCGGGCGGTTATCTCGTTTACCGCGAACCGGATGATTTTCGGGCGCTGGCAGTCCGTCCTGCCCTCGCGCTTCATAGACGAGTTGCCGCCCGAACATGCCGAGGCCAAGTCAGAGACCGGCTATTATGATGCAGGCCCCGGCTTTGCGGGCGTGTCAGAGCCGGCCGACCCGTTCCGCTCTGCCTATGACAGTCCGGGCTGGAAGCGCTTCAAGGCGGCGCAGGAAAGCGGCGCACGGCGCGATCCGGGCGTGATCGAAGGCAAGGCAAGGCTGATCGAGAGCGGCGATAGCGGTACTGGCGGATTCAGACGCGGCGACCGGGTCTTCCACCAGAAATTCGGCTATGGCCGGATTCTGGTGGCAGACGGCGCCAAGCTCACCGTCGCCTTCGACAAGGCGGGTGAGAAGAAGGTTGTCTCCAGCTTCGTGGAGAAGGCGTGAGGGGCGCCGCGCCTGTTGCCAGCGCACACTATCGACCTTCTGCCGCAATGGCTCTAAACCTTTGCCCATGAGCACGAAAATGCAATCCCGTCCGGCGCGGACCAATGAGCGCGAGGCCCAGCGCGAGGCGACGCAGAGCCGTATTCTCGATGCGGCCATCATCCTTTTTGCCCAGCGCGGGTTTGCCGGCGCGTCAGTCAGCGACGTGGCCCGTGCCTGCGGCGCGCCCGTGCCGCTCATCATGTATCATTTCAAGTCCAAGCAGGGCCTTTGGGAGGCGGCGGTCGAGCGCCTCTATGCGCGTGTCAACGCGCATCTTGCCGGCGAGCTGAAGAGCACTGAAGGCCTTGCCGGCCTGCCTTTCTACAAGGCGGCCATCCGCGCCCATATCACCACGCTGGCCGCGCACCCCGAGCATATGCGACTGCTTCTTCAGGAAGGCGCGGAACGAACGGATCGCCTCGAATGGCTGATTGCAAGCCACCAGAAGCCGCTGAACGACAAGATCATCCACCTCATCGTGTCAGCGCAGGGCGAGGGGCTGATCGCAGCGGGTGATCCGACGCATCTGATGTTCGTGCTGTCGGGCGCGTTTTCATTTCCCATCGTGCTGGCCCCCGAGTACGAGATCCTGACCGGCAGGAACTCGATCGATGCCAGTCAGATCGAGGCGCATATCGATGCCTGCCTGGAACTGATCCTGAAGCCCGGCCACTAGTTTCCCACTGTGCAAAGCACGCCTGGTTGACGGGCCAGGAGGCGCGGGTTAACTCCCCGCCAGCCTGCTACGCGCAGGCGACAATCAGGGACATCTTGATGGACGGCAGTTCCAGTTGCCCGCGTCTGACACGGGCCAAACTCAACTCAATGCCCTCCGGCCTCCAGACGCCGGGTGATCCGGCAGCGGCTCGTCCTTTCAGGACCCGCGCTTTCGTCTGATCCGCTCGCGTCTGAAGGTCCGTCAGGACCAAACATTCGCGCGGGCGTGAGAATCAATCCCGTCTCGCTTCGTTATCACTGTGTGCCGGCCGCTCCGCGGTCCGCACGCGCTCGTGTCACGCATGCCCCGGCAGCGGGCTGCGGGCAGGCAAGGAGGCCGGTCATGGATGATCCGTCGAGTAGGCGGGCCGTGATGCGTCCCACAGGACGTGGCGGCCTGCACGAGCAATCCGAGATTTGCGCCCGTGGCGGGATGTCCGGCGCGCGCTGACCTTTTCATGTCGAGGAGGCCGGTGCGCCTCAGACAGCCTTCTGACGGGCCAGTTACAACGCCCTGTCAGGAGGCTCTGACATGACGAATACCCACATCGCGGCAGCAGTCCGCGACTTTCTGAACAATAACGACACCGCATCCATCACGGCCGCTTTCGCCACGCTGCATCCGGCGGATATCGCCAATGCCATCGGTACACTCAGCCCCGAAGAGGTGGCCCGTGTGCTGGTGGCACTCGGCGTAGAGCGGGCGGCCGAAGTCTTCGGCTACCTGCCTGCCGACATGCAGGCCGAGACGGCACTCGCCATGGAACGCGATGCGCTGGCAGCGCTCATCACGGCCATGTCGCCGGACGAGCGGGCGGACCTCTTCAACGTCCTGCCCAAGGACTTGCAGGACAGGCTTCTGCCCGTTCTCGCACGCGCCGACCGCGAAGATATCCGCAAGCTCTCGGCTTATGTCGAAGGCACGGCCGGGGCGATCATGACCTCGGACTACGCCACGCTCAAACCCGACCTCACCACGGTGGAAGCCATCGCCAAGCTGCGCCGCGAGGCCCCCAACAAGGAGACCATCTACGACTCCTACGTGGTTGACGAAGACCGCCGCCTGATCGGCGTGGTGTCGCTGCGCGACCTGCTGACCGAGCCGGATGAAGCACTTGTAGGCGACATCATGGTGCGCGAAGTGATCTCCGTGCGTGCGGAAGACTCCCAGGAGGACGCTGCCCGCAAGATCGCCCAGTACGACCTGCTGGCCATTCCCGTTATCAATGGCGGGGATGCCCTGGTCGGCATCATCACGGCTGACGACGCGATGGATGTGCAGGCGGCCGAAGCCACCGAGGACTTCTACCGCGCCGGTGGTGTCCAGGATGTGGGCAGCGACCAGAAGGGCTATGTGCCCGGCATGAAGCGCATCACCAATGTGCGCACCGCGTCCACCTTCGTGCTCTACCGCATGCGCATTGTCTGGCTGGTGCTGCTGGTATTCGGCAACATCTTCTCCGGCGCGGGCATCGCCTATTTCGAAGACACGATCATGGCCTATGTGGCGCTGGTCTTCTTCCTGCCCTTGTTGATCGACTCCGGTGGCAATGCGGGTTCACAGGCCGCCACGTTGATGGTGCGCGGCCTTGCAGTGGGCGATGTGAAGCTTTCCGACTGGGGCAAGATGATCGGCCGGGAGAGCTTTGTCGCGCTGCTGCTGGGTGTCACCATGGCCGTCGCGGTGTCTGCCATCGGCATATTCCGGGGAGGACCTGAGATCGCGCTTGTGGTGTCGCTTTCCATGGTGGTGATCGTGCTCGTTGGCTCGATCATCGGGATGAGCCTGCCTTTCATCCTCTCCAGGCTGAAGCTCGATCCTGCAGCAGCATCCGCCCCGCTCATCACCTCCATCGCCGATGCGGCGGGCGTGCTGATCTACTTCTCCATAGCCACCGCCCTTCTTGATCTGCCCGCCGCGGCGGCATGACCGGTCCCAATCAGCAGGAGCAAGACCGATGAAAAAATATCTCTTTGTGTTGAGTGCACTGGCGGTGAGCCTCTCCGCCATGCCTGCAAGCCTTGCCAATGGCGGCCCCTACGCGGTGGATGATGCCGGGATCGCAACGCCGGGCAAGTTCAAGCTGGAAAGCTGGAGCTCGTTTGCCAATAATGGCGACCGGGTCTGGCTCGCCTCGCCGGGCTTCACGCTCGAAGCCCTGCCCTTTGTAGAGTTCGAACTGACGGTTGAAAGCCGCCGCACCGACGGAGAGTGGGCGACCACTTTCGCGCCTGCGGCCAAGATTGCCCTGCGCGATATTGACGAGCACGGATATGGCCTCGCCCTGTCGGTGGGCAGTGGCCATGCCGGGGTGATCCGCAACGCGGACACGCTCTATGCCGTGGTGCCGCTTTCGCTGCCGGTCCACGAGCGTCTCAACCTGCATTTCAATGCAGGTGTGGAGCGTGACCTTACCGAGAACGAGACTGTGGGTGTCTGGGGCATGGCCGCGCAGGTAATGGCCCATGAGCGGCTGGAACTGATCGGCGAGGTGTTCGGTGCGGAGAATGACCGCCCCGGCTGGCAGGCGGGCATTCGCCCCTTCCTGTTCGACGGCAATGTTGCTCTCGATGTCGTCTATGGGCGCAATCTCGATGGTGAGCGGGCCGACTGGCTCACCGTTGGTCTGGCGTTCGAGTTCTAGGATGAAGGGCTGGGCGGGTTTCGGATACCCGTGCGGACAAGACGCCGGAGCAGATAGTCGGACGGCTGGGCCTTGAAACAGCAGTCACGGCGGCGCGCCGGCACATTTGCGATAGGGGAGCGATAAGCTGCTTGGTGACTGCTCATACGCGATCTAGTGTGTATCCGGGATGGATGGGGGAGGCACATCATGATCCGCGCAATGATTATCTCCGCCATGCTGGCCGGGCTCGCCTGTTCGGGGTGCACTGCCCAGGAGCGGATTGACGGTATCGATACCGGCGTGATGCGCGGGGTGGTTCAGTTTCTGGGGCATGAGATCACCCGGGAGGTGATACTCGATAATGGCACGCCGGTCGTGGAGGCGCGCGTGCCGGGCGGGTTCAACTATACCCTCGCGGGCATGGCCTGCGACCCGGTATCCTGCGCCGGCATGGTGAGCCTCGTCGAGTTCCCTGATGAATTTGGAATGACGGCTGACCTTGCAAACCAGATCAACGGGCACTGGGCGGCGGTGAAAACCGTGCTGCATGAGGGGACGGTCGAGTTCTCGCGCTATGACGTAACCGATGGTGGCACGACCACTGAAGCACTGGCGGCGTCGGTCAACGCGTTGCTGGACGTTACCCGGACCATAATGGGCTCATTGCTGGACCAGGAGAGCCAGCGTTAGCCGGCCTTCAGTGTCAGGATCGCCCAGCCGTCAATCAGATCGGTGTGGGCGGTCACGAGGCCAGCTTGCGCATAGGCCGCTTCGACACCCTCGATCTGATCTTCCAGCAGTCCGGACAGCACGGCGCGGCCTTCCGGCGCCAGACGCTGCGCCAGCGCGCGTGCCAGCTCCTGCAGCGGCCCGGCAAGGATGTTGGCGAAGATCAGGTCAAACACTGCGCCGTCGAAGGCCGGATGATCGAAACCGTCCGCGGTGACGGCCTGGATCCTGTCGGCTACGCCGTTCTTGGCGTTGTTGATTTCGGTTTCGGCCACGGCTTCGGGATCAATGTCCGTCGCGAGGACATCGGCATTGGGCCAGACCAGTGCCGCAGCGATGGCGAGCGCCCCTGTACCGCATCCCAGGTCGAGAACGCGCGCCACCTTCAAGCCCTCGCGCTGAAGCCGGTCGCAGGCGATGAGGCAGCCCATGGTCGTGCCGTGATGTCCCGTCCCGAAGGCCGGGCCGGCTTCGATCTCGATCCCGAGCTCGCCCGGCTCTAGTGGGCGGCGGGCGTGCTCGCCATAGACCACGAACCGGCCGGCCTTCACCGCCGGCAAGCCTGCCAGCGAGAGGCGCACCCAGTCTTCTTCAGGCAGAGGCGCAAACTGCACCTCGAGGCCATCTGCATTCAGCCCGAGCGTTTGCAGAAAGCCTTCCACATCAACCGGATCGGAGAACAGCACGTCCAGCCGCCAGACTTCCTCGCTGCCGTCCTCGAAAAAGGACCAGGAGAGCATCGGCCCGTCCTCCATCGCCGCCAGCGCCGCATCGGCCGCCTTCATGGGTGCAGCCGGGCCGATGGCGAGCAGGCGCCAGAGTGTGGACATGGGAGCGTTTCCTTGCGCTAGCGTTCGCGACGATAGAGCCACATGGCGACGGGTTCGAAAACCGCTGCGGGGACACCCGGCGCGAACAAGGCCAGCAATATCGCGCCTGCGTGCGGTGTGCCAGCCATGATATCGCGAATTACACTGACCGGCAGTGTAGGCCAAACACGGCAAATATCCCGCCGCGTCCTGCCTGCGCGTCGATAGCGTCCACCGCCAGCTTGCCCCCGAAGCGGCGCGACAGCGCCGAGGTCTCAATGGCGGGTGTTGTCATGGCCGGGCTCGTCAGCAGTCCGCAAGGCGCGCCGGTTCAGCCGAATCCCCCACAGGGCACGCCAGCAAAATATTACGGTTTCGACGGGTCGGCGGCGGACTATTCCTTTTCCAGCGCGAAGGCGTCGATCTCAACCCCGTCCGCGTTGATGGCGCGGTAGGACAAGGTGCCGGCGGCCGAGTCCATCTCGATGATCTGGTAGGTGCGCTCATTCGTGGTGCCAAAGGCTACGAAATCACGCAATTCCTGCTCGTACATCTTCGTGCCAGACACAGCGACCAGATATATCGTGCCATGCTCTCCTGGCTCGGCCGGGCGGTGGTTCCTCATAGGCACGGTGCGCATATAGGCGTGGTCGTGGCCCTGGAAGGCGATATCGACATTGTGCCGGTCGAAGATCGGGCCCCACGCATCGCGCAAGGGCTGGTTGTCGCGGCCCGGACGCGAGGCATAGAAGGGGTGGTGATAGATCACCACTTTCCAGCGGGCATCGCTCTCGCCCAGTACCCGGTCCAGCCACTCGGTCTGGGTTTCCGGTTCGATCAGGTCGTAATTGGAATCCATCACCACGATCAGCATGTCCTGATAGGTGAGATGATAGGTGCGGCCCGGATCGAGATGCTCAGATCCATTGTCGGGCAGCGCGAAGTGATTGAGATATATGGTCGGGTGGCCGCCATGGCTGTCATGATTGCCAATCGCCGGGACCACCACCGAGCGGTCGAAAACGGACGAGCCTTCCTCGAAGAACTGGTCCCAGTTGTCGCGTTCGGTGCCCTTGTCGATGAGGTCGCCGGCGATCATCCAGAAGCGGATATGGGGAAATCTCGCAAAACCCTGGCGGATAAGGTCGCCCCATTCGTCCAGCCCGTTCTGCGGGTCGCCCAGATAGGCGAACTGCCAGGTCTCCGACCCCGGCTCGCCGGCGGTGCGGAAGGTGCGCGTCTGGCTCCAGCGCCCGCCGCCGTCCGCGCTGACACCAAAGGCATAGCCCGTCCCCGGCTCAAGCCCGGTCAGGCGCACGCGGTGCAGGTCAATGGCCGGATCGTTGACGATCTGGCGGCTGCTCAGGCGCACCGTTTCGGCCCGCGCATAGCTTACCGATTCGTCTTCATTTTCAGCCGCAAACCAGAGCACCGCATCGCTGGCCGTACCGGCGCGGGTGCGCCACTGAATGGTGATCTCGCCGCGCGGATCGCCCTGCCAGGTCTGGATGATATGGTCAGGCTCCTGCGAGGAGGGATAGGCGGTCAGCCGGAAGAAGCCGACCATGCGCGAGACAAATTCCCAGCTTTCATAGGATCTTAGCACGGGCAGGCCGGTCAGCTCGGCCGGCAGGGTGGTGACATGGTCGTCATCATCGAGGAAAAGCTCGGTGCCGATGGCCGCGACCACCACATCCGTACCCTCGACAAGCGGCGTGATTTCAACAGCTTGCCCGCCATCTGCCGGCGCGGCAAAGACCACGTAGGGCTTCTGCTCGCCCGACAGGGTGGGGATGCCCAGATGCACCTCGCCCGCCTCGTAGAGGCGCGCCCACACCTGGTAGTCATCCTCGCCATCCACCAGGAAATCGAGATCGGCGCGGCGCGAAAAGCCCAGATCTTCCAGCCAGTAAGGCGTCTCGCCCCAATTGGCCTCATGGGCGACATAGATGCGGGCCGGGCGGTCAATGGCAAAACGGACAAAGGCCGTTGAAAGATAAGCCCTTTCCTCCTCCGTCAGTGCCGCCAGCGCCGTCTCCGGGGTCAGCGCCACCAGCGCTTCAGGCTCCATCGAGGCGACCAGCCGGTCAAGGATATCAGAGACTTGTGCCTCCAGCGCGGCATGGGGCGACTGGGCGGGGGCGCGGGTATGATCTTCGGCAAAGCGGGCGCCGGGATCGGCCCAGGCCGTTGAAATGCTGGCAAAAAATGCAAGGACAATGCTGGCGAGGCGGATCATGGCACGCTCCCGGAAAACCCCTTCGATTTCCTCCCTATAGCCGGTTCGCGGGCGCTTGTGTGTGACAGTTTTTTTCATGGATAGCGGGGTGGGACAGCCATTTGCAGGTTTTTCGCCTATCCGGAGGACAAGCCGGCGCAGCACACTGCGATTGATCGGCGCGAGGCGGCGGACTAGCTTTGCCCCATGACCCAGATCATCCCCCCCTCGACCATCCAGACCTTCACCCCCAAGGGCGGCCCGGCCAGCGGCCGCAAGGCCTTGCCGCTGCTTCGAAAAGAGCTGGAACGGCTGGGGCTGGACGGCTTTCTTGTCCCCCATGAGGACGAGTACAACAACGAATATGTCCCCGCCAGCGCCGACCGCCTGGCATGGGTAACCGGCTTCACGGGCAGTGCGGGCGCGGCGATTGTGATGAGGGAGAGAGCGGCCATTTTCACCGACGGACGCTATACCCTGCAGGTGCGCGCCCAGGTGGATGGAGAACTCTTCGCCTTCGAGGGCTTTCCCGAGCCGGGAATCGCGGGCTGGATTGCCGCAAATGGCCGTAAAGGCGAGGTAATCGGCTATGATGCCCGCCTGCACACGCCCGACGCGATGGCGCGGATAGAGGCCGCGGCCGCGCGCGCGGGTATCCACATGCGGGCAGTTGACGAGAACCCGGTGGATAGAATCTGGGACGACCGCCCGGCGGCCCCGTGCGCGAAAATCTATCCCCACCCCGTCACCCTGACCGGGCGCAGCGTCGAGGAGAAACTTGACGAGATTGCCCAGGCACTTAAGGAGGCGGGCGCCGATGCGGCCGTGCTCACAGACCCGGTTTCGGTGGCCTGGATCCTCAATCTGCGCGGCGGAGACGTCGCCTGCGCCCCGATAGGTCTGGGACGGGCAATTGTGGGGTCGGACGGGTCTATCTCAGGGTTTTTTGACCCCGAAAAAGGGGTTTCTGACGCCTATCCCGCGGGTGGCAACAAGATATCCATCAAACCGGAAGACACGTTCGATGCGGCGCTGGCCCTGCTGACCGGGAAAACGGTGCTGGCCGACCCGTCCATCACCAGCGCCCATGTCTTCAGCCAGCTGGAAAAGGCCGGCGCGACCATCAAGCGCGGCGCCGATCCGGTGGCCCTGCCGCGCGCGATCAAGAACGCGGTGGAGGTGGAGGGCGCCCGCCAGGCCCATGTCCGCGACGGCGCGGCGATCGTGCGCTTCCTGCACTGGCTCGATACCGACGGCCAGTCCGGCCATGAGGACGAGATCAGCGCGGCGGTGAAGCTGGAAAGCTTCCGCCGGGCGCTGCCAAGTTTCCGCGATATCAGCTTCGAGACCATTTCGGGCGCCGGGCCGAACGCGGCCCTGCCGCACTACCGCGTCTCTACCGAGACGGTAAGAAAGCTGGAGCGTGGCTCGCTATATCTTGTGGACTCCGGCGGGCAATACCCGGACGGCACCACCGATATCACGCGCACCGTGCCGGTGGGCGAGCCGGACGCCGCCATGCGCCGCGCCTTCACGCTGGTGCTGAAGGGCCATATCGCGCTTACCCGCATTCGCTTCCCCGAAGGCACGACCGGATCCCAGCTTGACGTGCTGGCGCGCGCGCCCTTGTGGATGGCGGGCATGGATTATGACCACGGCACCGGCCACGGGGTGGGCAGCTACCTCTCCGTCCATGAAGGGCCGGGCCGCATCGCCAAGGCGCCGAACCTCATCGCGCTGAAACCGGGGATGATCTTCAGTAACGAGCCGGGCTTCTATCTCTCCGGCCAATGGGGCATCCGCATCGAGAATTTGCAGGTCATCACCCCGCCAGCCGACATTCCCGGCGGCGAGCGGCCGATGATGGGGTTTGAAACGCTCACCCTTGCCCCCATCCATGCCGGGCTGATCGATGTCAGCCTGCTCAATGGGGAGGAGCGTGACTGGCTCAACGCCTATCATGGCGACGTGCTGGCGAGGATCGGCCCGCTGGTGGCGGGCGAGGCAGAGGTGCATGCCTGGCTGAAAGCCGCCTGCAAGCCGCTGTGAAAACGTCAACACTGAAACCCCGGAACGCCGGGGAAGGTGAAACCCCGGACGCGAAGCGATCCGGGGCCTCGAAACAATCCGGCACGAGGTCCCGGCTCTCGCTGCGCTCGGCCGGGATTTCAGCCACCACCCCTGAAACCCCGGAACGCGATAAGCGTATCCGGGGCCTGTGGACCTTTCTGAGGGAGCTCCCGGCTCTGCGCTTCGCTTGGCCGGGATTTCAACCCTCTGATGAAACCCCGGACGCGAAGCGATCCGGGGTCTCGAAACACTCCGGCACCAGCTCCCGGCTCTCGCTCCGCTCGGCCGGGATTTCATCACAAAAGACTGAAACCCCGGAACGCCGAAGGCGTATCCGGGGCCTGTGGCCAGTGCTCCTCGCCCCTGCCCTCTTTTTAAGCGGCTGCTTTACCAGCGATGTGGAGCTGATCGGCGCGCGTCAGGCCACCCGCGCCCTGCCGCCGGGCGAATACACCCATACGCCGTTCGATACCGAGGGCGTGGAATGGGGCGGGGTCACGTGGCAGGGCCGGATCGACTATGCGCGCTTCTCGCGCCGCTATACCTCCGACGCGCCGAACTTCCCGCACCAGAATGCGCGCCTGCGCCGCCTCTCGGGCGATATCTATATCGCCCAGTGGCCGCGCGAGGACGGGGTCGGCTATGGCGTGCTCTTCACCTATGAGGGCATGGCGACCTATCACCAGGCCGATTGCCATGTCCTCTCGGCCGAACAGCTCATCGCCGCCGGCATCACCCGCGACCCGGAAGGCTTCTGCGATATCGAAACGCTTGACCAGCTCGAGCAGGTCATACGAACCTATCTCGACATTCTGGACGGCGACGTGCGGATTGACGGGATTTATCGCAGGGTGGGGTGAGGGTTGGCCAATACGAAAAGCGAAAGACTCAAGAACCTGGTTCAGCATGGGTATTTTCCCAGTGAACTTCCGCCGCCTTTTGTAACAACTGATCTAGCGAAAAATAGAAAAAGCACTTTAAACGAATTGAATAAAATAGACGCAAATCAATCTTTCTACAGTGAATACGACAGGTATTCTATTTCAAGGGCGGGACTAAAAAGGCGCGAATTAGCTGTTATAAATCCAGTTAACTTTTGTATTTAGCGAATTGCATTAACGAAAGCTACGTTTCTATCAAAAAATTTCTTTCGTCAAGCGACTTTGCGACCTTTGAATTTGACCTTACTCCAAACTCATCGGGTTCTTTATTTTTTACGGATTATAATGATTTAGAGAGTCGCTACAGCAGATTGATGAGCCGATTTAATGTCACAATAATGACAGACATAAGTCGATTCTATCCTACAATATATACACATTCTATTGCATGGGCTATTTATGGTAAGTCGTCGGCCAAATCTCTGTATCAGCAGCACAAATTGAAAGGCACTTTGGCTGACAACCTCGATAAGCTAGCCAGAAATGCCCAGCGCGCCCAAACCATGGGCTTGCCAATAGGTCCACAGACATCTCGGATTCTGGCCGAGATTGTCGCAGTTGGCATCGAAAATGATATTAAAAGAAATGTAAAAAATATCGAATTAGTAAGAAATGTTGATGATATATTGATCGGCGTTCCGACTAACATGGACCCTAAGTCTTACTTTTCAAAAATTATTCCTTCTGTCAAAAATTTTGAACTTGATATTAATTTCGAAAAAACAAAAATAATGGATTCTTCATTTATTTACTCCGGAGATTGGGATGTTGAGCTCCGGGAATTCAAAATGACGCTATCTGCTGTGCGGCAGAGAAATTACATTGAACATTATTTTAAAAGGGCTTTGCAGCTCCATTCTGAAAACCCAGAGGACAATGTCCTGAAGTATGCAATAAATAGATCTAGATCCTTTATGATACACAATAATAACTGGAAATACTATGAGTCATTTCTACTTCGATTCTCGAGAATTAATGGGTCTTGCATACCCGGCGTTTGCCAAATTTTAATAAATGAAAGATTGGCAAAAAGAAATTTGGACAATGAATCTATTTCTAAATTTATACATGATACAATAGAAGCTCACATCGAATCTTACCATTATGAAGAAATAGCGTGGGTTCTATTTCTTTCTAAAGCCCTTAGAATATCCATTAAAAGACGTATAAATAAGAAACTTGAAGGAATTGAATCTGGTGTCTGTGCGCTACTTCTTATGGATATAAATAAGCGCGGTTTGTTGGACGGTAACTTTAATACAAACCTCTGGTTAAAATGGTTAAACGCCGATGGATTTAAATCAAACATGTGGTTAGTTGCTTATGAGGCACCGCTCAAAGGCTGGCTAATCCCTAAAAACAAATCTTATTTGAATAAAGGAACGCATGCAGGTGCAATGTATTCAAAAAAAATAAGCTTTTATGATGATAGTAAAAACGTCCGAAGGACCAAGATCGGCAATCTCTGGTACAAAATTGAAGAGGAGAGAGCTCGCTACGCTCTTCGCCTCTTTAGAAGCATCGGCTTGTAGGCCCTACTCCCCCAGCGCCTTGATCTCGTCCCTTAGGCGGGCCGCTTCCTCGAATTCGGGACCGGCGCGGTGTGGACGGATGCGTGTCTCAAGAGTGGTTTCTGACCACCTTGAGGTTGTCAGGCTTGCCTGTTCCTAGCGGGGCGTCAAGAAAATGTGTTCCGTATGCCCTCAAACCCGATACCCGCGTTTCCCCGACGCAAGTCGGGGTCCAGAGGGACTGGGCACCGGCTTTCGCCGGTGAAACGCAGATAAGGGTTTTCGCATGATCCTTGCGCGCATAAGCTCAAAGTTATGCGTGACGAGCCGTTCCAGCCTTGCGTGTATCTGATGGCGAGTCAGCGCAATGGCACGCTCTATTGCGGCTCCACCTCGACACCGATCAAGCGCATCTGGGACCATAAGGAGGGTGTCGGCTCGGTCTTCACCCGCAAGTATGGGGTGACACTTCTGGTCTGGTACGAGTTTCACGACCTGATGGCCGCAGCCATCAAGCGTGAGCTGCAAATCAAGGAATGGAAGCGGCGCTGGAAGCTGGAGCTGATAGAGGCGGCAAATCCGGAGTGGCGCGACCTGTATCAGGACTGGTTCTAATTCCCTGCCACGCGTTTCACCGGCGAAAGCCGGGGTCCAGTCGAACCGTTACTCTGGGTCCCGACTTTCGTCGGGAAAACGCGGTATCAAGGATGTGCTGAGGTGAAACCTACTCCCCCAGCGCCTTGATCTCGTCCCTTAGCCTGGCCGCTTCCTCGAATTCGAGATTGGCGGCCGCCTCGCGCATGCGTTTTTCAAGGTCGGCGATGACCGCCTTGAGGTTGTTGGGTTCGAACTTTGCCTGATCTTCACGGGCGGTCAAGCGATCTGACGAGCGCTGGCGGCCGCGTGAGCCCCTGCCGGCCGCCGTCTTCTCCATCACGCCTTCGAGCACATCGGAAATGCCACGCACAATCGTGCGCGGGGTGATGCCGTGCGCCTCGTTATGGGCGATCTGCTTGGCGCGGCGGCGCTCCGTCTCGTCCATCGCGCGCTGCATGGAGCCGGTCACGCTGTCCGCATAGAGGATGACGCGCGCATCGGCATTCCTCGCCGCGCGGCCGATTGTCTGAACGAGGCTCGTCTCCGAGCGCAGGAAGCCCTCCTTGTCGGCATCGAGAATGCCCACGAGGCCACATTCGGGGATGTCCAGCCCCTCGCGGAGCAGGTTGATGCCCACCAGCACGTCATAGACGCCAAGGCGCAAATCCCGGATCAGCTCGATGCGCTCCACCGTGTCGACGTCGGAATGCATGTAGCGCACTTTCAGGCCCTGCTCGTGCATGTATTCGGTGAGGTCTTCGGCCATGCGTTTTGTCAGCGTGGTGATGAGGGTGCGATAGCCGGCAGCGGCCGTGGCGCGCGCCTCCTCGATAATGTCATCGACCTGGCTGAAGCCCTGGCTGGCGACGGGGCGCACCTCCACCGGCGGATCGATGAGGCCGGTCGGGCGGATCACCTGCTCGGTGAAGACGCCGCCAGTCTTGTCCAGCTCCCACGATCCGGGCGTCGCCGAGACGTGGATGGTCTGCGGGCGCATCGCCTCCCACTCCTCGAATTTGAGGGGGCGGTTATCCATGCAGGAGGGCAGGCGGAAGCCGTGCTCGGCGAGCGTGCGCTTGCGGGAGAAGTCGCCCTTGTACATCGCGCCGAGCTGCGGGATCGTCACATGGCTCTCATCGGTGAAGACGAGGGCGTTTTC
>ERZ869909.1384-NODE-1384-length-19782-cov-229.175488_pt1 | contig 19782 bp, 22 predicted proteins | sample MGYA00520892_ERZ869909 | MGnify/ENA primary metagenome ERZ869909 (study PRJEB32215, sample SAMEA104723947) | bioreactor metagenome | biome: bioreactor; feature: anaerobic bioreactor; material: water | place: China | collected 2015-03-12 ... | reverse complement strand
TCAAGCTCTACAACGACTACTACGGCCATCTCGCCGGCGACGACTGCCTGCGCCGGGTTGCGCAAATCGTCAGTACCGCTGCCGCGCGGCCTCGCGACTTGCTGGCACGCTTCGGCGGCGAAGAGTTCGCTCTCGTATTGCCGGAAACGGACCTGGAAGCCGCCTGTCAGGTGGCAGAGCGCTGTCGAGCTGCCCTGGCTGATGCAGCCATCCCGCATCGCGCTTCCGACGTCTCTCACCTCGTCACCGTCAGCATGGGCGTGGCAACCGCTACCCCGGCGGAAGGGGGGATCCCGGCCAGCCTGATCGAACAGGCGGATCGGCGGCTCTATCAGGCCAAGCAGAGCGGGCGGGACCGTATCGTTGGGGCGTGATTGACCTGTCTCAGGAGATGGAGTTGGCGCCAGCCTCCCTTGGTGATGTACGGTCAGAGTTAACCTGAGTTAATGAGCAGTGAGGGGTTGTGAGCGCGGCAAAGGAAATTCTCGAGCGGCTGGCGGGCTGCCCACTTCCCGAGTGGCATCTCGTCGAGCCTTCACTTCGGCGCAAGACACTAGAGTCGGGCGAAACCCTTTTTCTATCTGGCATGGCGCGCCCCTACGTTTACTTCGTCGAGACTGGGATCATCAAGATGATCTACGAAACCTGCGACGGCGATGCCTGGGTCAAGGCATTCGCTGCCGAAGACAGGTTCTTCGCCAGTCTTGCCGCCCTTTTGCCTGGTGGTGTCACCAGCTTCAGCGCCGTTGCCGCTTGCTCGGCTTCGGTCGAATCGTTGCCATACCACCTGCTGGATCAGCTAGGCGACAAACATCCACAATGGCAGCGTGCCCTCCGGAAAGGCTTCGAGCTCTATGGCTTTCGCAAAGAGGCGCGTGAGCGCGACCTGCTCACACTCTCTGCGGAGGAACGCTACCAGCGTTTCATCGAAGAGTACCCGCATATCGCCGAGCGAGTGACGGATCGGGACATTGCAGGCTACGTCCGGGTCACGCCCGTTGCCCTCAGCCGGATCAAGGCGCGCATCAAGCTCAGGCAGACGGAGGAGGGCGATGCATCCTGACATTCTCGACTACAACCAACGGCAGGAGCCCTGCGACAAAGCCATCTGCGACCTCCTGGCCGAGACCATCGAACGCCACCTGCCCGAGGCCGAGAGCAAGGTGTGGCATGCCCACCCTGTCTGGTTCCTCGATGACAACCCGATAGTCGGCTACAAGAAGCTCAAGCACTGCGTGCGGCTGCTGTTCTGGAGCGGCCAATCCTTCGAAGAGGAAAGTTTGCAGAAAGAGGGCAGCTTCAAGGCCGCGGAAGCCCGCTACACCGCCGTCGAGCAGGTCAACGTCGAGGACCTCGAGCGCTGGCTCGGCAAATCCCGCGACATTCAGTGGGATTACCGAAACATCGTCAAACGCAAGGGGCGGCTTGAACGGTTGAAGTGAAGGGCGTACGCCACATCCTCAGCTCTGTAGAGGCGCTAGCCAGACCTGCCGGCCCTCGCGCCGAACACTTCCTTCGCGCTGAAGCTGTGCCAGCGCGCGATAGACCGACTCGTGCGTCAGCCCGATCTCACCTGCCAGGGCTTTCCAGCTGCCCGGCAGCCTAAACTCCGCGTTCTCTCCGCTGGCGTGCGCCTGTAGATAGGCGAGCAGGCGCTCCTGGGCACGGGGTATGTTGAGAATCTCGATGCGCAGGCGCGCCTCATGCAGCCGCCGGGCCAGGTCGATCATGAGCTCGGTCGCCAGCGCCGGTTGCCGCTGCATGCCTTCGAGCACGGCGGCCTTGGGGTAGCTGAGTAGACAAGCTTCGGTGTCGGCCATTGCATCGCAATGGTAGCGAGCTGCGAACAACGAAGCCTCGGCCAGCCAGCGGGCGGGGCCGGCGCGGTCGACGGTCACTTCCGCTCCCGTCTGGTTCATCCGCATCATCCGCACCTGACCGGACAGGATCACGTACACCGAGGCGACAGGCTCCCCGGCGTGGAATAGCATCTCCCCGGAGGCCAGCCGCCGCCGATGGCCAGGGCGGCCGGCTAGCGTCTCCAGGGTCGAGGCGATGCCCGGTAACGAACTGAATATGATTTCGCTCATACCCAAATGATGCTGCCGGGCCCACTCTAGGTGCAACCGAAACCGAGAGAGGGCATTCCAATGGCACGTCTGTTGGCTTTTGTGCTGTTAGTTATCACCACCGGGGCGGCCCAGGGGGAAGCGACAGGGCATGGCTCCTACGCCGGGTTCCATTCACGCGAGATCAAGGCGCTCTCTGCCAGCGACGTGGAAGGGCTCCAGCAGGGCAGAGGGATGGAGCTGGCCCTGCCAGCTGAGTTGAACGGCTACCCAGGCCCCATGCACGTGCTGGAACTGGCCGACGAACTGAACCTGACGGAAGAGCAGCGGGAGCGCACCGAACAAGCCTTTGAGCGCATGCGTGAACGTGCCAGTGACCTCGGCGAGCAGGTAATCGAAAGCGAGCGCGAACTCGACCGGCTGTTTGCCGAGCGCCGCGCAACGCTCGAAGAAATCGAACGCCTTACCGATCAGACGGCTCGGCGCTGGGGACAACTGCGGGCGGTACACCTCGAATACCACCTGGTCATGCTCACGGTGCTCGATGACGAGCAGGTTCGGCAATATGTTCACCACCGTGGCCAGCCTAGTGACGCCCATGGCCACAGCCAAGGTCACCGTCACTAGGAGCTGAGTGCGCTTACACCTTGCTCACGATCAGCGCGGCATTCACCCCGCCGAAGCCGAAGCCGTTGCACAGCACGTGCTGAGTGGCATGCTCCCGCGCCGAGCCGGAGACGATATCCAGGTCGTGCAGATCCTCGTCGCGGTTCTCCAGGTTCAGGGTAGGCGGCAGGCGGTCGTGCATGGCGGCCAAGGCGGAAAAGATGCTCTCCACGCCGCCGGCGGCACCCAGTAGATGCCCTGTCGAGGACTTGGTGGCAGAGATGGGAATGCCAGCCAGGGCGTCGCCGAAGGCGTTGCGCAGGGCGGCGATCTCGGCCCGGTCGCCGACCGGGGTCGAGGTGGCGTGAGCGTTGATGTGGTCGATATCGGTGGGCTTCAGGCCCGCCATTCGCAGCGCGGCCCGAATGGCCGCCGCGGCGCCACCGCCGTCTTCCGGGCCGGCGGTGATGTGGTGAGCATCGGCGCTGGTGCCGTAGCCGCTAAGGATCGCCAGCGGCGTCGCCCCGCGCGCCTCGGCGTGGGCCAGGGTTTCGATCACCAGCAGCCCCGCGCCTTCTCCCATCACGAAGCCGTTGCGGCCCTGGTCGAAGGGGCGTGACGCCTTGCTGGGGTCGTCCTGCTCGGTGGAGAGTGCCTTCATGGCGTGGAAGCTGGCCAGCGACAGCGGGTCGATACAGGCCTCGGCGCCGCCCACCAGGGCCACCTCGGCCTCGCCGCTGCGAATCATGCGCATGCCGTCGCCGATGGACTGTACCCCGGCCGCACAGGCCGTGACCGGGCAGCCGATCGGTCCGCGCAGGCCATAGCGGATCGAGACGTTACCCGCCGCCAGGTTGGCCAGGAAAGCCGGCACGGTGAAAGGGGAGAGTCGGCGGTGGCCGCGCGCCGTCAGGGTGCTCTGTGCCTGGGTGATGGTGGGGAAGCCGCCGATGCCCGAACCGATGATGGTGGCGGTGGCCAGCCGGTCCGCATCGCTTTCGGGGAACCAGTTGGCCTGGGTCAGTGCCTCTTCGGCGGCGGCCATGGCATAGAGGCTGAACAGCTCCAGCTTGCGACGCTCCTTGGCATCCAGCACGCGGTCCGGGTCGAGGCCGGCTTCAGGGTCGTCCTCGATGCCTGGCACCGAGCCTGCCACCTTGATCGGCAGTTCGCCGGTATCGATGCGGGTGATCGGAGAGATGCCGGAACGGCCGGCGAGAAGGCGCTCCCAGCTTGCCTTGACGCCACAACCAAGGGGACTGATCATGCCCATGCCGGTGATGACGAGCGGTGATTGCATGGTAATTTCCTGAACAGCTTGGGGTTGTGCCACGCTAACAGTCAGGTTGATATGATCAACATAATATTCAGCGTGGGAGTGTGAGATCGCCATGCCCTACTCGACGAACCACAAGGCCAAATCGCGCGAGCGTATTCTCAAGTCGGCCATCGAGCTGTTCAGCCGCAAGGGTTTCGAGAAAGTCTCCATCGCTCAGATCATGAAGCTGGCCAAGATGACCCACGGCGCTTTCTATGCCCACTTCGCCTCCAAGGAAGCGCTCTACCACGCCTCGGTGCGGCAAACCCTCGAGAGCAGCCGCGCGGCCAGGCTGGTCAAGGGGCCGCTCTCGGTGAAGCACCTGACCGAGCTGGTCGCCAACTGCTGGAATCTCCAGGAGCTGGAGCGCAAGCACAAGCCGGGGCCGGAGACCGTGCTGTTCAACGAGATCGGCAACGAGAACGCCGAGGTCCGCACGCTCTTCGAAGCCTCCTACCTGAGCATGAAGAAGATGCTGGAAACCCGGCTCATCGCCTTGAGTCGCTTGAAGAAACTGCCCTTCGAAGCCGACCGCGAGGTCATCGCCGACAAGTCCCGCGCCATTCTCGCCTCGCTGGTAGGCGCCGTGGCTATCGCCAAGAGCCTGCCCGGCGAGCAGGAACGCCAGCACATCCTCAATGCCGCCCAGCGCAACATCCTGCAGATGCTCGGCGTCAGCGAGAGCGAGCTGGAGAGTATGCTGGGCGATATAGGGCGAGAGCAGAGCCCCGCGTAGCATGCGTCTGCACATCCATATTGATACCTGAGGCGTTACAGGTTACACTTGAGACATGATCCGAAGCTTCAAACACAAGGGCTTGGCTAAATTCTTCAAGTCCGGCAGCACAGCAGGGATTCAGGCCGCTCATGCCAATAGGCTTCGGTTGATTCTCGGTAGGCTGAATGCAGCAACAGATGCCAAAGATATGGATTTGCCTGGCCTTAGGCTGCACGCCCTTACAGGGAACCGCTCCGGAATTTGGTCAGTCACGGTTAGTGGTAACTGGCGAGTGACGTTTCGGTTCGAAGATGGAGATGCCGAGATAGTAAATTACGAGGATTATCACTGAGGTACCCGCCATGCTGATGCACAATCCCCCCCACCCTGGTGAAGTATTGCGCGAGCTATGCCTCGAGCCTCTTGGCTTGTCTGTAACGGCGGCCGCAGAAGGATTGGGCGTGAGTCGAAAGACCCTGAGCGCTGTGTTGAACGGTAAGGCTGGCATTAGCCCGGAAATGGCAATACGGCTGTCTATCGCGTTTGATACATCGGCAGAAAGCTGGCTGAACCAGCAGGCGCAATACGAACTTTGGCATGCCGAACAGCATCGCAATGAGCTCAAGGTCAAGCGGCTTGTTGCTGCCTAGGTAACTTATCCGGGGTAGGGCGGTAGCTGACCGGCCTGCCGGCGTCACGCCAACCGCCTTCATTCGAACGGATCAGGGAGGAAAGGCACAAATGGCACGCGATAATCCCAAACCCTCGGCCGAAGCCAAGCCGAAGCTTCTTTCGGGAGGCAACCCACAGATCCCCAAGGGTGACGGCGACGCCCCGGTGCAGGCCTACATCGCCGCCATGCCGGAGTGGAAGCACGACGTCGGGCGCAGGCTCGATGCGCTCATCGTGCGTACGGTTCCCGAGGTGCGCAAGGCCGTGAGATGGAACTCGCCCTTTTATGGGGTCGAGGGCCAGGGGTGGTTTCTCACCTTCCACTGCTTCACCAAGTACCTCAAGGTGGCGTTTCTCAACGGCGCCTCGCTGGAACCACCGCCACCCATCGAATCCAAGGACCCCAACACCCGCTACCTGCATATCCACCAGGACGAACCGATCGACGAAGCGCAGCTCACGGAATGGCTTCGCCAAGCCTCCCGGCTGCCCGGCGAGCGCATGTTCTAGCGAAATCTCGGCCGGCGTTTCATGGTGGTTGTTGAGCACATGTGGTTGCGAGCCGCGCTCATAGCCTACCCCTATCGAGCCGAAAGCCTCCCTCTTGCTTGACGGCTTCGTTCCTGACTCCTTCACTGTATTTTGACGGCTTACAGGACGCCTCTCTTCCTTCTGGCTCGGTCAGAGGGTGCTGAATCCGAGGCGATACAAAATCGTCAGTCCAACTGTCCTGTGGGCCACCATTCAGTCGAGGAGAAGACCGTGTCCGATCAAAAGCCTACACGCCGGGAGTACGGGGCGCGCACCACGTCCCGTCTGCAGGGCAACGAGCACTGGTGGCCCGACCAGCTCAACCTCAACATTCTTCATCAGAAGCACCCGGATGCCAGCCCGTTCGGTGCCGACTTCAGCTATGCCGAGGCGTTTTCGCAGCTCGACGTCGACGAGCTATGCGCCGACCTCGATGCCTTGATGACCGACTCGCAAGACTGGTGGCCCGCCGACTGGGGTCACTACGGCCCGTTCTTCATTCGCATGTCGTGGCATGCGGCCGGTACCTACCGCGCGCTGGACGGTCGCGGCGGCGGCGGTACCGGCGCCCAGCGCTTCGCCCCGCTCAACAGCTGGCCCGACAACGGCAACCTGGACAAGGCGCGCCGCCTGCTGTGGCCGATCAAGCAGAAGTACGGCGAGAAGATCTCCTGGGCCGATCTGTTGGTGCTCGCCGGCAACCGGGCGCTAGAAACCATGGGCTTCCGCACCTTCGGCTTCGGCTACGGGCGCGCCGACATCTGGGCGCCCGAGGACGACATCTACTGGGGCCCCGAGACCGAGTGGCTGGCCACCAACGACGAGCGCTACACCGGCAGCTGGGAAGACGGCAGCCGCGTGCTCGACAACCCCCTCGCCGCGGTGCAGATGGGCCTCATCTACGTCAACCCGGAAGGCCCCAACGGCGTGCCGGACGCCATGAAGTCCGCCCAGGACGTGCGCGAGACCTTCGCCCGCATGGGCATGAACGACCGCGAGACCGTCGCGCTGACGGTGGGCGGCCACACCTTCGGCAAGATGCACGGCAACGGCTCGCCGGATGCCGTGGGCGATGCCCCCGAAGGCGCCAAGATTCACCAGCAGGGTTTCGGTTGGGCCAACACCAATGAGACCGGTCTCGGCGAATACACCGTGACCTCCGGCCTCGAAGGCGCCTGGACCCCGACCCCGACCAAGTGGGACAACTCCTACCTCAACACCATCTTCGCCCACCAGTGGGAAGTGAAGAAATCGCCTGCCGGCGCCAACCAGTGGCAGCCGGTCGAGGTCAAGGAGGGCTACTGGGTGCCCGACGCCCACGTGGAAGGCAAGAAGAACCCGCCGGTGATGAACACCGCCGACATGGCGATGATCACCGATCCCACCTACCTGGAGATCGCCAAGGACTTCCACCAGAACCCGGACAAGCTCGCCGACGAGTTCGCCCGCGCCTGGTACAAGCTGCTGCATCGCGACATGGGCCCGCGCGCCCGCTACCTCGGCCCGCAGGTGCCCGACGAAGAGCTCATCTGGCAGGACCCGGTACCCGATCATCAGGGGCCGCTGGTCAACGACCAGCAGATCGCCACCCTCAAGCAGCAGATCGCCGACTCCGGCCTCACCGCCAAGCAACTGGTGAGCACCGCCTGGGCCTCGGCCTGCACCTACCGCCAGACCGACCACCGCGGCGGCGCCAACGGCGCGCGCATCCGGCTCGAACCGCAGACCGGCTGGGACATCAACAAGCGCTCCGGCGTGTTCGAGGTGATCGACAAGCTCGAGCAGATTAAGGACGCCTCGGACGCCAACATCTCCCTGGCGGACATGATCGTGCTGGGCGGTAGCGTCGGGGTCGAAATGGCGGCCAAGGCGGCCGGGCACAACGTCACCGTGCCGTTTACCCCGGGCCGCACCGACGCCACCCAGGAAATGACCGAGGTGGATACCATCGCCTACCTGGAGCCGAGGCACGACGCCTTCCGCAACTACATGCAGCCCCAGGCGACCTCCATCCCGGCCGAGCACCTGATGGTGGACCGCGCCTTCATGCTCAACCTCAGCGTCCCGCAGATGACCGCGCTGCTCGGCGGCATGCGGGCCATCGGCGTCAACGTGGGTGACAACGACGACGGCATCCTCACCGACCGCCCCGGCCAGCTGACCAACGACTTCTTCGTCAACCTCATCGACATGGGCACCGTGTGGGAGCCCCTCGATGAGAGCGAAGAGCGCTTCGAAGGCCGCCACCGCAAGACGGGCGAGAAGAAGTGGACCGCCACCCGTGTCGACCTCGTGTACGGCTCCAACTCCCAGCTACGCGCCATCGCCGAGGAGTACGCCGCCAACGGCGGTGAAGAGCGCATGATCGACCGCTTCGTGAAAGGGTGGGTCAAGGTCATGGAGAACGACCGCTTCGACCTGCACCGCTGAACGACAGGTCCGCGGCAATAACGCGGACCTGGTTTTAAATAATTGACCCCGAAGGTTGGTTATCCCGCCTTCGGGGTCTTTTTATGTCCCGACTCAGATCAAGATAAGCAGCACTAGCAACGTCTCATGCTTTCGTTGACGTTGCCCTCAACGTTTCCCTTGGTTACTTTGAGTTAAGAGCTACAGAAGATAGCTTACCCAATCACGACGTACTCAGGGACTGCCGCATTAGGATGATGCGAACCATCATCCATTCTGCCAGCAGGGGCGGTAGCGTGCCCCGACTCCCAACTTCCCCGCCAGACGAAACCAAGTCTTATTTACATTTCCTAGTAACTTACTGAATTCAAATAGTTTCGACCGTGCATGGTATTCTCTTACAATCGATTGATTCAGAAGAGATAACCCATGCGCCATGAAGGCAAACTCACCGAGTGGAACGACGCCAAGGGCTTCGGCTTCATCACGCCAGCCGCAGGCGGCCCTCGCGTGTTCGTCCACATTAGCGCCTTTCCCCGGGGTGGGCGCCGCCCAACACTTAACGAGCCGATCAGCTACCACCAGACTCGAGATAGCCAAAACAGACCGAGAGCCCAGAAGGCGCTCTACCTGAAAGCAGCACGCCACGCATCCCCACGCTCCAGAGGGCTGATGCTGGCATGCACCATAGCCGCTGCGTTCTTCGCACTCCTGGCAGCCCTGAGCGCTACCGGCCACATGCCAATATTGCTCCTGGCGGCATATGCGCTGCTGAGCGTGATCACCTTCGCCATATACGGCATCGACAAAGCCGCAGCAGGGAAGGGCAGAAGGCGCACACCCGAAGCCACGCTGCTCTTCGCAGGTTTGATCGGTGGCTGGCCAGGCGCACTGGTAGCACAGCGGCTATTTCGGCACAAAACCAGAAAGCAGCCATTTCAGGTCATATTTTGGTGTGGGGTAGTGGTGAATTGTGGGGTGATTGGGTGGCTGATTTATACAGGTGAGGCGGCGCGGCTTTGGGCTGGTTTAGGGGGCGGTTAACAGTAACTAGGACTGTGGTGCGTCATGATCTTTTTTTCACCCTGCCTATTAGTCAATATGCATGCAGTATATTGGTACCGGCAAAACGCGCACACACGTGAATTCAGCATAGGTGGCCGAGCTATGCTTAGGTGCATGAAAAATCAATGAGTTATAAGGATTGAAGCTCGACAGATAATATTGTTGAACGCGCAGGTTGTTCATTCAATAACAGGACGTGCAGTCCAATCACTGTTAGCACCCTACAAGGAGAGCACTTGACAATAGACAGTATCATCACAGTTGGCGGTGCGATTGTAACAATTGCGGGAGCTCTATTCGCGCTGAGCCAAGCGAGAAAGGCGAAAAACTACTCTGACCAAATTAAGGTTGACGTCGAAAAAGTATCGCTCATGCGCATTACTGAATTGCTATACCGGTGTCAAGAGGAGATCCGAAAGCTTCCAAGGGATTTAAGCAAAGCCCCCCGTGGATTTAAAGTGGGGGAGGTCTTGGGAAGAATATGGCCTCACTTTGATCAAATCCTCAGTTCTCACGTTTTGGGTGGGGGCAATGGAGTGACTCGGAAGAAAGTCATTGATGCACAAACTCTCCTAAAGCAGTATGAGATTAATGCTGCCCATCCTACTGTGGATCCGTATAGCGTGCAGTGTTTAATTCAAGAAGTGCTATCCGAAATTAATTCAAAGGTATTTAAACTTGACGGGAAATTATGATGGAAGACACTGATCTGATAACTTCAAGGCTGGAGAAGCTAGAATTTCACGTCAAACTTCTTGCTGAGTCTTTAAGTCATACCGATAACCCAACCGCTTCATTGGTTATTGATTTTGACTGGTCATCTCAAGACCTAAATTGTGCTCACGACATATTTGAAGCGTTTGATAAAAAAATCCGAGACTCCGAGGAGATTAATTGGTATGAATTTGAGGCGCGTTTTGCTGAAAAACTAAATATTTCTTATCAAGGGTTAAAGTCAGTAGTTTTAGCATTTTATAGTAATGGGCAATGGACGGAAGTTTGTCATGCTTACGCATCTAGTTTTGGGGAAAGTGTGTCCATTGAGCTAAAGGGCATTGCACAAGGAACGTTGCGCTAACAAACGCCTTCAAGGTGACGCGCAAGCGCGCACTTGAGGCGGACGTTATACAGAATTAGAATAAGGAGCATGAATGGACGGCTATATACAAACCGCTCTGGGGATTATGGTTTCCCTTGTGCTCTTTGTTATTGGTTATAGGCAAACCATTGGAGCGAAAAAGGAGCGTTCGAAAAATGCTAACAACTCAATAATGAGAACAATAATGAGGCGGATGGTTTTAGAGGATTATTCGCCAACCTATAAAGATATTGGTCGGCTAGTTGAAGGAAAAGCAAGAGAGTTTCAAGTCTCTTCAAATGATATTTTTTCTGAAGAGCAAATTTTAAACAGCCTATATACGGAGGTATTTGACAGCGATTTGATATCGCCGTCACAAAGAATTGAGATTGAAAATAGAATAAACGCTGTTTTTGAAGTGATTGAAAGGGAACCTGTAAAGCCTACTTTTTCTGATTTTCAGCAGCTAAAGCAGGAGAAGGAACGAAGAAAAGAAAGCCTCACTGCTATGGTTCTTTCAGCTTCGATGCTAGGGGCTCTTTCATCCGCCATGTACTCGTTTTACGAAGCTCAGTCGTTCCAGTTGGACTTTTTAGTTCCTGCTTTGGGCGTACTAGTGGGGAGTATTACTATGCTAACTGCTCTAACAGTGTATAGGAGAAGCAAGGAAGTCGAGACATTGCCTTCAAGAGTGGTATCCAGCGTCTTGGCATCTGAGTTTGAGGCAGATATTGCCAAGATGCTAGTGAAAAACGGATTTAAGTTTATGATTGAACCTGATTTAGATGGTATTCGTCCGGACTTTCTAGTAAGTGTAAATGGCAAGCAAATAGCCATTGAGGCAAAGTCGTGGCAAGGTCCCGTTCCGCTTCACCATTTAAGAAGAACCATAGATTACCTACACCGCTTGGTGTCTATGAATGGGATAGATAGAGCTATCTTGGTAACCAGAAAGAAAGGTGGAGTTCCAACTGGAATCATCGAAGATAAAAATATCTCCGTTGTTTCAATAAATGAGCTGATAAGCAATTTAAAAGAGGCTGCCTAGGTGTATAACCAGGCGCATCAGTACGCACCCTTCGGGTGCAGGACGCTCGCGAGCTCACGCCTCTGTACGCGTCGTTAATCTGATAAGGAACAAATGTTGAGCATAGGATTTGTGTATATATTATTAAATCCCGCCTTCCCTAGCTTGATTAAAATAGGTGAGACAGGGCGGGATAGTGTTACTCGAGCCTTAGAGTTATCTAGGCAGACAGGAGTTCCTGCAGATTACATAGTTCTCTATGATGAGCTTGTGTCGGATTGCAAGAAAGTCGAGTCAATTCTTCATGAACAGTTTGCAGCGTATCGCTCTAAGAGGAACAAAGAATTTTTTAGTTTGCCGCCCAAAGAGGCAATTAAGTCGCTCCAGCTTGTATCCAGCAAGTTTCAAGTGCCGTTATCTACCCCTAGCTTGACTAGCGATTTACTGCCTCATTTTGAACGGTATTTTAGTAGCTATCTTGACAGCAGAATAATATCCATCAAGCTGGTACTTTTGCCTTCGGTATGTTTTCTAGAAGTCGGTAAAAAAAATGTTCCTGGCCAGCAGATTACTATTGAAAGTGAAGATATTCCGTTATCAGGACTAAGAGAGCCTGAAGCACCGACCATCGAAGATCTTAGAAAAAATGAAGCTTTGCTAAAGTCCTGCGATGAGTACGATTGGATAATGATCAGTGATCTGTTTCCACGGGATAAAGCATATGAAATTGCAGCGGAGTGGGAAAAATCGGGTGGGAAGTTAGAAAAGAAGAGAGCGGATGTGAATGCTGAGCGATAAGCTTAACAAAAAGCTGCAGCCGACCTCATTCTTCGGCGGCTGAGCTTGGCGTTATGTGCTTTAAAGTGCGAGGTAGAGATAGGTGATTACCGAAATTCATATGGATTCAGTGGCGAGCTTTAAGCAAGGTACGTCGCTCGTTACGGATAAGAAAATAAATCTTATCTACGGTCTAAACGGCACGGGTAAATCAACAATCTCCAATTTTCTTTATGAGCCCGATAATCCTGCATTCATCTTGTGCAAAAAAGTGCCCGCAGCATCGGTGCCGGTTCTAGTTTACAATCAAAATTTCATACGAGACAACTTCTATGTTGCGGATAGTTTGCAGGGTATCTTTAGCCTTTCAAAAGAGAACAAAGAAGCTGAACAAAAGATAGCCGACGCGACAAAGGAGCAAGGGGAGCTTGAGCGGGATATACAAGAGAAGCGCAGTGAAAAGGAGTTGGCAATACAGGCATTTTCCAAACAGAAAAACCAGGCCATAGAAAAAGTTTGGGGCATCAAGCAGACCTATGCTGGCGGTGATCGCGTTCTTGAATACTGTCTCGAAGGGCTAAAGGGACAAAAAGACAAGCTTTTTGCCCACCTCCAAGACATCCAGAAACCCGCCAGTGAGCCAAAAAAAGACATTCAAACAATCCGGCAGGAAGTAGAAGCGCTCAAAGGTGATGATGCTCAGTTCCAACCGCGACTAGCTACGCTGTATTTTGCCGCTCACAGTGTCGAGTCTGACCCGGTGTTCGGAAAATCCATCCTTGGGAACACTGATAGTGAGGTTGCAGCTCTAATCGAGAAGTTGGGGCATTCGGACTGGGTAAAGCAAGGCCTTTCTTACTTGCCGGAGAGTGTAGGTGATTCAAACGCGCAATGCCCATTTTGTCAGGAATCAACAATTTCGGAGAAATTTATCGATAGCGTAAGGTCGTACTTTGATGTGACCTACGAGAAGCAGTTAGAAGAGCTTGCGCAACTTCTAAAGGTGTACCGAGCTGCTTTTGATTCGCTGCCGGGGCTGAGTTCCTTTACCGACCATCCATTCGCAGAAAAGCGCAAAGAATCAATAACCAACAAATATCAGTTAATTGTAGGCGCTCTCCAGAGCAATGCTCGCAAGATTGAAGAAAAGTTAAAGAGTCCAAAGGCTCCGACTACGTTGTCCGACACGACTGGCTTGGTCGCCAATTTTAACTCAGCAGTCGGCCAGATTAACTCAGAAGTTGATGAGTACAACGACAAGCTCAAAAACCGTGAATCTGCTCTCGAAAACTTACGCAATGAATTTGGCAGCTGATGCGGTGGCAGTATGACCAAACAATGGCGAGGTTTGATGCCGACCGACAGGCTGCTAACCAGAAACTGCAAGGCTTAGATGTAGAGATCGGAAATATTGATGCTAAGCTGGCAAAGGTCAAAGGGGAAATTGCGGAGGCACAAAAACAGACCGTGAATATTGACCACGCGGTCAGTGCTATCAATGCAGGTCTTATTGACCTCGGCATAGATGACTTCAGAGTACAGAAGTACTCTGACAACCTCTATCGTGTTGTGCGCGCAGGTGATTCCATAGACGCATTTCACTCGCTAAGCGAGGGAGAGAAGATGATGATCAGCTTCTTGTACTTCTGCGAGCTGTGTAAGGGTAAGGCTAGCGCAGATGACACTCATGCTCAGCGCATCGCAGTAATTGATGATCCAATTTCGAGCCTTTCTCATGTATTCATCTTCAACGTCGGGCAACTCATTCGTTCGGTGTTCTTCAAGGGGGATCGGTTCAGTCAAGTCATTGTACTGACCCATAGTCTCTACTTCTTCTACGAGATGACAGATCCGAATCACGAGCGCCGTGAGAACACACAGAAATTGTTTAGGCTTTCAAAGCCCTCTTCTGGCAGCGTCATCCAAGAGATGAAGTACGAGGAAATTCAAAATGACTATCAAGCGTACTGGTCTGTTGTTAATGACCAGTCTCAACCGCCGGCACTTATCGCAAACTGTATGCGTAACATAGTCGAGTACTTTTTCAACTTTGTTCGCAAGAAAGACCTGAATAATGTTTTCCAGATGCCGGAGCTCCAGGATGTGAAGTACCAAGCGTTTTGCCGATATATCAATCGGGAGTCACATTCACTTGGCCAGAACATCATAGATATGAAGGAGTTCAACTATGACGTCTTTAAGGAGGGATTGAGACTGGTTTTTGAGAAAACGGGCTACTCTGACCACTACAAAGCCATGTCTAAATGCTAGTAATGCCAAGGTGAGAAGCGCACATAAGAATCGGCTGCACGGCGACCGATTCTCCGCCGCTTCGCGGCTCCAAACCGGCACGTGAGCCGGGCGTTAGCGTGAATAGATGACTATGATGACGTTCCAACAAGCATTGAAGGATTCGGCTCAGTTTAATACGCGACATGCGCTTCTCGGTAATGGGTTTAGCATTGCGTGTAGGCCGGACATTTTTCTTTATGGGAAGTTGTATGAGAGAGCCGACTTCTCAAAATTATCTCCGTTTGCGAAGGAGGCCTTCGAAGCCTTATCAACGCAAGATTTTGAGAGAGTTATTAAGGCGCTTCGCGACACTAAGGAAATAATCAAAGTTTATAAAAGCACAGATGCTAGCCTCATTGCTCAGCTTCAGAATGATGCTGACGGGCTTCGGGAGCTTTTGGTGCAAACAATTGCTGCATGTCATCCTGCGTGGCCGGGGGAGATAGAAGAGCATGAATATGCTGCTTGCAGAGATTTTATTAGCCACTTCAAGACGGTTTACACCCTAAATTACGATTTGCTGCTTTATTGGGCGCAGATGCATACGGAAGAAGGTGAGGATCCAACGTCGGATGACGGGTTTAGAAAGCCCGAAGATGACTATGAAGCTGGATATGTTACGTGGGAGCCGTGGAACAGTAAAAAGCAGAATATGTGGTTCCTCCACGGTGCCCTTCATCTATTCGATGGAGGCGCTGAGACGCAGAAATATACTTGGATTAACACGGGTGTTCGACTTGTTGATCAAGTCCGCGACGCACTTGCTAACGATTATTATCCAATATTTGTTTCAGAGGGATCTAGCCGAGAAAAGTATGCAAAAATAAAGCATAACGACTATTTGGCTAAAGGGTACAGAAGCTTTTGCGAAATTGGTGGGTGTCTTTTCATTTATGGGCATTCGTTGGCACCAAATGATGAGCATTTTATTAGAAGAATTGAAAATGGGAAGCTTAAGAAAATTTATGTGTCGATTTTCGGAGATCCTGATTCGCCAGCAAACAAAGCTATAATAGCTAGGGCAAACAGAATGGCCACTGCTAGGAAGTATGGTCGGCTGGATGTAGCTTTTTATGACGCGGGTTCTGCACAGGTATGGGGTTAATTCCCGCTAACAATGCCATGCATGGCGACGGCTTTTCCGTTGCGGCTGCGCCTGCACTACAAAGCCGCGCGTGCTGGCGGCGTTAAATCTAAGGAAAGCAATGAATGCAGAGCAAAAAGAAGCACAGGGCGTGACAGCCTCAGAGCGTTATCTCGCTTGGCTAGGTAAAAATACCTTTCCAAGTCCCTGGTGTTTTCCGAACCTGTACACAGACGAAGGCAAGAAAGCCGAGAGTGGCGATGGTAAAGAACTTTGTGACCTTCTTGTTGTTTTCAAAGAACACGTAATCATTTTCTCTGACAAAGATATTGCCTTTAAAGATACCGGTGACTTGCAAGTGGACTGGGGACGCTGGGTAAGAAAGGCAGTATTAAAATCCGCCCCTCAAGTGTTTGGTGCCGAAAAGTTTATTTGCGAGCACCCTGATCGAATATTTTTAGATCGAAAATGTACTCAACCCTTTCCAATTGCTTTCCCTTCCAAGGACCAAATAAGAATTCATCGAATATTGGTCGCAAGAAACGCAGTAGAAAGGTTCAGAAAGCATGCTTCAGGATCAGGGTCTTTGATGCTCAACCCGGCAATAGTTGGTAAGTAAATGGAGAAAGCTCCTTTCCAAGTGGGATCGGTAAATCCTGAGAAAGGCTTCGTTCATGTGCTGGACGATTTAGCGCTAGATACTTTGATGCGAGAGCTTGATACGGTTTACGATTTTACCAGCTATCTATCTGATAAGGAGGCATTGGTTTCGTCGGGCCGTTTAGGTATTTCGGCAGGTGAAGAGGATCTTCTGGGTTTTATTTATCGCAATCGAACAAGGGTCGTGACCCAGGCTTCTATGTTAAAAACGAGGACCTCATTGTCGTTGATGAGGGCATCTATGACGAAATAAAGGATTTACCTCAATATAAGAAAGGCAAGGAGCTTGACGCCTCTTCTTATTTTATTGACAGATTCATTGAGTATTTTGGTCAGCATGCGAAAAACAATACGTGGCACTTCAGTAACGCTGAAGACTTCGACTCGGTTACCCTTGGTATTAGGGAATTTGCTTCCGAGTCGAGAGTAGGACGTCGAATCTTAGCAGATTCAATACACGAGAAAATTAGGTCTTTAAATCCAGACGAGAGGGGCGTCCGTCTCCTGCTATCCCCAACCAATCCTGAGACCATGTATGTCTGGCTAATACTACCTGTTTCCGGACATTTCGAGTCCTACCAGGGATATCGAGAATTTCGTGCTGGGCTTCTAATCGCATACTGTCAGTCCGCAAAGCTGCTTAAGCCTGAACGGAGAATCGTGGTTGGAGTCGCCACCGATCCCCCCGGTTCAAATGGCGGTAGTGAAGATATGATATACATTGATACATATACTTGGTCTGAAGATGACTACGCGGAAGCGCGAGACGTGCGTGAAAAACTTGGGCTGTTTAAAGAAGCTAATGTAATAGAGAAAAGCGAGAGGCACTACCAATATCCGGTAGAAAGAAAAAGCACTGATAACCGCGCAAAGCGACAAGAAGAAAAAAAAGAAAAAAGAAAAGAAACAATCAGAAGGGCGCAAGGCGAAAGAACCGGCGCCGAAAATGATTTAACCAGTGCATCAACCGGACCGATTTTCCGCTGCGCTCCAAACCGGCCCGTTATGCGGGCGTTAGCTGATTTTATAATACGAGGTCGAAATGAAGGAAGAATTAGAAATAGCCGAGAAGTTATCGAATTCGAAAGTGGTTGAAAAAATATATGATGATGGCTTGTCATCTCCAGTCGTTGAGGTCAGTAAGCTCGGAACTGACTTAGTGAAAAGTGCACGATTAATCTTAGCACCTTTGCAGTTAGCCGCGACGTTTCAAGATCGATTTGAACTTTTTTTAAAAAATCTCAATAAACGAGTTGAAGCTGAACAACAGGTTCAGCCGCCGGCTGAACTCACATCGGTTTGTATTGAACGGATGAAGTACATAGATCTAGACAACCCTTTATGGAGGATGTTTGAAGAACTGCTAATAAAAGCTATGAGCAAAGAGACTATTTCACAAGTTCATCCTTCATTTGGGCAAATTATCGGCCAGCTTTCACCTGATGAAGCTCTACTAATGTATGAGTTAAGTAAGGGTGAATTTCTTGTAACTGATCAAATGGATTTGAACCATCAAGCCAATCGTTTTGAAAATCATAGGGTTCTAAGTAGTACAATACCTAAAGAAAAATTGGCTAATCCAGAAGCATTTGATATTTATTATGCACACTTAGAGTCGCTGTCATTAATTAAATGGCCTGTTACGAACGAGGTTCCTGTGCGTATTGGGGGGCAACAAACTGGTACTAAGCGCAATAGCAAAATTAATTTGACGGACTTTGGTAAACTTTTCGTGGCAGCTTGTATTCCAGAAGCAGGCTTCAGTACAATAAGCTAACAAACGCTTTAAGACGGATTCGCACCGCTTGGCGATTTTGGTTTTATTTGGCTTTTGTGTTTACGGTGCAGCAATTAAGTATTGTGGTAGCGTTGCTCACCACTTACGCGGGCGTTAAGCGGAAGGAGACGATCATTTTCACAAGTTTGGAACTAACTGAGTTTTCGGGATCTGATTGGTCGGTTAATTGGAATGCCGAACAGGTAGTAGAGCTCCATCGTGTTCTGGAAGGTTCGATGGTTGAGCACCTGCCGGTGCTGAATCAGGCTGCACTGAACGCGGATTGGGCACCAATGTATTTCCCGATAGTTCTAGCTTCTTTGTATGGCGATATTAGTGCCGGGCGGCATTTCTTCTCTATGCAAGGGCTGGATTGGGGGATTCGGCTTACGGAACCGCAGGTCACTTCTGCGCTAGTGCATTTTTTGTCACCAGCGGTGTACAGCGATGCTGGAGCGCGGAGATGCGCAGCTCTCGTGCGTGCGCTTTACCGGGCCGCAGGCCGCACAGATGTGCGACTGAGGCTCGATCCCTTGCTCGCGACGCCGGGTACGCTGAGGGTCGCAGCCGAGCGGCGCACGGGGAACCGCCGGATCGACATTGCTCTTGAGTGGTGCCAAGGGCCGAGCACCGACAAGACAAGTCGGCGCTTGGTGCTGATCGAGTGCAAGTTCGATCACCACATAACAAGCAAGCAGCTCCCTGCCTATCGCCAGTACGCCCAGCGGCAGACCGCTGAGGGGGGATACGCTCTCTTTCTTCTGTTAGACCGACGCACATCACGCACCACGAGGTCTATAGCGCGCAACAAGGACTGGCAGCCGGTGACTTGGTTAGCAGTGCTCCGATGCTTGGAGCAAGAGTTGCTTCAGGAGCCTGACGAGGAGGCAGGCGGTTTTGCCAGCCTCAGGCGTACTATCTGGAATATGGCTAACGGCCGTTCATTTTAGTCAAGGGGAGAATATGAGCCAAACGCTTACGCTGCCCGCGAGTGTATGTGATTACATGCTCAAGCCGGGCGTGCGGGCCGCAGTGGACCATCTGCTTGAGCAGAAGTCGGATCACTTTCCCATCGATTTGCAATGGGAAAGCATGCTCGATTACCACGACGGCTTGCTGATGGCCGCGAAAGTGCGGCGCGACTACGTAGCGACGCTACATTCCGCTTGGGGGATGATTTGGAAGGAGGCACTCGTAAGCGAGGGGTATGTGCTTGAGGTTCCGTTCGCCGACTATCCTCCCGACGCACTTCCCTCACCCAAGATGGTCTGGGACGATGCTCTTTATCGTATCTATTCGCTTCCCGGGGGCGAGAACGCGTCACTGTACACGGCGGTGGCGTTATTCCCCAATGAGGGCTTGGTTGCATACATCGCTGCGGAAAACGGTAGCGAAAAGAGCCTGCTTTCTGCAGATAATGTCAGGCTTAAGGGCTGGATCCCGGACGAGTCCAACTACTGGCGGACCAGGTGCAGCGCGGGCAAGGTAGATAGCGATGGAGTCGTGGATGTGTCGGCTCTTATAACGGCGGTAAGAGAGGCGGTGGGTGTTCTGCGCGCTTAAGCCCAAGAGTATGGGAATCGTGTTGCATGTGTAGCCTGTAACCGCCAAGGATCCTAAATTGATCATCCCCCAAGACGGGCGCTTGCGGCTGGATCGCGAGCGCTTGAAGCAGCATCGCAAGCGGCTGGGCCTGAGT
>ERZ869909.1383-NODE-1383-length-19788-cov-5.047334_pt1 | contig 19788 bp, 15 predicted proteins | sample MGYA00520892_ERZ869909 | MGnify/ENA primary metagenome ERZ869909 (study PRJEB32215, sample SAMEA104723947) | bioreactor metagenome | biome: bioreactor; feature: anaerobic bioreactor; material: water | place: China | collected 2015-03-12 ... | reverse complement strand
ACCGCCACCCCGGCGGCCTCCACCAGGAAGTTCGGCCAGAACACCGCCACGATGGCGCCGGCGATGGCCAGCCGCGGGAGCCAGGACATCCGCGTGAAGAGATAGCCCTCCAGCGCCGCGGCGAAGGCCCCCAGGGCGAGGATCGCGATCAGGCCGTTCCAGGCCACCACCGCCCAGGGACCGCCCACGATGATCTCCGGGTTGAAGACCATGAACAGCGGGATCAGGTAGAGCCCCTTGGCGAACTTCCAGGCCTGGAAGCCGGTTTCCATGGGCTTGGAGCCGGCGATGGCCGCCCCGGCGAAGCCGGCCAGGGCAATCGGTGGCGTCACGTTGGAGTCCTGGGAGTACCAGAACACCACCAGGTGTGCGATCAGCAGCGGAATACCGAACTCAGCGGTGAGCGCCGGGCCCACCAGTACGATCAGTACGATGTAGCTGGCGGTGACCGGCAGCCCCATGCCCAGAATCAGGCTGGCCAGCAACACCATCAGCAGCGCCAGCACGATGTTGCCGCCGGAGAATGCCATCATCATGGAGGAGAACTTCAGCCCCAGGCCGGTGAGCCCCACCACACCGACGATGATGCCGGCCACCGCACAGGCCATGGATACCGCCACGGCATTGCGCGCACCGAGCTCTAGCCCCTGGACCAGCTTGACCAGCCCGGCCCAGACCATGAGCTTGATACTGGTGAGGGTAACCGCCTGGCCCTTCTGCGGGGCGACGAAGAAGAACCACAGGGCATAGCGCAGCACGGCCACGACCACCATGGTGATAACGGCATAGAAGCCTACCCGCATTGGCGACATGTTCATCACCAGCAGCCAGACCAGCACCCCCAGGGGCAGCAGGAAGTGCCAGCCGTCCCGCATGACCTGCCGCATCTGCGGCAGCTCGGAGCGCGGCAGCCCCTGCATACCCTGCTTCAGCGCGATGATATGCACGAAGAGGTAGACTGTGGCGAAATACATGATCGCCGGCAGGATGCTGACCTTGACCACCTCGAGATACGGCGTGTTGGTGTACTCAGCGATCAGAAAGGCGCCCGCCCCCATCAGCGGCGGCATGATCTGGCCACCGGTGGAGGCCGCCGCCTCGATGCCGCCGGCCTGGTGCGGCTTGTAGCCCAGGCGCTTCATCAGCGGAATGGTGAAGGCCCCGGTGGTCACCACGTTGGCGATGGCGCTACCCGAGATCGAACCCATGCCGGCGGAAGCGATGACCGCCGCCTTGGCAGGGCCACCGCGCTGGCGGCCGGTCGCCGCATAGGCCATGTCGATGAAGAACTTGCCGGCACCGGTGCTTTCCAGGAAAGCCCCAAACAGCACGAAGATGAAGATATAGGTCGCGGCGACTCCCAGCGGCAGGCCGAAGATACCTTCCTGGCCCAGGTAGAGTTGCCCGGCGACCCGATCGAGATTGTAGCCACGGTGCTCAAGGATGCCGGGCATGAACTGCCCCAGCCACGGCAGTTCGCCGCGTGGGCCGGCGAAGGCGTAGATGATGGCCAGGGCACCGATCAGTGTCATGCCGAAGCCCACCGCCCGGCGGCTGGCCTCCAGCACCGTCACCGTGGCGATGCAGCCGACAAGGATATCGGTCTGGCTCCAGAAACCGGCACGTCCGATGATCTCGTCAAGGTAGAGCACCAGGTAGCCACCGGTGACCAGGGCACCGGCGAAGAACATGATATCGATAAGCCAGCCCAGGACGCCGCGTTTGCGGCTGGGCCCGAACACGGGAAACATCAGGAACGCCAGCATCATGATCAGCATCAAGTGGATGCTGCGCTGGTAGAAGAGACCCAGGGGCTGGATGCCCGCCGAGTAAAGCTGGAAGAGGGAAAGCCCCACCGCCACGATGGTGATCAACCACAGGACGAAGCGGGGCTGGATGGCGTTGCCACCCGGCACTACCACCGGTGGGCTTGTGGACTCGCTCATGGATTCCTCGTCAGACGTCGTCTGGCTAGCTCAATTGTCGAGCATGTTGAGTTGAATGGTGACCCGCTGGCCTTCGGCTACATCGCTCAGGCTGATCCGGTTTGCCTCGCCGTCGCGCTGCCATACTAAACGATGATCGACCTCAGGTGAGCCAACGCGCAAGACATAGCGGTTGCCGGGTACGGGTTCGTGGATATTCTCGATCCAGTAGCCGCCCTCCCCGTCTGAGACCTGCTCACCCCGCCCCTGGGAGTGGCCGAGGCCAGCGGCAAAATCGGGTTGATGGCTGCGCTCGAGCTCCATCCTGCCCTGATGATGGCGATAGCAGTCGAGTACCGGAAAGTGCTTGACCGAGTGGTTCCAGCCAAGGCACCAGCGGGCGCCCTCCGGCATCGGGATGCGCACCAGCACCTCGTCCTCGACGGTTCGCACCTCGAGCCACTGGCCGCCAGCGGCCACTGCCGGGCCAATCCATAGCGCACACAGCATCAGGGCGGACAACGTGGTCCGCCCTGATGCCATGGCATGGCGCACTTCGGGGCGCATGGTGAGAGTCCCCTGGCGTCAAATGTGTGCCATCACGGACGCAGGCGATCCGGGATCTCGGCCTCGATCTCCTCGAAGTAGCGAATGGCACCGGGGTGCAGCGGCACCGGGGTGGACTCCATGGTGAACTCCACGGTGGTGTCATTGGCCGCCGGGTGCACGGCGATCAGGTCATCGGTGCGCTCGAACAGCAGCTTGGTCAACTCGTAGGCCAGCTCCTCGTCCATGTCGGAATTGACCACCAGGACGTTGGGAATGCTGATGGTCTGCACCGCCTCCTCCATGCCGTCGTACATGCCGGCACGCAGCTCATAGGCAGCAAACACCGGCTCCGCTTCACGGGCTTTTTCGATCTCTTCGTCGGAGAAACCGATCAGGCGAATATCGCGGGTAGCGGCGAGGTTGAGAATAGAACTGGTGGGCGGCCCCACGCTCCAGAAGCCGGCATCGATGTCGCCATCGCGTATGGCGTCGGCGGTTTCGTTGAAGTTCAGTCGCTGAGGCCGGAAATCGTCATAGCTGATGCCGTTGGCTTCCAGCAGGGCACGGGCGTTGAGCTCGGTACCGCTGCCCGGGGCACCCACGGAGACCCGCTTGCCCTCGAGATCGGCCAGTGAATGCACGTCGGAATTGGCCAGGGTGACCAGCTGCACGGCGTTGGGGTAGACCGAGGCCAGGGCGCGGGTATTCTCGATTTGACGACCTTCGAAGTCACCGGTACCTGACCAGGCCTGGTAGACGGTATCCGCCAGGGCCAGGGCCAGGTCGGCATCGCCGCGCATGATCAGACCCATATTTTCCACCGAGGCCCCGGTCACTTCAGCGGTAGCACTGGCTCCCTCGATGTTGTCGTTGATCATTTCCGCAAAGCCACCACCGATAGGGTAGTAGACGCCGCCAGTACCACCGGTGGCGATAGAGAGCTGCTGGGCTGCTGCCATGGGCGCAGTGACCAGCAACGAAGCTGCCACTGCATACTTGAGAGCTCGCATGGAATTCCTCCATCCTGAAACCGGATTGTTCGTGTTGTAGAAATAGGTCTAGCGTACCGGGGCGGACCCGGCCACAAAGAAACTAGCATGCCCCTGTGCTGGGGGGCTAATCGACAGTTTCTACGTTATGTCTGATTTCAGGCAATTCCACCATGGTCGGCTCAACCCGGAAGGCCGTCCGGGCGTGCACTGAGCAGCATGCGTCCGAAGCTCAGCGCGTAGAGCCAGAACGCCAACAACCAGCACAGGGAAGGTGCCAGTACGCCGCCAATCAGATAGTACTGCGGCCAGAACAGCGGTACTGCGGTGCGCAGCAAGGTTCCCACCGTCAAGCAGGCCAAGGCCACCCATATCGCTTGTGGAAGAAGAAGAGGACGACCGGTATGGCGCAGCCCGGCAATGCAGAACACCGCCAGCACCGCACCGGCTACAGCTCCCAGGAACAGCAGATGGCGACCGGCATAGGCGGGCAGGATTTCGCTCAGCGCCGCAATGCCCACCAGCGCCAGCCCAAGCATCAGCCATACATAGGCCAGCGTCAGCAGCAACAGGTAGAGACGCCCCATCGCCCGCCCCCAGGGCCACTCGGAGAGGCGATCTGCCTGGGCCCCGGCTGCAGCCAAGGCAATCCAACCGGTGACCGGATGCCCCCTGGCCACCAGATCGGCCAGCACGAACAGACACAGCGTAGCAACGGCCAGGTGCTCACGGGCCGGGGTGAATCGCAGTGTCCGCTGGCCGCCACTCTCCGACACAGCCGCCATGGAAATGACCCGCACGATGCGAGAAGCGGTCACGGCGATCATCACCAGCAGCAGGTTGGCCGCCAGATGCAGCAGATCCAACGGGCCAAGCCGCCCCGGCATCTGGCCAAGCCAGGCCAGATAGAAACCGAGCTGTGCCAACACGAACAGTCCCGCCAGTACGCCAAGGCTGAGATGGCGGCGCCCCTCGGACGACATCAGGGCGGGCAGCGCCCAGGCCAGTACGCACAGGGAAAACGCCAGGTTGACCGTCGCCACCAGCCAGGGCGGCAACGAGCCGGCGAGCCAGAACGCCACCCGCCCGGCCAGCCATAGCCCCGCCAGGCCCGCCAGCCGAGCGCCGATCAGCGGCTCGACCCGCGCCCAGGAGGGCACCGCCGTCAGCAGAAAGCCGGCCAATGCAGCCGCGACGAAGCCGAACAGCATCTCGTGGCCATGCCAGAGCATGGGCGACATACCGAGAGGCAAGTTCACCTGATGCAGCAGGCCACCCACCCAGGGGACCAACGCCAACGGAGCATAGAGCGCCGCCAGCAGGAAAAAGGGCCGAAAGGCGTAGGCCAGTATCGGCCATGGCTGACCGGCGCGTAATGAGGCTGTCATCGACATGGCGTGCCTCCTAGCTGGCGGCCGGCAGTGCATCGGGCAGATAGAAGCCGTCATCGGGCAGGCCACCGCCGATGAAGCCGGGGGAGAGTTCCGCCAGGGCGCCGAGAAAGCGCTCCAGTTCCGAACGCGCCTGGACTGCGCTGCGCATCTCCAGCCGGGTGCGCGTGATGGCGCCCTCGATCACCTGGGCCGGCAGCGGCGAATGCTGCGCCCCGCGGCGCCCAGCCTCGGCGGGATTCGCCGCTACCCAGGCCACCGCTTCGGCCACTGATACCTGCACGGCCGCGATCCACTCGGGGTGCGCCTCGAGCAGCTCGCGCCGACAGATCATGCCAGCCTGGGGCAGCGCAGCAGGCGTTCCATTCAAACGCGCCCACTCCTCCTGCAGGTCCAGTTCGGCCGGCATCAGGCCGAGCGAGGCTGCCTGCAGTCGCGTGGAGGTGCGCATCGGCTCGGGCAGCACGGCGGCGTCCAGGCGCTGTGCAAGAAAGGTCTGCACCGTCTCGAAGGGACTGGCCTGGTAGGTGATGCGCAAGTCGCGGCCGACTTCCAGCCCCTCCCGGGCCAGGAGGTAGCGCAGCACCAGGTCGGGCATGTCACCACGCCATGGCACCCCCACGTGACGCCCGGCCAGATCCGCCAGGCTTGTCAGGGGTGCTGTATGCGCCAGCATGCCCAGGGTGCCCCAGACGTTGACGTTCATCAGAACCACCGGCACGCCGCGGTTGTAGAGGTTCGCCGCCACGTTGGTCGGTGTCGCGGTGAGCTTGACCTCGCCACCAGCAATCCAGGCTCGCAGCTGATCCGGATCTCGCCAGGCGCGAAGCTCGAGCTCGCCGATCAACACGACCAGGCGCTCATCCTGCAGCGCCCGGGCGAGAATCACCTGGGGCAAGCCCAGCGGAGAGGCCACCTGCAGCCCTGCGCCGGCCGCAAGCCCAAGTGCAGGGAAGGCGGCCAGTGCAGCCGAAGCGGCGGCGAGCTGTAGCAGCCGGCGGCGTTGAGAGTCGATCATGGACTTACCTCGTCTTGGCGGAACAGAAAGCTCTCGGCCACGGCAGATTGCCGCAGCAGCGCTCCGGCGGCTTCGTAGAGAAAGGCGGTATCGCGCTCGGCAAATGGCAGCTCGATGCGCTGTTCATATACGATGCGTCCCGGCGACGGCGACAGCACCACCACGCGATGGCCCAGGCGCAGGGCCTCGGTCAGGTCGTGGGTGACCAGCAGTGAGGCGATGCCACGTCGGGCCAGTAGTCCGATCAGCAGCGTCTGGGCCTCACTGCGCAGCCCTACGTCCAGCGCGCTGAAGGGCTCGTCGAGCAGCAGCAGATCCGCGTCGACGGCCAGCGCACGGGCCAGGGCCACTCTCTGCTGCATACCGCCGGAGAGCTCGTGGGGATAGTGACCGTGATGCCCGGCCAGCCCTAGCTCGTCGGCCAGCAGTCGCGCCCGGGCCAGGCGCTCCCTTCGCGGCACACCCATTGCCTTGAGCCCCAGCCCGATATTGTCGAGCAGGCGCCGCCAGGGCAGCAGGCGTGGCTCCTGGAACACCACGGTGCTGCGGCGAAACCCGTCACTGACCCGCCCTTCCGTGGAGGTGACCAGACCGGCGGCGATGCGCAGCAGCGTCGTCTTCCCACAACCCGATGGCCCCACCAGGCAGACCGACTCCCCGGGCGACACCGTCAGTTCAATATTCTCGAGCGTGCGCTGACGACCGAAATCGTGGCCAATCGATTCGAGCCTGAGCATCAGCTTCCTCCCCGCCCGGTCTGACGCCAGGGTTCCATGCGCCGCTGGAGCGGACGCAGCAGGCCATGCTCGGCCACCAGCAGCAGTGCCACCACCAGTACGACCCAAGCCATGGCCGCGGCGGTATCCAGGTTGACCCTGGCCATGGCCAGACCGGCACCGATGCCGTCCTCGGTGGCAAACAGTTCGGCCATCACCGCCACCTTCCAGGCCACGCCCAGGGCGGTGATCAACGCCGGAAACACGTAAGAAACAATGTGTGGCAGGTGGAAATCGAACAGCCTCATCAGCGGCGGAACGGAGAATACATCGGCCATCTCCTGCAGCCGCCGGTCCCGGGTCAGCGCCCCCATTTGTGCACCGGCAAAACTGATTGGCAGCGAAGTGGCCATCACCGTATACACGGTCGCCAGCGAGCCGCTGCCGAACCAGAGAATGGCGAGCACGATCCAGGCGATGGGGGGAATGCCCAGCAGCACGGTGGAAACCGGCTCCAGCGCCCTGCCCACAGTACGTGACAGCCCGGCAAGAATACCCAGCGCCGTGCCGACCAGGGCCGCCAGGGCGAAGCCCAGCATGGCGCGCCAGGTGGTGGCCCACACCGCCGCCGCAGCGTCTTCCTGCCACAGCCGACCGAGAGCCGCCAGCGCATCCCGCGGCCCCGGCAGTAGAAAGCTGCCGTAGACCAGGCTGCCCCACTCCCACAGCGCCACGAACAACAGCACGCCGGTCAGGCTCCCGCCCCACCCCAGCAGTGTTTCTACGCCGCGCGTCGGCAGAGATCGCTTCATGGCCCCTCACAGAAACAAGAATCAGGATATTTGGATATTAATTGGCGAACCGGCACCGCTTACTGACCCAGGTCAAACAAGAATGATTATAAGATGCATTATATTTACCACATTAACCCGGAGGAGTCCCCATGCACACCCATCGCCCCGCTCTACACGCGCAGTTCCCGTTGGTCTTCGCTCCTCTCGCCCTTGCCGTGATCACCGCCAGCCTGGGCTTGCCGGCTCAGGCCGACGATGGTGCTGCCTTTGACCTCCCCAGCGTGACGGTCACCGCCAAGGGCTACGAGGCCGATGAGCTGGATACCCCCAGCGCTACCCTTCGTCTCGACGCCAGCCGCGCGCCAGCCACATCAAGCGTCGGCAACCTGTTTCGTGGTCAGCCCGGCACCGCCGTTCACGGCGATGGAAGCTGGGGCCAGAATCCGGTTCTGCGGGGGCTGAAGAAGGAGAGCATCGTGCTGCAGGTGGATGGCGTACGGCTCAACTCGGCCCAGCCCCAGGGGGCGCTGGCTTCGTTCGCCAGCCTGGGCCTGCTCGACAGCATCGAAGTGGTGAAGGGCCCCGGCTCGGTGCTGCATGGTTCCGGCGCACTGGGGGGAGCGGTGAACCTGCGCACGCCGGAAGCCGAGTTCAGCGAGCGGCCTAGCATCGGCGGGCGAATCTCGGCCAGCGCCGGCAGCGTCGACGATAGCCTCGGCGGGGGCGCCATCCTGCAGCTTGCCAACCCCGACCACGCCCTGGTGCTGGGCGCTACCGGCCGCAACGTGGGCGACTACGACACCCCGGAGGGGCGCGTCGAAAACAGCGGCTTCGAATCGGGCGCCTTCCTGATCAAGTACGCCTACCGACTGGCCGATGGACACCGCTTGAAGTTCAACGTGCAGGGCCAGGAGGATCGTGACGTCTGGTATCCCGGTTCCGCCAAGCCGGGGCCGAATCCACTGCTGGGCACCCTGACCATCCACTCACCGCGCCAGGAGCGGGAGCTCTATGAGGCAGCCTACGAGGGCGAAGTGGGGCCCGGCATCCTGGAGGCCAGCCTCTACCGCCAGGAGGTGTTTCGTCAGATTCGCGCCTGGTCAAGCGGGCTCGAGCGCAACCAGGTGTGGAACGACGTCACCTTCACCACCGACGGCGCCCGCGCACAGTACCGCCTCCCGCTGGGCGAACGTCGCCTGTTTACCCTGGGGGCTGAAGCCTGGGAGATGACTGGCGACCCCCAACGCTTTCAGTACAATCCGCCGCTCTCCGACATCGCCGTTGCCACCTCGCCATTTCGTAACGGACGCCTCGAAAGCCGCGGCCTGTTCCTGCAGGACGAGATCATGCTCGACAACTGGACGCTGATGCTGGGTGCGCGCTACGACAGCGTGACGGGCGACGCCGACATCAAGGGCAGCGGGCCGAACGCCACCACCGAAGGGCTGCGCAATGAAAGCGATTCGGTATCCTGGTCGCTTGGCGCCATCTATAACGCCTCGCCCATGGTCAATCCCTACGTCAGCCTGGGCTCGGCCTATCGCGCCCCGGACATGCGCGAGCGTTTCGAGGACGCCGCACGCGGCGACGGCTACTTTCATGTGGGCAACCCGCAGCTGGACCCGGAGCGCTCCACCAGCCTGGAGGTGGGTATGAAGGGCCGCAGCGATCGCGGCGAATACCGCCTGGCCGCCTTCCATACCCGCATCGACGATTACATCGCCGGTCGCATTACCGGCGAGACCAACCCCCAGAACCAGCCCATCAAGCGTACCGAAAACCTCGACCGGGTCGAGATCCAGGGCTTGGAGGCGGGTTTCGTCCTGCCCATCGATGTCCAACTGGCGGGCGGCCACTGGCAGCTCGACGGCAGCCTCACCTGGCTGCGCGGTACCAACAAGCAGGATGACGAGCCGCTCCACCAGATGCCGGCCCATGAAGCGACGCTGGGCATCGGCCAGCAACCTCCTGCCGGCTTCCATTGGCATGCCCAGGTACGCGGAGTGTCGCGCCAGGACCGCACTGCCGATATTTTCTCCAACGCCACCGAGCAGGCCACACCGGGCTACGCCACCGCCGACGTTGGCATGGGATGGCGCTTCGGCCCTGCGGCAGGTTTTTCCAGCCTCGAGGTGGGGCTGGACGTCCATAACGTGCTCGACCGCGGCTACCGTGACCACCTGACCGACCAACCCGAGGGTGGAGAGCTGCTGGCTCCCGGCCGCGGCGCCATCGCCACGCTGCGTGGGCGTTTCTGACCCACTGACACCGCTGCCCGCAGCCGGGCAGCGGTCAACGCAGTGTCACCAAAAAGGGCGCGATCGACACTGGCAAAAACCAGAAAAAGCCCCCATGATGTACCTGTCGCAATCGCCCTTTGGAGCATCATGAGTACGGCATATCGCACGACAGGCGCGGACCTTATCGACCCTCCGCGAAGTTGCCCTGACCTCGACGTCAGGGATTTGGAAAAACGCACCCGCCTCATGCGCATCGTCACTCGGCTGATCGCCGTGTCTGACCTGGGTTGCCGCGAGATCGCTCGCCGAGCCGGGTTGCCGGCACAGAAGATCAGTGACCTGCTGGCCGGTCGACTGGAGCACCTTTCACTGGATGAGCTGCGGCTTCTCTATCGCACCATCAATCCGGAAGGCGCCCCGCACTAGCCCTGCCCCACCCCGAATCCAACCGCAACGCCCGGTCACTTCGACCGGGCGTTGCCGTTCAGGGCGATGCTCAATGGATGCGCATGTCCTTCGAAAGAGCCGTTTGAAGGGCCATCGAGAGAATCGTCGAATGAACCAGCGGTTCCGCGACTCGCCAGCAGTCAGTCACTCGATAGATAGTGGACGCTGAACAGCCCTTCGGCGTCGCTCCAGACCGCATCCGGCGTATAGCCGGCACGCCTGGCCAGCGCCTGGAACCCTTCGCGGCTGTACTTGCAGGAATTCTCGGTATGCAGCGTCTCGCCCGGTGCGAACTCGAAGCGGTGCTGATCGACGACGATCGTTTGTCGGCTCTCGCTGACCAGGTGCATCTCGATGCGCGACGCTGCCTCGTTGAAGAAGGCCCGATGGTGGAAGCCGTCCACTGTCACAGAGGCCGCGAGCTCCCGACGCATGCGCTCCAGCAGGTTGAGATTGAAGGCCGCCGTGACCCCGGCGGCATCGTTGTAGGCTGCCTTGAGAATCTTGACATCCTTGACCAGATCGACGCCGATCAGTACCCCGCTGCCCGCAGGCAGGGCCCGGCGCAGCCCGGCAAGAAAGGCCTCGGCCTGGTCCGGCGCGAAGTTGCCGATGCTCGAGCCGGGAAAGAAGGCCACGACTCGACGCCCCTCGACACCCGACGGCAAGCGCAGGCGCTCCGAAAAGTCTGCCCAGGCGGCGTGCACCTCGAGCCAGGGGTAGTCGGCCGCCAGGCGACGGGTGCTCTGCAGCAGGAAATCGCGGGAGATATCCACCCCCAGATAGCGACTCGGGCGCATTGCCTCCAGCAGCAGCCGCACCTTGCGGCTGGCGCCGCTGCCCAGCTCGACCAGCAGCGACTCCGGCCCGACCAGCGCTGCGATCTCCTCGGCGGCGGCGGCGAGGATGCCCTCCTCGGTGCGGGTGAGATAGTACTCGGGCTGGTGGCAGATCGATTCGAACAGCTGGGAGCCCCGCTCATCGTAGAAATACTTGGGCGACAAGGCCTTTGGTGAACGGCCAAGCCCAGCGATCACGTCGTCGCGAAACGAGGACCCCGCCTCGTAGACATGCTGGTCGTGAAAACGCACGGCAGTGGACATCGTAAACCTCGCTGGCAACAGAATGACGCCAAGACGTCGAACGCCCTCATGGCGTACCGTGGCTGGAATCCGGCTAGACTAGGAGCCTGTCGGACTTAACACTGATCTACTGCAAATCCCGACAAGCTCCTAGACCCGCAATGCGAACGCCCCCTTAATCTAGAGTGAGTCCCACAATGCAGCAACCGCAGCAGCCAGCGCTACGGGATATCGTCCTTGTCGGCGGTGGGCATACCCACGTGGGGGTGCTGAAGCGCTTCGCCATGAAACCCGAGCCCGGCGTCAGGCTCACCATGATCTGCCGCGACACCCATACCCCCTACTCGGGCATGCTGCCGGGCTACGTTGCCGGGCACTACGCCTACGACGACGTGCATATCGACCTGCGCCGACTGGCGGAGTATGCCGGGGCACGCTTCTTCAGCGACGAGGTCATCGGCATCGACCAGGCGGCGCAGACCGTCCTCTGCCGCTCACGCCCTCCGGTGCCCTATGACTGGATGTCGATCAATATCGGCTCGACCCCCAGCGTGAATTCGGTCAGCGGCGCCGGCGAGCATGCCATCCCGGTCAAGCCGATCCATCAGTTCAATGATCGCTGGCAGGCACTGCTCGAACGCATCAAGAATCACGTCGGCCAGACCCGTGTCGCGGTGGTCGGCGCCGGCGCCGGGGGCGTCGAACTGCTGCTGGCCATGCAGTACCGGCTGAGAAATGAACTGACCACCCTGGCCCGCGACCCCGGCGAACTGAGCTTTTCCCTCTTCACCCGCGGCGCGCAGATCCTGCCGACCCACAACTCCCGGGTGCGCGCCCACTTCCAGGCCGCCCTGAAGCGCCGGGGCGTCGAGGTCCACACCGGCACCGACATGGTCGGCGTCCAAGCGGGCCGGCTGCAGACCGCCGACGGCACCTGGCACGCCGCCGACGAGATCGTCTGGGTCACCCACGCCGGCGGCGCCACCTGGCTACGCGATACCCACCTGGCACTCGACGACGACGGTTTCATCCAGGTCAGCGACACCCTGCAGTCATTATCCGACCCCCGAATCTTCGCCGCCGGCGATATCGCCAGCCAGGTCAATCATCCCCGGGAGAAGGCCGGGGTCTTCGCCGTGCGCCAGGGGCGGCCGCTGGCTGACAACCTGCGCGCCGCTGTGACCGGCCGCCCCCTTTCGCCCTACCGCCCCCAGGCGAAGTGGCTGGCGCTGATCAGCACCGGCGACCGTCACGCCGTGGCCTCCCGCGGCGGCCTCTTCCTCGCCGGCGACTGGGTATGGCGCTGGAAGGACGGGATCGACCGGCGCTTCATGGCCAGATTCAATGACCTGCCGCCGATGGAGGAAGGCGCCATGCCGGCCCCCAGGCCCAGCCGGGTGGCACTGAATGAGGAAGAGAACGCCCAGGCGATCTCAGCCCTTGCCATGCGCTGCGGCGGCTGCGGCGCCAAGGTGGGGGCCACGGTGCTCTCACGGGCCCTTTCGACCCTGCAACCGATGGAGCGGACCGAGGTGCTGGTGGGTCTGCACGCCCCGGACGATGCCGCCGTGGTACGCATACCCGCGGGCAAGGATGCGGTGCATACCGTCGACTTCTTCCGCGCCTTCATCGACGACCCCTATGTCTTCGGCAAGGTGGCTGCCAACCACGCCCTGGGCGACATCTTCGCCATGGGTGCCGAGGCCCAGACCGCCACCGCCGTGGCCACTGTGCCCCAGGGCCTCGAGGCCAAGGTGGAGGACACCGTCTACCAGATGATGCGTGGCGCCGTCGAGGTGCTCAACGAGGCCGGCTGCGCCCTGGTCGGCGGTCATACCGGCGAAGGCAGCGAGCTGGCCCTGGGGTTTGCCGTCAATGGCCTGATCGACGCCGGCGGCGCGAGCGCCCTGACGAAAGGCGGCCTGCACCCCGGCCAGGTGCTGATCCTGACCAAGCCCATCGGCACCGGCACCCTGTTTGCCGCCCATGCCCGGCTCGGCGCCCGTGGCCGCTGGATCGATGCCGCCCTGGCAAGCATGTGCCAGTCCAACCGCCAGGGGGCGAGCTGCCTGCGCGAGCACGGCGCCACCGCCTGCACCGACCTCACCGGCTTCGGCCTGCTGGGCCACCTGGTCGAGATGACGCGCCCCTCGGGAGTGGATGCCGAACTCGACCTGACGGCGCTGCCGCTGCTCGAAGGGGCCGAGGAGACCGTCGCCGCCGGCATCCTGAGTTCGCTGCAGCCCGCCAACGTGCGTCTGCGCCGGGCCATCCGCGATCAGGCGGCCTGGGTCGAGCATCCTCGCTACCCGCTGCTGTTCGACCCGCAGACCGCCGGCGGCCTGCTGGCCAGTGTGCCCGCCGAACGCGCTGAGGCCTGTCTTGCTGCCCTGCACGCCCTAGGCTACGCCAGGGCCGCCATCATCGGCCGCGTCCTCGAGCCCGGCGAGGCGCTGGAGCCAATCCATCTCAAGGGCTGAGGATAAGGGCTTGTTTCACAATCCCGCCAGCGGGAGGGGGCTCCCGGCAGGTCGTAGCAAAGGTCATTCGCCATGGATGGCGAATGTAGCGCCCAGGGAAGGGTTCACAGCGCCTTTGCGATGACCTGCCGCGGGGGAGAGCACTCGTTAGAGAGCGGTATCAGGGGGACAGCCCGCAGGCGGCAATGACTCGCTCCAGCGCCTCCCGCTCCGCCTCTGGCCGGAACAGCGGCGCTCGCACCAGCACCTGCCGGTGGAGCCGGTCGACGAAGGCCGGTTCGGTCTCGGCACGCAGCAGCAGATCCCGCAGGGCCGCGGTATCGGCCACCGGAAAATAGCCGGCGTAGTCGTCGCCCAGCAGACCGCGATTCCCCGGGATAGCCGAAGCCAGCACCGGCAGACCGGCCACGCAGGCCTCGCTGACCACGTTGGCGCCCCCTTCCATGCGTGAGCTGATCACCATCAGCCGGGCCCGGGCCATCCACTGGCGCACCCGCCAGCGGGGCAGGTCGCCGAGCCAGCGGTAACGGTCGTTGCCAGCCATCTCCTCGCGGGCGGCCTCTGCCCACTCCGGGGTATGGGCACCGCCGAGCTGCACTACCCGCAGCCGCGATTCCGCGGGCAGATCGCGAACGGCAAGGGCCGCGCGAAGCGAATCCTTCTCCTCGCGCAGATGGCCGGCGACCAGCACCTCGAACCAGCGTCGAACAGGGCGAGGCGAACGGGGCGGAAGGGGAATTGCCGACTGGTGGACCACATGCAGACACGACAGGAACTGCGGCGGAAGATCCTCGGCCAGGCAGTCATGCAGGCCGATGAGGGCATCACTGACGGACAGGCTGTCGAGAAACACCTCGGGTTCGCTATGCTGGAAGCGGTAGACGTCGGTACCCGTCAGCACCACCACCAGCGGGCATGCAGGAAAGGTGTCGCGACAGGCTCGAATGGCAGCGTGGCTGCGCACGGCATGCAGCGCCATCACCAGATCCGGCGGCTGGCCGCCCAGGCGGCAGCCCTCGGCTCCCGCATCGGACTCGACAATGCATGTACGGCAACCCAACTCCTGCAGCAGCCCCGCCCAACGGGCTGCCGTTGTCCGGTTACCGGCGCGAGAGCCTCGACGCGCCGGCGTGATCAGCGCTACCTTCAACATGATCCATACTCCCTTGGCCCCCACTCTCGACGAGGTCGGCATGATCCAGACGCCTTCGACACTTCCCCAGCCCGCCGACGCCCTGGCAGCCATGCTCATCGATGCGCGCAGGCGCAGCCTGGCGTTGATGCAGGATACCCTGGAGGCCCGCGAACTGGGCCCGCGGCTGGCGATCGTCAACCCTCCCCTGTGGGAGCTGGGCCATCTGGGCTTCTTCCACGACCATTTCGCCTTGCGCGGCCTGCATGGCCTGCCCGACTACCAGATCGCCGATGCCCACCGGCTGTTCGACTCCAGCAGCATCGCCCATGATGACCGTTGGTCGCTACCGCTTCCCTCACGGGAGCAGACCCTGGACTACCTGGCCCGGGTTGAGCAGGCCATGCTCGAGCGGCTGCCCGACGGCGAGGCCAGCCCCGCCCAGAGCTATGTCTACCAGCTCACCGCCCTGCATGAGGACATGCACGGCGAGGCCTTCCTCTATACCCGCCAGACCCTGGGCGACCCGGCTCCCGACCTGGGCACGCCGCCACGCGGGTATGACGCCTCCCCGCCCGGCACCGAGCCTGCCACCGGTGCGCTGCCCGGGGATGTCGCCATTCCCGGCGGCCGGCATCTGCTGGGCTCCGACGAGAGCGTCCCCTTTCGTTTCGACAACGAGAAGCCACCCATGGAAGTCGAGGTCGCACCCTTTTCGATCGCCCGGGCGCCGGTCACCAACGTCGAATTCGCCGACTTCGTCGAGGATGGCGGCTATCGACGACGCGAACTGTGGAGCGAGGCCGGCTGGCGATGGCGTCAGCAACAGGATTCACAGGCGCCCGTCTACTGGCGTCGGGACGCCGACGGCGGCTGGGAGGAGCGCCGTTTCGACCGCTGGCTGCCCCTGCCCCCCCATCAGCCGATGGTGCATGTCAGCTGGTACGAGGCGGACGCCTGGTGCCAATGGGCCGGCCGCCGCCTGCCCGACGAAGCGGAGTGGGAGGTCGCCGCCAGCCGCGAACCATCGCCCGACGGGGCGTCTCTCGCGCCGGGCAAGCGCAGCTTCCCCTGGGGTGACTCTCCACCGGAGGCACGCCACGCCAACCTGGATGGCTGGCATCTGGCGCCGCGGGATGTGGCGGCACTGCCGGACGGCGACAGTGCCTTTGGTTGCCGCCAGATGCTGGGCAACGTCTGGGAGTGGACGGCCTCCCCCTTCGGCCCATTCCCGGGCTTCGAACCCGAGCTCTACCGCGACTACTCGGCCCCCTGGTTCAAGGAGGGCCGCTATGTGCTGCGCGGCGGCGCCTGGGCTACCCGAGGGCGGCTGATTCATAATAGCTACCGCAACTTCTTCACCCCGGAGCGCCGGGACATCCTGGCGGGGTTTCGTACCTGTGCACTCTGAGCAGGGACAGCCTCGGGATTTTCGGTATCATGCCCGTTCCGGCCAACCAGGCTCCAGTTCCCGTTTTCACTGCCTGCTTTTTCACAAGGATCGTCCACCATGCGCCGCAACCCGTTACCTGCTCTCGCCCTGCTGCTCACCACCCTATTGACGCCCGCCCTGGCCGCCGCTCAAACCCTGGTCTTCACCGCCATCCCCGACGAGGATGAGACCCGTCTGCAGCAGCGCTTCCAGGCCGTGGCCGACTACCTGGCCGAGACACTGGAGGTCGAGGTGCGCTTCATTCCGGTCACCTCCTACGCCGCCTCGGTCACCGCCTTTCGCAACAATCAGGTGCAGCTCGCCTGGTTCGGCGGCTTCACCGGCGTGCAGGCACGCCAGTTGGTGCCGGGTTCCCGCGCCATCGCCCAGGGTGTGGAGGACCCCGAGTACAAGAGCTACTTCATCGCCAACCAGGGCACCGGCCTCGAACCCCACGACGGCGACACGGCCCCCGAGGGGCTGCGCGGTCTGACCTTCAGCTTCGGCTCCCAGAGCTCCACCTCCGGGCGGCTGATGCCGGAATACTTCCTGCGTGAGCACCTCGGGGGCTCGCCCGAGGAGCTGTTTACCCGCGTCGGCTTCAGCGGCAACCACAGCCGCACCATCTCGGTGGTGCAGTCCGGTGCCTACCAGGCCGGCGTGGTCAGCTACAAAGCGTGGGAGAACGAGCTGGAGGCGGGTAGCATCGACCTGGACCGGGTGCAGGTGATATGGGAGTCGCCGCCCTATCCCGACTACCAGTGGACGGTGCGCGGCGACGTCGATGAGCGCTTCGGCGATGGTTTCACCGAACGCTTGCAGCAGGCGCTGCTCGACATGGAGGACCCCGACCTGCTGGCCAGCTTCCCCCGCGCGGGCTTCATCCCGGCCGAGAACGACGACTACCGGGAGATTCTCGAAGTCGCGCAATCCCTGGGGCTGCTCGACTGATGACCGTGCTGGCGCTGCATGACGCCGTCGCCACCTATGGCGAGGTGCGCGTGCTCGGCCCGCTGAGCCTGACCCTGGCACCCGGCGAACGCGTGGCGCTGGTGGGCCGCAGCGGTGTCGGCAAGTCGACGCTGCTGTCGGTGATGTATGACCGCTGGCGCGACCAGGGAGCCGCCCTGATGCCCCAGGACCTCGGCCTCGTGGCGACACTCTCGGTGTTCCACAACGTCTACATGGGCCGGCTCGACCGCCACCCGTGGTGGCGCAACCTGCTGACCCTGGTCCGTCCGCGACCCCGTGACGTGACAGAGGTCGGCGCCCTGCTCACCCGGCTCGGTCTCGAGGACAAGCTCTGGACCCCCTGCGGCGAGCTTTCCGGCGGGCAGCGACAGCGCGTCGCCGTGGCGCGGGTCATCCATCAGGACGGCGGCATACTGCTCGCCGATGAGCCGGTCTCGGCACTCGACGGCCCCCTCTCCGAGGTGACCCTGACCGCCCTGACCGACGCCTACCCCACCGCGGTACTGGCCATGCACGACGTGGACCTGGCGCTGCGCTACTGCAGCCGGGTGATCGGTATCCAGGATGGCGCCATTGCCATCGACCAGCCCAGCCACCGCCTCTCCGCCACCGACCTGCTGCCGCTCTACTGATGCCGTTGACCGCCACTCGTCGCGTTACACTGGGGCTGGTCCTGCTGGCCGCGGTGTGCCTGCTGTTCGGCGACTTCGAGATCAGTACCCACGACCCCTGGCACGCCCTGGGCCGCCTGTTCATGGGCTTGATCCAGCCCGACTTCTCCCGGGTGGACTTCCTCGGCGAGGCCCTGCTGCGAACGGTGGCCTTCGCCTTCGTCGGCGTGGGCCTCGGCGCGGCGGCCGGCATGCTGCTGGCCCTGCTCTTCCGGTATTTCTGGGTGCGCACCTTCTGCGCCTTCATCCGCGCCATCCACGAGCTGTTCTGGGCGCTGATCTTCCTGCAGAGCTTCGGCCTGCACCCGATCACCGGGGTACTGGCCATCGCCATCCCCTACGCCGGCACCTTCGCCAAGGTCTACGCCGAGATACTCGACGAGTGCGACCCGCAGCCGGAGCGCACCCTGCCGCAGCGTGCCGGGCGGCTCTCGGCGCTGGTCTATACCCGGATCAGCCAGGCCTGGCCGCACCTGGTCAGCTATACGGCCTACCGGCTGGAGTGCGGCCTGCGCTCCAGCGCGGTGATCGGCTTCGTCGGCATGCCGACCTTGGGGTTTCACCTCGCCGGCGCCTTCGCCCAGGGCCACTACGGCACGGTGGGGGCCTTGCTGCTGCTCTTCTACGCACTCATCGCCAGCCTGCGGCTATGGGCGCGGCCGCGGCTGCTGCCTGTCTATCTGCTGGCCTCTCCCTTCCTGCTGGGCACCGGCTTGCCGATCATGTGGAGCAATGTCTCACGTTTCTTCACCCACGACATCGTGCCTGCCCCGCTACGCCGGGGCGAAGGGCTGGAGGGCCTCTGGCCCTGGTTCAGCGACCTTCTCCTGGGCCAAGCTCTGCCCGGCATCTGGAACACCCTGCTGCTGACCCAGATCGCCCTGGTACTCACCGGGGTGCTGGCGATGACGTTGTTTCCGCTGATCTCTCACCATTTCACCGGGCGTCACTTCACCGGCCGGGTGCGCGGCGCAATCGGGCATGGGATCTTGGTAGTGATGCGCTCCACCCCCGAGTACCTGCTGGCCTTCATCCTGCTGCAGCTGTGGGGGCCCTCGATGCTGCCGGCGGTGGTTGCCCTGGCGCTGCACAACGGCGGCATCATCGGCCACCTGGTCGGACGCCGAAGCAATGAGATCCCGCTGCGCCAGGACGCCCCGGGCGGCATGAACCGCTACGCCTACGAGGTGGCGCCACGGGTCTATGGCCCCTTCCTGGCGCTGCTTTTCTACCGCTGGGAGATCATCATGCGCGAGACGGCGATACTGGGCATTCTCGGCATCGCCACCCTGGGCTTCTACGTCGACAGCGCCATCCAGGAACTGCGCTTCGACCGCGCCATGGTGCTCATCCTGATCACCGCGCTGCTCAATATCGGCGTGGACATCCTGGCCAGACACCTGCGCGCCCGACTGCACCTGAGCCACACCGCCCGAAGCGAGCCCTGAATCGCACACACTGAAGAACTGGACACACGGCCTTGCGCGCGGCTCCCCCGCATCCCTGTTAACCGTCATGGGCGGCTCACTCCATCAGATCGGTAACCTGCCGCTAGCGGCCCCCACCCGGACCGGTTTATTCAGCTCACCCTCCCCATCAAACACCTACCATATCAATCGCTTCGGAAAAATATTAAGGTAATATTAAGAGCATGCTAATGTTTAGTTGACTTACATCAAGCTGCTAACCCTTGGTCGAAGGTAGCCTTCCGGTTAACCCATCTCGGGGCGATCCCCCGCGACACCCAGCCACCGGAGGCGCCATGGATCACATTCGCCGCTCCCTTCTCGGCCAGCTGGCCCGCCTCAGCGCGGGCGCCGCCCTGATTCCGCTCTCGAGCGTTGCCAGCGCCGGCATCAACAGCCAGCCGCCGCGCCGAGAAGGCGACCCCACCAAGCGCTACGGCATGCTCATCGACCTGCGCCAGTGCATCGGCTGCCAGGCCTGCAC
>ERZ869909.1382-NODE-1382-length-19793-cov-5.141966_pt1 | contig 19793 bp, 18 predicted proteins | sample MGYA00520892_ERZ869909 | MGnify/ENA primary metagenome ERZ869909 (study PRJEB32215, sample SAMEA104723947) | bioreactor metagenome | biome: bioreactor; feature: anaerobic bioreactor; material: water | place: China | collected 2015-03-12 ... | reverse complement strand
GGCGACCACGGTGAAGGGTTCGGGATGCAGCGAGAACACCGCCCGCAGCCCTTCGAAGGCGCCGGTTTCCTCGAACTGCGAGGTGCCGTTATAGGCGTGATACTGCCAGTCCGACTGCGCCACGCCGAATTCCAGCTCGCCCGAGCGGATCGCGTTGATGTTGAAGATCGACCCGCCGGTCGATTCCACGCCGCAGCGGATGCCGTGCTCGGCGCGGTCGCGGTTGACCAGACGGCAGATCGCACCGCCGGCCGGGTAATAGACCCCGGTCACGCCGCCGGTGCCGATGGCAACAAAGGTCTGCTGGGCGCTGGCCGAGCCGGCAACCATCAGCGCGGCTGCCGCTGCGAGGCCGGAAAGGAGTGGCTTGTTCATGAATACCCCCCATGGGTTTGCGGTTGAAAAGAATGGTCAGCCCCGCCCCAGATGGCGCGGGATCGACTCCGAGATGAAACAAATGTGTTGTGAAAGTCAACTCGGTATTCAATTGTGTCGTCAGCCACCTCATGTCGCCCCCATGTTGCAAGGGATCGTTTCGATCATGCCCAGCCGCAGCCGCCCCGGTTTCGAGGATCGCGATGCGCTTGTCGCCCGGCTTCGCCATCTGGCCGAAACCGGCGCGCCGCAGCTTGGTGCGCTGGCCGCCTGGCTCGCCGACCGCCCCGAGGAACTGGCCTTTCATTCGGTGCGCGAACTGGCGGCGCGGGCCGGCACCAATGCCAATACCGTCATCCGGCTGGCCCGCGCGCTGGGTTTCGCCGCTTTCGAGCCCTGCCGCGCCGCGGCCCAGCAGATCCTGCGCGCCCGCCCGCTCGATTACGGCGCGCGCAGCGGGGCGCTGGTCGGGCGGGGCGAGGCCGAGTTGCTGGGCGAGTTGCATCTTGCCGCGCGTTCCTCGGTCGAGGCGGTGTTCTCCGCCGAGATGCGCGCCGCGCTGTCCGATTGCGTGCCGCTTCTGCTGAATGCGCGGCGGGTGCATTGCGTCGGCGTGCGGGCCTGTTTCGGGCTGGCGAATTATTTCAGCTATGTCGGCGCGCTGGCGCATGAGAATGTGGTGCCGGCGCCGGCCCAGCCGGGGCTGATCATGGACAATCTGGCCGAATGCGGCCCCGAGGATGTGGTGATCGTCATCACCTTCGCGCATTATTCGGCCGAGGTGGTGCGCGCGGCAGCAGTGGCGCGCGGGCAGGGAGCGGCGGTGATCGCCATTACCGACAGCCTGAATGCGCCGGTGGCGCGTGGCGCCCGGGTGGTGCTGCGCCCGCCGATGCCGGGCCCGCATGTGATGCCCAGCCTGGCCGGCGCCTTTCTGATCGTCGAGAGCCTGCTGGCCATGTTGGCCGCGCAGGACGGGCGGGCGCAGGGGCGCGTGCGGCATTTCGAGGCGCGATTGCTGGAACTCGGTGCCTATATCGAGGGCGCGCCGGATGGGCCAAGGGTGCTCGTGGAACCCTTGGCACGGGGCTCTTGAGGCGCGAATCACCTGCGGCTGTTTCTGGCTTGGGTTGGGTCGCTGGACGCCGGGTGATGCCGATGCGGAAACAGTGCGCCGCGCGGTGCGCAACTGTTGGGTGATCGGTGCCCGGTTTCTGATCGCGGCGCCCCCAGATCGGCGCAGAACCGTCAGAAACCTTGATATTTTCTTAATTCCTGCCGTAATGACGGGGTGTTCAGGAGATCCGCCATGTTCGTTCGTCGTTTCGCTGCCCCCATGATCGCCGCTTCCGCCATGCTCGCCGCGCTGCCGGCCCACGCGCAGAGCTGTGGCACCTTCTCGCGCCTGCTGGGCCTTTGCCGCCCGCCGAGCGGATCGCCGGTTCAGGTGCCCGAGATCGACGTTTCCAGCGGCTTGCTTGCCCTGGCCGCGGTGACCGCCGCGCTGGCTTTCACCTGGGAGCGCCGCCGCCGCGCCCGCGCCGCCGAGCAGCGCCAGGACTGACACCCGGTTCAGCAGGCTGAAAAGGGGCTGCCCCGCATGGCGGGTGCGGCCCCGTTGCATTTCAGGCCGGCAGTTTCAGATCAGCCCCCAATCGCCGGTGGCCAGTGCGACCACGGCGATGACGGCATTGGCGCTGGCATGGCAGAGCACCGCATCGCCGACCCGCCCGCGCCGCAGCATCACCAGTGCGAAGATCAGCCCGGCAAGGCCGGCCTCCAGCCAGCGCCCGTGCAGCAGCGCGAACAGCGCGGTGGAAACCGCCAGCGCCAGCATTCGCCAGCCCAGCCCGCCACGGTCCAGCCGCGCCAGCACATAGCCGCGAAAGAACAGCTCCTCGACCAGCGGCACCAGAACGATGGTTCCGATCATGCGAAAGGCGATCCAGGCGATCAGCCATGCGGCCGAGATTCCGGCCAGCGCCTGCGCGATCTCGCGCCCGGTCTCGCTGCCGCCGGGCTGCGCGGCGATCCAGCCGATGCCGATGGCCACGCCAGCGAGCAGCGCCACCGGATCGAGCCGCCATTCCAGCCCGCGCAGGGCCGGCCAGAAGAAGGCCAGCGCCGCCGCCATGACCAGCACCTTGAACGGATAACCAAGCTCGGCCACCGGGACCAGCGCCGCCACCACCACACCCGACAGCATGAAGGCCACGAAGGGCAGGATGCGCGCGCCTTCGGGGTCTTGGCGCAGGGGCGGCAGGCCAGGGGCGGCGCCCTCCGGCTGCCGGTGCAGCCAGGGTGTTGCCTGCACCACATAAAGCAGCGCCAGCGCCAGCAGCGCGAAGAACAGCCAGCCCGCATAGCTGTGAAACCCCTCCACCGCCAGATGCGGCGAAACATGCGCGCCCAGCAGGATCAGCGCGGTGATGCGCAGGATGTTGAGCGCCCAGCTGGCCAGAATGCCCAGCGGCAGCACCACCAGCCAGAAGCGCCAGGGATGGATCGAGCCACGAAAGAGCAGCGCGTAGAGCAGGGTGAAACCGCCCACCAGCGCCACCCCCTCGACGCCGGAACAGGCGCGCGCGATCTGCACATAGAAACCCTCAAGCCCGATAACCAGCGTCGCCAGATCGGCCGAGGTATTGTCGCTGATCAGCGACAGCAACCCATGCACCAGCACGAAGGTCAGCATGGTCAGGGCCTGAATATCCCAAAGCGGCAGCACCCAAAGCGCCAGATCGGGGATGACATAGCCGATGGCCAGCGCCGCCGGCAAAAGCCAGCCCAGATCGCGCAGCAGTTGCCGCCAGGCGGCGAAGGGCGCCAGCATCCGCATCGCCCCCAGCGTGGCCAGCACCGCGCCGATCAGCCAGATGGCGACGATTTCGGCGAAATAGCCGGCCATATCCTGCTGGCCAAGCAGGATCACCGGCAGAAACAGCACGCCGATGCCGGCCAGATGCAGCGCCGGTCCGGCCATCACCCGCTCTCCCGGGTTGGACAGCAGCCGCGCGAAGGCTTCCTGCCGCGCGGCGATCAGCACCACCGCCACGGCGAGGATGGAAATGGCCCGCGCCACCATGCTGCGCAGGTAGCGGCAGGTTTCATAGGCGCCGGTATCGCGGCAATCGAGCGTGGCGAAAAGCTGATAGACTGCCGCCAGCAGCACCAGTTCGGCCAGCAGCAGGGCGGCCAGCAGCACCAGCCGGCGGCGCCAGGCGCTGCCGGTTGTCACGGTGCCGTTGTCGTTAGCGATGCGTTCCATGCGCCGTACACTGCTTTCGCCGATCGTTCCGGCGGGATGCCATGGTGATCAGGCGGCATTATGGCGGCGATCGGGCGGTTTTGCACCGCCCGACCGCCCTTGTTTCAGGTCAGGCTCGCCAGCCAGTCCTGCGCGATCTCGATATCCTGCGCCGCCAGCCCATGGCCGACCGGCAGTTCGCGCGCATCGAGCGCCGCACCCGATTGCGTCAGCCAGTCGCTCAGTGCCGGGCCGAACTGGCCATAGGGGTCTTGCGCGCCATTGAGCACCAGCACCTGCGCGCCGGCCAGATCGGTCCTTGGCAGCGGGTTGAGCGCGGGCATGGCGCGCAGCAGGATCGCGCGGCGCACCAGCGTCGGATAAAGCCCCATCAGCGCGCCGATGAAATTGGCGCCGTTGGAATAGCCCAGATAGGAAATCCGCGCCGGATCAAGCCCGTATCCGGAAACCGCGCCCTCGATGAAACCGGCGAAGGCTTCGGCCTCGGCGCGGATGTCGTCCTGATCGAACTCGGCCATCGACAGCCGCCGGAACCAGCGCGCCACGCCTTCCTCATGGCTGCGTCCGCGCACCCCCAGCAGCGTGGCGCGCGGCGCGATGCGATGCGCCAGCGGCATCAGATCGGCCTCGTTGCCGCCGGTACCATGGAGCAGCACGAGCACGCTGCCATCGGGGTTCTCGGGGTGGTGAAAACGGTGTTCGAAAGGCAGGTTGCGCATCGGAAGACGCTCCTCTCCGGGCAGGGAAAACTGGGGCAGGCGCAGCCGCAGATCGGCGGCGCGGGCTTCATCACGGGGCGGCACGAAGAGGGTGCGGCCAAGCTGGCCTTCGGGTTCGTCCACCGCCATGCCCGGCGCGTCGGTGGCCAGTTCGACCAGCACACCGGCGGGCTCGCGCATATAGAGCGAGGTGAAATACTTGCGGTTCTTGCGCACGCTGACCAGCGTGCCCTCGGCCTGCAGCACGGCTTCGGCCTCGGCCAGCGCCGCCAGATCGGGCAGGCGCAGCGCCAGATGGTCGATGGTGCCGGTGCCGGGAATGCCGGGCACGAAACCGGCCGCGGCGCGGATGTCGATGGCATCGCGGGCCGAGACCAGCCTTTGCACCGCCCCCTCGCGCGGGCCGCGCCGATAGCCGAAACCGGCCAGAAAGTCGGCACTGGCTTCGGGCTGATCGCTCAGCATCAGGACCGAATGCAGCCGCATCGGGCCATCAGCGCCGACCAGCTTGACGGTGATGCCATCGGGATCTTTCAGCCGCAGCACGGTTTCACCAAAGGCGCGTTCGGGGCCAGAGACCGGCACACCGGCGGCCAGCGCACGGGTCAGCCAGTCGCCGATACTGTCTTGCGGCACGTTGAGCGCGATCTCGGCGAGCTGGCCCAGACCGACACGGCCCGGCGCGCCACCTTCCCAGACCAGGAAGGTAACCAGCGTGCCGGGCGTGCCGCTGGCATCGCCATAGATGAGGTGCAATTGTTCGGCATCCTCGAAACCGCCGGTGCGCTTGACCAGATCGAGGCCCAGAAAGCCCATGTAGAAATCGACATTGGCCTGAACCCGGCGGGTGATGGCGGTGACATGGTGCAGCCCGGCGGCTTCGGGCCGGGCGCGGAGGGTGGGGGAGGTGTTCATGACAGGCTCACAACTGATTGGTTGCCCCCAACATAGGCAGGCGGGGCGCGGTTGAAACCCGCCGCGCATCGAAGCCCGCGTTGCCGGAAAGCGAACGCCGGGGCGGGTTCAGTCGCTGAAGCGTGCCAGAAAGGCCACCAGCGCGGCGCGGTCGGCCGGATCGGACAGGCGCTGTTCGGGCATGCGGCTGCCGGGCGTATAGGCTTCGGGGCCGAATTCGAACAGCTCGGCGATGGTGCGGGCGTCCCAGATGATGTCCAGCTCGCGCAGCGCCGGAGAGAAATCATAACCCGGCGCGCTGGCGATGGGGCGGCCCATGACCCCGTGCAGGCTGGGGCCGGCGCGGCCGGCATCATCGGGCGTCAGGCTGTGGCAGACGGCGCAGGCGCGCCAGACCTCGGCGCCGCGGCTGCCGTCGTCATGGGAGATGTCGGTTGTGGTGCCACCACCGCCTAGCGGCGTGCCATCAGCCAGCGACCAGCGCCGGATCGCCCCGTCATTGCCGCCGCTCAGCAGCGCTGCCTCGCCCAATGCCAGCGACCAGACCGGCCCGCTGGTGCCGTCGATCATCAGCCGCTCGCGCAGCTCCGGCGCGTCGAGCAGCCAGAGCGTGCCGTCGATCGCCGCCGCTGCCACCAGATCGCCCCGCGCCGCCACCGCCACCAGCGGCCGGTCGGTCAGGAAACGCTCGGGCAGCAGGGTGCCATCGGGGGCGAAGAGGCGCAGCGAGCCATCGGCAAAGACCACCGCCAGCCGCCCGCGCGATACCGCCAGCCCGTTGGGCAGCGCCGGCAGATCGGCGCGCGCCAGCGGCTCCAGCCCCGGGCCCCAGAGCATGAAACGCCAATCGGCACCAAGGCTGACCAGCCTTCCATCGGGCAGATGCGCCAGCCCGGTCACCCGGTCGCGATGTGCCGGCGCGCGGTGCAGCGCCAGATCGGCCAGCCGCAGCTGCAGCAGCCCGCCATCCCAGAAAGCAGCGGCAAGGTGCTGGCCATCCGGGGTCAGCGACAATGCGGCCACCGGGCTGTCACCGGGCGGGGTGATGAAATCAGGCTCGCGTGCCTCGGCCTGCCAGAGTGCGATGCGCCCGTCCTGCCCGCCGGTGGCAAGGCGCCCGTCCGCCAGCAGCGCCACCGCGGTCACATTGCCCTCATGGAAGCGCTGCACGGAAAGGGCGCGGGCCTCGCCCTCATGCCAGAGGATCGAGCGGGTATCGAAACTGCCCGAGAGCACGCGGCCATCGCGGCTGTCGAGCGCACCGACCGGGCCGCCATGGCCCAGCAGGTCCTGTGCGGTGGCGGGCGCGAGGCCCAGGGCCGCTGCAAAAGCCAGCGCTCTGGGCAGGGACCGGCGCGGCACCGGGGCTGGCATGGCCGGCCCGCCGTTCACCGGCCTAGTAGCCGATCAGGTTGGAGCCCGGGTCGCTCACGCGGGCGCCTTCGGTGGTGAAGGCGGCATGCGAGGGCTGCTGATAGGTGCCGTCAAGCACCACCGAGGCGCCATAGGCGACGGCGACGGCGATCACGACGGCGGCAAGAAACGCTTTCATGGCTTGGCTCCTGTCGGGGATGAGTTTTGCGGCGGCCGGCCTGTTCGGTCAGCCTCCGGTCGGTCAAGGGCGTGGCGCAACTGCCGGGCGATGCCGGCAAAGATCTGCCCCAGCGCGCCATCGGGGTCGCGCGCCAGCAGCGGCTGGCCGCTGTCGCAGGCCTCGCGCAGCGCCATGGTCAGCGGCACGGCGCCCAGAAACGGCACGCCCAGCCGCGCGGCCTCGGCCTCGGCGCCGCCCTGACCGAAGATCGCATGCTGCGCGCCGCAATCGGGGCAGAGGAAATGCGCCATGTTCTCGATCAGGCCCAGAACCGGTACATCGACCTTGCGAAACATCGCGATGCCGCGCCGCGCATCCATCAGCGCCAGATCCTGCGGCGTCGAGACGATCACCGCGCCGGCCAGTGGCGCGCCCTGGGCCAGTGCCAGTTGCGCATCGCCGGTGCCCGGCGGCATATCGACCAGGAGCGCATCCAGCCGGCCCCATTCGATATCGTTGAGCATCTGGGTGATGGCCGAGGTGACCATCGGCCCGCGCCAGATCATCGCGGTTTCGGCATCGACCAGCAGCCCCATCGACATTGCCTTGAGGCCATGGGCCTCCATCGGCTGAAGCTTGCGGCCGCTGCCGGCGCGCGGCTTGCCATGCAGGCCCAGCAGGGTCGGCAGAGAGGGGCCATGCACATCGGCATCCAGAATGCCGACCCGCAGCCCCTGGGCGCGCAGGGCCAGCGCCAGATTGACCGTGGTGGTGGATTTGCCCACCCCGCCCTTGCCCGAGGCCACCGCGATGACATGGCGCACATCGGCCAAGGGCGCGGGTGCGCGGGCAGCTGCCGGGGCCAGTTGCGGCACTGGCGTCGCGCTGCTTCTGGCGGGCGGCTGAGTGGCGGCGCCGTCGTTTTCGGCCAGCAGCACCACCATCACCCGCGGCGCGCCGGGCAGGGCGCGCAGCGCGGCTTCGGCATGGGCGCGCAGCGGGGCGAGGGCCTCGGCCTCGTCGGTGCTGGCGCGGATCGCCAGATCCAGCCGCCCGTCGCTCAGGCTCAGCCCGGCAATACGCCCCGATTGCCCCAGCGACGTGCCGTCAGGCAGGGCAAGGCCCGCCAGCACGGCGCGGGCCTGATCGAGCAGGGGGGGCGGGTTTTCGGCGTTCATGCTTCTGCCGCTTCAGGGGAAGGAAGGCCCGGCACCATGGGGCGGTGCCGGGCCGGGTTCTTGCGTCTGGCGCGGGTCTATTCGGCGGGGGTGGTCTTGGCGCCGCTTACGGCATCGTTGCGCGCCGTGCTTTGCTTGACCTCATCGACCCAGAGCGAGTGATGCTCCTTGGCCCAGTTCTCATCGACCTCGCCGGTGCCCATGGCATCGAAGGCCCCCTCCATGCCGACCGAGCCGATATAGATATGGCCCAGGATCAGCGCCGACATGCCGGCGGCGACCAGCGCATGGATGATCTGATAGAACTGCCAGTCGGCGGCGGTGGCGGCCTCGGCGGGGAACAGCAGCATGATCCCGGTCCAGGACATCGCCGCGCCACCCAGGATCACCGCCCAGAACACCAGCTTCTGGCCGGCGTTGAACTTGCGCGCCGGCGGATGCACGCCCTTCTTCAGAAGCCCGCCGCCCTGCTTGATCCATTGCCAGTCGATGCGGCTGGGAATGTTGTGGATCACCCACAGCAGGAACACCAGCACCAGCGCCACCATGAAGGGCCAGGCCAGATAATTATGCGCGATCTTGCCCCAGGCCGAGAGCGTGCCGAAGGCGCTTTCGCCGATCAGCGGCAGAATCACCGTCTTGCCGATGATCAGGTTGAGCCCGGTCAGCGCCAGAACGATGAAGCTGACCGCCAGCATCCAGTGCGCGAAACGCTCGATGGTGTTGAAGCGAAGGATGCGCCGCCCCGAGGGCCCGGCCTCGATGCGAATGCGCCCGCGCATCATGTAGAACAGCACCAGCAGCGCCAGCATGCCGACCACCGCGACGATGGAGAGCGTATGCAGCGTGCCGCCCTGCATCGCCGCCCAGAGCTTGTTGTCAGGGGTGATCAACGCGCTGGCGCCGGCATCGGGGATCGAAACCCGCCCGCCCACGGCCTCGCCCGATTGCAGCGCGCGCAACAGCGCTTCTTCCTGCACCGAACTGGCGGTGGGGTTGACCTGTGCCTGCGCGGCAAGGCCCAGCCCAAGCGCCGGAACGGCGCCAAGACAGAGGCGGCGGAACAGAATATGCAGCATGGCTTTTCCTCCTGCCGGGGCGGTTCAGACGGTGACCGTGTCGCCATAGGCCGTGCGCCAGCCCCAGGCACCCGATCCATAGCCGCGCGTCACCACGCGCTCGCGGTAGATATCGGCGATGATATCGCCATCACCCGCCAGCAGCGCCTTGGTCGAGCACATCTCGGCGCAGAGCGGGAGTTTCCCCTCGGCCAGACGGTTGGCGCCGTATTTCTGGTATTCGACGGCGCTGAGGTCGGGCTCCGGCCCGCCCGAGCAATAGGTGCATTTGTCCATCTTGCCGCGGGTGCCGAAATTGGCCATCTGCGGATACTGCGGCGCGCCGAAGGGGCAGGCATAGGAGCAATAGCCGCAGCCGATGCAGGTGTCCTTGTTGTGCAGCACCACCCCGTCATCGGTGGTGTAGAAGCAAGCCACCGGGCAGACCGCCGCGCAGGGTGCATCGGTGCAATGCATGCAGGCCATCGAGACCGAGCGCTCGCCGGGCAGGCCGTCATTGATGGTGACGACGCGCCGGCGGTTGATGCCCCAGGGCACCTCGTGCTCGTTCTTGCAGGCGGTGACGCAGGCGTTGCATTCGATGCAGCGGTCGGCGTCACAGAGGAATCTCATTCGTGCCATTGTCTGTTCCTCCCCTTACGCGGCTTCGATCTGGCAAAGCGTGACCTTGCCTTCATGCATGCCGGTCACCGGGTCATAGCCATAGGTTGTGATCACATTGACCGATTCCCCCAGCACGATCGGATCGGTGCCTTCGGGGTAGTTGCCGCGCTGATCCTCGCCCTGGAACCAGCCGGCGAAGTGGAAGGGCATGAAGGCCAGTCCCGGATTGACCCGCTCGGTCACCAGCGCCTTGACCCGGGCGCGCGAGCCGCCTTCAGCGCCCGTCACCCAGACCCAGCCGCCATCGGCAATGCCGCGTGCGGAAGCGTCCTGCGGGTTGATCTCGACGAACATGTCCTGCTGAAGCTCCGCCAGCCAGGGGTTCGAGCGGGTTTCCTCGCCGCCGCCCTCGTATTCCACCAGCCGGCCCGAGGTGAGCACGATGGGGAAGCGTTGGGCCAGCCCGCTTTCGACCGAGGCCATCTGGATCGTATGGCCGATATTGGGCATGCGCTGGTGGCGACTGTCCTCGCGGGTGGGATATTCGGCCACCAGATCCGGGCGCGGCGAATAGATCGGCTCGCGATGCACCGGGATCGGATCGGGCAGGTTCCAGGCCACGGCCCGGGCCTTGCCATTGCCGAAGGGCACGCAGCCATGCATCAGTGCCACGCGCTGGATGCCGCCCGACAGGTCGATCGACCAGCTGACCGCGCCGGGGTTGTCGCCGCCGATCCGTTCGATCGTGGCGCGCTCGGCCTCGGTCAGGTCGCTGTCCCAGCCCAGCTGCTCCAGGAGCGCCATGGTGAATTCGGGATAGCCATCCTCGATCTCGGAACCCACCGGCCAGCTGCCCTCGGCCAGCAGCGTCACGCCATCGCGCTCCAGCCCGAAGCGCGGCCGGAACGCCCCGCCGCCCTCCATGGGATGCAGGTTGGTATTATAGAGGATATGGGTGCCCGGATGGCGCAGTTCGGCAGTGCCCCAGCAGGGCCAGGGCAGGCCGTAATAATCGCCGCGCACCTCTTCGGGGGCGTCGGGTTTGGCGCGCAGGGTGATCAGGTCGAAATGCTCCTGATTGGCCATATGCGCCTTGAGCCGCTCGGGCGACTGGCCGGTATAGCCGGTGGACCAGCCGCCGCGGTTGATCTCGCGCAGGATCGATTCAGCCGTCGGCTCTATCGAGAACTTGCCCTGCACCATCTCGTAGTTCTTGAACATCTCCTCGCCGAAACCCAGCCGCTCCGAGATGCGGTAGATGACCGCGAAGTCATTGTCGCTCTCGAAGATCGGCTCGACGATCTTCTGCCCCCACTGGACCGAACGGTTCGACGCGGTGCGCGAGCCATCGACCTCGAACTGGGTGCAGATCGGCAGAAGATAGGTGTTGTCGGTGCGTGAATGCAGCGCGGCGAAGGTGGTGGGGTGCGGATCGGCCACCACCAGCAGATCCAGCGCATTCATGCCGCGCTGGGCATCCTGCATGCGCGGCACGGTATTGCCGCCATGGCCAAAGACAATCATCGCCTTGATATTGTCGCGCTGATCGACCTCTTCGGCATCCATCATCGTGGCGTCGAACCAGCGCGTCGAGGTGATGCCCGGCACTTCCATGTTCTGCGCCGGTGTGCGCCCGTCGCGCCCGCCCTTGGCCGGCACCTCGTCGAAGCGGCTGACGAAATAGTCATAGGGCACATCCCAGACCCGCGCCCAGTGCCGCCAGGCGCCCGCGCCCAGCCCGTAGTAGCAAGGCAGGTTGCCGACATCGAGGCCGAAATCCGTGGCGCCCTGCACGTTGCAATGGCCGCGGAAGATATTCGCCCCGGTGCCGTTGGAACCGACATTGCCGGTGGCCAGCAGCAGGTCGCAATAGGCGCGCACATTGGCGGTGCCCACGGTGTGCTGCGTGCCGCCCATGCACCAGATGAAGGTCGAGGGCTTTTGCGTGGCGAAGGTCTCGGCCACGCGGCGCATCACATCGCCGGGCACGCCGGTGATGTTTTCCACCACATCGGGCGGATAGGCGCGCACCGCCTCGCGGATCTGGTCCATGCCATGCACGCGCTGGCTGATGAATTCGTCATCCTCCCAGCCGTTTTCGAAGATATGCCACATAAGCCCCCAGATCACCGCGATATCGGTGCCGGGGCGGAAGCGCACATATTCGGTGGCATGCGCCGCGGTGCGGGTGAAACGCGGATCGAAGACGATGACATTGGCGCGGTTGGTCTCCTTGCCCTCAAGGATGTGCTGCAGGCTGACCGGATGCGCCTCGGCCGCGTTCGAGCCCATGAAGATCATGGTCTTCGAATTGCGGATGTCGTTGTAGCTGTTGGTCTGGGCGCCGTAGCCCCAGGTATTGGCCACGCCGGCCACCGTCGTCGAGTGGCAGATACGGGCCTGGTGATCGACATTGTTGGTGCCCCAGAAGGCCGCGAACTTGCGGAACAGATAGGCGCCCTCGTTGGAGAATTTCGCCGAACCCAGCAGATAGACGCTGTCGGCGCCCGAATTCTCGCGGATCTCCAGCATCTTGGCGCCGATCTCGTCGATCGCCTGATCCCAGCTGATGCGCTGCCACTGGCCGCCGACCTTCTTCATCGGATATTTCAGCCGCCGGTCGCCATGCACCAGTTCGCGCACCGCCGCGCCCTTGGCGCAATGTGTGCCACGGTTGATCGGGCTGGCCCAGCTTGGTTCCTGCCCCACCCAGACGCCGTTTTGCACCTCGGCGGTGACGGTGCAGCCGACCGAGCAATGCGTGCAGATATTCTTGCGCCGCTCGATGGGCTGGCTGTGATCGGTGGGGCCGGCTTCGGCGCGCCGGGTCATGCCGGCGCCCAGCGTGCCCAGCGCCGCCAGGCCGCCGACCGTCAGGCCCGAGGCCCGCAGGAAACTGCGCCGGTCCAGCGCCCTGGCCCCCAGCGATGACGCGATCTGCGACAGGCGGGCGCCGGCGGCGGTTTCACGAGACTTGCGTTTGACCAGCATCGTTCATTCCCCCCGAGGATAGTAACGGTTGGTGCGGTAGAAGCTTTCCACATGTTCGGTGACCCGGTAGCGGGCGCGGGTGCGTTCCTCGCCGCGCTGCTGCGCCTCGGCCGGGCGCGCACCGCCCATGCCGGTCGCCACCGCGCCGGCCCCCACGGCCGCGCCGAAGAAGCCGCGCCGGCTGAGGCCCTGTTTGGTTTCCTGCGTCATGTCTGACCTCCCTGGATCCGGGCCGGGGCCCGATGACTGTCAAGCGGTGGAAATCACGCGGCGAGGGCGAAGGCCCTGGCCTCGATTTCCACGATAAGGCGGCCGATCTCGGCCAGCGGGCGGTAGAAGCGCGCGCTGGGGGCGATGGCCAGGTCGTCGAAGAACTGCGCCGCCCAAGGGGCGAGATGGCGCTGGAAGAAGGCGGCCTGCTGCCCGGCATCGACCGGCAGATCGCCGGCCGCCATCTCGCCCATCACTTCCATCAGCAGGGCGATATGGTCTTCGGGCTCGTGGCGGTCTTCGGCACGGGCGATGCCCAGCGCGGCCAGATCGGCGCGCAGATCGGCCAGCGGCCGCTCATTGAGAAAGCCGGTCAGGTAGAAACTGGCATAGGGCAGCAGCTCGCCGCGCCCGACCCCGATGAACAGCTCGAAATATTCGCGCTCCAGCGCTTCGGCGGAGGTGTCGCGGGCGGTGCGCGCCAGTGCCGAATAGGCCTGGCCAAGCGCGGTTTCATCGCCTTGAAGCTGCGCCACGGCCGCCAGCAGGGCGGCATCCGGTGCGGCAGACAGCAGCCGCGCCACGAAGCGATAATGCTCGCTGCGCATCCGGTCCAGATCGTCGCTGGCTGGCCCCGCAAGGGGCTGGCTCGTCGGCATCGTCCTTTCCCCCGGCGGCATTTCGCTATGCCGCTCTCATGGTCAGGCTACAGAGCATAGGGCATTCGGTCAAATCAAACAGGATGCCCGGGGCTAGACTTTGGTCGTAACTCAGCGCGGGCGGGCGCCGCCATGGCGGGGCCGCGCGGGTGTGGCGGCACTGTCGTCGCGCGAGATCTTGCGCTGTGCGGGCGGTTCCTTGGCGCTTTCGGGCGCTGGCGCAGTCGCGGCTTCGGGATCTTCGGGAAGGGCGTCCGGTTCCGCGGCCGCGGTCGCTTCCGGCGGCGGGCCGGCCGGTTCCTTCGCGGGGCTGAACGCCTGCATCAGCCGGCGGGTGCTTTCAGCGCTCAGTCGCCCGCCGCTGCCCGGCACGCCGCCGGGGGTGTTCCAGTCCCAGGCGTAATCGACCGCGCAATCGGCATGGTCGCGGATCACCGGGTTGAGCAACCACATGCGCCGCATCGCCGCGTTCTTCAGCGCCGCCGGCACACCGATGCGCAGGAAGGGGCGCAGGTCGCTTGCTGCGGTCAGTTCTGAAACCGGGGGCAGGGCGGCCAGTTCCTCGGCGGTGATCGGCGTGGTTTCGGCCGCTGTCTTGGCGGCAGTATCGGTGGGCGTCTGTGGTTCCGGCGCCGCGCCGAGGGGCTTGCCCCCGTCTTCCTGGCTCATGGCATGCCCTCCCCGTCGCGCCTCTTGCCGCCGCCCGTGACATGCCATTTCTCACCCGTTTGCAGGATGCGCGGCGCGCGCGGTGGCTCGGTCTCCTGCGGGCTGCGCTTGCGCTTCTTGAAGGGGATATCCACATGATGCGCCTGCACGAACCGCTCCAGCGCGGCGCGGGTCAGCGCGGGCATCGGCACCGCCTCCACGGTCAGGTCGAGATCGCTGGCCAGCCCCTCGCCCTCATAGGGATCGGCGGTGAGGCAGACCAGTTCGGCAGCCTGCGGCTGCTGCCCACGGATCGCCACCCAGACCGAGGGCCGGCCCGAGCGCAGATTGTCCAGATGATGGCTGCTGTCGCCGGAAAACAGCACCAGATCGCGGGCGCCCAGATACCAGCTTTCCACCCCGTCCTGATCGGCGATCAGCGTGCCCGGCGCGGTTTCGGGCTCCATCGGCAGCACGGCGCTGGGGCGCAGCTCGCCGCTGCCCCAGCGGGTCACCGGCGGCCGGCGCAGGGCGACAACACCAAGGCGCAGGGTCTCTTTCGGCATGCCCTCCTCCGTTCTGGGCCCCTAATGGCGCGGCGGTTCGGCCAGTGGCAGGCCGGTGATCAGGTTTTGCGGCTTCATCCGCACGCCCATATCCTTCCCCATACCCAAGATAAGCCAGACCGGCTGGCCGGCCAGATCGGGGCGCATGCGCGCGGGGTCGGCGAACTGCAGCCGGAAAAGGCCGATGAGCGTATCGGCCGGCTCTTGCCCGTGCCAGAGCGCGTTGCCGATGGCGGTGCCGGTCTGATCCAGCCCGACGAACCAGCGCAGGTCCACTTCATCGGCGCGCAGCATCGGCTCGATCGTCACCTCCAGCCGCAGCAGATGGCGCAGGAAAACCTCCATCGCCCGTGCCAGCCCGGCCCGCGCCGCGCCATCGCCGCCGAAATTGAGCACCATCACATGCGCATCCGAGCGCGACCAATAGGTCCATTCGTTGCCGCTGCCCAGCACATCCAGCCCGCCGATCCCGCCGGAGAACATCGCTGTCAGCGGCGAGGCATGCATCTCGGCCTCATGGGCCTGCACCAGTTCCTCGTCTGCCAGATGCAGCGCGCCTTCCTTCACATGGCCGCGCTGGGGCCGGAACATCAGCTCCGCCGCGCGCAGCACCGCCACCTCCTGACAGCCTTCCAGCGCGTTGCGCAAAATGAGCTGCACCAACTGATTGAGGAACACCACCGGCAGCCGCATTCCGGTCTGAATGATGCGCAGATAACCGGCTTCGATCGTGCCCTCGGCCAGCAGCACATCGCGCAGGCTGAGCAGGAAATGCCAGTTCTCGCGGGCATCGGGGTCTTGCAGCGCGGCCTTTTCAGGCTCGCTGACCGGGCGGCGGGGATCGGCCATCAGCCGCTGGTGCAGGGCGCGTTCGGCGGCGCAGGCATCGGGCGGCGGCAGCACCTCGGGCCGGGCCAGCCAGGCACGCAGCAGCTCATCGGTGACCAGCATGCGCCCGGCGGCATCAAGCCGGGTCAGATGATGGCCGCTGGCAACCCAGAATTCCGGCATCGCGCCTCAGTCCTCCTTGCCACGCAACGAAAAAAGATCGGGCAGCGCGGCGGTGTCGCCGGCACCGTCCTCGCTGCTCTCGAAGAACTGGAAGGCGCGGTCGTGGCCGCGCAGGTGCGGCGCGTTGAATGCGGTCTGCTCGCGCGGGGTGAGGCGGCGGTATTGCTCATGGATCGCGCCGCCCTCGAAGCGGCGGTGCAGCGCGATGACGGTGTTTTCGCCATGCTCGACACACAGGCTCTCGGCCAGCGTTATCTCTTCCTCGGCGGCGGGGCGGGCGGTGGCCAGATCGGGCGCCCCCAGTTGTGCCACCAGCTGCGCGGCCAGTTGCTCGACGGCCTCGGCGCGCTCGGTGGGGCTGGCGTTCTGCACCACCGCCAGCGTCGCATGGCCAAAGCTGGCGATGCCCAGAAATCCGCTGCGAAAGGCCACCGCTTCCTTGCGCGACAGGCTTTCGGGCGCGCGCCCCCAGAACAGGAAACTGCCTGGTACCGCCCATTCGCCCGGCTCGGCGGCGCGGGCAAAGACTACGCTGTCCGAGGCATCGAGCCGCAGGGTGCGCAAGAGCCGGCTCACAGCTTGGGCCCCTTGGGCCCGCGCCAGTTGCTGGTGGTCAGCGCCTGCATCAGCGGTGGGTAGCGGCGATTGCCCGAGGGGGTGATCTCTACCAGTTGGTCGCCCTCGATCCGGCGGATGCCGCGCAGGAGCGGCGGGTCGATGCGCATCAGGTAGCGGTTGGTCACGGCCTCGATCCCGTCATGCTGCCAGCGGTCGAAATAGAGCATCACATAGGAGGCGAAACTGGCCAGGATATCCTCGGCTGGGTCAAAGGCCTCTTCCTTGAGCGAAAGGCTTTCGGGGTGGCTGCCGGGATCGGCCAGATGGTCGCGGTCGGCAATCAGCTCGGCGGCGAAAACCATCCAGTCGGGCACATCATCCGGCTCGCAGCCCGGCGCGACGGCAAAACGCCCGCCGCCCAGCCGGGCGCGGTCATAGCGCAATTCGTCCGGCCAGACAAAACGCACCGGGCGCTCGGGCGGGCAATGTGCGGCCAGGGCATCGCCTAGCGCCGCCATGCCCAAAAGGAAGGCCAGTTGCGCCTCGGCCAGCGGGGCTTCGGGTTCCAGCACCACCGCCATGGCCAGAAGCCCGGGCGCTTGGCGCAGCAGCAGCGTGCCGGCGCCGGCCTCGGGCGCCAGCGCGGCGGCTTCCGCCAGAATATCCTCACCCGTCGCGCGCATCAGCGAGAAGGGTGGCGGCAGCAGAATGGCGCTGTCAGGTATTGGTTCAGGCATCGCTTTTCGGCATCGGCTCCCCCATCGTCGGCAGTCTCGCAGATCGCGCCTTCGGGGCAAGTCCTTCTTTCGGCGCACTATCCAGAGGGGGTGGGGCGGGCTATATCTTCGGGGGCAAGCCTGCCCGAACCCGTCCCCGCCGCCCGTCCCAGCCGGAGTAATCCATGCCAGAGACCGAGCCCCAGCCCGGCGCCACGCTGATCTGCAGTTGCGAGGGCACCATGCCCCTTGACCTCGCCGCGCTCAAATCCGGCGGTGCCGCGATCAACGGACGCCCGGCGCATCAGCTCTGCCGCGCCCAGCTCGATAACTTCCGCGCGGCGCTGGGTGAATTCGCCGCGCTCACCGTCTGCTGCACCCAGGAAGCGCCGCTGTTTCAGGAGGTCGCCGCCGAACAGGGCGGGGCGGCACTGAGTTTCGTCAATATCCGCGAAACCGCCGGCTGGTCCGAGGCCGCCGCCAATGCCGGGCCGAAGATGGCCGCGCTGATCGCCATGGCGCAGATCGAACCTGCCCCGTTCGAACTGGTCAGCCTCGAATCCGACGGCGTGGCGCTGGTGCTCGGCGCCGGGCCCGAGGCCGTCGAGGCCGCCGAGGCGCTGGCCGAGGCGCTCGATGTCACGGTGCTGCTGAGCCCCGGCAGCCGGGTCGCACCGCCGCGCCAGACGGTGTTTCCGGTGCTGCAGGGACAGGTGCGGCAGGCGCGCGGGCATCTGGGCGCGTTCGAGCTGACCATCGACGCCTATGCCGCGCCCAGCCCCTCCTCGCGCGCCGAACTGGCGTTCGAAGCCTCGCGCAACGGCGCCGTATCGCGCTGCGATCTGGTGATCGACCTGCGCGGCGCGGCCCCGCTCTTTCCCGCCGCCGAGCAGCGCCCGGGCTATCTGCGCGCCGATCCGCGAGACGGGGCCGCCGTGGCGCGGCTGGTGGCGCGCGCGGTGCAGATGACCGGCACATTCGACAAGCCGCGCTTCATCGACTTCGCGCCCGATATCTGCGCCCATTCCCGCAACCGCATCACCGGCTGCACCCGCTGCCTTGAACTATGCCCGACCGGCGCGATCCAGCCCGGCAACGACAGCGTGGTGATCGATCCCCATATATGCGCCGGCTGCGGCCAATGCGCGGCGGCCTGCCCCACGGGTGCGGCCAGCTATGCGCTGCCCGGCGTCGGCGATCTGGCCGAGCGGCTGCGCGCCGGGCTGCGCGCCTGGTTCGCCGCCGGCGCCAGCACCGCGCCGGTGATCCTGCTTCATGACGAGGCCCATGGCGCGCCGTTGATCGACGCGCTGGCCCGCCACGGGCGCGGGCTGCCGGCGCATGTCATCCCGATGGCGCTGAATGAAATCACCCAGGCCGGCCCCGAACTTCTGGCCACGGCGCTGGCCTATGGTGCCGGCGGTCTGCGACTGCTGGCGCCGGCGCGCCCCGCCCATCCGCTCGACGGGCTGGAGGAAACGCTGGCGCTGATCGAGCTCATCGCTGCCGCCACCGGCCTGCCCGCCGATCTTTGCACGCTGCTGCAAACCGATGACCCTGATGCCCTTTCGGCAGCGCTTTGGCACCCGGCCCCTGCAGCCCGCCCGCAGCGCGCAAGCTTCCTGCCTCCGCGCGACAAGCGCGGCCTGCTGATCATGGCGATATCCGAACTCAACCGCGTCGCGCCGCAACCCGCCGAGCAGATCGACCTGCCGCGCGGCGCGCCCTTCGGCAGTGTTGAACTGGATGTCGATGCCTGCACGCTCTGTCTGGCCTGCGTCGGCGCCTGCCCGGCCGGGGCGCTGGGCGACAATCCGGATCAGCCGATGCTGCGTTTCTCGGAAAGCGCCTGCGTGCAATGCGGGATCTGCGCCGCCACCTGCCCGGAAGATGCCATCACCCTTGTCCCGCAGGCCGATTTCACGGCATGGGAAAACCCGCGCCGCCTGCTGAAAGAGGAAGAACCCTTCTGCTGTACCGCCTGTGGCAAGGCTTTCGGCACGCGTTCCAGCATTGCGCGGGTGCAGGAAAAACTGCAGGATCACTGGATGTTCGCGGGTGAAAGCGGCGCCGCACGCCGCGCGCTTCTGACCATGTGTGACGATTGCCGCACCCGGCAGGTGGTGGCCGACGGGTTTGACCCGATCGACAAGGAAAGGGTTACCGGCGACCTCTGACCCCTCCGGAAAGCATTGCAGACCTTTGTCTTTCCAGCAGCGCGCCGGGCGCAGGCTGGCCTTCCGGCCTCGACCCGGAAGGCCCCTGTATCTGGAGGGACGGGGCAAAGGCCTTTCGCGCCAGCTTTACGGCTGACGGTTTCGCGCATGGCTTGCCGCATGTTCAGCGAGAGTGGCCAGCTTCGAGCCGGGCAACGCGTGCCCCATTCCCTCGATCACAAGGATCTCTGCACCCTCAATCCCTTCCGCGACAGCCCGCCCGTTTTCGACAGGAAGAAGCGGATCTTCATTGCCATGAAGAACAAGAACCGGTCGGCTGATTTCGCGGAAACGACCGGTCCAGTCCTCGCGGGTTGTCATGCTGGCATGATTGAACATGCTGGCGGGGCTATTGGTTCGTGCAAGAACCTGTTCGATCCGTTCGCGCGTCTGCACACTATCAGGGCAATCGCCCGGCCCTGCGCTCAGTTCCTCGATCCGGGCGAGAAAGCCCACCACCGCCTCGTGATCCGACCAGTCCAGAGTTTGCAAGCCGGAAAGGTGATCGAAGAATACCTGCGGAATATTCGGTAGTGCCGGACCGTCC
>ERZ869909.1381-NODE-1381-length-19806-cov-5.132293_pt1 | contig 19806 bp, 17 predicted proteins | sample MGYA00520892_ERZ869909 | MGnify/ENA primary metagenome ERZ869909 (study PRJEB32215, sample SAMEA104723947) | bioreactor metagenome | biome: bioreactor; feature: anaerobic bioreactor; material: water | place: China | collected 2015-03-12 ... | reverse complement strand
GCCGCTTGCGGATCAGATCGGCCTGGCTGGGTTCCTTCATGCGGATCGCCACATCGGCCTCGCGCATCGGCAGGTCCAGCACCCGTTCCTCCAGCATCAGGTCGATCTTGAGGTCCGGGTAGCGCGAATAGAGCGTCGGCAGCCGTGGCGCCAGCCAGAGCGTGCCGAAGGCGATGGTGGTGGTGACGCGCAATTCGCCGAACACCTCTTCCTCGCTGTCGCGGATGCGCGCCGAGGCGGTTTCCAGCTGCTTGCTCATGTTGCGCGTGGCGTCGAACAGCAATTCGCCCTGTTCGGTCAGAATCAGCCCGCGGGCATGGCGGTGGAAAAGCGTGGTGCCCAGGCTCTCCTCCAGCCCGCGAATCTGCCGGCTGACGGCCGATTGGCTCAGCCCCAGCGTATCGCCGGCATGGGTCAGGCTGCCGGCATCGGCAACCGCGTGAAAGATTCTGAGCTTGTCCCAATCCATCGTGTAACTTCTTTACGAAATGCGCCCCGCGCATGGGTGATTTGTTCTAGACGCAAATCATGCTTCGGAAAAGCGACCATTCCGTGAAAAACGCTTCAAAGGTCAGTATTTTTGACCTATAATCGTCTCAAAGAGCAAATGCCAGCCAAATGCATGGGAGGTGCATCATGGGTAAGCAAGCCATCAGCCTCAACGACCGCTTCGATCTGAACAAGACGCCGGTGCTGCTCAACGGCACACAGGCGCTGGTGCGGCTGATGCTGGCACAAGCGGCGCGCGACCAGGCGGCAGGGCTGAATACGGCCGGGTATGTCTCGGGCTATCGCGGCTCGCCGCTGGGCGCGGTGGATCTGCAGATGACCCGGGCGCGCAAGCTGCTGGAAGCCTCGCAGGTGATGTTTCACGAAGGTCTGAACGAGGATCTGGCCGCCACCGCCATCTGGGGCACGCAACAGGCCGAGCTGCGCGGCGAGGGCAAGCATGACGGGGTATTCGCGCTCTGGTATGGCAAGGGCCCCGGCGTGGACCGCACCGGCGATGTGATGCGCCATGCCAATATGGCCGGCACCTCGAAACATGGTGGCGTGATCATGGCCATGGGCGATGATCACACCGGCGAATCCTCCACCGTGCTGCATCAGTCCGACTGGGCGATGGTCGATGCCTATATTCCCATCGTTTCACCCGCCGGCGTGCAGGAGATCCTCGATTACGGTCATTACGCCTATGCGCTCAGCCGCTTTGCCGGGGTCTGGGTGGGGCTGAAAACCATGAAGGACACCATCGAGGCCACCGCCGTCGTCGATGGCAACCCGCAGCGCATGCAGTTCGTCACCCCCGATTTCGCCATGCCCGAGGGCGGGCTGAACATCCGGCTGGTGGATACGCCGATCGCCCAGGAAACCCGGATGATCGATTACAAGCGCTTCGCCGCCGAGGCGTTCTCGCGCGCCAACCGCATGGATCGCCGGGTCTGGGGCAAGGCGGGCGCCAGGATCGGGCTGGTGGCGGCGGGCAAGAACTGGCTCGATCTGGTGCATGCGCTGGGGCTTCTTGGCATCGACGAGGCCGAGGCCGAGCGGCTGGGCATCACCACCTACAAGGTCGGCCAGACCTGGCCGCTCGACATGGACAGTTTCCACGAATGGGCCGAGGGGCTGGATCTGGTGATCGTCGTCGAGGAGAAGCGCAAGCTGATCGAGGTGCAGGTCAAGGAAGCCATTTTCGACGACCGCCGCGGTCGGCGGGTCTATGGCTGGCACAAGGGCGACACCTGGGAAAACGGCCGCCGGCTGGAGCTGTTCCCCACCCGCTACGCGCTCGATCCGGTGATGATCGCCGAGAAACTGGCCGAGATCTTCATCGAAGAGGGGCGCGACACCGACCGTATCCGCGCCGGCATGGCCAGCCTCGCCGAAGCCCGGCGCGCCGACAATGCCCCTGAACTGGCCAGCCGGCTGCCGTGGTTCTGCTCGGGCTGCCCGCATAATACCTCCACACGTCTGCCCGAGGGCAGCCGCGCCTATGCCGGCATCGGCTGCCATTACATGGTGCAATGGATGGGCCGCGAGACCGTGGGCTTTACCCATATGGGCGGCGAGGGGGCCAACTGGATCGGCGAGGCGCCGTTTTCCAACCGCCCGCATGTGTTCCAGAATCTCGGCGATGGCACCTATAACCATTCCGGCGTGCAGGCGATCCGCGCCGCGCTCGCCGCCGGCACCAACATCACCTACAAGATCCTGTTCAACGATGCCGTGGCCATGACCGGCGGCCAGCCCAATGAGGGCGGGCTGACCGCAGACAGGATCGTGCGCGAAATCAAGGCGATGGGCGTCGAACATGTGGCGCTGGTCTATGACCAGAAGGAAACGCCCGATTTCAGCCTGTTCCCCGCCGGGATCGAGAAGCATGAGCGCGCCGAGCTGATGCGCGTTCAGGATAAGTTCAGCAAGATCCAAGGCGTATCGGCGATTGTTTATGTGCAGACCTGTGCTGCCGAGAAACGCCGCCGGCGCAAGCGTGGCGAATTCCCCGACCCGGACCAGCGCGTCTTCATCAATACCGATGTCTGCGAGGGTTGTGGCGATTGCGGCGTGCAGTCGAACTGCGTTTCCATCGTGCCGGTGGAAACCGAACTGGGCCGCAAACGCGCCATCGACCAATCGAGCTGCAACAAGGATTTCAGCTGTCTCAAGGGGTTCTGCCCGTCTTTTGTCACGCTCAAGGGCGCCAAGCCGCGCAAGGCGGCAACCCGGGCGCTGGACCTGCCTGATCTGCCTGAAGCCGCGCTGCCGGTGATCAAGGGCACGCATAACATCGTCATCACCGGGGTTGGCGGCACCGGCGTGGTGACGGTGGGGGCGATTCTGGCGCAGGCGGCCCAGATCGACGGCAAGGGCGCCGCGATGATGGAGATGGCCGGATTGGCGCAGAAGGGCGGCGCGGTGCATATCCATTGCCGTATCGCCGAAAAACCTGAAGATATCAGCGCCGTGCGCGTCGCGGTTGGCGAGGCCCATGCGGTGATCGGTGGCGATCTGGTGGTCACTGCCGGCGCCCGCACCATCGGGCTGATGCGCACCGGCCAGACCGGGGCGGCGGTCAACGCCCATGAGATCATCACCGGCGATTTCACCCGTAACACCGAATTCAAGCTGCCGATCAATGACTTGCGGCTGTCTCTTGAGGCGCGTCTGCGTGAGCGGGTGGCGTTTTTCGATGCGTCGGAACTGGCCCGCGCCGCATTGGGCGATTCGATCTATTCCAATATGATGGTGTTCGGCGCCGCCTGGCAGATGGGGCTGATCCCGGTGTCGCTGGGTGCCATCCGTCAGGCGATCGAACTGAACCGCGCCGCCGTCGAGGGCAATCTGCGCGCTTTCGATATCGGCCGCTGGGCGGTGCTCTACCCCGATGAGGCTGCCACCCTGATCAAGCCCGAGGCCATCACTGCAGAAGACATCGATCCCGTGGCCTTCCGCGCCGATCATCTGCGCGCCTATCAGAACGAGGCCTTGGCGCAGCGTTACCAAGCCTTCCTTGCGCCCATCGAGGACGAGGCGCTGCGGCTGGCGGTGGCGCGCGGGTATCACAAGCTCTTGGCCTACAAGGACGAATACGAGGTGGCGCGGCTGCATCTGCGCACGATCGAAAAGGCCCGCGCCGAGTTCGAGGGCGATTTCAGCGCCGAGTTCCATCTGGCGCCGCCGTTTCTGCCGGGGCGCGATGCCTCGGGCCGGCCGCGCAAGCGCCGCTTTGGCGGCTGGATGCCGCGCGCCTTCGGGCTGCTGGCGCGGTTCAAGGGGCTGCGCGGCACGTTCTTCGATCCCTTCGGCCACAGCGCCGAGCGGCGCATGGAGCGCGCGCTGATCGCCCAATATGAGGCCGATATGCGCACCGTCATGCCGAAACTGACGCCCCAGACGCGCGATGCCATCCTTGAACTGGCACTTTTGCCACTGTCGATCCGTGGTTTCGGGCCGGTGAAGGAAAAGAACGCCGAGGCCGCCGCCCGCCGCCGCGCGGAGTTGCTGGAAAGCATTGCCAAGGGCGGTGCGCCGCTGCCGATGGCCGCCGAATAGCACCCGTCTGCGTCGCGCGGGCGTCACAAAACACTGTTAGGGCCATGGCAACCCACCGCAACTGGACCCTGCCATGGCCCTCGCGATCCTCGATCCCGCCCCGCACAGCACCACTCCCCTTGCCCTGCCGAGCGCCGAATCCGCCGGCCCGGCGCGCGACATCACCTATGCCCATGCCGCGCGCTCGCGCCCCGGTCAGGCGCTGATCCGCACAGTGGAAAACGCCACCGGCCGCATCGGGTTGATTCGCCGTGCCGCCGGCTATGAGCACGAACTGGCCGAGGGGCGCGACCTGTGGCGCGTGCTGATGGATCGCTACGGGCTGCGGCTGGACGTGCTGCGCGGCGCGCTTGGCAATATCCCGGCGCGCGGGCCGCTGGTGGTGGTGGCCAACCATCCCTATGGCATCCTCGACGGGCTGGTGATGGGCCATATCCTGAGCGCAGTGCGCGGCGGTGATTTCCGCATCATGGCGCATCACGTGTTTCGCCAGTCCGAGGCGCTTGAGCGCGTTATCCTGCCGATCAATTTCGACCCCACGCCGCAGGCCCGGCAGCAGAACCTTCGCACCCGCGCCGAGGCGATCCGCTATCTGCGTGCCGGCGGCGCCGTGGGCATCTTTCCCGGCGGTACGGTTTCCACCGCCAACCGGCCCTTCGGCCGCCCGCTCGATCCCGCCTGGCGCGGCTTCACGGCGCGCATGATCGCCAAATCCGGCGCCAGTGTGGTGCCGATCTGGTTCGAGGGCGAAAACTCGCGCCTGTTCCAGCTTGCCAGCCATCTCAACTATACGATGCGCATGGCGCTCTTGGTGCGCGAATTCCGCCGCCGCACCGACCGGCCGGTGCGCCTGGCGATCGGCCAGCCGATCAGCGCGCGCGAGCTGTCACAATATGGCGGGCAGACGAAACAGATGATGGATTTCCTGCGCCACAAAACGTATGAGTTGTCGCCGAAAGGCCCGAACCCGGCCCCGCTGGGCTATGAGTTCGAGGCACATCACAGGCGGGCGGAGCAGGCGCATGGCGGTTGGCGTGTTCGATTCGGGCCTTGGCGGGCTGACGGTGCTGGCCGCGCTTGAGCGCCGGCTGCCGCAGGTTCCCTTCGTCTATTACGGCGACAATGCCCATGCGCCTTACGGTGTGCGCGATGCCGAGGATATCTTTCAGCTCACCTGCGCCGCTGTCGAGCGGCTTTGGGACGAGGGCTGCGATCTGGTGATCCTGGCCTGCAACACCGCCTCGGCGGCGGCGCTACGGCGCATGCAGGAAACCTGGGTGCCTGAGGGCAAGCGCGTGCTTGGGGTTTTCGTGCCGCTGATCGAGGCGCTGACCGAACGCCAGTGGGGCGACAACTCGCCGCCGCGCGAGGTGGCGGTGAAACATGTGGCGCTTTTCGCCACGCCGGCCACGGTGCAAAGCCGCGCCTTCCAGCGGGAACTGGCCTTCCGCGCCATCGGCGTCGATGTCGAGGCGCAGCCCTGCGGCGGGCTGGTCGATGCCATCGAGGAGGGCGATCTGATCCTTGCCGAGGCGCTGGTGCACAGCCATGTCGCGGCGCTCAAGCGGCGCATGCCGCATCCGCAGGCGGCGGTGCTGGGCTGCACGCATTATCCGCTGATGGAGGCCGCTTTTGCCGATGCGCTAGGCGAGGGCGTGGCAGTCTATTCCCAGCCCGAACTGGTTGCCGCAAGCCTTGAGGATTACCTCAAGCGCCACCCGGACATGCTGGGCAAGGGCGCGGCCAGCGCCTTCCTGACCACCGGCGATGCGCAGGCTGTGGGGCATCAGGCCACGCAGTTCTTGCGACGAAAGATCGCCTTTCGCAACGCCTGATACCGCGCTGCTGCCCTTCATCTTGCCAATGAATACGCCCGCCGGAGGCTTCCGCCGCGCAGATGGAAGCGACCGGCAAGATCGAAAGACAAAATGCAAATGACTGCTATCAAGAAGAAAATCGCCATCCTCGGCGCCTCGGGCTATACCGGGGCGGAACTGGTGCGGCTGCTCTCCACCCATCCCGGCTTCGAGATCACCGCGCTGACCGGCGAGCGCAAGGCCGGCCAGAGCATGGCCTCGGTCTTTCCCTTCCTGCGCCACCTGCCGCTGCCCGATCTGTGCCGCATCGACGAGGTTGATTTCAGCCAGATCGATCTGGCCTTCTGCGCGCTGCCGCATGCCACCAGTCAGGCGGTGATCCGCGAATTGCCGAGCGATCTGCGCATCGTCGATCTGAGCGCCGATTTCCGGCTGCGCGATCCGGCCGCCTATCAGAAATGGTATGGCCAGCCCCACGGGGCGCCCGAGATCCAGCGCGAGGCGGTCTATGGGCTGACCGAATTCTACCGCGATGAAATCCGTGCCGCGCGGCTGGTGGCCGGCACCGGCTGCAATGCCGCCACCGGGCAATACATCCTGCGCCCGCTGGTCGAGGCCGGGGTGATCGACCTGGACGAGATCATCCTCGATCTGAAATGCGGGGTTTCGGGCGCTGGCCGGGCGCTGAAGGAAAACCTGCTGCATGCCGAACTTTCCGAGGGCGCGCAGCCCTATGCGGTGGGCGGCACGCATCGCCATCTGGGCGAGTTCGATCAGGAGCTCAGCCTGCTGGCTGGCCGCGCCGTGGAAATCCAGTTCACGCCGCATCTCTTGCCGATGAACCGCGGCATCCTGGCCAGTGCCTGGCTCAAGGGCGACGCGCAGCGCATTCATGCGGTGCTGGTCGAGCGCTACGCCACCGAGCGCTTCATCGAGGTGCTTCCTTTTGGCGCAGTCCCCTCGACACATGATGTGCGCGGCTCCAATTTCGTGCATATAGGCGTTGTCGGCGACCGCCGCCCGGGCCGGGCGATGGTGGCGGCGGTGCTCGACAACCTGTGCAAGGGATCGTCCGGGCAGGCGCTGCAGAATGCCAACCTGATGATGGGTTTTGACGAGGCGGAAGGGCTGCTTTTGGCGCCGCTCTTTCCGTAGGGTGCGATGAAGAGCCTGAAGAAGAAACGCCGCATCCAGATCATCACCGTCGCGGCCATCGCGCTGGCGCTGTCGACGGCGCTGATCGGCTATGCGATGCGCGACGGCATCAATTTCTTCCGTTCACCCAGTCAGGTGCTGGCCGACCCGCCGACCGAGACCGAGGTGTTTCGCCTCGGCGGCGTGGTCGAGGCCGGCTCGATCCGCCGTGGCCAGAGCGAGGAGGTGCGTTTTCGCATCACCGATCATTGCCGCTCGGTCGAGGTGCGCTTTCGCGGCATCCTGCCCGATCTCTTCGGTGAGAACGAGGGCACGGTGGGCACCGGGCGCTGGGTGAATGGCGTTTTCGAGGCGCATGAGATCCTCGCCAAGCACGACGAGACCTATATGCCGCGCGAAGTCGCCGATTCGCTGATGGATGAAAGCCATGCCGCGGCGGCGGAATGCGCCGATCCTGCGGTTGATCCTGCGGTTAACGCGGCGTACGCCCCCGACTCCTGACCTTAAGCCCCCCGCGCCATCCTGCCGCCGCAGCAATGGCGGAAGGGGGGCGCGATGCGCAGCGTGCGGCAACTGGCCGAGGAAATCGTTACCCGCGAGGGCGGCTATGTCAACGACCCCGATGATCCCGGCGGGGCCACCAATCATGGCGTCACCATCCACACCATGCGCCGGCTGGGGCTGGATCTGACCGGCGACGGGGTGATTGACGAGCGCGATGTGCGCGCGCTCAGCCGCGATCAGGCGATCGAGATCTTCATCACCCATTACTGGAGCCGTCCGCGCATCAACGCGCTGCCCGAGGTGCTGCAAGCCTCGGTCTTCGACATGTATGTCAATGCCGGCTCGAATGCGGTGCGCATCCTGCAACGGCTGCTCAACCAGATGGGGCAGGATGTGGCGGTGGATGGGCTGATCGGGCCGCAGACCATCCGCGCCGCCCATGCCGCCACCGCCGCTGCGCCCGATCACATCGCCGATGCCTATGGCATCGCCCGGCGCGATTATTACTACGCTCTGGCCGACCGCCGCCCGGCGAGCCGCAAATATGCCCGCCGGCGCGATGGCGGCAAGGGCGGCTGGATCACCCGCGCCGAGGAATTCATCAGCCCGCGCTATCATTTGAGCGCGGCGCAGCATCGTGAAAGGACCGCCGCATGGGGCTGATCACCGCGGGATTGCGCGCGCTCTTCGGGGCTGGCGGCGCCGGGGTTTCGGCGCTGGGGCAGGGGGTCGGGCAGGTGGCGCGGGTGTTTCGCCCCGATGCCACACGGGCGCTGGAACTGGGCCATGACGCCTATCTGGCCGCGCATGCCAGCCATGGCGCCGAGTTCACCCATGCCCGCGCCGGGCGTTTCGATGCCTTTGTCAACGGTCTCAACCGGCTGCCGCGGCCGCTGCTGGCGCTCGGCACTTTGGGGCTTTTCGCCTATGCGATGATCGACCCCGAGGGGTTTGCGGCGCGCATGCGCGGCCTGGCCGAAGTGCCCGAGCCTCTGTGGTGGCTCTTGGGCGCGGTGGTGGCCTTCTATTTCGGCGCACGCGAGGCGCATCATCTGCGCAGTTGCCGGCCCGTTACCCCGGGCCGCAGCGCATCGCCTGCCGGAACGCCGGCAGACAACCCGGCCCCCGCAAACATGGCCCGCGAAAACCCTGCATTGCGCGACTGGGCCGGCACCCCGGGCGAGGATTTCAACCGCGAGCGCTGACGCAAGCGTGACCTGCCGCGCCATCTCGACGCAGGGCGCGCCCTCCAGTTGGGCTTTGCCCGGGTGCGGCGGGGCGCTATACCTGCGCCATGATCGTTGAACTTGGACATCTCGCGCTGATCCTGGCCTTCGCGCTGTCGCTGGTGCAGGCGGTGGTGCCGCTCATTGGTGCCCACAAGGGCTGGGCCGACTGGATGGCCGCTGCCCAGCCGATGGCCACCGCGCAATTCGCGCTGGTGGCGATCAGTTTCGCGGCGCTGACCTGGGCCTTTGTCACCTCGGATTTCTCGGTGGCGCTGGTGGTGGACAATTCGCATACCGCCAAGCCGATGATCTACAAGATCTCGGGTGTCTGGGGCAATCACGAGGGCTCGCTGCTGCTGTGGGTGCTGATCCTGGTGCTGTTCGGCGCCTCGGCGGCCTGGTTTGGCGGCAACCTGCCGGCCACGCTGCAGGCGCGGGTGCTGGCGGTGCAATCCTCGATCGGCGCGGCCTTCATGGCCTTCACCATCTTCACCTCGAACCCTTTCGCGCGCATGGCCTTTCCGCCCTTCGACGGGCGCGATCTCAACCCGCTGCTGCAAGACCCGGGCCTCGCCTTCCATCCGCCGTTTCTCTACCTTGGCTATGTCGGTCTGAGCATGGCGTTCAGCTTTGCGGTGGCGGCGCTGATCGAAGGGCGGGTCGATGCCGCCTGGGGCCGCTGGGTGCGCCCCTGGACGCTGGCCGCCTGGGTATTCCTGACCATCGGCATCGCGCTTGGCTCCTGGTGGGCCTATTACGAACTGGGCTGGGGCGGGTTCTGGTTCTGGGACCCGGTGGAGAACGCCAGCTTCATGCCCTGGCTCTTTGCCACGGCGCTCCTGCATTCGGCCATCGTGGTCGAAAAGCGCGAGGCGCTGAAGGCCTGGACGATCCTGCTGGCGATCCTTGGTTTCGGCTTCTCGCTTCTGGGCACCTTCATCGTGCGCTCGGGCCTGCTGACCTCGGTGCATGCCTTTGCCTCGGACCCCGAGCGCGGGGTGTTCATCCTGATGATCTTCGCCTTCTTCATGGGCACGGCGCTGACGCTTTTCGCCTGGCGCGGCGCGGCGCTGGAGGCCAAGGGAGTCTTTGCCACCGTCAGCCGCGAATCGGCGCTGGTGCTCAACAATGTGCTGCTGGCGGTGGCCAGTTTCGTGGTCTTCGTCGGCACCATGTGGCCGCTGGTGGCCGAGATGTTCTTTGGCCGGGTGCTGTCGGTCGGGCCGCCCTTCTTCAACGCCGCCTTCACTCCCTTCATCGTGGCGCTGGCCGTGGTGCTGCCGGTGGGTGCCATGCTGCCCTGGAAGCGCGGCAATGTGCTCAAGGCGGCGCGCGGTGTCTGGGGCGTGGCGGTGCTGGCGGTGGCGGTGGGCGCGCTGGTCTGGGTGATGCAGACCGGCGGTGCGATGCTGGCGCCCATCGGCGTGGCGCTGGGGCTCTGGGTGGTGATCGGCGCGCTGGCCGATCTGTGGCTGCGCGCCGGGCGTGGCGGCATCGGCGAGCGGCTGCGCCGCATGGCCCGGCTGCCGCGCGCCGATTGGGGCAAGGCCACCTCGCATGCCGGGCTGGGGGTGACGATCTTCGCCATCGCCACCATGCTCGGCTGGGAGACCGAGGATATCCGCGTCGCCCATATCGGCCAGAGCTTCACCCATGACGGCTATACGCTCACCCTCGATGACGTGCGTCGCATCGAGGGGCCGAACTACATTTCCACCATGGGGTTTGTCACTGTCAGTCGCGACGGGCGTTTCGTGGCCGAACTGCGCCCCGAAAAGCGCGTCTATCCCGCCGCCGGCATGCCGACCACCGAAGCCGCGATTGATTACGGGCTCTTCCGCGATGTCTATCTGGCGCTCGGCGACCCGCAGGAGGGCGGCGGTTGGGCGCTCAGGACCTATATCAAGCCCTTCGCCAACTGGCTCTGGGCCGGCTGTATCCTGATGGCGCTTGGCGGGCTGATCTCGCTTTCGGACCGGCGTTTCCGGGTGGCGGCGGGGGCGCGTGCCCCGGCCCCGCGCGATGCCACCCCGGCGGAATAGGCTGATGCGCGCGCTCGTCCTTGCTCTGGCCCTGCTGCTCGCCCCGGCGCTGACCCTGCCGCTGGCGCAGCCGGCGCTGGCCGTCGAACCCGATGAGATCCTTGACGATCCGGCGCTGGAGGCCCGCGCGCGCGCGCTGTCCACCGGGCTGCGCTGCGTGGTCTGCCGCAACGAGAGCATCGACGAATCGAATGCCGAACTGGCGCGCGACATGCGCATCATCCTGCGCGAGCGGCTGGTTGCCGGCGACAGCGATGCCGAGGCGGTGCAGTTTCTGGTCGATCGCTACGGCGAGTTCGTGCTGCTGAACCCGCAGCGTGACGGGATCAACATCATCCTTTGGGTTTCCGGGCCGGTGTTGCTGCTTCTGGGTCTCGGGCTGGCGGCGATGGTCCTGCGCCGCCGCACGCCGCCACCAGCGCCCCTCACCGCCGAGGAAGAGGCGCGGGTGAAGGCGCTGTTGAAGGAATGACGCATCAATCCAGCGGCTTGACGAAATAGACCCGCTCGAACCCGTCTTCGCGCCGCCGCCCGGTTTCACGGTAGCCAAGCTTCGGATAGAGCGCCAGATTGCCGGTCATCTTCGCATTGGTATAGAGCTGCACCTCGGCCAGACCCTGCGCCCGCGCCGCCGCTTCGCAATGGGCGATCAGCGCCTTGCCGATGCCCCGGCCCGCCATCTGCGGCAGCACGGCCACACTTTCCAGCAGCATATGCCCGTCCCGCGGGTAGAAGGTGATGAAGCCCAGCAGGGCGCCCGCGCCATCCATTGCGACATGCATCTGGCCGGCCGCGATCTGGGCGGCGAAATCGGCCTGCATCGGTGCCGGTTTGCGGCCGATCAGCGGCACATATGGCGCATAGGCCGCCTCGGCGATGCTTCTGATCGCCGCCTCATCTGCCGCTCCTGCCTGCCGGATCATGCCGCCACCTTCGCCATTGATGCGGCGATCTTGCCCCGCGCGCCCGGCCAGCGCAATGAGCCGACCTGACGCAAGGTCCCCCCTTTGCGCCCGGCGCGCGGCGCGGCTAGTATCGCCCCGGATGCCGAGCAGGGGAGCGCCATGATTTACCAGACCATCGCCGTGACCGAGGCCGAGGGTATCGGCACCATCACCCTCAACCGGCCGACGCTGATGAACGCGCTCAACACCCAGATGCGCGCCGAGATCACCCATGCCGTCAAGGATCTGGGCGCCCGCCAGCGGGTGCTGGTGCTGACCGGCGAGGGCCGGGCCTTCTGTTCGGGGCAGGATCTGGGCGATGGTGCCTCGGTCGAGGAGCTGGATCTGGGCCGCATCCTGCGCGAGGAATACGAGCCCATGCTGCATGCGATCTATGATTGTCCGGTGCCGGTGATCGCCGCCGTCAACGGTGCGGCGGCCGGGGCGGGGGCCAATCTGGCCTTGGCTGCCGATGTGGTGATCGCCGCGCAATCGGCGGTGTTTCTGCAGGCGTTCAGCCGTATCGGGCTGATCCCCGATGCCGGTGGCACCTATTGGCTGCCGCGCAAGGTGGGCTTTGCCCGCGCCATGGGTCAGGCGCTTTTTGCCGAGAAGGTGCGCGCCGACGAGGCCGCCGAAATGGGCATGATCTGGGCGTCCGTCCCCGATGATCAATTCGCCGCCGAATGGCAGCGCCGCGCCGCGCAACTGGCCAAGGGGCCGACACTGGCTTACGGCGCGATCAGGAAGGCCCTGCGCGCGAGCCTGTCGAATTCGCTCGACGGGCAATTGACGCTGGAGGCCGATCTGCAGGGCGAATGCGGCCGCTCACGCGATTTCCTCGAAGGGGTGATGGCGTTTCTGGAAAAGCGCGAAGCGAAGTTCGAGGGGCGCTGAGCCGGCTCAGAGCGCCTGCCAGAGGGGCAGCCAGTCAAGGCTCACTTCCGGCGCGCCCTCGGGGCGGTATTCGGCGCCGATGGGCCGTGTCCAACCGGCATCATCGAGCAGCCGCAGCAGATGCGGATAATGCAGCTCGCCACGGTCCGGGCGGCCACGATCGGGCACGCCGGCGATCTGCACATGGCCGATATGCGGCAGCAGGTGCGCCAGCCGGCGGCTCACATCGCCCTCGCTGATCTGCACATGATAGCAGTCAAACATCAGCTTCAGATTGGGCCGCGCCAGCGCCTCGATCAGCGCCAGCGCCTGATCGGTGGTTTGCAGAAAATAGCCCGGTACATCGCGTTGGTTGAGCGGCTCGATCAGCACGGTGATACCATGCGGGGCCGCGCGGGTGCAGGCATGATCCAGCGCGGCGCGAAAGGCGCGATCCGCCTCCGGGCCCTCGGCCAGACCGGCCATCACATGCACCGCGCTACAACCCAGCCCGGCGGCATAGTCGATCGCCTGCTCGATGCCTGCGCGGGCCTCGGCCGCATGGCCGGGCAGGGCGGCCAGACCGAACTGCCCGGCCGGGCCGGGTGCGGTATTGAGCCCCAGCAGCGGCAGGCCGGTCTCGCGCAAAGCGGCGGCAAGCGCTTCGGGCGCAGTGGTATAGGGGAAGTGGCATTCCACCGCATCGAACCCGGCGCGGGCGGCGGCGCGCACCGCCGCCGGCAGCGGCAGATCGCGCCAGAGAAAGCCCAGATTGGCCGAAAACCGCGCCATGCCTACACCGAAGTGATCATGCGATAGCCCGGCACATAGGTCAGGGTGACGGCGGTGATCGGTGCCTCGCTGGAAAAGGTCGTGCGGTCGATGGCAAAGAGCGCCGCCCCCTCGGCACAGCCCAGAACTCCGGCCAGTGCGGCATCGGCAGGCCGCGCATAGAAGATGAAATCCCCGCCCGAAAACGCCAGGTTGCGCACCAGCCATTCATTGGCGCTCTGGGCCGCGAAATCGACGCTGGCGGGCACGAATTCCGGGTTCAGCCAGCGATCCTCAAGGCAGAATGGCGCGCCATCGGCCAGATGCAGGGCGCGCAGATGACGCATCGGTGCAGCACCGCCCAGGCGCAGCGCCTTGCGCACCGGCTCGGGCGGCGGGGCGATGGTATCGCCAAGCAACTGATAGCCGTGTTCCTGCCCGCGCCCCTCGACATCCTGGCGGATGATGGCGATCTCGAACGTGGCCTTGCGCACCGGGGTCAGCGGCACCCGCGTGCCACCCTTGCGCCGGCGCTCCAGATAGCCGGCCTCGGCCAGATCACGCAGTGCGCGGTTAACGGTGGCGCGGGCGCAGCCCAGTTCGGTGGCCAGATCGGCCTCGTTCGGGATCTGGCTGCCGGGCTTCCATTCGCGGCTGGAGATGCGGCGCAGCGCTTCGGCGCGCACCGATTGCCAGGTGGCGGAACTTTTCGCGCTCTCACCTGTCACGCCTTGAGCCGCCTCAGCACCTTGCGATAAGCGCTTGTGATCGCATCATGTTTCAGGTGCTTGCCCTCCTTGACCAGATGCCGGCCGGCGGCCCAGACATCGCTTACCGCTCGATCATCGGCAGCAAAGACATAGGCGTCAAGCAGCGTGTCGCCCTGCCGGCCCTCCAGATCGACCTGTGTGGTATCGAGCGCCAGCAGATCTGCCCAGAGCCCCGGCGCGATCTGCCCCGCAGCACGCCCGGCCGCCCGCGCGCCGCCCAGCGCCGCGCCCTCCATCAGCACCCGGCCCGTGGAGCGTTCCGGCGTGGCCAGCGCGGCGCGCGAGCGGTCGCGCAGGCGCTGCGAATAATCCAGCGTGCGCAGCTCTTCCGACAGGCTGATGCGGATATTGCTGTCCGAACCCACGCCCCAGGCGCCCTGTGCGCCCAGCCAGGCCACGCCGTCAAAGATACCGTCGCCAAGGCTCGATTCAGTGATCGGGCAAAGGCCCGCCACTGCGCCCGTCGCCGCCAGACCCAGGGTTTCATGGCGTTCCATCTGGGTGCAATGGATCAGACACCAGCGGCGATCGACCGGGGCATTGGCCAGCAGCCATTCGACCGGCCGGGCGCCGCGATGGGCCAGAACCTCGTCAACCTCGGCCTGCTGTTCGGCCAGATGCATATGCAGTGGTGCATCGGGGCGCAGCGACACGGCGATTTTCAGCCCCTCGACCGAAACCGCGCGCAAGGAGTGCGGCGCCACCCCCAGAACACTATCGCCGGGCAGGGCGGATAGCGCCTTCGCGGCCCCGTCCATCAGCCGCGCAAACCGCTCCGGGTCATTGCCGAACCGGTTCTGCCCCGGGCCCAGCGGGCGCTGGTCGCAGCCGCCATATTCATAGAGCACCGGCAGCAGCGTCAGCCCGATGCCGGTTTCCTGCGCGGCCGCGGCAATGCGCGCCGACATCTCGGCCAGATCGGCGTAGGGCTGCCCGCCCGGCGCGTGGTGCAGGTAATGGAACTCCGCCACCGCGCCATAGCCGGCCTCCAGCATCTGCATCTGCACGAAGGCGGCGATGGCCTGCACGTCATCAGGCGTGAGCTGATCGAGAAAGGAATACATCAGCTGCCGCCAGGTCCAGAAACTGTCGCGCGGATCGGGGCCGCGGCGCTCGGTCAGCCCGGCCATGGCGCGCTGGAAGGCGTGGCTGTGCAGATTGGCCGGTGCCGGCAGCAGCGCGCCAACCCGCGTGGCGCCGGGCTGGGGCAGGGTGCCCGGCTCGGCGCTGACGATGCGCCCGCCCTCCAGCGTGACGCTGACATCGCGCGCCCAGCCCCCGGCCAGAAGCGCCTGTTCGGCCCAGATCATCTGCATGGCTTTCCCCGTTGACTCGAAAAATAAGTATAGACATAATGCGCCAAGCAAGCAGGGGAATCAAGATGCAATCCAGCCTGACCGGCGCTTCCGACTACGTTCTGCACAATGCCACTCTGGCCCCGGTTTGCGGGCCGATGATGGCGCGCGGGGCGGTGGTTTTGCGCCATGGGCTGATCGCCTGGACCGGCGCCGAGGCCGATCTGCCGCCCGAGCATCAGGCACTCCGGCATCACGATCTTGAAGGCCGGCTGCTGACCCCGGCGCTGATCGATTGCCACACCCATCTGGTGCATGGCGGCCATCGCGCGCGTGAATTCGAGATGCGGCTTCAGGGTGCCAGCTACGAGGAAATCGCCCGCGCCGGCGGTGGCATCGTCTCTACCGTTGCCGCCACCCGCGCCGCCAGCGAGGCCGAATTGCTGGCTCAGGCGCTGCCCCGGCTTGATGCGCTGCTTGCCGAAGGGGTGAGTTGCATCGAGGTGAAATCCGGCTACGGGCTTGATCTGAAAACCGAACTTGCCATGCTGCGCACCGCGCGCCGGCTGGCCGAAATGCGCCCCGTCCGCGTGCGCACCAGCTTTCTCGGCGCCCATGCGGTGCCCGCCGAATATCGCGGGCGCGCCGATGACTACCTCACCGAGGTCTGCCTGCCCGCGCTCGATGCCGCCCATGCCGAGGGGCTGGTCGATGCCGTTGACGGCTTTTGCGAGGACATAGCCTTCTCGCCCGCACAGATCGAGCGTGTCTTTACCCATGCAAGCACCCTCGGCCTGCCGGTCAAGCTGCATGCCGAACAGCTCTCGCATCTGGGCGGCGCGCAACTGGCGGCGCGGTTCGGCGCGCTCTCGGCCGATCATGTCGAATATGCCACGGCTGAAGACGCCCGGGCCATGGCCGCTGCCGGCACCGTGGCGGTGCTGCTGCCCGGCGCGTTCTATTTCATCCGCGAGACGCAACTGCCGCCCGTCGCTGCCTTCCGCGAGGCCGGCACCGCCATGGCGCTGGCCAGCGATTGCAACCCCGGCTCTTCGCCGCTGACCTCGCTGCTGCTGACCATGAACATGGCCTGTACGCTGTTTCGCCTTACGCCCGAGGAAGCCCTGCGCGGCGTCACGCTCCATGCGGCGCGTGCGCTGGGGCTGGCTGATACCGGCGCCATCGCGCCCGGCCTGCGCGCCGATCTTGCCATCTGGAATGCCGAAAGCCCGGCCGAACTGGCCTATCGCATCGGCTTCAATCCGCTCCAAACCCGCATCTTCGGAGGCCGCGCATGCTGACCCTCACCCCCGGCGCCACCACGCTGGAACAGCTTGAAACCCTGTGGCGCCAAGGGCTTGCCGCGCGGCTTGATCCTGCCGCCCGCCCCGGCATCGATGCCGCCGCCGAACAGGTGCGCAGGGCGGCGGCCGGCGAGGCGGCGGTTTACGGCGTCAACACCGGCTTCGGCAAGCTCGCCTCGGTCAAGATCGTGCCGCAAGATACCGCCACGCTGCAACGCAACCTGATCCTCAGCCATTGCTGCGGCGTCGGCGAGCCGCTTGATGCCGCCACCACCCGGCTGATGATGGCGCTCAAGCTGCTGAGCCTGGGGCGCGGGGCTTCCGGCGTGCGCTGGGAGGTCATCGCGCTCATCGAGGCCATGCTGGAGCGCGGCGTGACCCCGGTGGTGCCCAGCCAGGGCTCGGTCGGGGCCTCGGGCGATCTGGCGCCGCTGGCGCATATGACGGCGGCCATGATCGGCGCCGGCGAGGCCATGTTCAACGGCCAGCGCCTGCCCGGCGATCAGGCGCTGTCGGCCGCCGGGCTGAAGCCGGTGGTGCTGGGCCCCAAGGAGGGGCTGGGGCTGATCAACGGTACGCAGTTTTCCACCGCGCTGGCCCTGCGCGGGCTTTTCGAGGGCTGGCGCAATGCGCAGAACGCGCTGATCACCTCCTGCCTTTCGACCGATGCGATCATGGGCTCCACCGCGCCGCTTGAGCCGGAGATCCACAGCCTGCGCGGCCATCGCGGCCAGATCGAGGTGGCGCAGGCGATGCGCGCGCTGATGGCCGGCTCGGCGATCCGCGAGAGCCATCGCGAGGATGATGCCCGCGTGCAGGACCCCTATTGCATCCGCTGCCAGCCGCAGGTCGCCGGCGCGGCGGTGGATCTCTTGCGCTTTGCCGCCACCACGCTGGAAACCGAGGCCAATGCCGTCACCGACAACCCGCTGGTGGTGAGTGCGGGCATTATATCCGGTGGCAACTTCCACGCCGAACCCGTTGCTTTTGCTGCTGATATCATCGCGCTGGCCCTGGCCGAGATCGGCGCCATCGCGCAGCGCCGCGTGGCGCTGATGGTTGATCCGACGCTCAGCCATGACCTGCCGCCCTTCCTGACCCCCGATCCCGGCCTCAATTCCGGCTACATGATCGCCGAGGTCACCACCGCCGCGCTGATGAGCGAGAACAAGCATCTTGCCACGCCCTGCGCCACCGACAGCACGCCGACCTCGGCCAATCAGGAAGACCATGTCAGCATGGCTGCCCATGGTGCCCGCCGGCTGATCCGCATGAATGAAAACCTTTCGGTGATCCTGGGTGTCGAGGCGCTCTGTGCCGCCCAGGGCGTCGATTTCCGTGCGCCGCTGGCCACTTCCGCGCCCCTGGGTGCCGCCATCGCCGCGCTTCGCGAAAAGGCCCCGCATCTGACCGAGGATCGCTACCTCGCCCCCGAGATCGAAGCCGCCGCCGGTCTGATGCGCGACGGCACCCTGTTGCAAGCGGCCAAACTGGAGTTCGCGCTGTGACCACCAGAATCCCGTTCAGGAGCCTGCCATGAACCCCGTCGAGATCACCCGCGGCGATAGCCCGGTGGTGCTGGGCCTGCCGCATACCGGTACCTTCCTGCCGCCCGAGATCCGCGCCCGGCTCAATGCCCGCGGGCAGCTTCTGGCCGATACAGACTGGCATATTCACACGCTTTATGAAGGGCTTCTGCCGGGTGCCACTTTGGTGCGCGCCACCTTCCACCGCTATGTGATCGACGCCAACCGCCCGCCCTCGGGTGCAAGCCTCTATCCCGGGCAGAACACCACCGGGCTGGTGCCGCTGACCGATTTTGACGGTCATCCGATCTGGCAACGCCCGCCCGGCGCCTCCGAGATCGAGGCCCGGCGGCAGGCCTTTCACGCGCCCTATCACGCCGCGCTCGCCGCCGAGATGGAACGCATTCGCGCCCGCCATGGCGTGGCGATCCTTTATGATTGCCACTCCATCCGCTCGCACATCCCTTACCTGTTCGAGGGCCGGCTGCCGGATTTCAACATCGGCACCGCCAACGGCAGCAGCTGCGCCCCGCAGATCGAGGCTGCAACAGCTGAAATCTGCGCCAGGGCAACCAGTTACAGCCATGTCTTGAATGGCCGTTTCAAGGGGGGATGGACCACCCGCCACTATGGCCGCCCCGGCGAGGGTTGGCATGCGATCCAGATGGAGCTGGCGCAGGCCACGCATCTGCGCAGCGAGACCCCACCCTTCGACTATGACCCTGATAAGGCCGCGGCCCTGCGCCCGGTGCTGGCCGAGATACTTGCCCGGCTGTCCGCAATCGCCCCCGAACTTCGGGTTGCAAACAACTGAAAACAAATCACTCCCGGCGAAAGCCACCTGCTATCGGAGACCGCCATGACCAATCCCCGCCATAACGCCCGCGACATCTTCCCGCCCACCGGCACCGAGATCAGCACCAAAAGCTGGCTGACCGAGGCGCCACTGCGCATGCTGATGAACAACCTGCATCCCGATGTGGCGGAAAACCCGCATGAACTGGTGGTCTATGGCGGTATCGGCCGCGCCGCCCGCACCTGGGATGATTTCGACCGCATCGTCGCCGAACTGCGGAAACTCGATGATGATCAGACGCTTCTGGTGCAGTCCGGCAAGCCGGTCGGGGTGTTCCGCACCCATAAGGATGCGCCGCGCGTGCTGATCGCCAATTCCAACCTGGTGCCGCACTGGGCCAACTGGGACCATTTCAGCGAGCTCGATCGCAAGGGCCTGATGATGTATGGCCAGATGACCGCCGGTTCCTGGATTTACATTGGAACCCAAGGCATTGTGCAGGGAACCTATGAAACCTTTGCCGAGGCCGGGCGCCAGCATTACGGCGGCTCGCTCAAGGGCAAATGGATCCTCACCGGCGGCCTGGGCGGCATGGGGGGCGCGCAACCGCTGGCGGCGGTGATGGCCGGGGCCTGCTGCCTGGCTGTGGAATGCGATGAGACCCGCGCCGATTTCCGCATCCGCACCCGCTACTGCGATGAAAAGGCCCATAGTCTTGATGAAG
>ERZ869909.1380-NODE-1380-length-19809-cov-3.371427_pt1 | contig 19809 bp, 20 predicted proteins | sample MGYA00520892_ERZ869909 | MGnify/ENA primary metagenome ERZ869909 (study PRJEB32215, sample SAMEA104723947) | bioreactor metagenome | biome: bioreactor; feature: anaerobic bioreactor; material: water | place: China | collected 2015-03-12 ... | reverse complement strand
AGCAGGGCTTGTCGCTGGTGAGCATCTGGCCGTTTCAGCCTACCCGCGTCTCACGCCCCTCTCCCGGTGCCCCGCGTGCCGATGTGGGCGACTCCGCGCGCGCGCGTCGCAGACCCAATCGAAGCCGCCTTCATGGCCGGCAGCGCATTGAATGCACTGGACAATCTGGTGCAGGCCGAGCCCGAATGGGGCGGGGCGTGGCGGAATCGCCTGGCGCTCAAGGCGGCGGCCGCCAGCATGAATCTGATCGGCCGCAGCGAGGACGAAGCGGCCTTGCGCGATGCCTGGTTGCTGCGCCAGCCCGGAGACGAGGCTGGACCTGCCGGCAATGTGCTCGCCGCTTGGCGCCGGCTGGCCAGCCGCTCGCTGCCGCCCGGTGTCGAGGATTTGCGGTCGGTCGCCGCCTTGCTCGGCGTCGGCTGGTCGGACGGGTTTGGCGAACTGATCGACGTCGCAAGCGACGAGGTGCGCAGCGGTGCACCTGCCCCCGTGGTCACGGCGCGCATCGCGGCCGCTGTCATGCGGGAAGACCCGAAGGCCGAAATCCTGGCCTGGTGGCTGGCCGATTGTGCCCTGTCCTGGCGCATGGGCTGGCGCAACGCCGTGCCGATCCTCAGCTCGCAGATCCAAGCGCCGCTGCTGCGTTCGGGACCGGAGGGCCGGCGCGCCCGACCGGGCGGCGATGCGTTTGAGCACGCTGTCTTCATCGCCGCGGCGCTAGGAGCGGCCGAGGCCTGTCGGCTGGCGGCAGACATGGCCCCGCGGGCCGACCGGCTTCGGGCGGCCGTGCCGAAGCTTCGATCGAAGGCGGCCGGCGATGTGGTCGACCGGCTGCTCGGCGATGATGCGGTGTCGGGAACGTTTACCACCGGGAATCTGTCACGCTGGGCCAGCCGGCGCCTCTTCGATCGCCTCGTCGAGCTCGGCGCTGTGCGTGAATTGTCGGGCCGGCCGACCTTCCGCATCTATGGTCTGTGACAAATGACAAAACCGAGGCGCGCACGAGGAGGAGACCAGTCAGGCGACCGTCGCTCAACTAACCAGCGACCAGGCGAACGCCTGTTTGATCGGGAACTGGATCACTTGCCGCCGGAGGTACGCTGGCGCGAATGGATGAACCGCGTCGAGGCGACGATTTTTGCGGCGAGCGAGCCGGTCGGGCGGGACCCGCTGGCGCGGATCGTCGGCAAAAACTGCAGCATTGACCTTTTGATCGCCGACATCCGCGACGAACTGCGCGGCCGACCCTATGACCTGGTTTCCGTCGCCGGCGGCTGGAAACACCTGACCCGGCCGGCCTATGCCGACGCCATCCGCAGTGCATTTGGCACCGCCGTTGGCGGGGGCGGGCGTGCCAAGGACCTCACGCAATCGGATGTACTGGTGCTGATGTGCATCGCCTACTTCCAGCCGATCACCCGAGCCGAACTCTCGTCCTTCTTCGGTAAGGAAATTTCCCGCGACCTAATCGGCCATTTGCGTGGCGCGAAGCTGGTCGCCTCGGGTCCGCGCAGCCCGACACCGGGTGCGCCCTACACGTATGTGACTACGAAAGAGTTCCTGCTGGAGTTCGGGCTCGACACGCTGCGCGATCTGCCGGATTTCGAGGCGCTCGAGGATGCGGGACTGCTGTCCAAGGAAAAGCTGCTGGCCGGCGATGTCATGCCAGAGTTTTCGAGTCGTGACGGACACGATCTCGGGCGGGAGAGCGACGATTGATGGCGAGGCGAGGATGGCGCGATCGAGCTTGTCACGATAGCCCATTTCTGCGAACCAGGCTTCGCGTAACGTGCAGCGACGATGATCCTTGGTGATCGCATCTGGCACCGCGTAGGCTTGGGCCGATCATCGAACGATCGTCAGCACCGCACGGATCTGTTCGAGCGAGAAGCTGAGACCGCGACGGCAGGTGCGCATCATGGTCTGCTCATCAGGGCCCGGCGCTGGAGACGCTCGGCAGGGTCGTCACCAGCGTCTGAAATACGACCGGCGCGCTAACACGCGGTTATGTCCGGCCGGCGGCTTTACAGTTTGCACTCTGCCACCATCATTGGAGACCGTCAATGATGCGTCTTAAGCCGCCAATCCCCAGGGCGCGATGCTGTCCGAAATCGTCAAGGCGATGATCTGATAAGCCTTGTTGCGCGGCGATGCCTTCCGCCAAACCATGGTTAACTCCCTGACCGGCGCACCGTGCGAGAGCGGCCGCGAAACCACCTGCGTTTCCCGCTGAACGTCGGACCGGACATAAAGTGCCGGAAGGAGCGATATTCCCATGCCGCAAGTCACCATGAGCCTGAGCGTGTCCAGGGTGGTGCCCGCATAGTCCGTGGCATGGGCTGCGCCCACCTCAGCACAAAGCCGGGCGATCTGCTCGTGGATACGGTGCCCCCGCTCCATGCTGAGGATCGTTTCGCCTGCCAGTTCCTTCGGATCAACGGTGTCGAACGCGGCGAGGCGATGATCGGCCTGGACGACCAGATGAAGAGGCTCACGCAGCAAAACGACGGAGACAAAATCGGGATCGTCCAGTTTCTCGGGAAGCAACAGCACGTCATACGCGCCGTCGGATAGTTTGCCTGGCAGGGTTTCAAGCCGGTCTTCCCTGACCATAATCCGTAGATCGGGGTAAGCCACTCTGAGCTGCGGTACAGCGAGCGAAAGCACATAGCCTCCAACCGTCTGGACCACACCCAGCCGCAGGGGGCCGCGCGGTACATCCGCTTTATCGTGGCGGGCGATTTCCCGGATATCCTCGACCTCGGCAATCACGCTTCTCGCACGGCGCGCGATCTCGGAGCCAACGGGTGTCATCAAGACCTTGGTCCGCGTGCGCTCGACGAGTTGAACTCCGATCCGGTTCTCCATGTCCTTGAGCTGCATGCTCAACGTGGGCTGTGTCACGTTGCAGGCGTCTGCTGCGCGGCTGAAATTCCCATGGTCGGCTACGGCGATGAGGTATCGTAGTTGTTGAACGCTCGGCATGGTGCGTTCTTATAGAGAACCTCTATAGGATGCCAAGGGGCTTTCGATTTTCCTTTGGGCACAATTTGTGGTTCCTGAGCTTCGACTCTCGGGTTTGTGCCCGATGAGCGCAGCCCATGCGTGTTGAGCAGGCCCCTGCCATGGCAACGAGGCGCTGCCAGGCGCGTCACCAAAACGAAACGAGACTGCGTGCCTTTAATCTCAATCCTTCTCCTATCGACTTTGGGCTCCGTTGCTGCATGGCAGGTGGGTCGGAGCGTTTCATCCGGGCTGAAGCAGCTCTCTGCACTTCTGCCCATCGGCCTTTTTGCGTGCTTCGCCCTTCAGATCGAACCAGTCGCTTCGGGCGAGGCCCTGGCCGAGACGCTCGTATGGGCGCCCTCGCTGGGAATCGACCTGACTTTCAGGCTGGACGGATTTTCGCTCCTGTTCGCCCTGCTGATTACCGGCATCGGATCGCTCGTGACGATCTACGCCACGAGCTATTTTTCCGAGGCTGATGCGCGCGATCGCGCCCGCTTCGTCTTTTTGATTCATCTGTTCATGACCGCGATGCTCGGCACGGTGCTGTCGGACAACCTCATGGTCATGTTCGTGTTCTGGGAAGCGACCAGCCTGACGTCCTTCATGCTGATCGGCTTCGAGGCTACGAAGGCGGAAGCCCGGCGCGCCGCATTGCAATCGCTGCTCATCACCTGTGGCGGCGGATTGGCGTTGCTCGGCGCGATCCTACTCATCGGCATGGAGCTGAAAACATTTTCCCTGGCCGCGATCACCGCCCGCGCGCCGGAACTCGCCGCAAGCCCGTTGCTGCCGGCCGTCATCGTGCTGCTCCTGATCGGAGCATTCACGAAATCGGCGCAGTTTCCTTTTCACTTTTGGCTCCCAAAGGCCATGGCAGCACCGACGCCGGCCTCGGCCTACCTGCACTCCGCGACCATGGTGAAGCTGGGCGTTTATCTGCTCGCCCGCTTCGACGGCATCTTTGCCGACGTCCCTGCCTATGGGATCATCCTCGTCACCTTCGGCCTGCTCACCATGTCGATCGCGGCCTTCAACGCCATCCGCGCGACTGGCTATAAGGCCATTTTAGCTCAATCGACCGTGGCTTCGCTCGGTATTCTGGTGATGCTGATCGGCCTTGATGGTCCAGTGTCATCCGTGGCCGTCATCGGCTTCATTCTGTCCCATGCCCTCTACAAGGCGGCGCTGTTCTTCTGCGCCGGCACGGCGATCCACGCCACCCACATTGCCGAATTGCGCAAGCTCGGCGGCCTCGCAAAGCATCTGCCCTTCACGGCGACGGCGGCCGTGCTGGCAAGCCTGTCCATGGCGGGACTGCCGCCATTCGTCGGCTTCATCGCCAAGGAATATCTGTTTGAAGCGCAGCTCGAAAGCAGTTGGAGCACAATTGCCGCTATCGTTGCGGTGCTGGTCAACGGTGTCATGGTCGCTGTCGCCGGCGCGGTGTCGCTTCGCCCCTTCTTCCGGGGACGCGGCAAGATCGAGCATGTGCATCATGGGGAGACGCCCGGCCTTCTGATCGGGCCGTTGCTGCTGGCTGGCCTCGGCGTCCTTTTCGGCATCGCACCGAACCTGATCGTAGGCAACCTGATCGCTCCAGCGGCAAATGCCCTGCGCGGCTCACCTGTCGAGGTTTCGTTCTCACTCTGGCATGGCCTGACCCCGATGTTGGGTCTGAGCGCTGTCGTGGTGGCCCTCGGCATCGCGCTGATGTGGAAGTGGAACGAGTTTCACCGCGCTATCGATCGGTGGAGCCTAGTCCAGAAGATCGACGCTGACCGGGCTTACTATGGGGTCGTAGATTTGATGCTGGTGACGGCACGCGCTGCAACCCGGTGGCTCCAGAACGGGGACCAACGGCGATACACCCTGATCGTGACATCGTCGCTGCTGGTCGTGGCCGGCTATGCCCTTGGGTCAGGGGGAGCGATGAAACTGGTGTGGAGTGGCGGGGACATCCTGCCGTTTCCGGCGATCATCCTGATCCTGGCGATTGTCGGGTGTATCGTCGCCATCCGATCCACCTCGTTGGTTACGGCGCTCGTCGGTATCGGCATCGTCGGTTACTGCTCGGCGCTGCTCTTTCTCGTCAACGGAGCGCCGGATCTGGCGCTTACCCAATTCGCAGTCGAAACCCTTGTGCTGGTCGTGTTGATGGCCGTTCTGGTGCGCCTGCCGACCGATGCGCCCAAGACGCGGTCGTCAAAGGAAAGCCGGATCGATGCGGGCATTGCCACGATCTTCGGCGCCTTCGTCTTCGCCGGCCTCGCCACCATGACGGCCCAGCCGTTCGACACCCGCCTCTCCGATTTTTACGGCGCAACCAGCTATCTCGAAGCGCTCGGGCACAACGTCGTCAACGTCATCATCGTTGATTATCGCGCCTTCGATACAGTTGGTGAGGTTGCCGTGGTGGCCTTTGCCACCCTTGCGGTTTGGGCGCTGCTCAAGTGCCGTCGTGCTGGAAGGGGAAGCTGAACCATGCGCTCGGTAATCTTTTCCGCAATGGCCAGGGCGTTCTTCTGGATCATGCTGGCCGTCTCGGTGCTGATCCTTCTGCGAGGCCACGACCAGCCCGGAGGTGGGTTCGTCGGCGGTCTGGTGGCCGCGATGGCAATCGGCGTCGTGGCGCTCGCCGACGGCGTTGCATCCGCCCGCCGGCGTCTCGTTGCCCAACCCGTCGTCCTGCTCGGCCTTGGGGGGCTGCTGACCATTATCAGCGGCTTCCCCGGCTTTGTCGCAGGCCGGGGGTTCCTCGCGCATCAATGGCTCATCTTCGACAGCGGATTCAAGCTCGGCACGACCATGGTGTTCGACCTAGGCGTCTATTTCGTCGTGCTGGGCGGGATGCTGGCCCTTGTCTTCCGCCTCTACGAGGATGCGCCGTGAACCTGATCTATTCCGCCGGCATCGCCGCCATCATGGCCTGCGGTGTTTACCTGCTGCTGTCCCGGCACGTCATGCGCATCGTCTATGGCGTGATCCTGATCTCGGCGTCCGTGAACCTCGCACTCTTCCTCGCCGGCAGGATCGGCCCCAATCCGCCGCCTTTAATCCCGTCCGGCGAGACGGTCCTGTCGGCCGGGGCCGCCAATCCGCTGCCGCAAGCGCTGGTTCTGACGGCCATCGTCATCGGCTTATCGCTGGTCGCCTTTGCTGCGGCGCTGGCGCTCCAGACCTTCCGGACGACCGGAACGCTGGACAGCCGCAAGCTAACCCAGGCCGAAGCGCTTGGCTCTCCCTATGAAGAGGGCAAGGGCCAATGATCGGATTCATCACGTCGAATGCCATCCTCTGGCCGATCGTCGTGCCGCTCACCGGCGCAATGCTGGCGATGCTGTTCTGGTCATCGCCTGTCGCGCAGCGCATCGTCACGGCCGTCGCATTGGCGGCGATGCTGGCGGCCGCGCTGATCCTGCTCGACCGCATCCTCTCCGATGGGCAGGTCGCGATGACCTTCGGCGGCTGGGCTCCCCCGTTCGGCATTAGCTTCGTCGCCGATCGGCTGGGCACGGCCATGGTGGTGGTGACGGCGGTGCTCGCCGCTGCGGTCATGCTGTTCGGCCGCGCCGATATTCGGGGCCGTCAGGAGCACTCGGGGTTCTATCCCCTCATGCTCGGAATGCTCGCCTCAATCAACGGCGCGTTCCTGACCGGCGATCTCTTCAACCTCTATGTCTGGTTCGAGATCATGCTCATCACGGCGATGGGGCTGCTCGTCATCGACCGGACCCGCGCGCAACTGGATGGCACGATCAAATATGCGGTGCTGAACCTCTTCAGCACGCTCCTGTTCCTGCTGGCTATCGCCATCGTCTACGGGGTGACGGGAACGCTCAACATGGCGGACCTGTCCGTTGTCCTCGGCCAGACCCAGGACAATGCCGCGCTGGCCCTGGCGGCGGCCCTGTTCCTCGTCGGCTTCGGCATCAAGGCGGGCTATTTCCCGCTCTTTTTCTGGCTTCCCGGTTCCTATCATACGGCCTCGATCACAGTGGCGGCGATCTTTGCGGGCCTGCTGACCAAGGTGGGCGTTTACGCAACCTTCCGCATTTTCTCGCTGTTCTTCGAGGGCGGAGAGGCCATGCGGGACGTGATGGCAATCATGGCCGCCGGGACCATGTTGTTCGGGGTGTTCGGAGCGGCCGTGCAGTGGGATGTTCGCCGCATCCTCTCGTTCCACATCATCAGCCAGATCGGCTACATGCTGCTCGGTCTTGCAATCGGGACCCCGGCAGCTCTGGGCGGGGCCGCCTTCTACATCGTCCACCACATCATCGTGAAGGCCAATCTGTTCCTGATCGCCGGGGCCATCTATCGCGCCAGCGGAACCTTCGATCTGCGTAAGTCGGGTGGCCTGATGGCGAGCCATCCGATGCTTGCCCTGCTGTTTGCGATCCCCGCCCTGTCTCTTGCCGGCATCCCACCGCTGTCTGGGTTCTGGGCCAAGGTCATGGTGATCGACGCCTCCTTCCAGTCAGGTGGGGGCTGGCTGGCGGCCATCGGGCTATTCGTCGGTCTGCTGACCATCTTTTCCATGAGCAAGATCTGGATCGAGGCGTTCTGGAAGCCGGCACCGCTGGGCCGCTCCAAGCCCCGACCGGTGCCAGCCGTCATGCTGGTGTCCATCGCCGCGCTCAGTGCGATCACCGTCTGGATCGGCCTGCAACCCGAGCCGCTGATCAACTATACGCTCGCGACAGGGGAGAGCCTTCTTGATCAGGGAACTTATGTCCGGGCCACCTTCGCCGGCACCACCGGAGAGCTGCCATGATCGGGCGCATCATCAGGCGGTCGTGGCTCGTCGCGCTTCTGGCGCTTGTCTTTCTGCGTGAGCTGGTCAAGTCGTCATCGGCCGTGGCGAAAGCCGCCTTTGCCGTCGAGCAGCGGAACACGCCTGCAATCATCGCCGTCCCGATCAGTCTCAGAACGGATTTTGGCATCGCCATGCTGGCCAATCTCGTGTCGCTGACGCCGGGCACGACCTCCCTCCACGTCAGTGATGATCGCAGGACACTCTACGTTCATTGCCTCGATGCGCCGGTAGTCGATGATGTTGTGGCCGATATCAAGACCACATTTGAACGGCGCATAGCGGAGATCGAAGCATGATTGCGTCCCTGGACCTTCTTCTTTCGCAAGTCGCGGCCGGCCTGCTCGTGGTCCTGCTCGTCCCTCTGGCGATGACCTTGTTGCGGATGTTGAGAGGACCGACCTATGCCGACCGCTTCGTCGCGCTCGATATGCTCACCGGCCTGGCTGTGGCTATGGGCGCGCTGACCATGGCCGCAACCGGACGACGCGAATTTCTCGACGTAGCGCTCGGTCTGGCGATCTTCGGGTTCGTGGGCGCCTGCGCTCTTGCCGCGTTTTTGGAGCGCAAGGGAGGCGACAAGCCATGACACTCGTCATCGCAATAGTTGGAATCGTGCTGAAGCTCGCTGGCGTCGTATTCTTGTTCGCAGCCGCTTTGGGCGTGCTGCGCTTTAAAGATGTTCTGCAGCGCATGCACGCCGCCACCAAGGCCGGGACGATCGGCGCGGGCCTGGTCATCCTCGGTTCGCTTGCCAGTGCGTCGGACGTGGAGACCATCATCATTGGTCTGCTGGCAATCGTGTTTCTGCTGTTTACCGCACCCGTTGCCGGGCATCTGCTCGGGCGGGCGGCCTACGTCACCGGCGCACCGCTCCAAAGCTTTGCGTCAGAAGACCCGCTGGTCAGCATTCTACAGCAGAGAAAGAGACCGCCGGAGTGGCAAGACCAGGCAGTCGACGCCGTGGTGGAAAGCGCCGGTCGCTCCTGACAGACCAATCCCGCTCAGATCCTCGCGCGCGAGCAGCTGGAACGCCGGCTGCGCAACCGGCGGGCGAGCACGAAACTGCCCGACCTCATCGAGCTCGTCCTGTCGCGGCCGATCGTGTCGGCCACACTGGTCCAGAAGCGGCTGAAGGTTTCGAAGCAGGGGGCGCTCAATCTGGTCGGTGAACTTAGCCTGCGCGAAATGACGGGGAGGGGACGGTACAGGGCTTGGGGGATCGTCTAGAGGGGACCTGCATGAAGCGACATTCGATCCAATTCCGGCCGTGCGCTGGTCTCTGCGCAGTTCCCCTACAGCTGACGTTCATATTGCTTGGCTGTAGCCGGCGATGTCATCGAGCTATGGTCGTTGCGCGATGAGGTCTGAAACGGTCTGAACCTTGTCGACCCAATCGGCTGCTACCGGATCGGTCCATAGGATAACCGACCGGATGCGATCATATTCCTGCTGAATCGGCCTGCGGAATATCGGTTCGTGGTGGGCTATACGATTGCGCAGGTCGCGGATTGCGAAGAGGGTGTCGTTGCCCTCCTTGCGAAGAATCTGCACGGATTTCGCCGGGTCGGTATGGGGAAAGACGGTGCGGAAATGGGCGTTCCAGATCGCTCCATCGTGACCATAGGTGAACATCTTTTCCCAGAAAATGAACTTCAGCTCCGCTACGATTTTTCCAGAGGTTGGCAGCGATCGCAACCCGAGCAGATCGCGTCTCGGGCTATAGCCCGTAGGCGGGTTCCGAAGGCTTATCTCGAAGCCTCGTTCCCAGGGCCAGTTCGCTCCGTAGCTCTTCTCGATCGCCGCAACGATTGAATTGCGCACGCTGACTTCACATATCTGCAGCGGAACGAAGAACGCTGACGAAAGCCTCAGATTCCAGAGATAGAGCTCGAGGGCCGCTTCCTTGTCTCCGTTCTTCTCGGCGAGGTAGGTGGCAAAGCGGGGCGCCGACAGGACGCCGGGGAGGCAGTGCATTTCGTCATGTGTGAAGGGCATTCAGACCACCTAGCACCACCGGGTCGTGCAACCAGCCATTGACCGGTGCGTTGAAAATGGTGTATTCATTGCATCGAAAGGCGCGTGAGGTCGCGGGGTAAAACCACCCTCATCGTCATACGATAGTTGGGACGAGCCCGCCGCTGGCGGGCTTTTCTCATTTCGAATCATGACGGACTGCTTGCGGGCGCAGCTGCCTGCGTCCCATTGCTGTTCGCGGCGGCCTGTGCGGCAGCGACCGCCGCCCAATACTCCCGCACAGCCTCAATTTCACCGTAGGCACCGACTTCCATCAACCGATCGATGAAACGGGCATAAAGCCCGTCTTGCACCCAACCTTGCGTACGCATCCATTCGACTGCCGCATTGGGATTGATCAGCAGCACATAGTGAAAATCCCCTGATGGCCCTGGCTTAGTTTGAATCATCGAGAGCTCGCGCAGCCTTTTCATGCGTTTGCGCCATGTATCGACCGCCCGTTCACCCTGGAAGCCGGCCTCCGCAGCGAAGGTTGCCGGGTTCTCAATGGTCAGAAAGGGCGTATCGGGCGACCTGGCCCAGAGGCACATGAGCGTGTGCCCGGCCGGGTTGCCCTTGGATTGCATGTCGATCGCCTGCATGATGATAGGCAGGGTGCGCGGAACCGTGGTGAAGCCGTCATTCGTCTTGCGGTGCCAAATGAAAGCCGGATCCATGCCCGGAAAATGCAGCGCCATCTGCTGTTGCGCCCGCTCGGTCATCTTCATCCGCTTGGCCATGGCCTGCCTGCCGTTCGCCATCTTGGCCTCCTTTCCACGTGGTCCATTGCAGGCACAATCGCCGAAAGGTGCGGGTCATACAATGAGGGATTGAGCGGAGTATATTGCCCAATTGAACCAACCGAATTCGTGCTACCGGGAACGCAATCGCGCCAATTAACCCCAACTGAATATATCGGCTTGCGCGATTGCGCGCACGATTCGGTCAATACCGACGCAAAATCAATACTTTGTGCCGGGTGGGTGTGCTCGCCGTATTCCCGTGCTGTCCGTGCTCCACTGTGCTGCCCGTGCTCCCGGGGTTTGGAAGGGGGCGAAGTGGCCCCCAAGTCGAGTCGAATGGCGGGATGAAAACACCTCGTTGCGGATGGCCGGTGCTACTCCACGATCCCGAAGATCGGCCCGTAACCACCGTGCCAGGAGAAATCGTTGCGACTCATCTCCGGTAGGTAAAGCCCGGCACCACGGCCGCCGTCGAGGAAAAGTGCGTTCGGACACAGCAGATGGTCCCGAAACAGCCTCGCGAAGTCATGGAAGTTGACGCGGTCCTCGCTGATCGCAAAGCGAACCTGCCCGTCGTCGCATACGCCTACGCCGCTGCGGCGGGTTGTGTCGGCCGAGCCGGGGATGAGCGCTGGGTGGAGCTCATTCTCGACCACCAGCATCGGACCCGACTGGGTAGCGAAACGCGCATCTGGCTGCTCATCGAGGAAATCCTCCGTCGGCAGGATGCCCGCGCCCTTTTCGCCGAAAAAGAAGACGCCGTTGGGCTTCTTGTAGAAGTTTGGAATCTGTCGCGCCGTGCCGTCGATGGTCGCCGTATCAACGGGCCGTAGCTCCTCGCCATTCTCGATGTGAAGGCCCATCGGGGAAAAGTCGGTGCGATACATGCCGGCATTGATCGCGAACACCAGCTTCCGGTCTTCGCCGTCGATGGCATCGGCCAGCCTGGAGAAGGTGCGAAAGGGTCTGCCGTCGGCATCCTTCCAGAACAGCCGCAGATCAGATGCTGCCGGATCGATCGTGCAAACGATGTAGCCGGCTCCCTCGAAGCTTTCCTTGACGCATTGCCCGGCTTGCGCTTGCTGCGCGGCGAGTGTCGCGAGCAGAGCCAGCAGGACCATCATCATGATGCTTCCGGGCAGTTCAGACCGTCGCCTTCTTCCTGCTGCGCTTTGCCGGCGCGGGCTCCGGTGCCTCTTCGCGCTTCCGGCCAAGTCCCATGGTTTTGGCCAACGCGGACCGGGCCGCTGCATAGTTCGGCGCCACCATCGGATAGTCCGCCGGAAGCTTCCATTTCGCTCGGTATTCATCCGGCGAGAGCCCGTACTGCGTCGACAGATGCCGTTTGAGAGATTTGAATTTCTTGCCGTCCTCGAGACAGACGATGTAGTCCGGAGTGACCGACTTTTTGATCGGCACCGCGGGCGCAAGCGGCTCGGGCTGTACTTCCGTTGCTCCACCCTCCAGGCTTTTTAACGCTGCATGAACTTGACCGATCAAGGAAGGAAGATCCGCGACGGGAACCGGGTTGTTCGAGACATAGGCCGACACGACATCGGCTGTGAGATCGATCAGATTGTCCGACTTGCTTTCAAAGTCTTCGGTCATGAGTGCTCCTGCAGGGTGGTCAGCCGACGAGGTGTGGTTTCATACGCACGCGAATTCAGCAAATGCAACAGATCCCAGCCTGTTCAGCTACGCACAGGAGGAATAGCGGGCCGTGAGCGCCGCATCTGGTGTCGACCGATCAGCCCGGCGTCCGGTCTGGTGCCCGCCTAGGCGACCAGACCAGCTTCCCCAGACGCCTGAAGTCGCTTACAGCCAACGCGCCTCGCTCGTTCCGGGATCTCGAGCCTGGTTCAGCCAGTCGCGCAACGACCGCAGCGAAGGGTGCCTCCCAGATTTCGATCGGCTCGAGCGTTGCCACGTCGAGCAGCACGAGCATGACGACATCGCAGAAGCCATCCGGCTTGATCGTTCCCATCCTCTGGCTACGGCGCAACCCGGGATCAAAGGCACGGCCTTTGATCTGTATGCGTTCGATGCCATTAGCGCCGACCCGGCGCAGGGCATCATAGCCGGCCGTTCGCGGAGGAACGAGCTCAAGCCCAAGGAGCTCGGCCGCGACATACTCGGCAATCTCGCCTGTCACGCCCAAGGGTTTGCCGGTTGCGCGATAGTATTCGGCAGCAAGCGGCTTCACTTCCGCTAGGATTGCCTTGATCCGCTCGCTTGCTGGTGGGTCGATGCTCATCGCGCTATCCGGGTTGTCAGAGACGTACTGCTGTCCCGCACGGCCAGGAACCTCATTCGCTCCAATCCGACTGCGCGACATAGATTGCCGCAAGGGCCTCGACGCCTGCTTGATCATCAGAATTGAACCTGCCGGCCGTCGGGCTGTCTAGATCGAGGACGCCGAATACGCCGTCATCACGCAGCAAAGGGATGACCAGCTCCGAACGCGAATTGGCATCGCAAGGGATATGGCCGCGAAAGGCATGGACGTCCTCGACCAGCATCGATGATCCACGTTCGACCGCCGCGCCGCAAACCCCTTTGCCTACCGCGATACGAACGCAGGCCGGCTTGCCCTGAAATGGTCCCAGCACCAATTCGACCTCAGACTGGAGAAAATAGAAGCCGGCCCAGTTGAGATCCGGCATCGCATGGAACAGCAACGCCGACGTGTTGGCGGCATTGGCGATTGGGTCGCTTTCTCCCGACAAGAGTGCGCGGAGTTGCCCGCAAAGCTCGGCATAGAATTCCGGCTTCGAGGTGTGCGACCGCGCGGTCATGGCGAACATCTGGTTTGTCCCTTCCCTTCGGCCCGGAGTTTGGCGAGCATATTGTCACAAATCCTTCGTCATCGGGACAGCGTCAAATGAAAAGCCCCAGCCTGGGGCTGGGGCCTATCCCCGCGTTGGCGGGGAACTGTGACCATGTGCAAGGCAAATTGCCAATTGCATCCGGATCATCCCCGCGTTGGCAGGGAGCATGCGCTTGTTCTGCATCGGCAGAACGACCCATCCTTTTGCAGATTGGGGGGGACAGTCAACAGTTCACGTAGGTCGGTCGAACGAAAATCTATCGCCCCTAGCTCATTCGGTTTCGATTTCGATGCCATCCCGAGCCACGACACGCACATTCTTCACGCAGCTCGCGATGATCGGCCGCCTCAGGCTCGCTTATCCTGAAAACAGCGAAAGCTGCCGATCGTCGCTCACATGATGATCGTCGTCCAAGGATGACAGCGTGACGCCGATCAACCTGATGCCCTTCTGCACAGGGAATAGCGGCGCTAGCAGCATCGAGGCGACTTCCTCGAGGCCGGCCGCGCCGGCAATGGCGGGGCTGACCGTCCGGCTGCGCGTGATCTGCTGGAAATCAGCATACTTCACCTTCAGCGTGACGGTACGACCGCGAACGCCCTTCCCCTCGCAATGGTGCCAAACCTTCGAGGCGAGCGCGGACACCTCTGCGCGCGCGGCTGCAAGCTCGAAGATATCGGTCTGGAACGTGTCCTCGGCTCCGATCGACTTTCGTGGCCGGTGAGGCTCGACTGGCCGTTCATCGATGCCGCGCGCGATCCTGTAGTACCAGTATCCCGATTTCCCGAAATGCTCCTGCAGGAACGCGAGGGATTGCGTTTTCAGGTCCGCTCCGGTCTGGATGCCGAGCCTTTCCATCTTCGCCGCTGTCGCCGGACCGACGCCATGGAACTTCTTGACCGCAAGCGCCTCGACGAATGCAGGACCCATCTTCGGCGGGATCACCGCCTGCCCGTTTGGCTTGTTGAGATCCGACGCCATCTTGGCCAGGAACTTGTTGTAGGAAATTCCGGCCGACGCGTTGAGCCCGGTCACTTCCTTGATGCGGGCGCGAATGATCGTCGCGACTTCGGTCGCGGTCGCGATTGCCTGCTTGTTTTCGGTGACGTCGAGATAGGCTTCATCGAGCGACAACGGCTCGATCAGGTCGGTGTGCTCGGCGAAGACCTGGCGGATTTGCGCCGAGACGGCACGATAGACCTCGAAACGCGGCTTCACGAAGATGAGGTCGGGACAGCGGCGCCTGGCTGTCACCGACGGAAGGGCTGACCGGACGCCGTACGCGCGGGCCTCGTAGCTTGCGGCCGCCACGACACCACGCGCGGCCGACCCGCCGACGGCGACCGGTTTGCCACGGAGTTCCGGATTGTCCCGCTGCTCGACCGAGGCGTAGAAGGCATCCATGTCCACATGGATGATGCGCCGTATGGGGCCGGAATCTGTCCGGTCAGGATTCTCGGGGGTTGGGGAAGAGGGCAGCGCCATTGCCGCCTCACGACGCTGGGACCAGCTCGCGCTCGACGGTCTGAAGCGCGTCATTGGGTAGGGGGCGCTGGAGCGCCTTCGCCCGCTGCCAGTCTGCGGTGAGCCAAAGTTCTACTTCCTCGCGCGAGGTCAGGATTGCGGGCATGGCCTTTGGATGGATGGGCTTGACGAGATTGTTCGGGTTGGTCGTGAGGAAAGCGAACAGCTCATGTTCGCCCGGTCGCGGCGTCTTCATCGAACCACGGGTTCCTGTCCAACGGGTCCAGATGCCGGCAAAGAAAAATATCGGCTGGGATTCGTCGCGCGCGAACCAGTAGAGCGGCTTCTTCCCGGTGACGGGGTCTGGCGCCTGGCCGTACTCCGAAAAGGCCGTCGCCGGCACGACACAGCGATATTCAACGCCGAGCCACTGTCGCCAGTGATCGATCCAGGTCTTGCGGACATTCGTCACACCACGGTCGGGCGCGTCAGGCGCCTTCCGATGCTCCTCGGGCGTCGGCATCCCCCAGGTCAGCCGCGCCAGCTCTCTTTCGCCATCGATGTTCCTCACCACCGGCGCTGGCCGATCGGGATAGACGTCGAGCGTGGGTTCGAGATTGCCGATCCTGTCATGGGTGATCGACACGAGGTCGCGGATCGCCTGCTGGTTGGTGGTGATGTTGTACAAATTGCACATCGCGGAACTCCTACCGCCACATGCCGCGCATCCGCGCTCCGACATCGAGGCGAACCTGTCGCGGGCCTGCATTCGGGCCGGATCCCGCAGTGACCACCGGCCAGGCGCGGCATTCGAACAGCTCGACCAGACTAGCCGGAATAAACCGCGTCCGCGAGGCATAGACATGGCGGTCGCCGGTCGCGGACTGGCCATGGGTGAAGAAGCGCTGCGGCACGACAAGATTGAGGCTGTCTTTCGCGCGCGTCATGGCGACATAGAGCAGGCGTCGCTCCTCCTCTATCTCATCGGTCGTGCCGACGGCGAGGTCGGAGGGGATGCAGCCATCGACCGTGTTGATCAAGAGGACCGATCGCCATTCCTGTCCCTTGGCGGAATGGATGGTCGAGAGGATCAGGTAGTCTTCATCGAGCAGCGGCACGCCGGCCTGTCCCGATGTCGCGTCCGGAGGATCGAGGGTCAGTTCGGTGAGGAAGCGTTCTCGGGTCGGATAGCCGGCGGCGATGTCCTCGAGCTGGAGAAGATCGGCGCGGCGCATCTCGAAGTCTTCGTGGATACGCTCGAGGTACGGCTCGTACCAGGCGCGGACCTGCCCGATCTCGGCCGGCCACCCGGCGGAGCCGGAACGAAGGCCGGCGAGCAGTTCGACGAAACCCGGCCAATCGACCTGCGCCCGTGCAGGGCAGGAGAACTGGTCGAGCGTGTCGATCGGGTCGGCGCTGTCCGCCACTGCATCGAGTGCGGCCTGCGCCGTTGCAGGGCCGACACCGGGCAGGAGCTTCATCAGCCGGAAGCCCGCAACCCGGTCGCGCATGTTCTGGGCAAAGCGCAGCGCCGCCAGCATGTCCTTTACATGGGCGCTATCGAGGAATTTGAGGCCGCCGAACTTCACGAAGGGGATATTGCGTCGCGTGAGCTCGACCTCGAGCGGTCCGCTGTGATGGCTGGCGCGAAAGAGGACCGCCTGATCCTTGAGGCGCATGCCCGCCTCACGGTTTTCCAGCACCTCGTCGGCGACGAACTTCGCCTGGTCGGCCTCATCGCGCACGGTGACGAGGCGTGGCCGTTCGTTCGAAGGCCGATCGGTCCAAAGGTTCTTGGTGAAACGCTCGCGCGCGAGCCCGATCACGCCATTGGCCGCGGCAAGGATCGGCTGGGTCGAGCGATAGTTGCGGTCGAGCGTGATGATCTCGGCCGCGGGCGAGAACTCTTTCGGGAAGTCGAGGATGTTCCTGACGGTCGCAGCCCGGAAGGAATAGATGGCCTGCGCATCGTCGCCAACGACGGTGAGGCCGCGGCCGGCCGGCTTCAGGCCGGTCAGGATCGTCGCCTGCAAGCGGTTGGTGTCCTGGTATTCGTCGACGAGGACATGATCCCATTTGCCGCCGATCTCGTCGGCGAGCGCCACATCGCTCATGGCTTGCGCCCAGTAGAGCAGCAGATCGTCGTAATCGAGAATGCCCTGGATCTGCTTGGCCTCGACATAGGACGCAAAGAGCTCGCGCAGCTCATTGTGCCACTGCACGACCCACGGATAGTTGGCGCGCAGGATGTGATCGAGCGGCGCCTCGGCATTGACGGCGCGCGAATAGATCGAAAGGCAGGTTCCCTTGGTCGGGAAACGCTTTTCCGTCTTCGAGAATCCCAGATCGTGCCGGGCAAGGTCCATGAGGTCCGCGGAATCTTCCCGATCATGGATGGTGAACTGCGGATCGAGTCCGAGCTCGATCGCATATTCGCGCAGGATCCGCGCGCCGATGCCGTGGAAGGTGCCCGACCAGGCGAGCGCCTCGGTGAGGATGCCGCCCTTGTCGCCGAGCACCCTGGCGCAAATCCGTTCCACCCGCTTGCCCATCTCCGCGGCCGCGCGCCGCGAGAAGGTCATCAGCAGGATACGACGCGGATCGGCGCCGGAAATGATCAGTTGCGCGACGCGATGCGCCAGCGTGTTGGTCTTGCCCGATCCCGCGCCGGCGATGATCAGCAAGGGGCCGCCGACCTTGCCGTCGGGCAGGCCGATGCCATGGACGACCGCGGCGCGCTGCCCGTCGTTCAATTTTTCCAGATGCGCCGCACTCATCCCGGTCCGCCTCGTATATGCCTGCGAATCAACGACAATCGGCCGATACTGCGCCGTTGCTTGCCGTTACGTCCCCGTTCGCACCGGAAGGACTCCCGCACGAGTCCGATTGACTCATTTCCGGAAACAGAACAAATAATGAACATAACAGCGCCCCGACGCGTTGGAAAGCCCTCTGGAGATACGAATTCACCATGCCCGGTCGCGTGGACAGTCCTGCTATTGCCGAACTTCGGGAGCGCATCGCGCGTCTCGAAGGTGGGGCAGGGCGTGCGCGCAAGGTCCTTCCCTTCGGTATCACCGAGATCGATGGGAAGCTGCCGGGAGGAGGGCTGGCGCTGGGAGCGCTGCATGAGGTGGCCGGCGGCGGCAACGGGGCGGTCGATGGCGCGGCGGCCGCGCTATTTGCCGCCGGGGTCGCCGCGCGCACGAAAGGCAAGGTTCTCTGGGTGGTGACGCGGCGCGATCTCTTCGCGCCGGCGCTTGCGCAGGCGGGACTCCATCCCGACAGGTTCGTCCATGTCGAAGCCGGCGACGAGAAATCCCTCCTCGCATGTTTCGAGGAGGGGCTGCGCCATGGCGGGCTCGGTGCCGTCATTGCCGAGACGGCTCGCCTCACCATGGCCGCTTCGCGCCGACTCCAGCTTGCTGCCGAAAGCTCCGGCACGATCGGCATCGCCATCCGGCGCTGGCGCCGGCAGACGGAAGCGGGGGATTTCGGGCAGCCGACAGCCTCGATCACGCGCTGGCGCGTCTCGGTCCTGCCGTCGGCGCCGCTTCCGGTTCCGGGCGTCTCTCGCCCGCGCTGGCTTCTCGAGCTCATCCGCTGTCGCGCCGGCGACAGCGCCGATTTTGAAGTGGAATCCTGCGATGCAAAGGGTCGTATCGCTCTACCTGCCGCGATGGCCGACCGATCGCCTGCGACGGAAATCGGCCGACGCGCCTCCGCATGACGCGCCGCTCGTCCTCATCGGCCGGGTAGGACGTCGTCGTGTCGTGACTGCGCTCGACGCCAATGCCGAAGGCCTCGGACTGCGCATGGGCATGCCCGTCGCCAAGGCGCAGGCGCTCGCGCCCGGCCTCGTGGTGATGGACGCCGACGCCCGCGCCGATGCGGAAGGCCTCGACAAGCTGGCGCTCTGGGCCTTGCAACGGATCTCGCCCGTAGTTGCCGCAGATCCGCCCGATGGGCTGGTGATCGACACAACGGGCGCGGATCATCTTCATGGCGGCGAGGCCGCTATGCTGACGGCGCTGGTCGAGCGCTTCGCCGCCTCAGGCGTCGAGGTGCGCGCGGCTATCGGCGACACATGGGGCGCGGCCCATGCCGCTGCCCGCTTCGCAACGCGCTCCAGGCTCATCATCCCGCCGGGCGAAACCGCGCCGTTGCTGCGCCGCCTGCCGATCGCGGCACTGCGCCTTCAGCCCGATATCGTCGCCGGTCTGCACACGCTCGGCTTCGAGCGGATCGGCGCCCTGATGGACCAGCCGCGCGCGCCGCTGGCGCTCCGCTTCGGGCAGGAGATCGGCCGCCGGCTCGATCAGGCGCTCGGGCAGGCTGCCGAGCCGATAGAGCTGCTGCGCCCGCCGGAGATCGTCGAGGTCCGGCGCGTCTTCGGCGAGCCGATCGGCGCCGCGGAAACGATCGCGCGCTATATCGGCAAGCTGGTAGCCGCCTTGTGCGAGGAGCTGGAAGGAAGGGGACTCGGCGCGCGCCGCCTCGACCTTCTGTTCCATCGCGTCGACAACACGAGGCAGGCAATCCGCGTCGGCACCGCCCAGCCGGTGCGCGACGTCAAACGCCTGACGCGGCTGCTCACCGAGAAGATCGAGACGATCGATCCCGGCTTCGGCATCGAGGTCATGGATCTGGCGGCCGTACTGGCGGAACCGCTGCGCGACCGCCAGACGATCTCCTCGCTCGTCGAGGAAACCGAGCCGGATATCTCGGACCTGATCGACGTCCTTGCAACCCGCGTTGGTGAGTCCCGGCTTTGCCGCTTCACCCCTGTTCAAAGCGACGTGCCCGAGCGCTCCGTCGCCTGCATTCCACCGCTTTCGCCGGAAACCGGCGCAACATGGGAGGGCGACTGGCCGCGCCCGCCGCGGCTGCTCGACCGGCCGGAGCCGATCGAAACCATGGCGCTGCTGCCAGATCA
>ERZ869909.1379-NODE-1379-length-19812-cov-14.745174_pt1 | contig 19812 bp, 9 predicted proteins | sample MGYA00520892_ERZ869909 | MGnify/ENA primary metagenome ERZ869909 (study PRJEB32215, sample SAMEA104723947) | bioreactor metagenome | biome: bioreactor; feature: anaerobic bioreactor; material: water | place: China | collected 2015-03-12 ... | reverse complement strand
GCGACGGCGGCGCCTGGTTCATGCAGCGCCTGATCGGCTACCAGCGCGCCTTCGAGCTGACCCTCACCGGCCGGGTGATCGACGCCGAAGAGGCGAAGGCCTACGGCATCGTGCTCGATGTCTGTGAGCCCGAGGCGCTGATGGCGACGGCGGGCGAGCTCGCCGCCCGCATCGCCGCCCAGCCCCCGAAGGCCACCCGCCTTACCAAGCGGCTGATGAAGATGGCCCAGCGTACCGAACTCAAGGACTTCCTCGATCTCTGCGCGGTCTTCCAGGGCATGTGCCACAACGAGCCCGAGCACCTGGAGGCGGTCAACGCCATGCTGGAGACGATGGCGAAGAAGTAGCCCCAGGCTCCCCGACAACGCCCGGCCCCGGCCGGGCGTCGTCGTATATGGGGCAGGAGGTATAAGCTGGGCATGTGGTCGACGTGGCTCGTCAGGGACTGATATAATTCCGATTGTCAATGCTGTTGAAAGATCGTAGGTTAAGGAGTTTATGGTGAGTGAAAAAGGGAAGTCGCTCGATTAAAAGTAGTTATGTTTTTTGTGTGAAGTGACTGGTTAATTGAGGCCTTTGGTGGTGTTTTATTGTTGCTGATTGTTTGGATAAAAAGACTGATCATGGGGTAGGGGCATGGACGTTTTTTCGCTAAGGAAGCGGTTGATTGAGGACTACAGTCAGTTTGCACGCTCCTTCACGTCCATCCGGGCGCAGGATCTTCGGGATAAGCTTGATCAAGCCTATGCTGATGGACGCTACTGGCCCGAACCTCTGATACAGATCAATCCTCGCTACCGACAGGGGCGCTCGACAAAGCAACTGGCAGATTCTGGTGAGCTGTTGGGTGCCACAGCTGACCTTTTTGCTATTGACCTTTACACCCATCAGGAGCAGGCGCTCGCCTTCTCGGAGAAGGGAGAAAGCTACGTCGTCACAACTGGCACGGGTTCTGGCAAGTCACTCTGCTTCTTCATTCCCATTGTTGACGCCATTCTGCGAGCCAAAGCTCAGGACAGTACCCCAAGAACCCGCGCCATCGTCATATACCCGATGAATGCCTTGGCCAACAGCCAGCTAGAAGAGTTGACCAAGTTCGTTGGCAAGAATGGCCCAGTTACTTTCAAACGCTACACTGGCCAGGAAAGCGATGCAGACCGAAAGAAAATTAGAGACAATCCACCGGACATTCTGCTGACCAACTTCATGATGCTGGAAATGCTCATGACCCGGCAGAACGATATCGACAGCCAGGTAATTGCCAACTGCACTGGCCTACAGTTTTTGGTGCTGGACGAGCTGCACACCTATCGTGGGCGCCAGGGTGCTGACGTGGCCATGTTGGTGCGGCGAGTCAGGGAACGCTTGGCACCGGAACAGCTTCAATGCATTGGCACTTCTGCCACCATGGCGTCTGAGGGTAGCCAGCAAGACCGCAACAAGAAAGTAGCCGATGTCGCGTCTACCCTCTTCGCCACTGATGTTTCTCCTTTCAATATCATTACCGAAGATTTGGAGAGAGCCACAGATCCATCTGCCACTGCCGAATCTGTGAAACCCTTGCTGGGTGAAGTTATAGATGCGGGAATTCCTGCTCAAGCAAGCAATGATGAACTTTTTACACATCCTCTGGCAATATGGGTGGAAACACGCCTGGGCATTACCCGAGAGAGCGGTGGAAAGTGGGTGCGTGCGAACCCATTAAAACTCGATGATGCAGCCAAGTCGCTGTCGGATGAATCCGGTCGCGACAAGTCAGAAGCAGTCAGGATCCTGCAGTCCCTTCTCCTGCTGGCTGCCAAACCCGAGCAAGAGCGGCGTAGTGATGGTCAAGGCTCGGATAAGGCGTTCTTCGCCTTCCGTCTGCATCAGTTCATCAGTGGCGCGGGAGTGGTCTACACCACGCTGGATACCCCGGGCACGCGTCCTGTTGAACTGGAAGGCCAGCAGTTCTTTCCCGGTGATGAGACTAAGCGACTCTATGCCGCCCACTTCTGCCGCAACTGTGGCCAGGAATATCACCCCGTCCGGATGCGGCGCGAGGATGGCCGCTGGCAAATGCTGCCCCGCGACATCGCTGACTTGCCGATAGCATCGGACAATGACACAGACATCGGTGAAGGAGAGGATGACGCAAGCGGTGAGCGTGTTGGTTTCCTCACACCAATCAATCCGGAAGATCCTCTGGAATTCACAGGACTGCTGGAGGACTACCCCGAAACTTGGATAGAGACCACCCGGCGGGGCGAGGTGCGCCTCAAGCGCAACTATCAGAATCGGGAGGCTCAGGATATTTCAGTATCTCCTGATGGCCATGTGGGAAGTGGGCAAGCAATGTGGTTTCTGCCCGGTAAGTTCCGTTTCTGTCTGCGTTGTCGGGATGTTCATGGTGCTCAAGGAAAAGACAGCAACCGCCTGGCCTCTCTCTCGGCGGAAGGCCGCAGTTCTGCTACTACCTTGCTGACTTCCAGTGCCTTGCGCTGGATGCACAATCAAAGCCCTATCCCCGGCGACAAGCGTAAATTGCTTGGATTCACAGACAACCGCCAGGATGCTGCGCTGCAGGCGGGGCATTTCAACGACTTCACTTTCGTGAGTTTGCTGCGCGGCGCCATCTTCCGTGCACTAGATCAGGCTGGTCAATCGGGTTTGGTGGACAGTAATCTGGGAGCGGCTGTCAGGTCTGCTCTCGGCTTTGATCGTCCACTTTCTCCCGGCCAGGACCCGGAAGAGAGCCATCGTAGCGAATGGCTGCAAGACCCGCTTTCCACTGGCCGTAACCTCGCCGATGCTGAAGAAGCGCTGCGCTTTGTACTTGCCTACCGCACTTGGTTCGACCAGCGACGTGGGTGGCGCTACACCAACCCCAATCTGGAGGAGCTGGGCCTGCTGGCCGTTGAATACGATGGCCTGGAAAACTTCTGCACCGATGACAAACGCTTTGAAAAAGCACCAGAGCTGCTGAAGAACGCCTCCAAATCGGTACGCGAGAGCGCCTTCCGCCAGCTACTCGATTACATGCGCAAGGGGCTTGCCGTAGATGCTGCAGCACTCGATCCACATCGCTTGCAGCAACGGCGCGATGACGCCCTGCGCCTGCTGCGTGATCCCTGGAGCGTAGGACGGGAAGAGCGCCTATTGGGGTGGCGTTGGCTGTTTTTGCGGCCGCCCGCTGCGCAGGCGCTGCGCGGCAGAGATGAAGAGCTCATACTGCGTGGCGGTCTGCAAACGGTACTAGGTAAAACCCTGCGCAGTGCGGAACTCTGGGAACAGCCTGAAGCGGCCAACCTAAGGCAGGGGCCTTATCTTGAACTGCTTGAAACCATGATTCGCCTGGCTCAGAGTGAAGGCTTCATTCGCCGCGATGAGCATACCCTGTTCAATGTGCCGGGCTTCCGCCTCCACGCCGGTCGAATCCGTTTCCATCGAGCCGCAGAGCGGGGAACCCGACCCAATGCCTTTTTCTCCAGCCAATACCAGGCTATAGCTGACATGCTGGCTCGCCCTGGGTTTTTCCTGTTTGGCCTGGAAGCACGGGAACATACTGCCCAGGTTGATGGCGACCTGCGAGCACTACGCGAAAGCCGTTTTCGGTTTGGTGACGACGAAAAACAAAGCCTGAAACAGGGCGAATTGCTGGAAGCATCCCGCAAGCAAGGCGAACCCACACGGTTCTTGCCGGTACTGTTCTGCTCGCCCACCATGGAGCTGGGCGTCGATATCTCCGCTCTCAATACGGTGTATCTTCGCAATGTGCCGCCAACGCCCGCCAACTATGTACAGCGCGCCGGTCGGGCGGGGCGCAGTGGCCAGGCAGCTCTGGTCATTACCTACTGCGCCGCGCGCAGTCCTCATGACCAGTACTTTTTCCGCGACCCCCAAGGCATGGTGCACGGGGTGGTCAAGGCGCCGTTCATTGACCTGGCCAATCAGGACCTAATTCAAAGCCACCTGCAAGCCATCTGGCTGGCCGCCAGTCGCCATGAGTTGAGCAGCTCAATCGCTGAAATTGTCGATCCGGTTACACCCAAACAACCGGTGCGCAGCCATATCGCCGAGGCACTGCAACGCGAGGATGTCGCCTCCGAAGCGCAAGAAAGGGCGGTCAGGGTGCTGACCATGGTGGAAAGCCACCTCACACCTGAAAATGCGCCTTGGTTCATCGATGTGGCCACCCATGCTAGTGCCGTTATTGGCCAAGCATGGCAGGCCTTTGAGAATGCCTTCACTCGTTGGCGTGACCTGTTTACCTCCGCCGAACGGCAAAAGCAGCTGGCCCAGGCCACCTTGGACAATTACGCCATTACTGACAAACGGGAACGGGATAGCGCGAAGCGTCGCTTGCGTCAGGCCCATGATCAGATCGACCTGCTGCTGCATGGCCGCGATTCCTTTTCAAGTGATTTCTATACCTATCGTTATTTGGCCACCGAAGGCTTCCTGCCCGGCTACAACTTCCCGCGCTTGCCGCTGATGGCCTATGTGCCAGGCCGTACCGATGCCCGCGGTGGCAACACCTTTGTACAGCGGCCGCGCTTTCTTGCCCTATCGGAATTCGGACCCCGCAGCCTCATCTACCATGAAGGCCGCGCCTATCGTGTGGTGCGTGTCCGTATTGCCCTGTCATCGAACGCACAAGCCAGCGCCGGCAGCAGCCTGGTGACCGATGCCGTGCGGGTCTGCAAGCAATGTGGTGCCGCCCACTTCGATACCCACTGGAACGACTGCCATTCGTGCGGAGCCTCTCTGGTAGATGCGCTCAAGATCAACGGTCTCTACCGCATCGATAACGTGGACACCGAATCCATCGAGCGCATTACCGCTAACGACGAAGAGCGCCAGCGACAATCGTTCGAGCTCCAGACAGTGTTCGAGTGGGCCATTCGCAACCGCAAGCTGGATGTGCAGGCGGTGCAGGCCGACGATGCCGAGGGCAGTATCTGCACCTTGCGCTACGGTGCCGGTGCCACCATCACCCGTATCAACAAGGGCATGCGCCGCCGCAGAAATCACAATGAGTTCGGTTTTTACATCAACCCCCGTACCGGCTGGTGGGAAGCGGAAGAGGGGCGTCAACGCAATCGCGAAGGAGAAGACCCCGTCCCGCCCCAGCGTGTGGTGCCCTTTGTCCGTGACCACAAAAATGCCTTGCTATTGCAGCCCACGGGCAACTGGGAAATCAAAACGCTCGCCACCTTGCAACACGCCCTCAAACGCGGCATCGAGGCGGCTTTCCAGTTGGAGGAATCCGAACTGCTGGCCGAAGCCCTGCCATCCGCGGCTGAACGAAACGGCATCCTGTTCTACGAGGCCACTGAAGGCGGTGCCGGTGTACTGACCCGCTTGGTCAATGATCCCACCGCTTTGCGTCAGGTCGCCCGCCAGGCACTAAAGGTCATGCACTACGAAGTGCCCGTTGATCCCGATGCCGAATGGCCTGCGTATGAATCGTTGCAAGATGAGCCCAACACCCGCTGCGTGGCCGGTTGTTACCGTTGCCTGCTGTCCTATTTCAATCAGCCAGACCACGAGCTGATCGGTCGCCGCAATACTCAGGCACTGCGTATCCTCTGGCGCCTGGCCCAGGTGCACACCCAATTGCAGGACAGCCCGGATGCCGAATTGCCGCCGGAGCCGGAAGACTCCCTTAGCGGCTGGGCAGCCCAGTGGCAGCAGGCAGCAAAAGAACACTTGCCGGATCTGCCAGCACCGACCCTTATGGAAGCAGACGGTGCCACTCTCTTACACTGGCCGGATTATTACGCCGCCGTAGCCCTGCCGGACACGCCCCGCGACCTGCAGGCCACCTGGGAAGATCGCGGCTACAGCTTTATTCGCTTCCCCGCTGATGAGGCGGTCTGGCCAGCCATGATGCAGCGCTTGGCTCGTCTTCTGGGAACCTGAGGAACGCACTCTCGATGTCACATGTCACGGCCCAATACTCCCCCGGTTCACTGGTGCGTGCCCGCGGCCGCGAATGGATCGTTCAGCCAGGCAGCGTCTCGCCGCTGTTGCGCCTTCGTCCGCTTTCCGGAGGTGAGGATGAGACTGCTCTGATCCACGCGGGTCTGGAAGCGGGCATTGAACCGGCCCGGTTCCCGCCGCCGGACCCCACGCAGGAAGGCAACCAGAGTGATGCCGAACTGCTCTCTGATGCCTTGCGTATGGCCCTACGCCGCGGTGCAGGTCCATTTCGCAGCTTCGGCAACATTGCTGTGGAGCCGCGCAGTTACCAACTGGTGCCCCTGCTGATGGCCCTGCGCCTCGATCCCGTGCGCCTGCTGATCGCTGACGATGTGGGTATCGGCAAGACCATTGAGGCCGCCCTGATCACCCGAGAGTTGCAGGACCGCGGCGAAATCCAGCGCATGGCCGTGCTGTGTCCGCCGCACCTGGTGGATCAATGGGTACGAGAACTCAACGAGCGCTTCCATCTCAACGCAGTGGCGGTTACCGCTAGCAGCGCTGCCCGCCTGGAGCGCGGCATCCCGGTGGGCGAGTCCCTGTTCCAGGTACACCCGGTCACCGTGGTCAGCCTCGACTACATCAAGTCCGAGCGTCGTCGTGACGACTTTATTCGTGCCTGCCCGGAATTCGTCATCGTCGACGAGGCCCACACCTGTGTCAGTGCGGGGCAGGGCAGGCAACTGCGCTTCGCTCTGCTGCGAGAACTGGCCGCCGACGAAGAACGGCACTTGGTGCTGCTCACCGCTACGCCCCATAGCGGCGACCAGGATGCCTTTTACAGCCTGCTCGCCCTGCTCAAGCCAGAATTTGCCGCATTGGCCACCGTCAGCGGGGAGAGCAAGGAGAAACTGCGCGAACAACTGGCTCTGCACTTTGTCCAGCGCCGTCGCCCGGATATCGACGAATGGCATGACAGCAATCTCTTCCCCCAGAGGGAAACTACTGAGCTTACCTACCGGCTCACTGGCCAATGGGACCGCTTCTTCCAGGCCGTGCTCGACTACTGCCGTGAAGTGGTGCAACGCGCAGGCACAGACGAACGTAGCCAGCGCCTTAGCTTCTGGGGCACCCTGGCGCTGATGCGTTGTGTGGCCAGTAGCCCGGCCGCCGCCGCCCAGGCCTTGCGCACCCGCCTGCTGGCGGAACAGGCGGAAGAATCCGCGGAAGATATCCTTGGCCCCCTGTTCGATGGCAGCGAAGACGCCCTCAGTGATGACGACGTAGTGCCCGCCGCCGATACTGGCGATCCGGCCCTGCATGACCTGCTTGCCCAGGCTGAAACCCTTACTGGCGAGGTTGGCGACCCCAAGCTGCGCCTGCTCACCAGCCACCTTAAGCAATTGCTCGATGAAGGCTTCAATCCCGTGGTCTTCTGCCGCTATATCGCCACCGCCCGCTACCTGCACGAGCAACTGCACAAGAAGTTCAAAGGTGCGGCCGTAGAGGTGGTCACCGGTGAATTCCCCGCCGAAGTGCGCGAGCGCCGCGTGGAAGTGCTGGGTGAGACTGATCGCCGCCTACTGATCGCCACCGACTGCCTTTCCGAAGGCATCAACCTGCAGCAACACTTTGATGCCATCGTCCACTACGACCTGTCCTGGAATCCCACCCGCCACGAGCAGCGTGAAGGGCGGGTGGATCGCTTCGGCCAGTCCAGCCGCAAAGTGCGCGCCACTCTGATCTACGGTGCCAACAACCCGGTGGATGGCGCCGTGTTGCAGGTGATCCTGCGCAAGGCCGAGAAGATCCGCCAGGAACTGGGCGTACCCGTGCCCTTGCCGGACGACGACCACACCCTCACCCAGGCGCTGATGAAGGCCGTGATGTTGCGTAGCGACCACGCGCCGGCGACCGGGGATCTGTTCGAACAGTTTGAAGAAAGCCAGGCCCTGGATGTGCGCTGGACCGATCTGGCCGAAAAAGCCAAAAAGAATCGCACTGTCTTCGCCCAGCGCCGTTTGCGCCCCACCGAAGTGCTGCCGGAGTGGGAACGTATGCGTGCCGTGCTCGGCGGCAACGAAGACGTGCAACGCTTTGCCACCCAGGCTATGGCCCGCCTAGGCGCAGGGCTGACATTCCACAAGCGCGGTGCCACTGCCCCAGTCAGCGCCCTGCCTGAACCGTTGCGCGAGCGTCTCTCTGCGGAGGGTATCGAAGGCGAACTGCGCATCGACTTCAGCCAGCCCCCTGCGCCGCGCTGCCGCTTTATCCATCGCAGCCATCCGCTGATCGCCACCCTCGCGGATGAACTGCTGGAACGCTCCCTCTCCGCCGAAGATCATGATGGCCAGCAACTGGCCACCCTGGGCCGCACTGGCGTCTGGCGCAGCCCGGCGGTGAACATCATCACCACGATTTTGCTGCTGCGCCTGCGCCATCAGATCACCACCATCCGGCAAGGACAAAGCCAGACCTTGCTGGTGGAAGAAGCCCTGCCGGTGGCTTGGCAGGGACGCACCGAGCCGACCGAAGTGCAGGGGGAACAACTGCTCGCCTGGCTGGAAACCCCGGCCCAGGGCAACCTGCCCGAGCCGGTGCGCCAGCGCGAAATCCACAACTTGCTTACTAGCCTCCAGGAGCGCCAACCCTTGCTGGAACGACTGGCCGACACCCAGGCCGAGCGCCTGCTGGCGGATCACCGCCGCGTGCGTGAAGCCGCTGACGCTCGTGGCCGCTACGAGGTGCATGCCCTCAAGCCCGTGGACGTGATCGCCGCCTATGTATTGATGCCGGGAGATACCGCGTGAGTCGTCGCCGCAATATCAGCGCACTGGAGTTCGATGCCATCACCATTGAGGGCGGCCTGCTGCCGGCGGAATGGCTGGCCAAGGTAGCCGCCCTACAAGCACCGCAGCAAACGCCCGAGGATTACGGCGTGCCCAGGGGCCTCAACCTGCGCGACGAACTGGGCCGCTACTGGCGTATCGCCGAGGCTCACTGGCATGACTTCTCTGCTGCCCTCGCCAGTGCCGCCGACACCCATGCCCTGAGCCGGCGTTTCGTCACCCAGTTGCTGCGCGATGTCTTTGGCGCTGCCGATATCGCCGACTGCCAGGCGCCGCTAACGATCGGCGAGCGCAGCTATCCCATTCACGCCCAGGCCCGCGCAGGCCGCCTGCCGTTGGTGATTGCCGCCTGCGATCAACGCCTGGAGGACCGTGACCGTCGCTACGGCGACGGCGGCCGCCAGCGCAACGCTTTTGGCCTGTTGCAGGATTACCTCAACGCCAAAGAGTCAGCCCTCTGGGGCATCGCCAGCAACGGTCTGCAGTTGCGTCTGGCTCGTGACAACGCCAGCCTTACCCGCCCGGCCTGGATCGAGGCGGATCTGGAGCGCATCTTCACCGAAGATCGCTTCGCTGACTTCTCCCTGCTTTGGTTGCTGATCCACGCCAGCCGCTTTGGCAGCGCCGACCAGCTACCCCAGCACTGCGCCCTGGAAGCCTGGTACTCCGCCAGCCGCGAACAGGGCACTCGCGCCCGCGAGCAATTGCGCAATGGTGTGGAGGAAGCCCTCAAGTCCCTCGGCCAGGGTTTTCTATCGGAAACTGCAAATAATGTGTTACGCGAGCGACTGGCCAGTGAAAAGTTGACGCGTAAAGCCTACTTTGAGCAACTGCTGCGACTGGTCTACCGGCTGATCTTTCTGCTCACCATCGAAGAGCGTGGCCTGCTGCACCCGGATGAAGCCGACCCCGAGGCCATGCGCCTCTATCAGGATGGCTACAGCCTGCGCCGTTTGCGCGAGCGTGCCCGCCGCCGCCGGGCCTGGGACAAACACGCCGATCTCTGGCAGAGCCTCAAGCCGGTATTTGCCGGTTTGGCCTGCGGCCAGCCGCTGCTGGCGCTGCCGGCCCTCGGCGGCCTTTTTGCCACCGATCAATGCCCGGATCTGGACAGCGCCGAACTGGGCAACAGCGCCCTGTTGAGTGCCGTGGCCAGATTGGCCTGGATGCAGAGTGACGGCAGCCTCACCCGCATCAACTGGCGCGACATGGGCCCGGAAGAGCTGGGTAGCGTCTACGAAAGCCTGCTGGAGCTGGTGCCGGTGATCAGTGCTGAGGGCCGCCAGTTTGGCTTCGCCCATGGCGCCGAAACCAAGGGCAACGCCCGCAAGACCAGCGGCAGCTACTACACCCCGGATTCCCTGGTGCAGGAACTGCTGGATTCTGCCCTGGAGCCGGTGATTCAGCAGCGTACCAGCGGTGCCGTCGAACCCGAGGTCGCGCTGCTCTCCATCACCGTTTGCGACCCGGCCTGCGGCAGCGGCCACTTCCTGCTCGCTGCCGCCCGCCGCCTGGCCACCCGCCTGGCGCAACTGCGTGCCCAGGGCACGCCGAGCGGCGACGATTACCGCCACGCCCTGCGCGACGTCATCAGCCACTGCATCTACGGTGTGGACATGAACCCCATGGCTCTGGAGCTGGCGCGCATGTCCCTGTGGCTGGAAGCCATGACCCCGGACAAGCCGCTGGGCTTTCTCGACCACCACCTGCAATGTGGCGATGCCCTGCTCGGTATCCTCGATCCGGCCACCCTAGACCACGGTCTGCCGAATGCCGCCTTCTCGCCCCTCAGTGGCGACATAAAGACCGTGGCCAGCGCCCTCAAGAAACAGAATAAGCAGGAGCGCGAAAGCTGGCAGCGGGCGCTGCACAGTGGCGACCTGTTCCGCGAGGAACAACTGGGCGCCCGCACCGGCGCGGTGGAACAACTGACCGACGACGACCTGAGCCAGGTGGCCGCCAAGCAGGCCCAATGGCAACAGGCCCGCGATGCCGCCCAACATAGCCGTCTGGCACGCCTGGCCGATCTCTACCTCGGTGCTTTTCTGCTGCCAAAAACCGAAAACCAGCCCATCCCCAGCTCCCGCCATTTGTGGGCCGTGGCAAACAATGAAGGCGAGCCGACACTCGCTGAAACGGAAGCCGCCGCCCGCGAAGCCTGCGCCCAGGCCCGAGTGTTGCACTGGTGGCTGGCCTTTCCCCATATCGCCGAGCAGGGTGGCTTCTCAGTGATGCTGGGCAACCCGCCCTGGGAGCGCATTAAGCTACAGGAGGAAGAGTTCTTCGCCAGCCGCAACGCCGATATCGCCACCGCCAGAAACAAAGCCGAGCGCAGCCAGCGCATCCAGTGGTTGAGCGAAGGTATGCTCGCCCGGCATCTAGAACCGGATGGGGATCATCCCGAGCAGGTGTGTGACAATGAAAAGCACCTGTACCGGGAGTTTATCATAGCCCGCCGCATCGCCGAAGCAACCAGTGCCTTTGTCCATGTCAAAGGCGAGGAAGGCGGGCGCTATCCGCTGACCGGTGTGGGAGATGTGAACACCTACGCCTTGTTTGCCGAAACTTTTGTCCAGTTGATGGCACAACAGGGCCGGGCCGGGTTGATCGTGCCCACCGGTATCGCCACTGACGATTCCACCAAGGCGTTCTTTTCCGCCGTCAGCCAATCCGGAAGACTGACCAGCCTCCTGGATTTTGAAAACAGCGAAGGCGTGTTCCCCGGAGTGCATCGCAGCTATAAGTTCTGCCTGCTGACCCTGGGCCAGGCAGACGCCGCACGTTTTGTCTGCTTTGCCACCCAGGTCAGTCAGTTGGCCGACAAGCGCCGCCACTTCACCCTGACCCCGGACGAATTCGCACTGATCAATCCCAACACCCGCACCTGCCCGGTGTTCCGCAGCCAGCGCGATGCCGAACTGACCAAAAAGCTCTACCGCCAGGCGCCGGTGTTAATCCGTGAAGCGCAGTTGGATGAAGAGGGCAATGTCCTTGAGCCGGAAGCCAATCCCTGGGGTATCCGCTTCCAGACCATGTTCCATATGTCCAACGACAGCCACCAGTTCCGCATCGGCCCAGAAGCAGCTTGCTTGCCGTTATACGAGGCCAAGATGATCCACCAGTTCGACCACCGCTGGGCCAGCTACGTGGACGATCCGGACAGCAAGGATGGCGTGGCTACGGTGGATGTGAGCGAAGCGCAAAAAGCCGATCCGGCCTTCACCCTCTGCCCACGCTACTGGGTGGAAGAGCGCGAAGTGCTGGCCCGCATCGCCCGCGTACCCCGCGCCGTCGCCAAAGCCTGGTTGGCCTTGCATCAGGCCCAAAGCAATAAAGAGTACAGGGAACAACAGCGCAGCACATTGGACGCCCTCTGGTTGGCGCTGGCTCAGTGGATTGCCGGCGAACACTTCCGCCGCGAAGCCGGCCATCCGGACGTCGACGGCAGCTACACCGACGCCCAGAAACTGCAAGCCACTCCGCGCGTGGAAGCCCTGCTGGTCCATGACTACCCGGCCTGTGCCGATGCCCTGCGCGAGGCCAGAGTCACCCGCAAAAAAGCCATCACCGAATTCGCCAAATGGGCGCAGCAGAACAGCGACACGCCGCTCACCGACGACGAACTTGCCACCCTGCAAGGCGTTGCCGCGCAAACCGCCAGTGAGACCCGCGACCGCACCCTGCACGTCGAACTCGACACCTGGATGGACCGCCGCAGCCCGCGCTGGCTGATGGGCTGGCGGGATATCTGCCGCGCAACGGATGAACGCACCGTGATCGCATCGGTGATTCCACGGGCGGGGGTGGGAAACAACCTGCCCTTAATGCTATTCAGGGCTGACCTCGATCCAGGAAAAGCGGCGGCCCTGTTGGGTAACCTGTGCTCTCTCGCGCTCGACTTTGTGGCTCGTCATAAGGTCGGCGGCACGCACCTGAATTACTTTATCTACAAACAGCTTCCGATCTTGTCACCCGATGATTATTCCGAAGCCGACTTGGCCTTTATAGTCCCGCGCGTACTGGAACTGACCTACACTGCCCGCGACCTGGCCGACTGGGCCGCCGGTCTGGGTTATACCTGCGAGCCCTTCTCCTGGTACCCCGAACGTCGTGCCCGCCTGCGCGCCGAACTCGACGCTTACTACGCCCGCCTTTACGGCCTTACCGAGGAGGAACTGCGCTACATTCTCGACCCCGCGCAAGTGGCCGGCGAAGACTACCCCAGCGAAACCTTCCGCGTGCTCAAAAACAACGAGCAACGGGACTTTGGTAAATACCGCACTCAGCGGTTGGTGTTGGAGGCGTGGGATAAGCTGCAGAGAGGAACTCTCGCATGAAGATCCTCGATCTACAGAATGAATTTCGTGGGCTGGTTGCCCAATTTCGTAACGAAATTGAAGCCGCTAGTGCCATGGGGCATTTTGATGCCCATAAAGTGGCAGAAAACGTCATCTGCGGCTTGTTGCGTGAGCTGTGCGACTGGCCAGATCTGCACAACCTGAATGCCGAACAGGTAAACTTCCCCGGCATAGACTTGGCCGACGACACAAACCGTATAGCGGTTCAGGTTACGGCCACTGCTGACATAGCCAAAATCAAACACACCATCGAGCAATTCATAAGCCATGATCTTCACCAGCGCTATGACCGCCTGATCGTTTATGTGCTCACAACCAAACAAGGTAGTTACTCGCAAGCAGCCATCGACACAGCAGGTGAAGGGATAATCCAGTTTTCGGCCAATCAGGACATATGGGGATATCAGGAACTTTGCACCAAGGCCGCCGAGGCCTCACCACAGAAGCTACAAGCTGCACTGAATCATTTGAAAGAATATTTGCGCGGTGTTCCCATGGGCTTGGCGGATGAAGATATCGATCCCCCCCAAGATCCAGCAGAAACCCTAACAACCAATCTGATCAGTATTGGTGTTCCCGAAAATCTGTATATTGCACAGCTGAGCAGGGAGCTTATAGAACAGCATGGGAAAAGAAGAGAGGGACGCTGGCGCAAGACAATTCATGAATTCAATCAGGATGTGCAACGACGCATCCCATCAACTTATGTCATTCATAGCCGTGCTCTGATCACGTTCATTGACTTGACGGACAATAATAATCCATACCGACATTTGATCGAAGAGGGAACGGCGGAAGAGCACCGAAGCCAGGAGTTCTGGTCGATTGATGAAGACCACGAACGCGTCTTCAAATCATTACTGCGCTTCTCCTTGCAGCACCGACTTTACCAAGATCGTGTTCATTGGGAGAACGATGAAAAAGCATTTGTATTCCTGCCACAAGAAGACAGCCACGATAAACGAGAGGAAGTGTGGCAAGGTGAGAAGAAGGCCAAGCGGTCTGTCTTTGTCAGGCAATTCAACAAAAAAGACTCGTCTAAAGTTTACATGCAGAAGCATCTTTCGTTCTCGGTGGATTTCCTGCTCTTTGATAACGACTGGTTTATGTCCATCACGCCAAGCTGGTTTTTCAGTTATGGTTCAGATTTCAAAAAATCCGGCTTTGCCCATGACAACCTGAGCTGGATAAAACGCCAGGAAAATAACCAACAGGTGATGAATCATTTCCGATTTATCGCTGCGTGGTTAGGCTCCCTTGATGAGGAAGATCTTTTTTCAGATAAAAAATCCAGGGATGCATTTATTTCATTTGGCAAGACTCTTGATCTGGGCGGCGCACCATCGCTGGATGAGTCGAAATGGGCTGCATTGCCTTCATCATCCGAGGATGAAATTGAACAACGATCGAGGTTATTTGGTTGATGAAGCTTGTACATGTTAACGAACCCAGACTTGAGTTCTTCAACGGTACCCACATCTGCCCGAGGCGGGGAATCGCTGCCTATGGGGTATACGATCAAAGCTCACAAACTCGCCGTACACGCATCCATCTCGGTGTTGTAGGAACAAGCAAGGATCTTGAAGACTTTTCCGGGCTGCTGGATCGAATGAAATCTCCTATTCAGGGGGCTAGAAAAGATCATAAGGCGAATCTTTTTCCTGATTTTTGTGGATTCAACGAAGACGTCGGGTTTCATGCTGAGCTAGTGTTTAATAAGGATCTAGAAAGATCGCTTAAACAACTGGATGTCGAAAAAGTTAAAAAGATAAAGGTTCGGTCACAACGAATAGAGGAGGCTGTTGACCTTTACTACGAGGAGATAAAGTTCCTTGCCCAGAACCGACCGGTTGACGTGGTCGTTTGTGTGCTTCCAAAGCTGATTTACGATGCTGTTAGCAAAGAAGCCGCAGTTGAGGATGAAGAAAAGCTGGAAGAAAGCATCGAAGTTCAGTCGGAGCTAAATTTCCGGCGGGCATTGAAAGCAAAGGCCATGCACCTGGGCAAGCCGCTGCAATTGTTGCGGGCTGAATCCCTCTCATCAGGCACTAAAGGCCAACAGGATGACGCTACCAAAGCCTGGAATCTGGCGACCGCCTTGTATTACAAAGCAGGGGCAACCAATCCCTGGCGTTTAGAGAAAACGGAAGGCAATCCGCTTTCATGTGCTTTGGGTATTGCTTTCTATCGTAGTAGAGATAAGAAAACACTCAATACCAGCTTGGCTCAGGTCTTTGATGAACTGGGAAATGGCTTGATTTTGCGGGGCACTCCAGTTAAGTTGGAAAAGGGGGGTCGAATACCTAGATTGTCCGAAGAGCAAGCATATACCTTGTTCGCCGCAGCGCTTAAAGAATATCGTAACGCAATGCGGACTTATCCGAGCCGGGTTGTGGTGCACAAAACCTCTAACTTCTCTGATCCAGAAATGTCTGGATTCATGAGTGCGGCTTCTGAGTTGCGAATTGACACGGTAGATTTCGTAACCGTCATGGACTCACGCCTGCGGCTCTTCAGAAGCGGGGCATACCCGCCCTACCGTGGTACCTCCCTTGTGCTTGATGAGCAGCGCCAATTGCTCTATACCCGTGGCTCTATCTGGTACTACAAGACTTACCCTGGAATGTATATCCCCCAGCCACTTGAATTGCGTGTTGTAAGGTCAGAGCAAAGCCCGGCATTTCTAGCAAAGGAAATCTTGGGCCTGACCAAAATGAATTGGAACAACACCCAGCTGGACGGCAAATATCCCATAACGCTCAGTTGTGCCAGGAAGGTGGGAGAAATCATGAAATACCTGGATGAGGCAGAACGGCCACAGATCAGATATGGATACTACATGTAAGGGGGAAGTGTGCTCACACACCTGAAACTGGACAACTTTAAGATCTGGCGTACCACCGGTGCCATGCGGTTGGCACCACTGACGCTGCTTCTTGGCACAAACTCCTCTGGTAAGTCCAGCCTGATCCAGAGCCTTCTGCTGATTCGGCAGACGGCAAAAGGCGACGACCCCAATCTCGATTTGAACCTGGGTAATCCTGATGCCCAGGACTCTGTGACCCTGGGGCAGTTCAACGATGTGCTTTGTCAGCATGGCGATGCCACGGAAGTGATCAAGCACAATCAAATCGGTATAGAGTTCCGATGGAGCAAAACCGGCGAAAAATCAGACCAGACAATTTTTTCCGCTCGCTATCGAAAAGGAGTGGGGGGAAGCGCAGAGCTGGATTACCTGCGATTGGGTAAGGAGGGACAGGGATTTACCGTATCGCGGCGCAAGCCCGGAATTTACCGGCTACAACTGGCTACTGAGAAGCGACCCGTTGGTCAGAGCGAGCGCTTTCGGCCACAACGCTCCTTTGCCTTTTCCCCATCCACTTTGATGGCGTTGGGTGAGCAAGGGGAGGCAATCAAATCGGTAGGTCCGGCTCTGTTGGATGAGCTGGACAAGATCATCTATCTGGGCCCCATGCGTCGCCTGGCACAACGCGACTACGTTTGGGCTGGTCGTATGCCTGCCAGCATTGGTGACGACGGTGCCAAGGCCATCGACGCCTTGATTGCCAGTGGCATGGCTGCTCAGCGTGCCCGGAAGAGCCGTAAATCGCTACATCCAGAGTGTTCGCTCTTTGAGCAGACCGAGCATTGGCTGCGGCAGATGGAGCTGGCGGATGGCTTGGCTGTTAGGGCTCTGGGGGGCTCCGCGCGATATGAGCTTTTGATCCAAGCCAATAACAGCACCTCCAACCTAAAAGACGTGGGTGTCGGCGTGTCACAGGTGTTACCTGTTATCGTTGCCGCATTGTTCGCAAAGCCGGGTCATATCGTGGTCGTGGAGGAACCGGAAAGTCACCTGCATCCACTGGCGCAAAGCCAGTTGGCGGAGCTTTTTACGACGGTCAGCCGTGAGAGGAACGTACAGTTCATTGTCGAAACACACTCTGAGCATCTCTTCCGGCGTATACAGACGCTCATGGCGAGTAAATATATCGAACAGGATGCTACAGCCATGTACTTTGTTGAGCGAGAGGGTGATGAAGCACGCTTGCGGGAACTGGAGTTGGACCAGTTCGGGCGCGTTCTGAACTGGCCAGAAGGTTTCTTTGGAGATGCTCTCGGCGAAACCAGAGAACAGGCTCGCTTGATGTTTGAACGACAGAAGGAAAGCAAGTCATGAGGGGACGTTATGTGGTGGACACTAATGTGCTGATCGCCGCCAGTGCTGCAGACCCCTCTCACCCTGCGGATATTGATGCGACCCCTGATGAGCCTGCTCTCAGGCAGGAGATTTGGCAATGGCTAGACAGATTTCAGCAGAGCACCTCTCGGTTGGTGCTTGATTATTGTGGTGAAATCAGGAAAGAATACGACAGGAAGTTGGGTTTCAACGATTTTGGCATTCAAGTTGTTATGCACAAGTGGAGTACAGCGGCGGTAGATAACGTCACTGTGGACTATGACGGCGACGGGCATGGGATCTTGCCTGCCTCCTTGACAGATGTTATCCACGATAACGCCGACAAGAAAATGGTGGCCGCTGCTCTGGAATCCCACACTCAGTTTGGAGAAGGCTGTATCGCCTTCGCTGGTGACACGGATTGGCACGATTGGGAGCAGGTTTTGCTTGAGCACGAATTATTGCTTGAGCCAATTATTGAGGATTGGTCTCGGGCAAAACATGTTGAAAAGCAAGCTCGATAAATGAGCGAGATGTGATGAACAATTTCTTCCGCTTCCCCCATACCCCGCACCTCGCCTGGCTAGGTCAGGGATCGCCGCGTGACGATAAGGTGTTGTCACCAGCGGAGGCAGCGGTATTGCTGGACGGCCCAGTAGTGGTAGAAGAAAAACTCGACGGTGCCAATCTGGGTTTTTCCATCAGCCTGGAGGGCGACTTGCGAGCACAGAATCGCGGCAGCTACTTGCAGCTACCCTACCGCGGGCAGTTTTCCCGTCTGGAGCAATGGCTTGGTATCCATGAAAACCGGCTGTTTGATGTGTTGGATGAGCATTTGATTCTGTTTGGCGAGTGGTGCGCCGCGCAGCATTCTCTCAATTACTCCAACCTACCGGACTGGTGGTTATTGTTCGATGTGTACGACCGACGCGAAGGGAAATTCTGGAGCACCCGCAAGCGTGATGCATTGGCCAGGAAAATACAGGTGGCAACCGTACCATGCCTGCTGAAGGAAGCAGTCACACTGAAGCAATTGGAAGATCTGGTTTCCACACAGCAAAGCAAGTTCCGTTGTGGCCCGTTGGAAGGGGTGGTGGTACGCCAGGAAGATGACAACTGGCTACGGGCGCGCGGCAAGCTGGTACGTGCGGAGTTTACTCAGGCCATCGACAGCCACTGGCGTAGCCGACAAATTGAATGGAACCGTGTGTCTTTTGACCATCAGAATGACACAGGCCGGGCTACAGGAGGCCATTAGAACCATGCAGCCCTTGCCTACTCTTACTACAAAAGCGCTAATCGACAGCGGTTATGACCTACTTCAAGCCGCGGACGATGATTGGTTTATGGCCTCTATCAGCGGCTCTTCGGCAAAAGTGGCGGTCAAAGCCATGGGCACCGATACCCTGCTGGCCGTGCCAGAACATGGGGTGATGGAGCGTATCGGTTTGCCGCCAGCCGTGCACCCACTGTTGCCTGACATGGTCAGTGCAGGCATCGCCAGTAATGCTGCGCAGCTGTACGAGGCCTTGCGCCTGCTGCATTCGTTGCAAGTCCACCCCGCAACTACCTTGTCTGCTGAGGTGGAGGCGCGACTGGCGGCTATTCCAGTTACCGAGCGCACACGAGAAGTTCGCCAGCGTATCGGACAGGATGTTTTTCGCGGAGCACTGATAGACCTTTGGCAAGGCCGTTGCGCCCTGTCTGGTGTGGAATTTCCACCATCATTGCTTCGCGCCAGTCACGCCAAACCCTGGGCTCAGGCCAGTGATGAGGAGCGGCTGGATCCGTTCAATGGACTTCTGCTGGCGGTGCACTACGATGCATTATTTGATCAGGGCTTGATTGCATTTGGCGATGATGGCCAGGTGATAGTGTCGGCGTCGCTTACAGAGGAAGTACGCAGACTCCTGTGTCTGAATACTTCAAGTCGCTTGCGATTCGTACTACCGGGCCACAAGGAGTACCTGAGTTTTCATCGCAGAAGCGTTGCAGGGTTATAGGCGATGAGAGTCGACCATATGTAACAAGGAGGTGAATCAGCATGGCCGACAGTACCCTCGTCTTCCTCGTGCTCGGGGTCACCCTCGTCGCCTTCGTCTGGGGGCGCTTTCGCTACGATCTGGTGGCGCTGGCCGCACTGCTGGGCTCGGTGATGCTGGGCCTGGTGCCGGGGGAGGAGGCCTTCCTGGGCTTCGGGCATCCGGCGGTGATCACCGTGGCGGCGGTGCTGGTGCTCAGCCGCGGCTTCGAGCGCTCCGGGGTGGTCGACGTCATCGCCGAGCAGGTGCTCAGGGTGGGGGACCGGCTCTTCCTGCAGCTGGCCGCCCTGACCGGCACCGTGGTGGTGCTCTCGGGTTTCATGAACAACGTCGGCGCCCTGGCGCTGCTGCTGCCGGTGGCCATGCGCCTGGCCCGGGAGCATGACACCTCGCCGTCGATCCTGCTGATGCCGCTGGCCTTCGGTTCGCTGCTGGGGGGGCTGACCACCCTGATCGGCACCCCGCCCAATATCATCATC
>ERZ869909.1378-NODE-1378-length-19815-cov-4.254484_pt1 | contig 19815 bp, 16 predicted proteins | sample MGYA00520892_ERZ869909 | MGnify/ENA primary metagenome ERZ869909 (study PRJEB32215, sample SAMEA104723947) | bioreactor metagenome | biome: bioreactor; feature: anaerobic bioreactor; material: water | place: China | collected 2015-03-12 ... | reverse complement strand
GGTTGGTCCTGCTGGACTCGTCCTGCTGTCCCGAGGCGCGCACCACCCCGGGTCGAGCGGTTCAGCATCGAGTGGGACCGGTAGCGCGGGGAGTCACCCCGCGGGGCGTCACACCGGCAGCGGCTGCGCGCGATGCTCGAGGCTGTCGTCGTCGTCCAGGCTGGTCCGCGTGTCGTTCGGGAAGCGCACGTCGGGCGGCAGCACCGGCTCGCGGAGGCGCTCATGGAAGGCCTCCGGGTCACCCAGCGCCAGCGCGTGGCGGAGCACCTCGTCGACGTGGGCGACGGGGATGACGGTCATGCCCTTCATCACGGGCGCCGGGACATCGCGCAGGTCCTTCTCGTTGTCTTCCGGGATGAGGACGGTCTTGATGCCGGCTCGGTGGGCGGCGAGGATCTTCTCCTTGAGCCCGCCGATCGGGAGGACACGCCCACGCAGGGTGATCTCGCCGGTCATCGCGACGTCGTGCCGGACGGGGATGCGGGTGAGCGCCGAGACGATGGACGTGACCATGGTGACGCCGGCGGACGGCCCGTCCTTGGGCATGGCGCCCTCGGGGAAGTGCACGTGGATGTCGACCTTCTGGTAGAAGTCCGGGTTGAGCCCGAGGTTGAGCGCGCGGGAGCGGACGTAGGTCAGGGCGGCGCGCGCGGACTCCTGCATGACATCGCCGAGCTTGCCGGTGATGATCAGCTTGCCGTTGCCGGCCATGAGCGAGACCTCGGCGACGAGGAGGACGCCGCCGAACATGGTCCAGGCGAGGCCGTTGGTGAGGCCGACCTGGTCGTCGGCTTCCGTCTTGTCGTCGTGGAAGCGGGGCGGCCCGAGGTAGCGGGTGACGGACCGCGAGTTGACCTGGAAGGGGCCGGTGGCCTTGTCGCGGACGACCTCACGGGCGATCTTCCGGAGCACGGAGCCGACCTCCCGCTCGAGGTTCCGGACGCCGGCCTCGCGGGTGTACTGGTGGATCAGCGCCTTGATGGCGGAGTCGGTGAAGGAGACCTCGTGGTTGTCGAGCCCGTTGTTGGTGAGCTGACGCGGGATGAGGTGCTGGTGCGCGATGTTGAGCTTCTCGAACTCGGTGTATCCGGAGATCTCGATGACCTCCATGCGGTCGCGCAGCGGCGCCGGGATCTGCCCGATGTCGTTGGCGGTGCAGACGAAGAGGACGTCGGACAGGTCGTAGTCGAGGTCGAGGTAGTGGTCGCTGAAGTTGGCGTTCTGTTCGGGGTCCAGGACCTCGAGCAGCGCAGAGCCGGGGTCGCCACGGAAGTCCGTCGTCATCTTGTCGATCTCGTCGAGCAGCATGACGGGGTTGTTGGACTCGGCCTTGGACATCGAGTGGATGAGCTTGCCGGGGAGCGCGCCGATGTAGGTGCGACGGTGGCCGCGGATCTCTGCCTCGTCGCGGACGCCGCCCAGCGAGACGCGGACGAAGTTCCTGCCGAGGGCGCGCGCGATGGAGCGCGCGAGCGAGGTCTTGCCGACGCCCGGGGGGCCAACGAGGCAGAGCACGGGCCCGCGCAGGTTCTTCACCAGCTGCAGGACGGCGAGGTACTCGAGGATCCGCTCCTTGGGCTTCTCGAGCCCGTAGTGGTCCTCGTCGAGGATGGCCTCGGCGCGTTCGACGTCGAGGTGATCCTCGGTCTTCTCGTACCACGGCAGGTTGAGGATCCAGTCGATGTAGTTCCGGACGACGGTCGCTTCGGCGCTCATCGGGCTCATCATCTTGAGCTTCTTGAGCTCCCGTTGCAGCCGCTCGCGGGCTTCATCGGAGACCTTCTTGTTGCGGATCCGCTCTTCGAGCTCTTCGAGCTCGTTCTTGAACTCGTCGCCTTCCACGCCTGGATCCCTCTGCATCTTCTGCATCTGTTCGTTGAGGAAGTACTCCTTCTGCGTGCGCTCCATCTGCTTCTTCACACGCGAGCGAATCTTCCGTTCAACCTGCAGGATTTCGATCTCGGCGTTCATCAGGTCGATGAGCGCGCGCAGCCGTTCGGTCGGGTCCTCGGTCTCGAGGATCCGTTGTTTGTCGTTGAGCTTGAGCGCCAGGTGGGCGACGACGGTGTCAGCCAGCCGGGAGGGGTCGTCCAGCGCGGACACGCTCTGCAGCATCTCCGGCGGGATGCGCTTGTTGAGCTTGACGTACTCCTTGAAGTGCTCGCGGAGCGTGGCCATCAGCTCCTCGACCTCGGGGGAGGACGTGGACTGCTCACGGACCTCGTCGATCTCGACGACGAAGCACGGCTCGGTGCTCACGTAGTCGCGGATGTGGGCGCGCCGCCGGCCCTCGACGAGCACCTTGACGGTGCCGTCGGGCAGACGGAGCAGCTGGATGATCGAGCCGACCGTACCCGTCCGGAAGATGTCCTCCGGCTTCGGGTCGTTGGTCTTGGCGCGCTTCTGCGCGCTGAGCAGGATCTCCTTCCCGTCAGCCATCGCCTCCTCGAGCGCACGGATGGACTTGTCGCGCCCCACGAAGAGGGGCACCACCATGTGCGGGAAGACGATGATGTCACGGAGTGGCAGGAGGGGACGCTTCTTCATCGGGTCAGGCCTCGAATCCATGGCCGAGAGGTCTCGTTGGGGTGGCGCCAGGCTGGCGCCGGCCGGGTGCAGTGAACGCCCCGGTCAGGCGGTCTCGGCGGCCTTGCGCCGCTCGATGACCGGTGCGGCGCCTTCGTCGATCACCGCCCGGGTGATCACCACGCTCGCAATCGTCTCGTCATCGGGGGTGTCGTACATGATCTGAAGCATGGCGTTCTCGAGGATGCCGCGCAAGCCCCGCGCTCCGGTCTTTTGCTCACGCGCGGCCTTCGCGACCGCCCGGAGCGCGTCCGGCTCGAAGCGGAGCTCGACCCCGTCCATCTCGAACAGGCGCTGGTACTGGCGGATCAGCGCGTTGCGCGGCTCGGTCAGCACACGCTCCAGCGCCGCCTCGTCGAGCTCCTCCAGGGTCGCCACCACCGGCAGGCGCCCGATCAGCTCCGGGATCAGGCCGAACTTCAGCAGGTCCTCCGGCTCCATCTGCTGCAGGATCCGCTCCTCGTCGAGCGCCGCGTCCTCGGCCTGCACCGACGCGCTCGCGAAGCCCATCGAGCGGCGGCCCGCCCGCTGGCGAATCAGCTCGTCGAGGCCGGCGAACGCGCCACCGCAGATGAACAGGATGTTGCTCGTGTCGATCTTGAGCAGCTCCTGCTGCGGGTGCTTGCGCCCCCCCTTGGGCGGCACATGCGCCACCGTGCCCTCGATGATCTTGAGCAGCGCCTGCTGCACGCCCTCGCCGCTCACGTCGCGCGTGATCGACGGGTTCTCGCTCTTGCGCGACAGCTTGTCGATCTCGTCGATGTAGATGATCCCGCGCTGGCAGGCCTCGACGTCCAGGTCAGCGGCCTGCAGCAGCGAGACGACGATGTTCTCCACGTCCTCGCCCACGTACCCGGCCTCGGTCAGGCTCGTCGCGTCGACGATCGTGAACGGCACGTCGAGCACCCGCGCGAGCGACTGCGCCAGCAGCGTCTTGCCGCTGCCCGTCGGGCCGATCAGCAGGATGTTGCTCTTCTCAAGCGTCACGTCCTCGTCGGGCGGCGCCTGGATCCGCCGGTAGTGGTTGTGCACCGCCACCGACAGCACCTTCTTCGCGTGATCCTGGCCGATCACGTAGCGGTCCAGGAACGCCTTCATCGCCCGCGGCTCCGGGACCTCGCCCCCGCCGTGGCGGCTGCGCTGGTCCTCGTCAAGCGTCTCCCCGCACTGCTGCACGCACGCGTCGCAGATGTACACCGAAGGGCCCGCGATCAGCTTCCGGACCTCTGCCTGGCCCCGCCCGCAGAACGAGCAGGTCAGCGCGCTGCGACTCTCACGTCCATCTCGTGCCACACCGACTCCGGCTCACGAACCCGGCCGCGTCCTCGACGCCCGACCGGATCTCGACGCCCGGCACAGGCCGGGCAACGTCCACCACCACAGCGCCCCGGCACCCGCCGGCGCACACCGTCACGGCTCCTTGCGCACGAACACCTCATCCACCAGACCGTACTGGCGAGCCTGCTCGGCGCTCATGAAGTAGTCCCGTTCCGTGTCCTCTGCGATGCGCTCAAGCGGCTGGCCGGTGTGCTCGGCGAGCAACCGGTTCAGCTTTTCCTTCGTCTTCAGAAGCTCCCGAGCGTGAATCTCCACGTCCGTCGCCTGACCACCCAGACCGCCGATCAGCGGCTGGTGGATCATGATCCGGCTGTTCGGCAGCGCATACCGCAGCCCACGCTCGCCGCCCGACAGCAGGAACGCACCCATCGACGCAGCCTGACCCACACAGATCGTCGACACCCGCGGCCGAATGTACCGCATCGTGTCGTAGATCGCCATGCCCGCCGTGACCGAGCCCCCCGGGCTGTTGATGTACAGGTGCACATCCTTGTCCGGGTCGTCGCTCTCGAGGAACAGCAGCTGCGCGACCACCGAGTTGGCGACCTGATCGTCGATCGGCGTGCCGATGAAGACGATCCGGTCCTTCAACAGGCGCGAGTAGATGTCCCACGCCCGCTCGCCGCGTGCGCTCTGCTCAACCACGTAGGGGATCAATGCCATGCCTTCTCCATGTTCCCTGGCGACGAGCCGAGCGCGCTGTGGTCCTGACGGGCCCCCACGGGGCCCGTCACCGTCGCCGCTCAGCCCTCGGGCTGCTCGGCCGCAGCGGCCTCCGACGCGTCCGCGCCGGCCTCGACGAGCTCGTCAACGAGCTCGATGGTAGCCTTCGATTGCACAAAATCAAGGACCCGCTCGAACAACAGCCGGCTCACCAGCTGTTCCCGCTGCTCCGGCTCCGCGTAGCGCTGACGCACCGTCTCCACAGGCACCTTCACCCGCTCCGCGATCACCGCGCACTCCGCGTCGATGTCCGCGTCCGACACCTCGATGCCCTCCGCCTCGCCGATCGCGCGCAGCACGAGCGACTCGACGATCGACTGCTCCACCTCAGGGCGAACCCGCTCCAGCAGGTCCATCGGGTTCAGACCCAGCTTCTCCCACTCGATGCCCTGGCGCTTGAGCATCTCGAGCCGATGCATCACCTCGCGGCGCGCCTGCGAGTCCAGGAACATCGGCGGCACGACCACCGGGTTCACCGCGCAGACCTGCTCGATCAGCGAGCGGCGCAGCTTGCCGTCCGACTCCTCCGCGCGAGCCGACTCGAGCCGCGCCGTGATCTGGCTCCGCAGCTCCTCGATCGTCTCTGCCTGGCCGCTCTCGCGAGCCAGCGCGTCATCCAGAGCGGGCACGTCACGACGCAGGATCCCCAGCACACGCACCTCGACCTGGATCGTCTTGCCCGCCAGATCAGCCAGACCGAACGGCTCCGGAAGCGTCACGTCGATCGTCCGCACCTCGTCCACCGACTGACCGACCACGCCGTCCGCGAACCCGGCGACCAGGTCCTCGCTCGACAGATCCAGCTCCTGCTCGTCCTGGCGGATCTCCGCCACCGGACCGTCGCCGATCCCCTGGTAGCTCACGCGCACGTGGTCACCGGCCTCGACCACCGTGCGGTCCTCCACCGGCACCATCTGCGTGTGCTGCTCCTGCAGCTTCACGAGCTCCGCCTCGACCGCGTCAGCCGGCACGGTCACCCGCAGCTTCTTCGCCGAGAGCCCCGTGTAGCCCTGCACCTTGATCGTCGGGAAGCGCTCCACCTGGAACCGGAACCGCAGGTCACCCGACTCCGCACCGGACTCCAGCGCCGGGCGCGAGAACTCGATCGCGCCCTTCAGGTCCTCGCGCTGCAGCACCTCGACCACCGCGCTCTGCACGACGTTCTCCACCGCGTCCAGCCGCGCCGAGCGACCGTAGCGCTTGCGGATCACGTCCGTCGGCACCTTGCCCACGCGGAACCCGTCCACCTTCGCCGTCCGGGAGAGCTCCTTCAGACGCGCAGCAACCTGCTTGCGCACCCGGGACTCTTCCACCTGGACCACCACGTCGATCGTCGTCTCGTTCGAAGGCGTCACTTCAACTTGCATGGCACAACACAGTCTACAGGGCGCCCGGGCATCACCCGCTCCAGAGGCGCGCGTTGTCGAACGTCGTCTCGTCGAGAAGCCCCTACGGCACCTGACGGCGCGCGCCGGAACGGGCGCGCACACCGATGGCGTCGGGAGCAGCCCGACTAGAGGGCGCCACCAGCAAGGTCAAGCGCTACCACCGCGCCACCACGACAACCCGATCGCCACAACCGTGAGTCAGTGCGAGAGGGGGGACTCGAACCCCCACGGTTGCCCGCCGGAACCTAAATCCGGTGCGTCTGCCAATTCCGCCACTCTCGCAGAGTGCTGCCGACGACCACGCCGCGGCGGCCCTCACCTACCCCACGCCCGCGCCGCGCTCAACCGGCAACCACGCGCCCGGGGTACCCGCGGGGACCAACGCGCGAACCGCCAGCACCTTCACGCAGGAAACCACCAGGCCGGACACGGAAACACCCCCGCGTCGTCACACGAAGCGACATGGACGCGAGGGCTCTCCTCACAACATCGACCGCCAGACCGCGGTCTCCTCAAGTGCGCCCTGAAGGAATCGAACCTTCAACCAACGGATTAAGAGTCCGCTGCTCTACCGATTGAGCTAAGGGCGCGTAACACTTCAGATTTCAAGCCGACCAGCGCAACCTTCCAGCACACCGTGCCGTCCGACCGCGCAGTACACTCGGCAGGGTTCGAACCTGCGACCTACGGATTCGAAGTCCGGCGCTCTATCCAGCTGAGCTACGAGTGCGTCTCGTTCGAACCTGCATCCACAGGGTGGGTGAAGGGGCTTGAACCCTCGACCTCTGGTACCACAAACCAGCGCTCTAACCAACTGAGCTACACCCACCATCACTTGTCAAAGCGCCCCACGAGAGCCTCGCGACCTCGAGAGCGGGCGGACCTTCTACCCGCCACCAGCGACCACTGTCAAACCATTTTTCACCAGGCCAGGCGCCGGCGCCCAGGGAACGCCGGCACCAGCCTTCAACAGTACGCCCGGCAGGATTCGAACCTGCGACCGTCGGATTAGAAGTCCGGTGCTCTATCCAGCTGAGCTACGGGCGCCGACACCTCGAGACCGTCCGCCGACAACACGGCGAACCACCACACGCGCCAGACGGACGCCGGCACGGATGGCAGTCGGGGAGACAGGATTCGAACCTGCGACATTCTGCTCCCAAAGCAGACGCGCTACCAGACTGCGCCACTCCCCGGAGAAGCCGCCCTCCTAGCCGAACTCCACGCGCCGTGGCAACACCGCAACAACACCACCTGGCACGCGGATCCTCAAGGCCCCGCGCAGCGTTCGAGTCGAGGCGCGATCCGCGAGCGTCCCAACCTCAGCCCCGCAGCCTCAGCCCCGCAGCCTCAGCCCCACAGCCTCAGCCCCGCAGCCTCAGCCCCGCAGCCTCAGCCCCGCAGCCTCAGCCCCGCAGCCTCAGCCCCGCAGCCTCAGCCCCGCGGCCTCAGCCTCAGCCGTCAGCCTCAGCCTCAGCCGGTGACGTGCTCGCCACGCTCCAGCCACGACGCCAGCCGCGCCAGCGCCAGACCACGGTGGCTCACCGCGTTCTTCTCCGCCGCGCCCAGCTCCGCGACGTGCCGACCGTCAGCCAACCGGAACCACGGGTCGTAGCCGAACCCGCCCTCCCCGCGCGCCACGCGGCCCACCTCGCCGCACCACTGCCCCGAGAACGACCGCAGCGCCCACAAGTCGCCTTCCCACGGCAGCACGACCGCGTCGTCCGCGCCCAGCTCCTCGACCGTCGCCGCCGGGCGCGCGCCCGCGAGCCACCACCCGGGCGCCTCGTCCGACCGGCACGCCACGACGATCACCGCGTGGTAGCAGCAGCGCCGATCAACCGCCCCCCCAGACGCCTCCAGCGCCGCGAGCTCGGCGATCAGCTTCGCGTTGTTGTCCGCGTCGGACGCCCCCACACCGCCGTACCGCGCCGAATGCACGCCCGGAGCGCCGCCCAGCGCGTCCACCGCGAGGCCGGAGTCGTCCGCCAGCGCGACCCGCCCCACATGCCGAGCCCACGCCAGCGCCTTGAGCGCTGCGTTGCACGCGAACGTCGCCCCCCACTCGTCGACGTCCAGCGCCGCGCCCAGCTCCGCCGGGCTCTGCGCGCTGACCCCGAACCGCTCCAGGATCGCCCGGATCTCCGACAGCTTGTGCGCGTTGTTCGACGCGATGACCCAGGGCCGCTCCGCGTCCTCGGCTGCCGGTCCTGCCACGCGCTCCACCACGCTCACGCCAGCGCCTGCAGGCCCAGGCGCGCGCACGCGCCGGCGCCCAGCGCCTCGTGCTGCACCACCGCCAGCGACCGCACACCGGCCGTCCCCAGCTCGAGCAGCGCGTCCAGCTCGGCGCGGCTCATGACCCCCTCCTCCCCCGTCGCCTGCACCTCGACGATCGCCGATCCGTCGAGCAGCACGAGGTTCAGGTCGATCTCCGCGCGCGCGTCCTCCTCGTACGGGAGGTCGAGCACCGGCACGCCGTCGATGATCCCGCAGGACACCGCGCCCAGCGTGCCCTTGAACGGGCTCCGCGTGATCAGCCCGCGCTCGATCATGCTGTCCGCAGCCAACGCCAGCGCGACGAACGCGCCCGAGATCGACGCCGTCCGGGTGCCCCCGTCAGCCTGCAGGACCTCGCAGTCCACGTGCACGGTGTGGTCGCCGAACCCGGCGAGGTCCACACACGCGCGCAGGCTCCGGCCGATCAGCCGCTCGATCTCCATCGTGCGCCCCTTCGCGCCGCGCCGCTCCCGCTGAAAGCGGTCGTTCGTCGAGCCCGGGGTCATGCAGTATTCGGCGGTCATCCAGCCGCTGCCCTCTGCCCGGAAGCGGGGAACGCCGGGCACGACCCTGCAGGTGCACAGCACCATCGTTCGGCCAAAGCGCGTCAGCACGCTGCCGTCAGGCGCGCTCGTGAAGCCGGTCTCGAACTCCACCCGTCGCAGCTCGTTGGCTGCTCGTCCGTCTGCTCGCGTCATCCATCCCCGTCGGTTCCTCAGAAGTCCACCGCGAGCCCGAGCGTCAGGTCGATCGCCAGGGCCGCTTCGGGGAACAGTGCCATGACCCACGTGTCGACGACCAGCCCCAATCGATCGCTCAGCCCGACATCGAGGCCGGCGCCCAGCCCCACGTGGCCGCGCCCGGCGAGGGCACGATCGCGGTCCTCGACCAGCAGCCGCCGGCCGTCCGGCGCGACGTAGATGTCGTCGAGCGGCACGAGGTGGACGGCGTACCCGTAGCCACCGCCCGCCTGAAGGTAGCCGGTGAGGCGCTCGCTCCGCGCGACGTCGTAGCGAAGCCTCAGGCTCCCCATCGGGCGCACGTCGACGCTGGAGTCGAGGAACGTGAACTGGGTTCGCAGGACCGGCACCAGGTGCAGGCGGTCGACGAGCAGCACGCGCGCCTGGAGCTGGAGGTGGGGCGGGGCGAACGCGACGCCGCTCTGGACGGACGCCAGGTCTCCGTAGACGACGACGTTGTCAGCCGGGATGCCAAACCCGACGCCCGCGCCAATCATCACGCCGAACCGGGACGCCTGCCTGCGGCTGGGCGGCAGCTGACTGGCGGGCGTGGCCTCCAGGGCGGTCTGCTCGGAGGGCCCGTCGAGTCGCCCACTCCGGGCTTCGTCGCCGACGGCGGGCTCGACGATCGGAGCGGCGGTGGGCTCGTCGCCGGGCGAGACCGCGTCCCCGTCCAGCGCGGTGTCGCCGGCCTCGGGGGCGTCGTCGCCGACGGTGGAGTCCGCTTCGAACCCGTGGGCGCTCAGGCTGGCGCAGACAAGAAGGCACGCCAGCCCGGCGCCCAGGGAGGTTCGGCTCATGGTTCGCCCGTTGGGGTTCAGCGGCCGGTGATGTGGAACTCGCTGCGGCGGTTGTTCTGCCGGCCCTCAGCGGTGTCGTTGGTGTCGATCGGGCGCCCTTCGCCGAAACCGACCGCCGTCAGGCGCCCGGCGGCGATGCCACCCTGTTCGATGAGCCACGTGCGCACCGAGTCGGCGCGGGACTGGCTCAGGCGCAGGTTGTAGCGCTCGGAGCCCTGGCTGTCCGTGTGGCCCTCGATGCGGATGGTCATGCTCGGGTGGGCTTCGAGCACCCGCACGATGTCGCGGAGGATCTCGAACGAGCGCTCGCCGGTGATGCGCGAGGAGTTCAGCGCGAACTGGATCTGCTCGCTGATCTCGATGCGCTCCTGGGTGACGACCACGAGCGAGGGGACCTCGTCGGGGCAGCCGTCCTCGTCCTGGAAGTTGTTGAAGGTCTCGGGCTCGAGCGGGCACTGGTCGAGCTCGTTGGGGATGCCGTCACCGTCGATGTCCGGGTCGCAGGCGTCGCCAACGCCGTCGCCGTCAAGGTCTTCCTGGCCGGGGTTGGGCACGGTCGGGCAGTTGTCCTGCTCGTTGAGGATGCCGTCACCGTCCATGTCGGGATCGCAGGCGTCGCCAACGCCGTCGCCGTCGATATCGGACTGGTCAGGGTTGAAGACGTCGGGGCAGTTGTCCTGCTCGTCGGGCACGCCGTCGCCGTCGCGGTCGTTGGTGCAGGCGTCGCCCACGCCGTCGCCGTTGAGGTCTTCCTGGCCGGGGTTGTAGACCCGCGGGCAGTTGTCGACCTCGTTGGGGATGCCGTCGCCGTCGATGTCCGGATCGCAGGCGTCGCCCACGCCGTCGCCGTCCATGTCCTCCTGGCCGGGGTTGGGGACGTCGACGCAGTTGTCGTCGGGGTCGTAGATCCCGTCGCCGTCAGAGTCGAAGATGCCGTAGCACTCGAGGCGGTCAGCGACGATCTCGACGACGGAGTCCGCGTTCTCACGCGAGGTGAGCAGGTGGCGTCGCGCCTGCGGGTACTCGCCGCGCTGCATCTCGTAGCGCGCGAACTCGAGGTGGGACTCCGCCATGGCGATCTCTCGCTCGGCGCAGCGCAGGCCTGGCTCGTGGTACTCGGTCGTCAGCTCGTCGAGGGCGTTGGCCTCCTGACGCAGCGACTGGCCGTTGACACAGCCTCCAAGGCCGATCGCCAGGGCGACGGGGGCGGTTGCGGCGTACAGCAGACGCTTCATCGACGTTCTCCTGGGATCGCCGGGTCACGGCGGGTCGCACGGGTGGCTGCGCGCTCGCTGTACTCGCGGGCGCGGTCGGCGTACTCCTCGGCCTTCTGCCAGTCGGACTGCCCCCACTCCTGGCGGGCCTTCAGCAGCATCTGCTGCGCCATCGTGTACTCGTAGACGGCGTGCTGCGCAGCCCCGGCGTCCTCGGCCAGCGCGAACGCCGTCCGCGCCTCGTTCAGACGCTGCGTCGAGGTGACGGGCCCACACGCCGAGGCCATGAGCCCCACGCCGAGCGCGAGCGCGAGTGCGCCGCTGATTGACCTCTTCATGCCTTCCCTCACCCGCATCGGTGGACCTCGAAGACCGCCTGCGACCGCCGCGTTCGCCCGTCTCCGGACGCGCCAGCTCCCCGCAGTCTCCTGCACAATCCCTGCCGTGATAGCCCAGCGCGGAAAATTGTGTCAAGAAAGGCACTCGTGACGGCCAGTCCGGCCTGCCCGCGCCACGGCCCCCGCACCCCATGAGCCCAGCCCGGAACACCTGCTCGCGCTGCGGCGCCACCTACGCACGGCTGCCCGAGGATCGGCAGACCACATGCCCCGCGTGCGCCGTCTCCAGCCCGCACGCTGGCAGCAGCCAACGCGGCGACCAGCGCCCCGGCGCCTGGCTCGAAACCGGCGCCCTCGTCCTCCTCGAGACCAGCGCGCCCGCCCGCAAGGCGCCGCGAGGCGCGCGCAGAACCACAACGCGCGCGCGAAGCCAGCTCCTGTCCTGCACCATCAGCGAGACCATCGCGTCCGCACCTGACTGGCACGAGACCATCGCCCTCGCGGACACCGGGCAGCTCGTGCTCGTCCGCCAGACCCGCCGCCCACCGCAGCTGACCCTGCCCCCGCCCGAAGCCGCGCCCGCCATCGTCCAGCCGCTGGGCACGACGCCGATCGACGACCTGTGGCTCACCGCCTGGCCGGCGCCCGAGGGCACGCTGCTCACCGACCTCTTCAACCCGGCGCTCCAGCCCCCCGAGACCATCGCCCTCGCCTGCGCCATCCGCGCCGTCACCGAGGCCGTCGAGGCCATCCACCGCGCCGGCTTCTGCGTCACGTTCCTCGACCCGGAGGAGGTCTGGTTCGACGACCTCGCCCGCGCGCGCCTGCTGCTCCGTCGCAGCCTGCACCGCGTCGACGAGCTCGTCCCACCGTGGCCCTGCGCGCCCGGACTCGCGCACCCAAGACACTTCAACAACCGGCCGGCACGTGCCACCCGCGAGGCGGACCACTGGGCGATCGCTGCCCTCGCGCATCACCTCGCCTGCGGCCGCTCGCCCGTCGCCTCTCCCCTGACCCAATTCCTCCCAGCTGTCCCGCTCCGCGCCTGGCGTCACAACCTCACGCCGGGCGTCGCGCCCGCCATCGAGCGGCACCTCCAGCACGTCACCGACCCCGGCGCCTCGGTCCACGACATCGCCGAGCAGCTCACCCGCATCGCACAGCGACGCCATGACATCCTCAGGCACCCCCGAGAGGCGGCGATCACCATCGCCGCCGAGTCACACACCGGCATCGTCAAACGCCAGCACAACCCGATCAACCAGGACGCCATCTTCGCAGCCTCCGATCGTGACCACACCGCGCTCCTCGTGATCGCTGACGGCGTCTCCACCGCCGCCTACGGCAGCGGCGACATCGCCTCCCGCTTCATCCAGATCGAGGCAGAGGCCGCGTGGAACACGCTCGACATCGGCCAGCTGACGACCCGGACCCAGCGTGAGGCCGTGCTCCGCGGCATCCTGCAACGAGCCAACCGCCGCATCGTCGACACCATCAACGAGCGCTTCGCGCCGTTCCGCGACGACCCCTCACGCGTCATGGCCAGCACCGCCACCATCGCCCTGATCCACCGCGGGCGCGCCTGCCTCCTGTCCGTCGGCGACAGCCCCGCCTTCCTCGTCCGCGACGACGGGATCGAGCGCCTGAACCGCGACCACAACGTGCTCACGATGCAGGTCACCACCGGCGCAGACCTCGACGAGACCCTGACCGGCTACTGGCCCACCGCGCTCGCACGCTGCGTCGGGACCTTCTCCTTCGACGTCGACCAGACCCTCATCGCGGAGCCCCCCCAGGCGGACTACCTCGAGCTGCCGCTCCACCTCGGCGATCGGCTGATCCTGTGCTCCGACGGCGTCACGGACTACCTCGAGACCCCGACGCAACACGCCGCGGAGTTCCTCCGTGATCTCGTCTGCCGCGAGCCGGTCCCCGCGCTCGCGGCGCTCGAGGCGCTGCTCGCCGCGAACCGTGGCGGCGGTGGAGACAACGTGAGCATCGCCATCGCCTACGTCGTCGCCCCCGACGAGCCGGTGATCATCAGCGCCAGCGAGCTCGACTCCGCCAGCTGACCGATCGACGCCACGTTGGCAACGACACGTGGTCAACCGCCAGGGGAGCAGCCGGGACCAGACGAGCCGCCCCCGGAGCAGCCGCGCAAGGACGAGCCGCGCAAGAAGCAACCACGACGGGATCAACCTCGGCCGACAGGCCGCACACCGTCAGTGGCACTCGGTCAGGATCCGCTCGACGCCCAGCGAGATGTGGCGCAGCGCCTCGTCCAGCGCCGGCTGATCGCCAAGCCCGCAGACGTGCAGCGCCGAGCGCGGACCCGACACCGGGCGGTAGTCCACCGGGTACAGCCCCAGCAGCGGCAGCACCGTCGCCACCGTCTCCCGGACACGGCCCCGATCGACGGCGCGATCCATCACCAGCGGTGCGTACGCCGCGACCGTGTCGCAGGCCACCGCGTCACCCGCGCCCGTGATCAACAACCCGTCGTCGTCAGCGAGCGCCAACGCCCCCAGACCGTAGCGATCGCGGTTGTACTCCAGCAGATGCCGGATCGCCTCTGCCGGACGATCGCTCCGAACCTTCCGTCGTTCCTGTGCGCGTGCCATGACCACCTCCTCACTGTGTGTGGTGATGTAGGCAAAGGTACTCCGATGTGCGGGCGTGTCAGGTTTTTTGCGACCCTCCCGCTCAATCGTGGCGGATCGCCTCCATCGGGACCACCCGCGACGCGCGCCACGCCGGGTAGAGCGTCGCCAGCAACGACAACGCGGCCGCACCCAGCGCCCCCTGCAGGAACGTCGCCGGATCGCGCGACACAGGCAGGTGGTCGATGCGGTAGACCTCGATCGCCAGTGAGAAGTCGATGTTCGCGATCACCTCACAGATCACCCAGGCGAGCAACGCGCCGCCCACGGCGCCGACGGTGCCGATGATGAACCCCTGCCAGATGAAGATCTGCATCACCCCGCGACGCTCCATGCCCATGCTCCGCAGGATGCCGATCTCCTTGCGCTTCTCGAGCACGATCATGATCAGCACGCACAGCACGAGGAACGAGCTGACGATGAGCCCGGCGGTCGACACGATCGTGAAGGCCAGCTTCTGCAGCTGCAGCGACGCGAACAGGTTGTTGTGCAGCTCAGGCCACGGCAGCACGAGGTAGCGAGACGGGCCCACCCGCTGCTCGATGGCCTGGGCGATCGGCACCGCCTGGAAGGCATCCTCGATCCGGATCTCGAGCCCGGTGACGGCGTCGCCGCGCCGGAACAGGTGCTGCAGGGCGCGGAAGTCCGTCAGGACCAGCTTGCTGTCGTAGTCGTAGAACCCGACGTTGACGATCGCGCCGACCCGCGCGTCGGTCGACGTGGGCCCGGTCTCGTCGCTGGTGATCCCCAGGTCGCGCATCGCGGCCAGCGGGCTGGACAGGCGCACGACGTCGCCGACGCCCACGCCGATGCGCTCCGCGAGGACGGAGCCGAGCGCGACGGTGGGCACGTACTGGACGCCGTCGCCGACCTCCTCGGGCACGAAGCGCAGGGCGTCGAGCGACCCTGCGGTCACGAGGGTCGGCAGGTTGGTCATCAGCCCGATCGTGTCGATCTCGACGCCCTTGACCACGACACCGGGGCGCGAGCCGCGGACCTGCCCGCTGATCTGCATCTGGTAGTTGATGTACGGCGCGCTGGCGACGACGCCGGGCACCTCCTCGATCTGCGCCTGCAGCTGCCGGTAGTCGCTGAAGTAGACCCCGTAGCGGTTGAGGGTGATGTGGGCGCTGGCGCCGACGACGCTGTCGCGGAACGTGTCGATGAAGCCGATCTGCACGCAGACGATCACGATCCACTGCGCGACCATGATCGCCACACCGATCATCGCGAGGGTTGCGCGCAGGCTGAGCGGCGCGCGGCCGCTGCCGCTAAGGTACCGTCGTGCGATGAGGCTCGGTGCCCGCATGGGTCTCCTGGCTCCCCAGGGGAGCGAGCGCCTGAGGCGCGCTGGTGAACGGGTTGAGCAGGTGCTGCGTCTCGGGCAGCGGCTCGTCGGGCTCCGCGCCCACGACCTCGGGTGGCGCCTCCCACGCCGGGCCGACGCACACCCACCGGGGCGCCTCGACCTCCGGCTCACGCTCGACGGCGCGGCGGGACCCGCAGGCCGACGCGCAGGCGCCAGGCACCAGCACGACGAGCAGCGCCGCGGCCATCCGGCGGCGACCGGGGGTCAACGCCCGCGCCGTCACGGAGCTTCCCGCCGTCCGGCGACACGAGCGTCCGCGTCCGCCGCGCCGTCAGCCTCCGCCGCGCCGTCAGCCTCCTCGGCCAGCGCCTGCGCGCGCGCGCGCTGCGTCGTGAAGACCCACGCGACCGCGATCGACAGCACGTAGAGCAGCGACAGCGGCACCGCCAACGCGAGCTGCGTGATGGGGTCCGGCGGCGTCAGCATCGCGCCCACGAGGAACATGATCACGATCGCCACGCGCCAGTGCCGGATCAGGAACGTGTGCGTCACCAGCCCGACCATCGCCAGGAACGAGATCACGACCGGCAGCTCGAACAACGCCCCGAACAGCACCAGGATCCGCGCCGTGAAGCTGAAGTACTCCTGCATCATGATGCTGGGGCTGGTGCTCGCCCCGCCAAACCCCAGCAGCACGTGCACCGCCGGATCCAGCACGATGTACCGGCAGAACGCCACCCCACCGTAGAAGAACAGCAGCGTGAAGATCATGAACCACACCCCAAGCCGCTTCTCGCGCGCGTAGAGGCCGGGCACCATGAACAGCCACGCCTCGAGCAGCACGTACGGGATCGCCGCGATGACCGCCACCAGCAGCGAGACCTTGAGGTAGACCGCGATCGGCTCGATCAGGCCACGGAACTGGATGTACTGCGGCAGGTCCGGATACAGCTGCAGCATCGCGGCGCTGTACGGCTCCATGAGCCAGTCGAACAGCGCCTCGTGGAACGCCCACGCGACGAGGAACCCCACGACGACCACGACGACGGCGCGGATGGCGCGGTTGCGCAGCTCGAGCAGGTGCTCGCCGATCGGGGCGCGCTGGCTCTCGGGATCATCAACCCGCAGGGGCTCGTTCATGCGTCATCTCCGGCGACGTCGCGGGCAGCCCGTGGGTCGCTCGACCCGTGGCTCGCCCGGGTCGCGGGCTCGGCCGGCTCGGTGACCGACGCGGCGGGGTCAGCGCCCGAGGCGCCGGAGCGCTCGGCGAGCGCCGTTGTCCCGACGTCGTGGACGTCCGCCCCAGCGAGGCGCGCCTCGCGGCGCTGCTTCCAGGCAGGGATGTCGGCGTTGCGGACCTCGACCGGAGCGGCCGTGTCCACCGCGCCAGCCGCGACGCCCGTCGCCATCGCGCGCAGCTGCGGGGGCAGCGTGCGCACGTCGATCACCGCGTCGTCGCGGACCGCCTCCTGCCGTTGACGCTCGCGCTCGAGCTCGAGGGCCGTCTGCTCGGCGATCTGCTCCTCGCTCGGAGGTTCGACCGCCGCGGCCGCGCGGCGCGCCCGGATGGCGTCGATCTCCGCGACCTCGTCACGGGCACCGCCCTGCTGCCGCCTCCGGCTCGACGCCGGCGCCCGGGAGGCCTCGCCCGTCAGGCTGTTCGTGAACTCACGCTGGACGTCGGAGATCTCGCTCGTCGCCTTGCGGACCTCGCGGCCGATCTTCCCGATCGTGCGCATCACCTCCGGCAGCCGCTCGGGGCCCAGGACGATGATCGCGACGATGAGGATGATGATGAGCTCGGGACCGGAGACACCACACACGGCTTCGCTCCACGGGAGTGGGTCGGGGGCTGGGCTCTACACGGGATCCGGACGCCCGGCAACCGCGCACCTCGTGGTGGCGGGGGCGCGGGACGTCGGGCTCGACGCCTCAGCGGTTGCCCCAGACGAACGAGACCCCGGCACCGTAATCATGGGTCGGCAGGTAGAAAGGCTCGGCGGTGGAGCGGAAGCGGCGGCCGGCGTTCGCCCAGACGACGAGCCAGTCGAGCACCGGCACCTGGACCTCCGCGATGGCGAGGGCGCGCTCCATGACCCGCGCCCGGGACCAGGACTCGGCGAGGGGCAGGTGCCACAGCAGCGCGCCGTGGACCGGCAGGCCGCGCGGCGTCGCGATGCGCAGGCTCATCGACTCGTCCCACGCGCCGGAGCCGCCGGTCATCGTCCACGACAGCTCGAGCGCGCGGCTGGACCAGATGCCCAGCTCGACGAGGTAGCCGGTGCGCAGCGTGGTCGTGTGCGGCGCCATGAACGTGCGCAGCGGCGCGGTGGCGCCCGGGGCCTGCGCCTGGTAGCGGCTGGCCCCGTAGACCCCGTGGAAGAAGCCCGGCGCGTAGCCGCGACCGGCGACGCGGAGCTCGCCGCGCAGCTCGATGACGGTCGTCGGCGAGACGGCCCAGCCGGCGCTGCCGCCCACGTGCCAGCCGGTGCCTCGCGTCAGGTGGATGTTGACGTCCTGGTAGAGGGTCAGCCGGAAACGCTCGGAGCGCACGACGACGGCCTCGAGGTCGAAGCCGAGCATGCCGGTGAAGCCCTCGTTGAGCCCGATGTAGCGGCCGCGGCCGTCGAGCAGGAGGGCGCCGTCGGGGTCAGCGGCGAGCGCGCGCGGGGCCGAGGGATCGCCGGTGACGGTCACGCCGAAGGCGAGCGAGCGCAGCGTGGCGGCGGCCTCCGTGCCGGCCCACGGGCTGGCCCACAGGCGCGTCGAGAACAGCGTCGGGCGGGTCACGTCGTCGAGCATCAGCGTGCCGCCGGCGCGGGTCGCGTTGACGGCGGTGTGCAGACCCCAGCGAAAGTGGTCCATGTCGAGGTTGTTCAGGACCCGGTCCACCTGGCTGCCGTGCCCGACGCGCACGTTGGCGAGGTCGCCGGTGCGCAGGTAGAGCGGGCCCCAGGGTGTACCCAGCTCGATGCGGCTGAGCCAGCGCAGGTACTCGGCCGGCTCGTTCCAGTCGTCGCGGCGCAGGACGCCGTCGTCCGACGGCGCGCGGTCGACGAAGCGCAGGCGGAGCGGCGCCTGGAGGTCGATCTCGAGGTCGAAGCGCAGCGGACCGCCGCCAAAGGCCCGGGCGTCACGGCCCAGGGACAGGTCGCGGAACGTGAGCTGCATGCCAGGCTCGATCAGCGCGAAGTGGTCGTCGTCGAGCCACTGCCAGCCGGTGCGGGCGTAGAGCACGACGGAGGGCTCGTCGCTGGTGATCGGCTCGGGGCGCAGCACGTCCTGCGCCGCCGGGGTGACGGCGACCAGGTGCATGACCACCCAGACGGTCAGGGTGGCGGCGACGCGTGGCGGCAGCAGGGTCTGGAGCAGGTTCATCGGTGGCCCGGGACAGCGGTCAGTGTCCCGGATTAGCGAAGCCCGGCGGGTGCACGCAAAATTCCGGCGGTCCGGAGGGCGCTACAGGCCGGGTGGACCGGGCTCGCCGATCTGCGAGGAGCACGGGCACAGCGGCGGCGCGTGCGGCGGCGGCCTCGATCACCGGCAGCCAGTCGTGATTGCGCCGCACCAGCGTCAGCACCTCGAACAGGTCAAGCTGCCGCGCGACCGCATCAGGGTCCATCCCCGGTGCCTCGCGCGCAAGCTTGCGCGTCAGCGCCCAGATCAGCCGCGATTCGCCCGCGAAATAGGCCGAGGCAAGCGTCGTAACCATGTCCTCGGCGCGATCCTCCATCACCAGCGTCGCCCGCAGCAGATCGAGCGCCGACTCCCCGTCGAGCGCGTCGAAGATGTGAAACAGCGTGTTGAAGGGTTCGAGCGACTCCACCGGCAGGCCCCGCGCCCCGGCCTTGGCGATGATGCGATGGTCAAGCCCCTTCGCGCCCGCCCGCATCGCCTCGAGCGCGCAGGGCGGCATTCCCAGAAGCGTTGCCACATACCAGGGCCGCATCCGCGAGCCGATTGCCGGCGGCACGCCCCGGTCGCGCATGGCCTGCGCGAGGCGCTGCCATTCCTCCTCCGGCAGCACCTCGGCGAGCGAGGGCCCGTCCACCGCCAGCGCGAATCCCGGCCGCTCGGCCATCTCCGAAAGCAGCGCGGCCTCGGCCTCGGGGGCGCTTTCGACCAGAACGAGCGCCGCGCGTTCCAGAAGCGGGATCACCTGCGCCAGCATCGCGTCATGGCGCGGATCGGCGAAATGATAGGTTCCGACCAGATGCACGACCTCGCGCCCGCCACCCTCGGCCGGGCGTTCGGCCCGCCACAGGTTGCCGCGCGCGAAGGGCGCCGCATGGGCGGTTGCCGCGAGTGCGGCGCGCTCTGCCGGGGCCATCGCCGCGAGCAGGTCGCGCCCCGCACATCCCGCGGGCGCCGCCACGGCCGCGCCCGCCTGCACAAGAAGCACGGCAAGCCCGGGGAGCATGGCAGGCCCGATCCCCGCC
>ERZ869909.1377-NODE-1377-length-19823-cov-83.380381_pt1 | contig 19823 bp, 18 predicted proteins | sample MGYA00520892_ERZ869909 | MGnify/ENA primary metagenome ERZ869909 (study PRJEB32215, sample SAMEA104723947) | bioreactor metagenome | biome: bioreactor; feature: anaerobic bioreactor; material: water | place: China | collected 2015-03-12 ... | reverse complement strand
CAATGTCCCGCAACGACCTGGATGATTTTGACCGCGCCATCCTGCATATCCTGCGCCGCGATGGGCGCATCAGTGTGACCGAACTGGCCAATCAGATCAGCCTGTCCAAATCCCCCACGCAAGCGCGGCTCAAACGGCTGGAGCGCGCGGGATATATCACCGGCTATCAGGCGCTGGTCGATCACACACGGCTGGGTGCTGCGCATGTCGTTTTTGTCGAGGTGAGGCTCTCTGACACGCGCGAGAATGCGCTTCGCGCCTTCAACGATGCGGTGCGCGCAACCCCCGAGATTGAAGAATGCCATATGATTGCCGGTGCCTTTGACTATCTCCTGAAAGTGCGCAGCGAAGATATTAACAGCTATCGTCAGATTCTGGCCGAACATATCTCAAACCTGCCGCATGTTTCCTCAACTTCCACGCATGTGGCTATGGAATCGGTAAAGGAACAGGGCACATGAACGGCGACACAATCATTGAGAGCACTTGCACAACCCTGCCAAGGCCATATCTAATACACACCTGACAACAAGACACCGAAAGCCATGATCCGCTTCAATCTTTGCTGTGAAAACGGCCATCACTTCTTCAGCTGGTTCGCCTCGAACGAAACATTCGAACGGTTACAGGCCGCCGATCGTATCGAATGCACCGTCTGCGGCGTGAAGAAGGTAGAAAAGGCGCTCATGGCACCGTCGGTTGCAAGCAGTCGAGAGAAGCCGACCAGAGGCGAGCCCGACTCTCCGCAGAAAATCGAGGCCGAGGTGGCGAACCGGATCGCTGCCTTCCGTCGCCATGTCGAGGAGAACTCGGATTATGTTGGTGTGAATTTCGCGGCAGAAGCCCGCGCCATGCATATCGGCGAGGCACCTGAGCGCCCGATCTATGGCGAAGCGCATATTGACGAGGCCAGGAAGCTGGCTGCCGAGGGGATTCCCGTGGCTCCCTTGCCTTTTGTACCCAAGGCGCAGACCAACTGAAGCAGTGCCGCGCGACAAAGGCGCACCCTTGCGCTGATCAACCCTCGCGCGTAAGAGAAGCGCGCGCCGTACATGGGGTCGGCGCGGCACAACGGCGGGGGCGGAAATGCCGCTTTTGGTGATGAAATTCGGCGGCACCTCGGTGGCTGACCTTGCGCGGATCGAAAACGCCGCTGCCAAGGTTCAGCGCGAGGTTGAGCGCGGCTATGACGTGATCGTTATCGTTTCGGCCATGGCCGGCAAAACCAACGAACTCGTCGGCTGGGTCAACCAGACCTCGCCCTTTTACGACGCGCGCGAATATGATGCGGTGGTCGCATCAGGCGAGAATGTGACCGCCGGACTGATGGCGCTACGCCTCCAGGAAATGGGTGTGCCCGCGCGAAGCTGGCAGGGCTGGCAAGTCCCGATCCAGACAACCAGCCAGCATTCCGCGGCCCGCTTCAAGGACATCCCGCGTGCTAACATCGACGCAAAATTTGCTGAAGGCATGAAGGTCGCAGTGGTCGCCGGCTTTCAAGGCATCAGCCCCGAAAACCGCATCACCACTTTGGGCCGCGGCGGATCAGACACTACGGCCGTGGCCTTTGCCGCAGCCTTCGGAGCAGAGCGTTGCGATATCTATACCGATGTCGACGGCGTCTATACGACCGATCCGCGCATCACCACCAAAGCGCGCAAGCTTGAAAAGATCTCGTTTGAAGAGATGCTCGAACTTGCCAGCCTTGGTGCCAAAGTGCTGCAAACCCGCTCTGTCGAGCTGGCGATGCGTTACAAGGTACGGCTGCGGGTGCTGTCATCGTTTGACGATACGGATGAGAACTCAGGAACTCTGGTCTGCGACGAGGATGAAATCATGGAATCGAAAGTTGTCTCCGGTGTGGCCTACAGCCGCGATGAAGCCAAGGTCACCCTCGTCACCGTAGAGGACCGCCCCGGAATCGCCGCCGCCATTTTTGGCCCCCTGGCCGACGCAGGTGTGAATGTGGACATGATTGTCCAGAACATCTCGGAAAAGGATTACGAGGACCACGTGGGTGCAGTCACCGACATGACCTTTTCCTGCCCCGTCGATCAGGTGGAACGCGCCCGGCGCGCCATAGAGGGTGCGCGCGACGCAGGAACCATCGTCTATGATGATCTGGTGGTCGACACTGATGTCGCCAAGGTCTCGGTCGTGGGGATCGGTATGCGAAGTCATGCCGGCGTCGCATCGCGCATGTTCAAGGCGCTTGCCGACGAGAACATCAACATCAAGGTTATCGGCACATCCGAGATAAAGATCTCCGTTCTTGTCGACCGCAAGTATCTGGAACTGGCCGTACAAACACTCCATGACGCTTTCGAGCTGGAGAAGGCGGGCTGAAACCTGGCCCTGGCGGCCTGGGGAGGGGAAATGCCAGAACGCCTTGAAACCCAAAGCCGACGACTGCTGCGGCGGCTTCGTGACACTCTTGCCGAGCCCGGCAAGGGTCAGGAACGGCTTGATCGCATCACCCGCCTTATCGCAGAGTCGATGCAGACCGATGTGTGCTCGATCTATCTGTTCCGCGATGCCGATACGCTGGAACTGTGCGCCACGCGCGGGCTGAAAGTTGACGCCGTGCACCAGACGCGCCTGAAGCTGGGCGAAGGGCTGGTGGGCCGCGTCGCGCGCAGTGCAGCCCCCGTGAATACCGCGGATGCGCCCGGCGAACGCGGTTTTCGTTACATGCCGGAAACCGGCGAAGAGGTGTTTTCGTCCTTTCTTGGCGTACCCATCCAGCGGCTGGGAGAAAAACTGGGCGTGCTGGTGGTCCAGTCACGCGACAAGCGGCTTTACTCAGACGATGAAGTTTATGCGCTGGAAGTCGTCGCCATGGTGCTGGCCGAAATGACCGAACTGGGCGCCTTTGTCGGTGACGACACAACGCTCGCTCATCCACACAAGAACCCGGTGGTTGTCCGGGGGGTATCCGGGCAGGAGGGAACGGCCGAAGGCCAGGTCTGGCTGCACGAGCCGCGGGTGGTGGTGACCAACCTTGTCAACGACGACCCTGTCGCGGAGGCCGAGCGCCTGCGCGCCGCCGTCGGACAGTTACGGGTCACGGTCGATGACCTGCTGATGATCGCCAGCCCAACCGAGAAAGAGCACCGTGAAGTGCTTGAAGCCTATCGCATGTTCGCCCATTCACGCGGCTGGCTGCGCCGGATGGAGCAGAGCATCGAAAGCGGTCTTTCTGCCGAGGCGGCGGTGGAAAAAGAACAGTCCGACGCCCGCTCGCGGTTGCAACAGGTGCCTGACCCTTATCTTCGCGACCGGCTCCACGATCTGGACGACCTGTCAAACCGGCTGTTGCGCATTCTGACCGGGCAGGGCAGCGAAACCGGCGCGGCGATGCCTGAGCATCCTATTCTGGTGGCCCGCAACATTGGTCCCGGCGAGTTGCTGGAATACGGACCCCGGCTGCGCGGCGCGGTACTGGAAGAGGGCTCGATCGGCAGCCACGCCGCCGTTGTCGCGCGCGCGCTGACCATCCCGCTGGTGGTTCATGCCAACCACATAACGACCGAGGCGTTGAACGGCGATCCGATCATCGTCGACGGCGACGAAGGGGTTGTGCATTTGCGCCCGGATGAAAGCGTGGCTGCGGCGTTCCGGGACAAGATCGCCATGCAGACCCAGGCTCAGGCGCGCTTTGCCGCGCTTCGGGACCGTCCGGCCACTGCGCGCTGCGGAACCACGGTGACGCTGCAAATGAACGCAGGCATCATGGCCGATCTGCCCTCGCTTGAAGGTTCCGGTGCCGAGGGCGTGGGGCTGTTTCGAACCGAATTGCAGTTCTTGCTGCGTAACTCGATGCCGCGCCGCTCGGACCTGGCTGCGCTTTATGCGCGCGTCATGGCAGCGGCGGCGGGCAGGCGCGTTGCCTTCCGCACGCTCGATATCGGCTCGGACAAGGTCATGCCCTACATGAAGCGCCCGGACGAGCCGAACCCGGCAATGGGCTGGCGTGCGCTGCGTGTCGGTCTGGACAAAACCGGGGTGATGCGGATGCAATTGCAGGCCCTGATTCGTGCTGCACGCGGGCAGCCCCTGACGGTGATGTTTCCACTGGTAAGCGAGATGCGAGAATTCGTCGCTGCGCGTGACATGCTGCTGCGCGAGATCGAACGCGAGTCGCATCTGGGACACCCCCTGCCTGCCAAGCTTGAAATCGGTGCAATGATGGAAACCCCCAGCCTTGCCTATGCGCCCGATGCCTTTTTCAAATTGGCCGATTTCATTTCGATCGGCGGCAACGATCTCAAGCAATTTTTCTTCGCCGCTGATCGTGAAAACGAGCTTGTGCGCAAACGCTATGACACGTTGTCTTGTAGTTTTCTGACATTTATCGAAAGTATCATCAAACGCTGCGAGGCTTCTGGCACCCCTGTGTCGTTTTGCGGCGAGGATGCGGGTCGCCCGCTAGAGGCATTGACCCTGGTTGCCACCGGATTGCGCAGCCTGTCCATGCGTCCGGCCTCAATAGGGCCAGTCAAGGATTTGATCATACGCGCGAATATTGGCGAGGTGCGCGCCGAACTGGACGCTGCGAAGCGTCGCGGCGTCGAGCAGTTGCGCCCCGTCATCCTCGATTATGTCAGACAATTACCGCCGCACTGATCAGAACAGCCTGACTGCATCCTGTCCGGAAAAATGAACGTCCGGCGCGTCGTCGCATGCACTTTTGCAACCTTTGCCAATAAATGGGGCAAAGCGTCAATCTGCATCGACAAACCGCGTGACAGGCCCTTGAACGCCATCCCAGGCACCGGGAACCAGCGCAAGGCCCAGAACCCGCTCGGGGTTTGTGGGGGGCGGCATCACTACTCCCTCCAGCCGAGTGAAACCGAAGCGCTGGTAATAGGGGGCATCGCCCACAAGCATCACCCGCTCCCATCCGGCCACACGCGCGCGATTCAAGCTTTCGCGAATGACAATGCCCGCCAACCCCTCACCCTGGCGCGTCGGATGCACGGCGACCGGCCCCAGAAGCAGCGCCGCCACGCCCCCAACCCGCACCGGCCAATAGCGGATCGCCGCTGCCAGCGCGCCGGTTTCGTCGCGCAGCCACAAGCATAGTTCAGACACCGGCGGCACCCCGTCACGCAAACGATAGGAAGAAAGCGCTTCGCGTCCCGGGGCGAAGCACAGATCATAAAGAGCCTCGACTTCCCACCAGTCGCCCGCCTGCTCTTGCCCCAGTTCCACCCCGCCCCCCGCCTGCCGCGCCATACTGGCCACGGCCCTAGCATGGCGCTATGTCGAGTTCAAACCAGATGGAGACCCCGATGTTCTACCGCCCTGCAGACGGTCATGGCCTGCCCCACAATCCGTTCAACGCACTGGTCACCCCCCGCCCCATCGGTTGGATTTCGTCGCGCGGCGCGAACGGGTCAGACAACCTTGCGCCCTATTCCTTCTTCAACGCGGTGGCCTACGTGCCGCCACAGGTGATGTTCGCCTCAACCGGCGCCAAGCCGGACCGCGACAATACCAAGGACAGCGTTGCCAATATCCGCGAAACCGGGGTTTTCTGCGTGAATGTCGTTGAAGAGGCGATGTTGCAGGCGATGAACATCACTTCGGCCAGTTGGCCGCGCGACGAGGCCGAATTCGACCGCGCCGGGTTGGATCGCGCGCCCTGCCTTGAGATCGACTGCGCCCGCGTGGCCGGCGCACCCGCCGCGTTGGAGTGCCGCGTTACCCAGATCATTCAACTGGCAGGCAAGGCCAATACGGCGGTGTTTGGCGAGGTAGTGGGCATCCATCTGCGCGATGATTGCCTGAATGAAGGCATTTTCGACATCACCCGCTTCCGCCCCGTTGCCCGGCTTGGCTATCGCGACTACACGGTGGTGCGCGACACTTTCACTCTGGCCCGCCCTGATGATGGCTGATCAGGCGCGCAGCACCGCGCCGGGGTTCAGAATGCCCGCAGGGTCAAGGGCTGCCTTGATCTTGCGCATCGCCTCCAGCGCCACCGGGTCGCCGTAGCGCTCCAGATCTTCTACCTTCAGACGCCCCACTCCATGCTCGGCACTGACCGAGCCGCCCAGTTCATGCACCAGGTCATGCACCAATCGCTTGATTGCAACGCGCTCTGCCTCGTGCTCGGCGCGATTGCGACCGTGCTGCGGAAAGACATTGTAGTGCAGATTGCCATCGCCCAGATGGCCGAAACAGTTGATACGGTAGTCGCCGAGCGCCGCCAACGCCGGGCCAGCCTGCGCGATGAACGCAGGCACAGATCCCAGTGGCACCGAAATATCATGGCTTGAGATCGCACCGATCAGCCGATTCGCCTCGGGAATTGATTCGCGCAATTCCCAGAACTGCCGCCGCTGCCCCTCGGATTGCGCAATGACCCCGTCACGCACCAGCCTGGCCCCGGTGCCCGCTTCAAACAGTTCTTCCAGCGCCACGCCAGGGTCCATCCCCTCGGGCAGGCCGAGATCGATCAGCACCATCCAGTCAGGTGGCGCAGCAAAGGGCTGGCGGACCTGTGGCAGCTTCTCGGCCAGAAACCGCAGCCCCATCCCGCCGATCAGCTCGAACGCCGAGATCCCCTCACCCAGCCGCGCCTGCGCCAGCGCCAGCAGATCCAGTGCCGCGCCAGGATCGCGCACCACCAGCAGCGCCGCACCCTGTCGCGCAGGGCGCGCGACCAGCCGCAGGCTGGCGGCAGTAATCACGCCCAACGTGCCTTCCGAGCCGATCATCAGATGACGAAGATCATAGCCCATGTTGTTCTTGCGCAGCCGCTTGAGGCCCTGCCAAACCTGTCCGTCAGCCAGAACCACCTCCAGACCCAGACAGAGATCGCGCATATTGCCCCATCGCAACACCCCGGTGCCCCCCGCATTGGTGCCAAGCAAACCACCGATCCGCGCTGACCCTTCCGAGGCCAGCGATACAGGGAACAAGCGACCCGCAGCCTCGGCTGCGGCCTGCACATCAGCCAGAATGCAGCCTGCCTCGGCCACCAGCGCATTGCCGGGCGCATCGACCAGCCGGATACGGTTCATCCGTTCCAGCGACAGGATCACCGGCACTGGACCATCCGGCGCCACTTGCCCGCACACCAGCCCGGTGCCGCCACCATAGGGCACCACGCCCACCCGCGCCGCCTGCGCCGCTCTCAGGATCACAGACACCTGCGCGGCATCCTGCGGACAGGCCAGCACACCGCCCCGCCCGGCATAGCGCCCGCGTGGCTCTTCCAGATGGCGCGGCTCGGGTCTACGCAGCGTGCCTTCGGGCAACATTGCGGCCAGAGCCTCGCAAAACCCCGCATCGGCCGGCTTCAGTGACTGCGCCTTTGCCATAAACTGTCTCCCAATAATCCCGTCGGAGGCTACCGCCGCCAGCCACAGGCGCAACGCCGGTTCAGCGCCTAGCCCGCGTCCGTTCGCCCGCGCCGGTCCATCCGCAGATTGGCGTAAAGGACATGGTTGCGCCAGCGCCCGTTGATTTGCAGATAGCTTTGCGCAACGCCCTCGTATTTGAAGCCCGACCGTTCCAGCACCCCGCGCGAGGCGGCGTTTTCCGGCAGGCAGGCGGCCTCGATACGGCTGAGGTCCATCTCGGTGAAGGCATGGTTGACCACTGCGCGAATCGTCTCGCGCATGTACCCTTGGCGCGCAAAGGGCTGACCTATCCAATAACCGATGGTCGCCGCCTGCGCCGGGCCCCGGCGAATCTGATCAAGCGTGATTGCCCCCAGAAGCACATCGTCCTCTCGCCGGATCAGAAACAGCGGAAGCGCCGTGCCCTCCGAGGTGGCGCGCACCGCCCAGCGCACCCGCGCGGAAAAGGCCCTGCGCGCCAGGTGATCGGTCGACCAGGTGGGTTCCCACGGCATGAGGAAGGAGGCGCTGTTTGCACGCAGCCCACTCCACTGCCGAAAATCACGATGCTCAGGCGGGCGCAGCAACAGCCTTTCGGTGACGATCTGCAACCTGCGTTTCGGGGCCAGCGACAAGCCCAGCATCACGCAACAAGCCTGTCCCTGAGCGTGCCCAATTCAGGCGCCTTGCCGACCGGTCCATAAAGCGCCATGGCCATCCTCGCTTCGCTGACCGTGCGTTCAGCATAGGCGCGGATCGCGGGCAGATCGACGGCATCGATCTTGGCAACGGCCTCGTCAACCGTGGGCACCCTGTCCCAGATCGCAAGAAGGCGCGCCAGTCGCTCGGCCCGGGCGCTGGGGCCTTCCAGCCCCATCAGAAGCCCCGCCTTCATCTGGGTGCGCGCGCGGTTCAGTTCAGCCCCGGTCATGTCGCTGGCGGTGCGGCGGATCTCGTCGATGGTCAGTTCCGCCAGCGCGGTGATATCCTCGCCCCCCGTCCCGGCATAGATGGTGATCGATCCGGTATCGTCATGCGCGCCTGCCTGCGCGAAGGTCGTATAGCACAGGCCGCGCTCTTCACGCAGTTTCTGGAACAGGCGCGACGACATGCCGCCACCCAGAATGCCGGCAAAGATCTGCGCGGTGTAGACATCCTTGTGCTTGAAGGCCGGGGCCTCGAAGGCCAGCGCGAAATGCGCCTGCTCCAGCCGCTTGACCTCGCGCCGCTCGCCGCAGACGAAGCGCGCGGGTTCGGCTGCGGGCATGATCAGGGGCTTGAGATGCCCGAAATACTCACCGGCCAGTTCGACAAGCTGGTCATGATCGACCGCGCCTGCCGCCGCCAGGATCATCTGTCCCGGACCGTAGTGGCTGGAAACAAACCCGCGCAGATCCTCCTCGCCATAACCCGCGATCCGCTCGGATGGGCCCAGAATGGGCCGCCCCAGTGCCTGATCGGGGTAGCTGGCCTCCTGTAGCCAGTCAAAGATCACATCATCGGGCGTGTCCAGCGTCTGGCCGATTTCCTGCAAGATCACATGGCGCTCGACTTCGATCTCGCGTGCATCAAAAGCCGGGTTCAGAACGATATCGGCCACAACATCCAGCGCCAGCGGCACATCGGCCTCCAGCACACGCGCATAATAGGCGGTCGTCTCGCGCGAGGTATAGGCGTTGATATACCCGCCCACATCCTCGATTTCCTCGGCAATCTGCAAGGGGCTGCGCTTTTGCGTGCCTTTGAATGCCATGTGTTCAAGAAAATGCGCGATGCCGTTTTCCTCGGGACGCTCGTGGCGCGCGCCCGCCTGCACCCAGACCCCGACCGCCGCCGAGGCCAGGCCCGGCATCGCTTCGGTGACGATACGAAAACCGTTGGGAAGCGTTGAAACCCTGACCATCAGGCCCCCGTCCGTTCCAGTATCAGCGCTTGCAGCGCCTCGCGGTCATTCTCCATCCGGGTCAACCGCTCGGGCCGCGCGAACAGATCAGCCATATGCGGCGGCAGTGCTGGCCGGGTGCCGGTTGCGGCTTCCACCGCATCGGGGAATTTTGCCGGATGCGCGGTTGCCAGTGTCACCATCGGCGCGCTGGCCAGATGCGCCTCGGCCACTGACACGCCCACCGCCGAATGCGGGCACAGAACTTCACCCGTTTCACGCTGCATCCGGGCGATGGTGGCACGCGTCTCATCCTCGCTGACCCGGCCCGAGGCGAAAGTGCCACGCAGGGTCTCCAGCGCTCCCTGGCTGACCTTGAACCGCCCGTTGGCCTTCAACTCGTCCATCAGCTGTGCCACGGCCCGTCCGTCACGACCATAGGCATCAAACAGCACCCGCTCGAAGTTCGACGACACCTGAATGTCCATCGACGGGCTGATTGACGGCAGAACCGCCGCCGTCCGGTATTCGCCGCTCTCCAGGCAGCGGTGCAGGATGTCGTTCTGGTTGGTGGCAATCACCAGTTGCTCGATCGGCAGCCCCATGGACCGTGCGATATAGCCCGCGAAGATATCGCCGAAATTACCGGTCGGCACCGTGAAGCTGACCGCCCGATGCGGCGCGCCCAGGCTGACGGCGGCACTGAAATAATAGACCACCTGCGCCAGTACACGCGCCCAGTTGATGCTGTTGACGCCCGCCAGCCGCACCCGGTCGCGGAAGGTGAAATCGTTGAACATGTCCTTCAGCAGGCCCTGACATGTGTCGAAATCACCCTCAACGGCGATGGCATGGACATTGGCCTCGTCAGGCGTGGTCATCTGCCGCCGCTGCACCTCGCTGACCCGGCCATGTGGAAACAGGATGAACACATCCACATTCGCCAACCCCTTGAACGCCTCGATTGCCGCCGATCCGGTATCGCCCGACGTGGCGCCAACAATCGTCACTCGCTCACCCGACCGGGCAAGTGCGGCCTGAAACAACTGACCGATCAGTTGCATGGCGAAATCCTTGAACGCCAGTGTCGGCCCGTGAAACAGTTCCAGCAGAAAATGATTCGGTGCGAGCTGGCGCAAGGGCGCGCGCGCCGGATGGGTGAAACCGGCATAGGCGCTGGCAATCAGGGCGCGGAACTCGGCCTCGGTGAATGTATCGCCAATGAAGGGCCACATTACCCGAAAGGCAATCTCTTCATAGCTTTGTCCGGCCAGCGCCGCGATATCGGCTGCGGCCATGACCGGCACTGACGCAGGCACATAGAGGCCGCCGTCGCGCGCCAGTCCGGTCAGCATTGCTGCCTCGAAGCTCAGTTCGGGCGCAGCGCCCCGTGTGGAAATGTAATGCATGCGAAGTCCCCTCACGCCGTCCCGCGCCTGATACGCCACAGAAGAAACCCTGTCATCCCTGCCCAGACAAGCGCCAGAAGAAACCATGTGATCGCATATTCCAGATGATCGTTGCGAATGTCGATCGTCGCAACCGGCATCGTGGTCAACCCGGGAACCGATGCGCCGTCATGGCGTGCAACAATCAGCACTTCCTCGGTACCCAGATGTGAAGCCAGCGGCGCAACGGCACGCGAAAACCACAGGCCCCGGCCCATATCCGGCGGCGGGGTTGAATCGGTGGTATCGCGCGGCCAATGCAAATTACCCGCAACCGAAACCTGGCCGCTGGAGAAATCGGCCCCGGAGCGCGCTGCATCAGGCAGGAATCCGCGGTCCACCATCACCCGCCGCCCCGTCTCTGTCTCGAAAGCCGCGATCACCCGGGTGCCGGTGCCCTGTTCGCGCTGACTGGACAGCACATGCACCGCTTCTCCGGTATACCGCCCCTCAATGTAAACGGGCAGATACCGGTCGCGCGGGGCTTGGGGGGTCTCGGGCAGCGCAACTGGCGCCGCGCCGATCCGCGCTTCGATCTCGGCAATGACAACCTGTTTTTCCTCCAGCCTCGAAAGCTGCCAGAAACCCAGCGCCATCAGCACCGCCACCCCGGCAATGCCGAACATCAATGGAAGGATCAGCCGTGCCATTCCCGCGCCCCGCGCCCCTTCATCTGTTCAAAAATATCCTCGGGGGGAGTCCCCGTGAAACGGGGACGGGGGGCAGACAGCCCCCCGCCACCTTCACCAAAAGCGAAACATTGCCAACCGGGATTACTGCCCCCAGACGTAGATCGATGCAAACAGGAACAGCCAGACAACATCGACGAAGTGCCAGTACCAGGCCGCCGCTTCCAGCCCGACATGGCGCTCCGGCGTGAAATGTCCGGCACGCGCACGCAGGTAGCACACGAACAGGAAGATCGTGCCTATGATCACGTGGGCACCGTGAAAACCCGTCGCCATGAAGAAGTTGGCACCATAGATGTTGCCGGCGAAACCAAAGCCTGCGTGACTGTATTCATAAGCCTGCAGGGCGGTGAAGATCACCCCCAGAACCACGGCGATCAACAGGCCCGTCTTCAGGTCCTTGCGGTTGTTCTCATGCACGATGGCATGGTGTGCCCAGGTCGCCGCGCAACCCGACAGCAGCAGGATCAGCGTGTTGATCAGCGGAAGATGCCAGGGATCAAAGGTTTCGATGCCCATCGGCGGGAAGACCCCGTCGATCGCCGGGCTCAGCCCTTCGGGATGGATGGGATAAAGCGCGTGCTTGAAGAAACTCCAGAACCACGCCGCGAAGAACATCACTTCCGAGATGATGAACAGGATGAAGCCGTAGCGCAACCCGATCACCACCACCGGCGTATGGTCGCCGGTATGGCTTTCGACCACGATATCGCTCCACCAAGCGTACATGACATAGAGCACACCGGCGAGGCCCATCAGGAAGATCCAGGGGCCCATGTCGTTCATCCAGAAGATCGCCCCCGCCAGCATGACGAAGGCCGAAACCGCCCCTATGAACGGCCAGATGGACGGCGGCAGAATATGGTAATCGTGGTTCTTTTCATGCGCCATTTGGGTTCCCTCAGACTTTCCCTTTATGCGCCGCTTGTGCGGCCTTCGTTATTCTGGCGCCATAGCGGCGCCGGTTTTCAGTTTGTCGTGCCATCCGAAACGGCTGCCGGAACGCGCAGCGCGGCCAGATCCGCAGCGGGTATCTCGGTCCGGTGGAACGTGTAGGACAGCGTGATCGTATGCGTGTCACGCGCATCGCGGTCGTCCAGCATATCGGGATCGACATAGAAGGTCACCGGCATCTCAACCCGTTCGCCGGGCCGCAACACCTGATACTGGAAGCAGAAGCAGTCGATCTTGGTGAAGTAGAGGCCCGCATCATAGGGCGTCACATTATAGCTGGCGGTGCCGGCGATGGGCTCGTCGGTGGGGTTGTAGGCTTCATAAAAGGCCAGCCCCACCTCGCCCAGCCGGATATCCATGGTGCGCTGAACGGGACGGAACTCCCACGGGAAATCCCGCGCGATCGAGGCGTCGAAGCGAACACGAACGGTTTGATCCAGCACCCGGTCCGAGCCCGAGCCAACCTGCGTGGTGCCACCGTATCCGGTGACCCGGCAGAACAGATCATAAAGCGGCACCGCCGCCCAACCCATCCCGGCCATGATCGCGACAACGCCGGTGGCCTGCGCCGCCGTGCGCTGAATGCCCGTCATATTGCGCCACCAGCCAATCATTCGCCGCTCCCGATCAGAGGCCGCACAGCAGGGTCGATGCCGGGGCGGTAGGTATGGTCGAACGCTTCGACCGAACCGCCACGCTGCACCTTGGCGATGGTCAGGCCGAAAACGAGGAAGATGAAAGCCAGAAGAACCACGCTGACGCCGATATTACGGCCCAGGCGGCGTTTGTGCAGCTCGTGCTCACGGGTGATGGCCATCATGCCCCCCAGAAAGAAAATTGCGCGCGCAATGCGGCTGCCCAGGGCGTCGCCTCGATGAGGAAAGCCGCAAAATGGCAAAAGAGATAGGCCAGCGAGAAGGTGAAGAACCGTTTTTCAACGCGGTAGCCATCAGTCCCGGCGGCTTCTTCGGTGCGGTGCCAGATGCGCCAGGCCCCCAGTACGAACACCGCATTCAGAACCACCGCCACCGCCAGATAGACCGGCCCGCCAATCCCGGTCAGCCCTGCGCCGATTGCAACCGGCACCAGCGCCAGCGTGTAGGCGATGATATGTGCGCGGGTCACGCGCCGCCCGTGGGTCACGGTCAGCATCGGCACCTTCGCCTTGGAGTAGTCGCTGTTCATGAACAGAGCCAACGCCCAGAAGTGCGGCGGCGTCCACATGAAGATCAATGCGAACATCAGCACCGCTTCCAGGCTGACGCTGCCGGTCGCCACCACCCAGCCGATCATCGGCGGAAAGGCTCCCGCCGCGCCGCCAATGACGATGTTCTGTGGCGTCGAGCGTTTCAGCCACATCGTGTAGACGACGGCGTAGAAAAAGATGGTGAATGCCAGAAGCCCCGCCGCCAGCCAGTTAGCGGCCAGCCCGAGCATGATCACCGAAATACCCGACAGAGCCACACCCAGCCCCAGCGCCTCGCCCGGGGCGATGCTGCCTGCGGGAATCGGCCGTTTGGCGGTGCGCTTCATCAGCCGGTCGATATCGGCGTCCCACCACATGTTCAGCGCGCCCGACGCCCCGGCCCCCAACGCGATGAAGATAATCGCGGCCAGTGCCTCGATCGGGTGCAGACGCACCGGCGCGACCAGCAGGCCGACCAGCGCGGTGAATACCACCAGCGACATCACCCGCGGCTTAAGAAGCTGGACATAATCACCAAACCCGGCTTCTCCGGTTCCGGCCTGTCCGCCTGCGATCTCTGCACGAATGTCGCTCATCATTCCCTCAAGATAGGTTGGGCGCGCCACGACCACCATGGCCGCAACGCGCCCGCCTGTCCGTATCAGTCTTCGACCGAGGCCAGTTCGACCAAGCCGCGATACTGTTCATAGCCCGGTGCCAGTGCCAGGTTCTCCGCACCTTCGCCCTCAAGCCAGGCGATGTAATCGGCCTCGGGAACGGCGTGCACGGTGATCGGCATGTAGGCATGCGCCTGGCCGCAAAGCTCCGAACACTGGCCAAAATAGATACCCGGCTCATCGACATTGAACCACAGCTGCGCCAGACGCCCCGGAACCCCGTCCTGCTTCACGCCAAAGGCCGGGACCGCCCAGGAATGGATCACGTCAGCCGCGGTGACCTGCACCACAACATCACGCCCAACGGGAACGACCATGGCCGTATCCGTTGCCAGCAAGTAGTGACGCGGCTCATAGCCATATTCTTCCAGCTCATCGCGCTGAAGCATGAAGCTGTTGAATTCGACATTGTGGTCCACATATTCATAGCCCCAGAACCACTGATAGCCCGTTACCTTGATGGTAACCTCGGCCTCGGGCATGATCTGCTGACGAAACAGCGCCGGTACCGAGAACGAGCCGATGAACACCAGAATCAGGATCGGCACCACCGTCCAGGCCACCTCCAGTGGCGAGTTATGGGTGAAGCGCGCCGGTACCGGGTTGGCCCGCCGGTTGTGGCGGACGATCACCCAGATCAAAAGCAGGGTGACGAAAACGGTGATCGGCGTGATGATCCAGAGAAGCATGTTATCCAGCCAGACCAGCTCACGCATCAGCGAAGTCGCCGGTTCCTGCAAGCCCATTTCACCGGGCCGCGGCTCGCCACGAACTACAAGGTCCTGCGCAACCGCCTGCCCGGCCACGGCCATGGCCAGCGCGGTTCCTGCGATACGCGTGACAAGACGGGTAAGGTCTTTTATAAGGTGCATCTGTTGTTCCCGTTTAAAGCGCGGCACTTCGACCGTCATACGTCCCCCCGCCGTCCGATGCCGCCGCTGGCACAGCCCTTCTGCGCTGTATCAATGGCAGGTATGGAAATCGGCAGTTTCCAATTCTTCTAAAACCATATTAGCATCGGCAGGACAAGTCTTGCTGCTGCGTCAGTTCGCCGCCATTTGACCCAAATCAAAGACGCGATGTTTTCCGAAAGGACCGCCATGCCGCCCGAAACCGCTACCCGTTCCGCTGCGGACCGGTTCCGCCCCTTTGAAACCGACCTCGACAGGGAGCGCGCACTGGGAATATTGCGCAATGCTGTTGCAGGTGCCGATGATGGCGAACTGTTCCTTGAGCGCCGCCGATCCGAATCACTGGTGCTTGATGACGGCCGCATCCGCTCGGCCGGTTTTGATGCGGGCGAGGGCTTTGGCCTGCGTGCAGTGCGCGGCGAGGTGGCGGGATACGCTCATTCCACCCACCTGACCGAAGCGGCGCTGCAGCGCGCTGCAGCCACCGCGCGATTGGCGGTTGCGGCGGGCGGCGGCACGCTGGCCGCACCCCCCCCAGGCACCAACAAACGCCGCTATACCGATGCAGATCCGATCCTGGGTGCAAGCTTTCCATTCAAGATCAACACCTTGCGAGCCATTGATGACTATCTGCGTGGCCTGGACAAGCGGGTGGTGCAGGTCTCGGCCTCGCTCTCGGCGTCATTGCAGGAGGTGGTGATTCTGCGCCCCGAAGGCGGTGTGTTGTCCGATATCCGGCCAATGTCGCGGCTCAACATCTCGGTCATCGTCGAAAAGGACGGTCGGCGCGAAAGCGGCTCGGCGGGCGGCGGCGGGCGCGCCGGGCTGGCCGCGCTTCTGGAGGACACCCATTGGCAGGCCGTCGCGCGTGAAGCCCTGCGCATCGCAACCGTCAACCTGGCGGCCGAACCCGCCCCCGCGGGGATGATGGATGTGGTTCTTGGCCCCGGCTGGCCCGGCATTCTTCTGCACGAAGCCGTGGGCCATGGGCTGGAGGGCGATTTCAACCGCAAGAAAACATCGGCATTTTCCGGGCTTCTTGGGCAACGGGTCGCTGCGCCGGGCGTAACGGTGCTGGATGACGGAACCCTGCCAGATCGGCGCGGCTCCATCACCATTGACGATGAGGGCACACCCTCGGCGCGCAATGTGCTGATCGAGGATGGCATCCTGGTGGGCTTCATGCAGGACCGGCAGAATGCCCGGCTGATGGGCGTTGCGGCCACCGGCAACGGGCGCCGCGAAGGCTACGCCCATGCGCCGATGCCGCGCATGACCAACACCTATATGCTGGGCGGCAATGCCGATCCGGCGGCGCTGCTGGCCGATATGCGCGACGGTATCTATGCCGTGGGCTTTGGCGGTGGGCAGGTCGATATCACCAACGGCAAGTTCGTGTTCAGCTGCACCGAAGCTTATCGCGTGAAGAACGGCCAGATCGGCGCGCCGGTCAAGGGTGCCACCCTAATCGGCGACGGGCCGACAGCGCTTAAGAACGTGCGCGGAATCGGCAATGACATGGCGCTCGATCCGGGGATGGGTAATTGCGGCAAGGCGGGCCAATGGGTGCCAGTGGGCGTCGGTCAGCCCAGCCTGCTGATTGGCGGGCTGACGGTAGGCGGGGTCGCTTGAAAACTTTGCGGCTCACCCGGTTCTGATCAGTCTTCCTGTAGTGTTGAAATATATTCAATGAGCGCAAGGATTCGTCCCCGGACCAGGGCTTCTCGGTCGGACGGTATCCACAAATCACCCAGCAAGGCCGGTGCGTCTCTGTCATAGCGCTGCCCCCAGGCCGCCATTTCCCGGGTACCATGGCCCCCTACCTCGGCGCGGCCATCAATCACCTCATAGAGCCGTGCAAAAGGAAAAACGCCTCCGTTGTCGCGCTGGAGCGTCGTTAAATCTGGCATCGTCCCTTCAAGGTAGCCCGCTATCGGCCCCTGACCTCGCCCGTCTGCTCCGTGACACTGGGCACAGCTATTCATGTACTCGTTTTGCCCGTGATTGAAATCCTCAGCCGCTGCATGGTGGGCTGAAAGAGCAAACAGAGCGGCTACAGTCGCTCCGACAAGATTAGGTCTCATGATGGTCTCCTCAAACTCAAACACTCGTTGACGAACTCCACCGGCTGACGCTGAACCGGAAAACTCAGCGTGCCAGTGAATCGGCGAACTGACAAGACGCTTGTTGGGCTCAGACAGCCAGCCTACCGCCGCCGACGCCTTGATCCGTCATAGCGTGACAACATCAATCAACACGCTTGCAAGGGCGCAGCAGGAAAACGCGTTATTCTCATTTGGAACAAGAGACTCTTTATCTCTTGTTAACCCTTTTCCTGCAGTCTCCGAATCGAATGAGGCGAGGTCGCGATGGACGGGAATACAGTTTCTTCTCCCACACCCTTCACCCCACCCACCACGGAAGAAGACCGTGTGTCGTGGCTTCGTCTCATTCGCTCCCGGCGTGTCGGGCCCGGCACCTTCGTCCGGCTGATCGCCGAACATGGCTGTGCCAGCGCCGCGCTTGATGCGTTGCCGGGTATCGCCCGCGCCTCGGGCGTTGACAGTTATGCCCCCTGCCCGGCCGACCTGGCATTGCGCGAATATCACGCCGGGCTAAAGGCTGGCGCCCGGCTTCTGTGCCTTGGCGCGCCCGACTACCCTCAAGCGCTCGCCGCGATTGCCGATGCGCCACCGGTGCTTTGGGCAATGGGTCGCGGTTGCGTGCTGGCGCAACCCTGTATCGCGGTGGTTGGCGCGCGCAACGCCTCCAGCCTCGGCCAGCGCACCGCGCGCAAACTGTCCGAAGGGCTGGGCCACAATGGCTTCACGGTGGTCTCTGGCCTGGCGCGCGGGATCGATACGGTCGCCCATGGCGCTGCTCTGAAAACCGGCACCATCGCGGTCATGGCGGGCGGGGTCGACCATGTCTATCCATCCGAGAATGCCGCGCTCGCTGCTACCATAGCCGATCAGGGAATGCGGATTTCCGAACAGCCCATGGGAATGCCGCCGCAGGCCCGTCACTTTCCACGCCGCAACCGCATCATCGCCGGGCTGGCGCTGGCCACCATCGTCGTCGAAGCCGCCGAGGGCTCTGGCAGCCTGATCACGGCGCGCGATGCACTGGAACAGGGACGCGAGGTGCTGGCGGTGCCCGGCCATCCGCTTGATGCGCGCGCCGCCGGTTGCAACGCCCTGATCCGCGACGGCGCTCGGCTGATACGCAACACCGCCGATGTGCTCGAGGCGGTCGCCCTCGCTTTGACCGCGCCCGCTGGACCAAGTGCCGAGGGCGACACAGCCCCGGCCCCGCGCGTCGCCGTCAACCGGCCCGCAGTCCAGCCGCCCCGTCCCGGTAATCGTCTGCCCGACACCCTGACGCTGCACCGGCTGATCCTTGATCACCTCGGCCCGTCTCCACTTGCCGAAGACCAATTGATCCGCGACCTGGCACTTCCGGCAGCCACCGTTGCCCCCGCGCTTTTGTTCCTCGAACTCGATGGCCGGGTGCAGCGTCAGCCTGGCGGCCTGCTGGCACGGACCTGAAGAAAGCCCCGGCCACCACCTACCGCACTACCGTACATCGCATCCACAGTCCCTTTGTCATACCAGGAATACGCCGGTGCGCGCGCGACGCGCGCCTGGGGCAACGTCCCATTGTCGCCTGACAAAGGCATCACTCTGGACATCCTCGACCATCGTATCAGATTGACATCAACGGGCATTCCGCCCCATCTAGGCCCCGCGCAAACCGATATTATGTCCCGGCAGGGCCAATAAGTATCGTTTTTAATCAGAGGTTTATATGGCAGTCGTCGTCGTTGAGTCGCCCGCAAAGGCCAAGACCATCAACAAGTATCTTGGCCCCGGCTACACCGTTCTGGCCTCTTTTGGCCATGTGCGCGACCTGCCTCCGAAGGATGGCTCAGTCGATACCGAGCATGATTTCGACATGAAATGGGAGATTGCAGCCGACAGCCGCAAACATGTCCGCGCCATCGCCGATGCCCTCAAGGATGACAACACCCTGATCCTCGCCACCGACCCTGACCGCGAGGGTGAGGCGATCTCCTGGCATCTGACTGAGGCACTCGCCAAATCGCGCGCCATCAAGAAGGACACGCCGGTCCAGCGCGTTGTGTTCAATGCGATCACCAAGAACGCGGTGACCGAGGCCATGAAGAACCCGCGCGAGGTGGATATGGAACTGGTGCGCGCCTATCTGGCCCGCCGCGCGCTTGACTATCTGGTGGGTTTCAACCTTTCACCGGTTTTATGGCGCAAGCTGCCTGGTGCCAAGTCGGCCGGGCGCGTGCAATCGGTCTGCCTGCGTCTGATCGTCGAGCGCGAGATGGAGATCGAGGCGTTCCGCGCGCAGGAATACTGGTCGGTCACCGCCGCGCTGACCACACCGCGCGGCCAGGGCTTCACTGCCCGCCTCGTCAGCTTTGGCGGAAAGCGATTGGACAAATTCGACCTGCCCACAGCCGAATCCGCCGAGTTGGCCGTCGATGCCGTGTACAAACGCGATCTTTTCGTTCAATCGGTCGAGGCCAAGCCTGCCAACCGCAACCCCTCGGCCCCGTTCATGACCTCGACCCTGCAGCAAGAAGCAAGCCGCAAGTTCGGCATGGGTGCCAAGCAGTGCATGTCCACCGCCCAGCGCCTCTATGAGGCCGGGTTGATCACCTATATGCGGACCGATGGCATCGACATGGCGCC
>ERZ869909.1376-NODE-1376-length-19838-cov-5.248672_pt1 | contig 19838 bp, 13 predicted proteins | sample MGYA00520892_ERZ869909 | MGnify/ENA primary metagenome ERZ869909 (study PRJEB32215, sample SAMEA104723947) | bioreactor metagenome | biome: bioreactor; feature: anaerobic bioreactor; material: water | place: China | collected 2015-03-12 ... | reverse complement strand
GGTGGTGAACACCGCCAGCTTCTGCGGCTACACCGGCCAGTTTGCCGGGCTGGAGTCACTGTACCAGCGCTATCGCGAGGCGGGTCTGGAAATCGTTGGCGTGCCTTCGGGAGACTTTAATCAGGAAGCGCGTGATGAAGCGGAAACGGCAGAAGTCTGCTTCGCCAACTATGGCGTGACCTTCACCATGACGGCACCGCAGTCGGTGCGGGGGCGCAACGCGCATCCGCTGTTCCGCCAGCTGGCGCAGCAGGGCGGCACGCCACCACGCTGGAATTTCCACAAATACCTGCTGGATGCCGAAGGCAAGGTGGTGGCGCAGTTCCCCAGCCAGGTGGCGCCGCTGGATGAGCGGCTGGTCAGCGCTGTGGAGGCGGTGTTGCCGCGCTGACCAGCGGGGATGGCAGCTTCAGGGTGCTGGTCAGCAGTCGCCCAGGCGCCGACCAGACACCTCGATATGCATGCTCATCGGGCCCATCGGGGTGTCCATGTCGCCCTTGATGACTCCCTCAGACGTGGTGCCATTCATGCGCATATCCGCCTTCATGGTGTACTGGGTGCCATCGTCTGATGCGCACTCCACGGTGTAGCGCATGCGCGAGCGCTGCATGTTCAGATCGGACACCTGACAGTCTTCCATGCCCTCACCGGCCAGCAGATCAATGTTGTCCAGATCTTCTGCGGTCACACATTCACGGTGGCTGTCTTCCTGGGGCGGCATTTTCTGGTCCCCCATCGTCATCCGCGTCACGTTCGAGTATTCCCACTCGCCGGGCTGGATGTTCGGGCGTTCGGCCAGGGCCGCAAACGGCAGGGCCAACAGGCTGGCGCCGGCGAGCAGGGCGACGGATGTTTTCATGACAGGCTCCATTTCCTTTAACTGGTTTGCTGAGACTACCTGTCGGGACGTCCTGCGGGAATCCCCTGTCTGGGCTAATTCGCCCGGGGGTTAGCCCGTTTGGGGCATTGGTCAGAGTGCTCGTTTCGCCCATGCTCTCAGGCTCCCTGAGGGTGTTTCGGGTTGAGGTGCGGGCGCGCAGCGGCAACAATGGCCCTGAGGGTTTGATAATGACGCAAGATGCGCAGGGGCTGGTCCATGCAGACAGTACTGATCGTGGAAGATCACGAGGAAACCCGACAATGGCTTGCCGGGATTGTCAGGGATGCGTTTGCGTCCCCTGATCTGCTGGAGGCGGGCACGCTGGAGCAGGCGCGCGCGTTGCTGGCGCAACGGACGGTGTCGCTGGCGCTGGTGGATCTGAGCCTGCCCGATGGCAGTGGCATGCAGTTGCTGCAGCACTTGCAGGAGTCCAGCCCGGAAACCTATCTGGTGGTGACCACCATTTTTGACGATGACCGGCACCTGTTCGATGCCTTGCAGGCGGGGGCCAATGGGTACCTGCTCAAGGATCAGCCGCGCCAGGTGATGGTGGACAGCCTGTCCGGCATCGCCAGTGGGCGCCCACCACTGAGTCCGGCCATCGCACGACGCATCCTGAGGCATTTTCAGCAGGCCCCGGTGCGAGCGGTGGAAAACCCGCTGTCCGAGCGAGAAGTCGAGGTGCTGCTGTTGCTGGCCAAGGGGCTGGGGCGCAGCGAGATTGCTGAGCTGCTGAATGTGTCGGTCAACACGGCGGCCAGTCATATCAAGTCGATTTATCGCAAACTGAACGTGTCCGGTCGTGCCGAAGCCACCCTGGAAGCCGTACAGATGGGCATCGTGCCCCAGTCCCTGCCTCGCCGATAGCGGCGCGGGGTGAACCGGAGTCAGGTGATGTCCGAGGCGGGAGTGGAGGCACGGCAGGATCGCCGTGGTCGTCGCGTGGCGCCCCTGCCGACCATGCTGGTCGGGGCGGTGCTGGCGCTGCTCCTGATGCTGCTGGCGCTGTTCGCGGTGCTGGGGCAGCCATGGATGGGCGTCACGCTGGCGGCCGGAGAGAACGGGTACCCCGTCGTCCAGCGTGTGCACCCCCTCAGCAAGGCGCCTCCAACCCTGCGCCCGGGGCAGACCATCGTGGCCATGATTCATCCCGTGACCGGTGATGAAATATCCCTGTATGGTTTTGTGCCGCTTCAGGAGCCCCCGGGTTTTCCAACTTTCGCAGAACACAACGCCTACCTTGAACGGGAAGGGCGGGTCGCCGAAGCGCTGCAGGGCGAGGCGGCGACCTTTATGGATGACGAGGGCCGCAAGATGCGGGTGCCGCTGCAGGAAGACCGGCCCCTGCGCAGCGTGCCGCTGGATTTCTGGTTGTTCAATCTGTTCGGCATGATCGCCTGGACCATCAGCCTGGCGGTGTGGGTTGCGCGGCCGCGTCAGCTGCCTGCACGTCTGCTGTGCCTGTCCGGTGCCGGTTTTTTTATCGCGACCCTGTTCAACAGTGTTTATCTGGGGCGTGAACTGGCACTGCCGGAAAGCAGCTTCCTGTTCCTGTCTCGCCTGAACAATATCGGGTTGGCGCTGATGCTGGTGTCGTTGCTGTTGCTGCTGGTGTATTACCCGCGCCGCCTGACACGATGGCCTGCTTCGCTGGTGCTGACGGGCCTGTTACTGGTGTATCAGCTCAACGAGATATTCCAGGGCTTTGAGTTTCCGCTGCACACCTATTATGTGCCGATCATGCTGCTGTACCTGGCGGGCACTGTGGCGGCGGTGCGGCAATGGCGATTGTCGCGTGAACAGCCGCTGGATCGCGCGGCCCTGAAGTGGCTGTTCCTGTCGATCTTTATTGCCATGGGGCTTGGCCTGGCGATCTATTTTGTTCCTATCGCGTTGACCGGCCACACGATCTTTCCTCAGGCGGCGATGGTCGGGGTGGCCTGCACCCTGTACATCGGGTTTGCCTTCGGCGTGACCCGGTACCGGCTGTTTGACCTGGAGCGCTGGTGGTTTCGGGTCTGGGCCTGGTTTCTCGGCGGCCTGGCGGTGGTCGTGTTCGACCTGTTTCTGATGGCGATTCTGGGCATGCAGCCGGTGGTGGCGCTGGGTATAGCGGTGGTGGCGGCGGGCTGGTTGTATTTCCCTTTGCGTCAGTGGGCCTGGCAGGCCATGGCGGGTAAGGCCAGCGCTTCACCGGAAAACAGTCTGGTGGAGATGGTGGAGACGATTTCCAGTGGCGTAGCGGCCGGCACGGCGGATCGACAGTGGCGGCGACTGCTGCAACGGCTCTACGAGCCCGCTGGTATCACGCTGGTGGATGAGTATCTGACCGGCCCCGCCATTCGCGAGAACGGCGCGGCCATGGATGTGCCTCTGCTGACGGGCCGGGGCGTTCTGCGCATGAACTTTGCGGATCGGGGGCGCCGTCTGTACGGCCCCGGTGACGTGGAGCACGCCAGCGGATTGCTGATGGTGTCGCGGCGGGTGATGCGCGTGCGGCTGGCTGAAATCGAAGCCGCCCGCGCGGAACGCGACCGCATCATGCGCGACCTGCACGATGATGTCGGTGGTCGTATTCTGACGTTGCTACGCAATGCCCCTGACGAACATTTCGAGAATCTGGCGCGCAATGCGCTCCAGTCCCTGCGCGAAACCATGCATGCCCTGGATGACGCGGCGATCTGCCGTCTTGATGACAGCCTGGATGACTGGCGCACCGAATGTCATTCCCGTTGCCAGGATATGGGCATCCCGTTGCAGTGGCGGCAGGCGGTGCCCGCCGGTGACAGTACGTTGAGCATTCGCCATCACATCAACATCCGGCGCATTCTGTCAGAGGCGCTGACCAATGCCTTTCGTCATGCCACCCCGGAAATGGTCAGCGTGGAAATTACCGGCGATGGCGAGCAGTTGGGTATCGAAGTCATCAACAACGGCGTGGTCACGCAACGTGAGCACGGCGGTGAGGTCGATGTGCTGGCGGGCCGCGGGCTGAATCACATGCGCACGCGGGCCGAGGAGTTGGGCGGCATGTTCAGCTTTCAGCTGTTTGATGATGTAGCGCGCCTGCGCGCCAATGTACCGCTCACCCGGGGGGTGTCGTGAGTGGGCTGATGAATCGCTCCGGTTTCCTGGCGCCGCGCACGCAACTGTTGCTGCTGTGCATGCTGGCGTTGCTGGCGACCTTGTTGTGTACGCTGTGGGCGGCCACCACGCCGTATCTGGGTTTGCAGCTGGTGAAAACGGAAGAGGCGCAGGGAGTGCGGGTGCGCAGCGTGCACCCCAATTCGCCCAACCTGTCCGCGATCAGCGCCGACACGGTGCTGGTGGCCGTGTGGCGCAATGGCGTGCGGGTGCTTCTGCACAATGACACGGTGATCGAAGATCCGGACCTGCTCGATTACGAGCGCTACAACCGCTTCCTGCGTGAGCAGAGTCTGCTCTGGCAAGCGCTGGCAACGCCACCGCTGGTGGTCGAGACCGACGGCGGCGAGCGCATCGAGCTGGCCGTTGACCAGCCCTGGTGGTCCCCGGCCATGACCTATGCCCTGTTGCACGGGCTGTATGGCTGGGTCGCCTTGCTGGTGGCGCTGGGTATCTGGGTCTATAACCCGCATCGTACCGAGACGCGCCTGTTTGCGGCGTCCGGTGTGGCCCTGTTCGCCACCACCCTGACGCTGGCGTCCTACGGTGGCCGTGAACTGGCTTTGCCGGGCGAGGTGATTGCTGCCCTGATGTCGGTGAATCACCTGGCGGTGCTGATGGTATGCGCCACGCTGTCGACCCTGTTCTGGGTCTACCCGATACGCCTGGGGCGGGCGCCGGTACCCATGATCGGGGTGATGCTGGGGCTGGTGGCCTGGGTGGCGGATCAGGTGCAGTTGACCCCGGGGCCGCAATACACCATCTACAGCACCATTCTGCTCGGCTTCGTGTGCGGCATCATCATCATGAGCCTGCAATGGCGGGCGACCCGGGGACGCCCCCTTGAGCGCGCAGCGCTCAAGTGGTGCTTCCTGTCGATCTTCGTGGGCTCGCTGCTGCTGATCGCCCTGATCATGCTGCCCGCCGCCCTGGGCGGCGCCCGCGCGGTGCCCCTGGTGATCAGTCTGGCATCGGTGCTGGTGTTGTACCTCGGCCTGGCGGCGGGCCTGCACCGTTACCGTCTGTTTCATGTGGAGCGCTGGTGGTTCCGCACCTGGCACTGGTTCTTCGGCGGCGTGCTGGTGCTGGCGCTGGATGCACTGCTGGTGTTCGTGATCGGGCTGGCGGGCGGCATGGCGCTGCTGCTGTCACTGGCGATCGCGGGCTGGGTCTACTTCCCGTTGCGCCAGTGGCTGATGGGGTTGCTGGGCCGCTCCGACCAGCGTCCGCTGGATTCCACATTGCGGCAACTGGTCAACAACCTGTTTGCCGCCGACAGTGAAGCGCGCATCCGCGACGCCTGGCCCGACCTGCTGCGGCGCATGTTCAATCCACTGCAATGTTGCCCCGTGCATATGCCGGTGGCGGGCGATATCGCCGTGTCCGAGGACGGTGCGCGGCTTTACCTCCGGGCGCTGACGCCGGCCGATGCGGATCTGATGCTGGAACACCCGGATCGTGGCGGACGCCTGTTCAGGCCTGAAGACCTGCGTGTGGCCCGCTTGCTGCGCGACCTGACGGACAAGGCGGTGGAAGCTGTGCGTGCCCGTGAGCTGGGCGCGGAAGCAGAGCGCCAGCGCATAGCCCGGGATCTGCATGATGATGTCGGCGGGCGCATTCTGAGCCTGTTGCGCAATGCCCCCGATGAGCGACAGGAAGTGCTGGCGCGCAATGCCCTGCAATCCCTCCGTGAAGCCTCACGGGCGCTGGATCACAGCGCCAGCAGCCGCCTGGGCGATGCGCTGGAAGACTGGCAGATGGAGTGCCGGGCGCGCTGTGATGAAATGCGGCTGCCCCTGCAGTGGCTTCAGGACGTCAAGGCTGACGGGGCGCACCTGTCGGTGCGGCACAATATCAATATCCGCCGCATTCTGTCTGAAGCACTGACCAACGCATTCCGTCATGCCTCGCCGTCACGCATCACGGTGCGCGTGGCGGGCGATGGCGCCTGTCTGACACTGGAAGTCATCAATGACGGCGTGGGTGAGTGGATCACGGAGCGGGATGTGCTGGCCGGGCGCGGGCTGAACCATATGCGTACCCGTGCGGAAGAGCTCGGCGGCCGCTTCAGCTTCGAGCTGGACGAGCGTCAGGCGCGGCTGTTCGCCGAGATTCCGCTCTGCAAGACGCAGTAGCCTGCGGGGGTCAGCGTCGGAACAACCGGTCCAAAGCCCGGTCCACAGTGCGGTCTGTGGCGTCGTCGGTTTCCTGATTGACCCGGCGGTCAATGCGTTGTTGCTGCCGACTCTGCTGCCTTTCTGCCCGCTCCTCGGCGTAGCCCGGTCGATCGGCCTCGCGCTGCTGATCGCTGCGCTGGCGGTCATCGGCCTGTGCTGCCGCGCTGAACGCGAGGCAGAGACACACGGCAAGGGTTCGAATCATGACGTCTCTCCTGGACAGGGTGGGCTCCCAGTCTGGCCCCTCTGCGGGTGAGCCGCCTACTACCCGTTCGGGGGAGGCGTCTCACCCCGGGTGGTCCACTGCACACAGGTCCCGGTTGCCGGTATATACTGCGCGCCGTTGGCATCGTGGTTTCAGCTAGAGAGGCAGTGCATGAATACGCTGGTAATGAACGGGTGGCGTGAGCGGCTGGGTGACTGGATCGAGTCGGCCGCTGTCCGACACGCCATCACCGGATTGATCGTTCTTAACGCCATTGTGCTGGGGATCGAGACCTCGGCAGCGGCGCGCGCCTCGGCCGGGGAGCTGTTGTTGCTGCTCAACAACGCCATCCTGACGGTGTTCGTGGTGGAGATCCTGATCAAGCTGGTGGCGTTCGGCCCACGCTTCTTCCGCTCCGGCTGGAATATCTTCGATTTCCTGATTGTGGGTATTTCGCTGGCACCGGCATCCGGGCCGCTGGCGATTCTGCGCAGTCTGCGGATCCTGCGGGTGCTGCGCTTGCTGTCGGCGGTCAAGCGCCTGCGCATGCTGGTGGAGTCACTGATGCACTCGCTGCCGGGGATCGGCTGGACGGCGGCGCTGCTGCTGATGATGTTCTACATCTTTGGCGTGATGGGCACCGAGCTGTTTGGCGAGTCCTTCCCGGACTGGTTCGGTTCTCTGGGGGCCAGTATCTACAGCCTGTTCCAGATCATGACGCTGGAAAGCTGGTCCATGGGCATTGCCCGCCCGGTGATGGAACAGTATCCCTACGCCTGGATTTTCTTTGTGCCGTTTATCCTGATTTCCAGTTTCATGGTGCTCAACCTGTTTATCGCGATCATTGTCAGCGCGACCCAGGAGGTCCATGAAACCGAGCTGCGGGCCGAGCGCGAACTCGAAAATCAGCGGGCCCATGATGAACGGCAGGAAATGCTGAACCTGTTGCGTTCGCTGGAACAGAAAGTCACGGTACTGGAACAGCGGTCGCTGGGCAGGCAGTAAGCGGTCAGAGCTGCCGGGGTTGCTGGCGCAGTTCGTCGCGCAGCGTCAGCAGTGCGGCGTTGATCAGGCGAATGCTGTCATTGCCCAGGTGGTACTGGCTGGCCAGTTGCAGCGCCATGCGATTCAGGGTGGGCTCGGTGCTGCGGGCGCACACCAGCACACTGTCGATGCGGTAGGCGGCAACGTCGTCACTGAGCAGCGGTGAATCGATTTCCTCGCCGTGGATGTCCACCGGTGTGGTGTGCGCATCAAGCCAGTCGTCGACTCTGGCCATTTCCTCAGGCGTGAGGTGGCCCTCCGGCAAGGACACATTTCCGGGGAAAAGCTGCACGTTGTAGCGCGAACGATTCGACATGGCACGTCTCGGTGAACGATTGTGCCAGCATGCCTGAACAGGCCGGGCCTGTCGCGTGTACTTCTGTTAAAGCTGCTTTTCCTTTATTTCCCTCTGTTATTGTTCCCTGTAAACCAGTTGCTGCGTCAGGATGTCCTCGTAATTGCGAATCCGTTGCAGGTACTGCACGGGTTCGCTGCCGCGAGCGTAGCCGAAGCGCAGGTGGCGGTAGTACTCCGGTTGCGACAGTTTGGGCAGCACATCGCGCACGTCCAGCCAGCGGTCCGGATTGCCGCCGGCATGCTCGGTCAGGATGCGGGCATCGTTCAGGTGACCCATGCCGACGTTGTAGGCGGCCAGGGCGAACCAGGTGCGGTCGGGTTCCTCGATTCGTTCCGGCAGGCGGTCACGCAGGTTGGCCAGGTATCGGGCACCGCCGTCGATGCTCTGGGCCGCATCCAGGCGGTTTTCCACACCCAGCTCGCCGGCCGTGCGCAGGGTCAGCATCATCATGCCGCGCACGCCGGTGGGGCTGCGCGCCAGCGGGTTCCAGTGGGATTCCTGGTAGGCCTGGGCGGCGAGCAGGCGCCAGTCGAAGCCATGGGCCTTGCCGGCTTCCTCGAACAGGGCCCGGTAGTCCGGCAGGCGCTCGTCGATACGGCGCACAAACCGGGCGATGTCGACGTAATCGAAGATCTCGGCATGGGCGTAATAGCGTGCGGCCACCATGGTGATCAGGGCTTCGTCGTTGGCGTGCTCGTACCAGGCTTCCAGCGCTTCGCGCAGCTCGTCTGCCCCTTTGGGGAGCAACCAGACCAGTTCCTCGGGTTCATCGAGGGGGAAGCGCACGCTCAGTTCGGGGAAGTAGCGGCGGTTGATGGCGACAATGTTGGAGTCGGCCACCGTGCAGTCCACTTCTCCCTCCCACACACGTTGAAGGATCAACTCCGTGGACAGGCTGCTGTCGGTTTCCCAGGTCAGGTCCGGATACTCGGTATCGCGCAGATGCTTCAGGCGCTCTTCATAGCTGGAGCCGCCGATGATCAGCAATGACAGGCCGACCAGGTCGCCGGGGTTACGGGGTTGGGCGCCGGAGCGGTGGCACACGACCTGCTGCTGGACTTCATAATAGCCGGGCCCGAAATCGAACTGCTCGCCGCGACTGTCCAGCCGGGTCAGGCCGGCGGCGGCCAGATGGGCCTTGCCATGGGCCAGTTCGTCCTGGATATCGCGAATGCTGTGGGCCAGGCGAAAGCTCACCTCCACACCCAGTCGCCTGGCAAAGTCCTGCACCAGGTCATGCTCGAAGCCGATGGTCTGCTCATCGCGGTCGATGAAGTAGGTGGTCGGGGCGTTGCGGGTCAACACCACCAGCGTCCCGCCATCGCGAATGGCATCCAGCGAGGTGGGCAAGGGTCTCTGTCGATCGCAGCCGACGAGGGTGAGCAGTGCGGCGGCTATCATCAGGCCTGTGGCCTGGACAGCGAACTTCAGCCCCATGTTGTGATCCCCGGTGCAGTCATGGCCGGGCTATTGTGGCCTGTGTCAGCGGCTGGGCCAAGCGCAGTGGACAGGGCGCTTCCACCCGCCCGTCTTTGCGGTGATCATGGGGGCTTTCCGGATTCAGGAGCTGAAGATGCGAGTTGTGTCCCTGTTGGCGGCCGGTCTGCTACTGGCGGCCTGTCAGAGTGCGCCGGTCGAGCCGCCCGAAGGTGCCCGGGTGTGCGACAAGCCGGACATGCCGCCAGAAAAGGTGGCTTGTCCGATGATCTACAATCCGGTGTGTGGGCTGGATTCCGAAGGCACCCAGGTGGGTACCTACGGCAACAGTTGTCAGGGCTGTGCCCAGCCGCGGGTGATGTTCTACCGGCCGGGCCGTTGTGAAGACCAGACGTTGTAGGGCGCTTTACTCCGGCACGATACGCAGCAGTTTGCCATCCGTGGAGTCGGTCAGCAGGTAGATAAAGCCGTCCGGGCCCTGGCGTACCTCGCGGATGCGATGGCCACTGTCGGCCAGTAACTGCTCTTCTTCCACTTCGCGGGTGCCGTCAAACCGCACCCGGGCAACATGCTGCCCGGCCAGCGCGCCGACGAAGATGTCGCCCTGCCAGTCGGGGAAAGCGTCGCCGGTGTAGAAGGCCATGCCCGATGGCGCGATGGAGGGAGTCCAGTGCTTGAGCGGTGGCTCCATGCCGTCCATCTCGTCGGGGCCGATGTATTCACCGCTGTATTCGACTCCGTGGGTGACCTCGGGCCAACCGTAGTTCAGTGCGGGCTGAACCAGATTGATCTCGTCACCGCCCTTCGGACCGTGTTCGTGCAGCCATACCTCGCCGGTACCCGGATGCAGGTCCAGGCCCTGCGGGTTGCGATGGCCGAAGCTCCAGATTTCATCGCGCTTGTCATCATTGCCCACGAACGGATTGTCGTCGGGCACGCTGCCGTCGTCATGCAGGCGGATCATCACCCCGGCATGGTCGCTCGGGTCCTGTGCCCGTGGGTCCTGGCCCCGGTCGCCGACACTCAGGAACAGATAGCCGTCGTTGTCGAACAACAGTTTGCCGGCGTGATGGCGACCGCCCGTGGCGCAGGCGTCGGCCACAAAGATGTCCTGGAAGTCGTCCACAGACGCGCCGTTGAGCGTGCCATAGCCGACGGCTGTGGTGGCGCCGCCTTCATCACAGGCTTTGGCGTAGCTCAGGTAGATACGCTGGTTGTTTTCGAAATCCGGGTGCAGCACCACTTCCAGCAGGCCGCCCTGATTCTCGACCACGCTGTCGGGCACGCCGCTCAGGGCCTCGCTCAGGCTGCCATTGCTGAAGCGACGCAGGCTGCCTGCCCGCTCGGTAATCAGCAGATCGCCGTCTGGCAGAAACGCCAGCGACCAGGGGTGATTCATGCCCCCTGCCAGTTCCTCCAGCGCGAACTCATGGTACTCGCTACTGTGGATATCACGTGGTGCATCACTGGGCACTGCCCCGGTGACGCCGGTTGTGTCGTTTTCGCCGCAGGCGCTGACCATGATCAGCCCGAGCACACCCGCAGATAGCCCTAGCCATCGCATAGCGCTAACCTCCCGATTAATTGAAATAAAGTAGTCAGCAGCAGAATACCGCATCCCTGACGGGCGCTGCGTTGACGGGCGTAAGGATTGGTAAAATGCGACCCCCGGCAGGGGGCCGCACAGCCGCGTTATCGGCGGCTACGGAACTCCACCGCCTGCTGGAAGGTGGGGCGGTTCTGCCAATGGGTGGCGCGTACGGATGACAGGCCGATGGCGCGATGCTGGATGGCGTCGTTCATCATGTTCACGGACCAGTTGTCGCGATTGCCGATGCCGCCCAGATCATCCATGGCGTCCACCAGGCTGAGCATCAGCGCTGTGCGGCAGGCGTCTGCGTCGTCACTGTCAGCGCAGCGCAGGGCACGGTAAGGCGCCGGGGACTGGCCGAGGGCCATATCCAGTGTCCGGCGCAAATAACCGTAGTAACCCGATTGATACGCTGAGCCCATGTCGCCGGGGCGGTTATCACGGCCCACCGGGGCCAGATTGCCTGCGCCGGTGTTCTCCAGCGCCGTCACCTGCGGCAGCAGGCGCTCGATCATGCGCGTGTACCAGGCGTCCATCAGCGCCACGGCGGCCTCCTCGTCATACCGACCATCGTTGTTGCGGTCGCGACGCCAGGCGCCGTTGTCGTGCCAGGTTTGCAGCAGGTTCAGGGCTTCACTGATGTCGCCGCTGATACTGCCCCGGTTCAGCAGATCAATGGCGGCGGGCAGGATTTCCTGGCCACGCAGGTCGGTGACCCCGGCATCGGTCATGATTTCAGTCAGTCGCGCCAGGGTGATGTTGCCCTCCGCCACCAGTTGCGTCAGCGGCACATCCAGCATGTCGTTGCGGTGCACCAGCTGGTAGGTGCTGTTGTCATCCGCCGACCACCAGTCCACCGCCGGGCGATTGTTCCAGCTGGCCAGATAGCCGCGCGGCGGATTGGTTTCCTGCGGCAGGTCCTGCAGTTGCAGGAAGCCGGTCCAGTCGGCGGTGCCATCGCCCCAGGACGGCAGGTCCGGATGCACACCGCTGGCGCGGCGCGGATACAGGCCGGTGTGGATAAAGGCGATATCGTCGGCGTCGGCGTAGAACCAGTTGAAGCTGCCGGTGGTGCTGCTGAAGACCTCCTTGAAGCTCTGTGCATCAAAGACATCATTGCGGGTGGCGCGCACGAACGGCAGGGCGGTATCCAGTTCGGCGAAGTAGGTGGCACGTTGGCGCGCCAGTGCGACCGGCTGACCGTTCACGGTAGCGAAGCCGAGCACCGGGCCATAGTCTTCACTGCGGATCACGTTGCGCTGGACGATGAAGTTCTGGCCGGTGGCCAGCGGATCATCCATCGGCACCGCCAGATTCCATTTGGCCGCCCAGCCGTCGCTGATCACGTCGAAGGCCTTGCACTGGCCGTTGAACTGGTAGCCGCCCCGGGGATCGCTGCTGCCGTTGGGGGCGCACAGGCGCAGGACGCGGACATCGGTCAGATCGGAATTACCCGAGGTGGCGCTCCAGGCGAAGTCCGGGCCACGGCCAATGACCACATAGGGCAGGCCGGTAAAGGTCATGCCGCGGGTATTGATATCACCGCCGTGCACCGACATCTCCAGCAGCAGCTGCGGCACAAAGTAACTGGTTTGCGGACCGAATACGGCCAGGGGGTGGCCGCTGGCGGTGTGCTCGCCGCTGACCAGCAGGGCGTTGGACATGGTGCGCGGGAAGTCATCGCGCAGACCGTCCAGCACCGCCAGTGTGGCGGTGACGCGTTCGCGGGCCTGTTCGCGCAGGGCGTCGTCCACCTCGACCACCTGCTGGACCGGGGCATCGCGCAGACCCATGCCGGTCAGGGTGCGGTCGAACCAGTCCCCGGCACTGGCCAGCATGCCCTCGAACGGGTTCGATTCCACGGCGGCCAGCGACAGCAGGCCGCGCAGCAGGTTGAGGGTGCCTTCGATAATCACCTCGATCACGCCAGTACCCGGCAGCGACGGAATGGCACCGTCGACGCCCGGACATTGTGCCTGCCCGGGGCGGCCGCAGGGCTCGAAGTTGATCGGCGAGTGGGCCTGGAAGCTGCCGGCATCAAACATTACTGCCGACGGAAATTGTGCGGCGAAGCCAGGCAGCAGCGGGCAGGCATCTTCGTCGATGCGCGCCGGCGACTGGGTGGCGAAACGCCGCTCGGTGGTCACCGACGATTCCGGGTCGTTGGCATGGCGCAGGTCGCGCCACAGATCGCAGGCCTTTTGCGGGTCGTTGGTCTGGGCCAGCAGCTCCTGCAGCAGCAACACATTGCGCTGCTCCTGCCCGCCGCCACCGGCGAAGATGCCCTGGATCAGCGTGGCGATGGCTACAACATCCTCACGCACGAAGGGTTCCAGAGTGACGCCCAGGCCGACGTATTCGATCGGCACCTGCAACAGACCCTGACGTGCGCCGTCCACATAACGGTTGAGGCCGGCGACGAAGGCATCGGCATCCACCAGAATCTGCGAGCCGTCTTGCCCCAGGGTGCTGGCCACATTGGCGATCTGGGTGGTCAGGTCGATTTCGCGGTATGGCGCGTTCTCGGCGATATCGATATCGAACGAGAAATCCGCCGGGCCGAGAAATTCGGACAGGCGACCGCGCCCGGCACGGCGCAGCACGTCGAGCAGGAACAGACGATCCTCGGCGGTGACATAGCCCATGCCGAACAGTGCGTCGGTGCGGGCGTTGCCGAAGATATGCGGCACCCCGAAGTCGTCGCGCTTGATCTGCACGCTGAAGTCGCCTTCGGAGACGGTGTATTCACGGGTCCAGTTGCCCGCGTCGGGCGCCAGCATCGGTGCCGGTTTGAAATATTGCGTCAGCTGGTCATCGGTCAGCCCGGGCGGGCTGAAGACGATGTTTTCATACATGTCCAGCTGGTCATCGAAATGCGGTTCCTTGAACAGTGCCGGGGCCAGACCAAGCTGGCTCAGGCCGTCATCCAGCAGGGAACCCAGCAGATCGCCGAGGCCGGGAATCTCGCCGAGCAGGTTGCTGACGCCGCCATTGTCGTCTTGCCCGGGCGGCAGGATGTTCAGCACGGTGCCATAGTCGGCAAAGGGCTGTGTCACCGGTACCGGGATGCGGTTGCCGCTGCCGGGGCCGTCGGGGTCACGTGGGTCTTCGCCACCCACGCCGTCGTTCAGGCTGCCGCCAGAGGAGCCGCCACAGGCAGTAAGCGTCGCGGCTGTGGCCAGAACGGCCAGTGCCAGCAGCGACGGAGCGCGCTTGTTGATCATGTCCTTCTCCATGGGCGCCGTGCGGGCGGCGCCTCCATTTCTTGTGCCGTTGTTGTAGGGGTGCGTCGTAGCGCGAGTGCAACGACGAGTTGCACCATCGTCCAACTTTGGCACGGAGAAGCGGGGGTGTGACCCCGAAGACACAAAACGCTTAAAAATCCCTCAGAAAGCGCAACACAGCTCACCAGGTATCAATAAACCGCCCTCGTTCCCGGCGGGTGGGGACCGGCGCGCTGTTCAGGCCGCGCAGCAACCAGCCGCGGGTGTCCACCGGGTCGATGACATTGTCGATCTCCAGGTAGCTGGCCATGTTCAGCGCCTGGCCATGGCGGTAGGCCGCGCGCACCATGCGCTCGAACAGCTTCTGGCGCTTGTCCGGGTCGTCGATGGCCGCCAGTTCGCGGGCATAGCCCAGCCGCACGGCGCCCTCCAGGCCCATGGCGCCAAATTCGCCGCTGGGCCAGGCCACCGTGAACACCGGCGCGTGGAAGCTGCCCGCCGCCATGGCCTGGGCGCCCAGGCCGTAGCCCTTGCGCAGCACCACGGTGAACACCGGGCTGGTCATGGCCGCGGCGGTGACGAACAGGCGCGACATATGCCGCACGCTGGCGCTGCGTTCAGCGTCCGGCCCGACCATGAAACCGGGGGTGTCGCACAGGGAGATCAGTGGCAGGCCGAAGGCGTCACACAGTTGCATGAAGCGCGCCGCCTTGTCGGCGCCGTCGCTGTCGATGGCGCCCCCCAGATGCAGCGGGTTGTTGGCGATCAGGCCGAAGGGACGACCCTCAATGCGCACCAGCGCGGTGATCATGCCGGGGGCAAAGGCGCGGCGCAGCTCCAGCACCGTGCCGGTATCTGCCAGGGTGTCGATCACCTGGCGGATGTCGTAGACCCGCACCCGGTTCTCCGGGATCAGATGACGCAGGTGGCGCTGGTCGGCGCACTGCCAGTCGTTCAGGCGGCCCTGGAAGTACCCCAGATACTGGCGTGCCGTGGCCGTGGCGGTCTCCTCATCCGTGACCACGATATCCAGCACCCCGTTGGCCGCCTGCACGCTGACCGGGCCGACCTGCTCGGGCGTGTAGCGGCCCAGGCCGCCGCCCTCGATCATCGCCGGACCGGCCATACCCAGGGTGGTGTTTTCGGTCGCGATGATCACATCGCAACAACCGGCCAGGGCCGCGTTGCCAGCAAAGCAGCGTCCCGAGACCACGCTCACCAGCGGCACCTGGCCGCTCAGCCGCGCCAGCCCGAGAAAGGTCATGTTGTCGAGCCCGGCGACACCGGGGAAGTCGGAATCCCCGGGGCGGCCGCCACCGCCTTCGGCATACAGCACTACGGGCAGCTTCCAGTGCGCGGCCATGTCCAGCATGCGGTCGGTTTTCTTGTGGTTCATCATGCCCTGGGTGCCCGCGAATACGGTGTAGTCGTAGGCCAGGGCCATGCAGCGCGCCGCGTCGCTGCCGAACTGGTCGGCGTTGATGGTGCCGGTGCCCGCCACCAGGCCGTCGGCGGGGCTCAGGGTGATCAGCTCCTCGGTGCTGCGCCGACGGCGCTGGGCCGCCAGCGCCAGGCCGCCGTACTCGCTGAAGCTGCCCGGGTCGAGCAACTGATCCAGGTTTTCCCGGGCGGTGCGCTGGCCGGTCTTGCGGCGCCGCGCCACGGCGTCCGGGCGTGCGTCGTCGAGCAGGCCCTGCTGGCGCGCCTGCACGGCGGCCAGATCATCGCGTATCCGCTCCAGATCCAGCTCGGCGCTGGCCTGATGCTCGTCATCCGCCTGGTTGTCGGCGGCCAGCACCAGCACACGAGCGCCTTCGGCCAGCAGCGTGCCTTCGGTCGCGCAGAGGTCCAGCACTTGACCGGCCGCCGGCGCTTTCAACTCGAACTCCATTTTCATGGCGTCCATCAGCGCCAGCGTGTCGCCCGCGCGTACCGTATCGCCCGGGGTGTGCAGCAGACGGGTCAGGGTGCCGGCGACCGGGGCAATCACGGCCTCATGCCCCGGGGGCAGCGGGGCCGTGTCTTCGGGGCGGGCGGGTGCGTCAGTCTGCGGCGCCGTGCTGACCACGTAGCGGCGCGGATGCGGCGTGGCCGGGGCGGCCAGCAGGGTAGCCCGCTCACGGTCGATAAAGCCGGTGTCCACCTGCATGGCTTGCACGGCCGGGTGACGCAGCAGGTTTTGCAACAGCGGCAGGCTGGTGGCGACACCTTCGATGCGGCACTCGCACAGGGCCTGATAGGCCTGATGCCACAGCGCCGTCAGGTCATCCCCCGGCTGGTACACAATCAGCTTGGCCAGCAGGGTGTCGAAGCGCGGATTGCTGGTGTAGCCGGTGTAACCGCTGCTGTCGACGCGCAGCCCCGGGCCGCTGGGCAGCTCGAACGCGGACAGGGTGCCATGGGCGGGCCGCACCAGGCCGTCTTCGCCCAGCACTTCCATATTGATGCGCAGTTGCACCGCTTGCCCGCGCTGCGGCGGTGGCTGTGTCAGGCCCAGCGACGCCAGGCTGGCACCCAGCGCCACACGGCATTGCAACTGCACCAGATCAAGCCCGGTGACGGCTTCGGTCACCGTGTGCTCCACCTGCAGGCGCGGGTTCATTTCGATAAACCAGAAGGGGCTGTCTGCCCGGGTCTCGGCGGCCACCAGAAACTCCACGGTACCCAGGCCGCGATACTGCACGGACTGACCCAGCGCGACCGCGGCATCATGCAGGCGCTGGCGCAACGGCGCGGGCAGGCCGGGTGCGGGGGCCAGTTCGATCAGCTTCTGATGCTGGCGTTGCAGCGTGCAGTCACGTTCGCCCAGATGAATCACGCTGCCCTGGCCGTCCCCGAGAATCTGCACCTCGATATGCCGCGCTGCCGGGATCAGGGCTTCCACATACAACGCGTCGCGACCGAACGCCTGCCGCGCCTCGGCCTGGCAACGCTCAAAGGCAGCGGGAATCTGCGCGGCGTCGCTGATGCGCCGCATGCCACGACCGCCACCGCCGGCCAGCGCCTTGATCATCATGCCGTGCTCATGGCCTTGCGCCGTCAGGGTCTGGAAGAAGGCCTGTGCCTGCGCCAGCGACACCGCCGCCTCGGACCCGGTGACCACGGGGACCTTTGCGGCCTGCGCCTGCTGGCGGGCGCGCACCTTGTCGCCAAACAACGCCAGTGTCTCCGGGGTCGGGCCGATAAAGGTCAGCCCCGCAGCAGCGCAGTCGCGGGCAAAGTCGGCACTCTCGCTGAGAAACCCGTAACCGGGATGCACCAGCGTGCAATCGTGCTGCCGTGCCGCCTCAATCAGCGCTGCGCCGTCCAGGTAGGCGGCGGGGCCGGTGCCGGGCAGGGCATGCAGCGCATCCGCATGGCGGGTGTGCAGGGCCTGCTGGTCGTCCTGGCTGCAGACCGCCACGGTATGCCAGCCCAGGGCGCTGGCGGCGCGGTGAAGGCGAATGGCGATTTCACCGCGATTGGCGATCAGCAAACGAGGGTGTGATGTCGGCATGTCATGGTCCTTGCGCACAGGGGTTCTTGGCTATCCGATGGTAGGGCAGATGCCGGTGCCGGTTAACTGAGCAATTTCGATGTCGCACCATGCAGCAGATGAATAGACGTCACACTTTCACGGTGCGGAGCGTCTCAAGGCAACAAACGGTTAACAGGGTTACCACGGAGGTGAAGCAGGGCCTGCCCGTACATTGTCGCGGTGGGTGCTGTGTATTGCAGCGCCATTTTTTCAAAAAGAAGATACGGGGTACCTCCATGACATGGCGCGCGCTGGTGGGCGCGGTGGGTGCGGCGGCAATGCTGTCGGCATCACCGGCTCATACTTCTCTGCTGAATAATCTGCTCAACGATACCACGACGCTGGTCTCGGACCTGGTGACGGAAACCGGTCTGCTGCCCGGTGACAGCATCGACGATCACTATATCGTGATGCTGGATCCGGCGATCACGGATCTGCTCGGCGTGGTGGGTCTGGATCAGGCCATCGCTACGGTGCTGGCCACGGTCGGCGGCGGTGAGGTGACACACGTTTACGAGCATGCCCTGACAGGCATGTCGGTGCGCCTGAGCAGCGTGCAGGCGGGCTTGCTGCGCGCGTTGCCCGGGGTGCTGCATGTGGAGCAGGACCAGGTGATTCAACTGGCTGCGACGCAGAACAATGCCACCTGGGGGCTGGATCGCATTGATCAGCGCAACCTGCCGCTGGATGGCCGCTACACTTATCCGGATAGCGCGGGGGCCGGGGTCAATGTCTATATCCTCGATACCGGGTTGCGTGCCAGCCATGTTGAATTCGAGGGTCGTGTGATCCCCGGGCGCAACTTTGCCAGTCACGGCAGTGGCGGTTTCCTGGGCATCATTGGCGGCGGAGGCAGCACCGATCCGGCCAACACCAGCGACTGCAACGGCCATGGCACCCATGTGGCGGGCACCGCAGTGGGCACCGTGTATGGCGTGGCCAAATCGGCCAGCATCGCGCCCGTGCGGGTGCTGGATTGCGGTGGCAGCGGCGCCAATTCCGGCGTGATTGCCGGGGTCGACTGGGTGGCCGCCAACCACATCAAGCCTGCGGTGGCGAACATGTCCCTGGGCGGCGGTAACTCCACGGCGCTGGATGCTGCCGTGCGCAATGCGGTGGCCAGCGGGGTGACCTTCGTGGTGGCCGCGGGCAACAGCAATGCCAACGCCTGCACCGGCTCACCGAACCGGGTGGCGGAGGCCATCACCGTGGGTTCCACCACCCGCACGGACGCGCGCTCGTCGTTCTCCAACTTCGGCGCCTGTGTGGATATCTTTGCTCCGGGCAGTGACATCACTGCTGCCTGGTTCCAGAACGATACCCAGTTGCGCACCATCAGCGGCACCTCCATGGCGGCGCCCCATGTGGCCGGGGTCGCGGCCCTGTATCTGGGCAAGCAGAGCAGTGCCAGCCCGATCGAAGTCTTCGATGCGGTGCTCGGCGATGCCACGGTGGGCGTGCTGAGCAGCCTGGGGAACGGGTCTCCCAACCTGCTGGCCTGGGTCGATCCCGCGGATGATGGCAACGGTGTCGACCGCCCGCCGGTGGCGGCGTTCACGTTCGACTGTGACGGCCTGACCTGCACCTTCGATGGCCGCAGCAGCACCGACGATGTCGCGGTGGCGGCCTGGGACTGGCAGTTTGGTGACGGCAATGCCGCCAATGGCGACACCGTGTCGCACACCTATGCCGGGGCCGGGGATTACACGGTCACGCTGACGGTGACCGACACCGCCAACCAGACGGCGCAGCGCAGCGAGACGGTCAGCGTGAGCAGCGACGAGGCGCCTGCCTGCCCGAACTGCACCCGCTACACCGGGCAGCTGAACAATGGTCAGCAGGCCGCCTTCCCGGGCAACGGCTTCAGCTTCTCTGGCGGCCAGATCGAAGGCTTCCTGAGCAGCCCGGCGGGCACCAGTTTCGATGTGTTCCTGGAGCGCCGCAGCTGCTTCCTGTTGTTCTCGTGCAGCTGGAGCACCGTGGCCAGCGGCCAGGGCAGCGGCGCGCAGAAAACCCTGAATGCCAGCGTCGCCAGCGGCACCTATCGCTGGCGCGTGCGGGCCACCCAGGGCAGCGGCAGCTTTGAGTTGTTGACGAATCCCTGATCGGACTCAGACAGGAGCGCACCCTCATCGAGCGTTCTCGATGGGGGTGTTTTTCTTTGTATGGTGGTCATGGCCCAAGGGGGGCGGGTACCGCTTTTCAGGACTGTCGAGAGGCATGGATGCCGAACGCAAGCCCCCATGGACGGGTTTACGGCG
>ERZ869909.1375-NODE-1375-length-19842-cov-9.525778_pt1 | contig 19842 bp, 14 predicted proteins | sample MGYA00520892_ERZ869909 | MGnify/ENA primary metagenome ERZ869909 (study PRJEB32215, sample SAMEA104723947) | bioreactor metagenome | biome: bioreactor; feature: anaerobic bioreactor; material: water | place: China | collected 2015-03-12 ... | reverse complement strand
GGCCACGCGCCGCGCGTCGCCGTGGTGGTCGCGGCCCTGCTGCTGGCCGCGTGGGCCTGGGCGCAAGGAGACCAGCACTGGTCGATGCAGTTCCCGAGGCCGGCGCAGGCGTCGCAGATGTCTGCCGCCACCGGCATGAGCGACGGCGTCGGGCAGCCAAGCGTGCGCAAGCTGCAGTGGCACGAGGGCAAGTTGTGGATCGCGGGCACCTGGGAGGCGGGCGTCGACGCGACGGACTTCAGCAAGCGCCTCACCAACGAGCGTTGGCACCTGTGGACCTGGTCGCCGGAGGGCGGCTACGAGGTCGTCGCACACTTCCACAGCAGCCAGGGTGGCCGCGGCCCCGACGGCGTGATCAACGACTTCGTCTTCCTCCCGGACGGCCGCCTGGTGGTCGCGGGCGAGTTCACGCGCGTCGACAACCCCGGCGGGAACCGCTACCACAACGTCAACGCGTTGGCGGTGTGGGACCCGAGCGAGCCCGGTCCCGACCAGTGGCGCCCGCTCGGCCGCGTGCAGTACAACGGCACCATCAGCCCCGGCGGCTCGATCCAGTCGCTGGCCTACGACCCGCAGGGCAACGACCTCTACATCGGCGGCTCGTTCGTCGGCACGCCCCTCCAGCTGCCGATGCGCAGCAACGCGTTCCACCGCTTCGACTTCGACAGCGGCACGTACCAGATCATCCCGAACGGCCCCAGCGGCGGGCACCCGCGGGTGCGGCGCATCCGGGTCGACACCTCGACCACGCCCTCGACGATCTACCTGGCCGGCACCTGGCACTACGTCGGCGGCGATGGGCGAGCTCCCGACATCACCACCTCCGGGTCGCAGTGGTCGACCGGCTTCGCCGCCTGGCGCGACGACGTCGGCTGGCTCCCGTACCCGGCGAACTTCCCGCGCGAAGGCACGTATGGCCAGAACGACGGCATCCTGCAGCGCGCCGCCGACTTCATCGCCTTCGACACCGTCGTGGTGCGCGACTTCCTGCTCGACGGCGACGACATCTACCTGTGCGGCGCCTTCTCCGAGGGCCGCGACCAGGCCCCGCTGCGCGGCATCGCCAAGTGGGACGACGCCAAGCAGGCCTGGGTCGATCCCACCGGCGCCGGCGGCGTCGGCAGAGACTGCTTCAGCGTCGAGAAGGCGGCGGACGGCCTGATCTACTTCTCCGGCGCCTTCGGTGGCCGGCGCGCGACGAACGAGTTCTACGACGGTTTCCTGGACGGCACGCCGGCCCACGCCGTCGTCGCCTACGACCCCGCCACGGGGCAGTGGTCGCAGCTCGGCTCGGGCCTCTCGACCCGCGTCATGCCCGAGGTACGCCTGACCACCCACGGCAGCGACGTGTACATCGCGGGCGACTTCAACCACGTCGGCCCGACGAACTTCGGCAACAACGCGCCGGCGGCGTCCCAGAGCTGGTACCTGGCGCGCTGGAACTCGACGGTCGACTTCGCCGCCGGCCCGGTGAGGCTCGCGGCGGTCAACGCGCCGTACACGGCGCACGTGCCGACGGTGGGCGCCCCGGCGGGTTCGGAGCACTGGTCGCGCGCCTTCCCGGCCCCGGTGCGCAACGACACCCGCACGACCGTGGGCATGAACGCCGGCACGGGCCTGCCGACGATCTCGGGCATCGCCTGGATCGGCGACACCCTCTACTTCGGCGGCAGCTGGGAGGCCGAGCGCGGCACCCGCTGGTACGCCTGGACCTGGCACCCCGACCGCGGTTACACCCGCATCGCCTGGGCCCGCGGCGACGGCATCCAGAGCCCCCCCGAGGGCGTGAAGGCGATCCAGGGCAAGCTCTACGCCTACGGCGCCATCAGCAGCCACAGCGGCATCGGCGTGTACGACCCGACCACGGGCGCGTGGTCCGAGATCCGTGGTACCTACCGCGGCGAGAACGTGGTCGGCAACAGTGCCCGCGGCGGCACCGGCGTCGTCAACGACATCGCCTTCGACGAGCGCACCGGCGACCTCTACCTGGTCGGCAACTGGGCGCCCGTGCTCGAGATGCCCGACGTTCCCTACCCGCTCGACGTCGCCGCGGCGCTGCGCATCGACGCCAGCGGCGAGTACCACCTGCTGGGCCACGACCTCAAGGCCGAGGACCCGAACAAGCCGATCAAGGGCATCTACGCGATCGTGCTCGACACCACGACCACGCCCCCCGGCATCTACGTGGCCGGCACCTTCAACTGGTACGGACCGGTACCCACCCACCACAGCCGGATGGCCTACAACGTCGCCCGCTTCGACTACGCGGAGAACGACTGGCGCCCCGTGGGCAAGGGCAACTTCACCCACCTCAGCGAGCTCGACGTCGGCTACTACCCGGAGGGTCTGCCCGGCCTTCCGGCGCGCACCAACGAGCCGGGCTTCAACAACTACAGCGGGTTCCTGCAGGAGGGCTTCCCCCGCGTCCTCGCGCTCGCCCTCGACCGCGACGGCAACCTCTACGCCGGCGGCACCCTCGGCATCGTGAGCCGCGACCCCGACATCGCGTCGCGCCACGGCGTGGAAACCTACGGCCTGGCGAAGTACGACCCGCGGACCGACACCTGGGGACCCGCGAACGTGACCGGCGGCGTCTCGCGCGACGTCAACGCGATGACCTGGCTCGACGAGCGCCACCTGCTGCTCTCCGGCTCCTTCGTGTACGACGAGCAGTGGAACCAGTACCACAACGTCGCCATCCTCGACGTGGTCACCGGCGAGCTGCAGGGCCTGGGCGGCGGCCTCCTGCGCGTCGGTCAGAACCACGTGGTCGGCGCCGAGGTCGTGCACGCCGTGCGCGGCAGCGAGCTCTGGTTCGCGGGGTACTTCGACCACGCCGGCGTCAACGGCAACGCCATGCACGCGGCGCCCGTCGAGTCGAACTACATCGCGATGTACGACCCCACCCGCATCCTCGACCCGAACCACTTCCTCGAGGTGGCGTCGGTCGAGCCGATCGCGGCGCCCACGGGCGGCAGCTCCGCGTCGGTGAACGTGGCCCTCTCGGCGCGCCTGACCCAGGGTGCGGGCACGATCACCTGGTACGAGCGCCGCAGCGACGGCACCTTCACCTCCAAGGGGACCGGCGAGAGCTACCGCGCCAGCGTGCGCGTCGCGCCGGGCAGCGGCGACCTGTTCTACTACGTCGCCGTGACGGGCCCGGACGGGGTCGAAGGCGGCAAGCTGCCCGTCCGCATCCCGGTCCGCTGAGACGTACCGCCCGAGGTTCCCGTGCGGCTCCGGCCGCACGGGAACCCGCCGCCCCTCGCGCGCCGCGCGCCCCCAGGGCGCCGGAGGACCCCATGACCGCCGGGTTCATCGTCCGGGCCGAGCACGACGGCCGACGCTGGAAGCTGACGCTGCACGACCTGGCGTCGGGCGAGCGGCGCTGCTTCGCGAGCTTCGAGGCGTGCTGCGCCGCGCTGCGCGGCGCGGCAGAGGCGCATCTCCCCCCACCACGGCACGGGGACCGGTCATGATGGTGGCATGGTCGCCCTGCGCCTGTTCGGCGCACCGCGGGCCGGTCCGGACGACGCTGCCACGACCCTCCCGGCCTCCAAGCCCGTCGCCCTGCTGCTCTACCTGGCGCAGCGCGGCGAGTGGGTGGCCCGCGTGGAGCTCGCCACGCTGTTCTGGCCCGACGCCGACGAGCGCGCGGCCCACCATGCGCTGCGCCAGCTCGTCTACCGGGCGCGCCGCCTACCCCTCGCCGAGGGCCTAGAGGTCAGCGACACCCACCTCCGCTGGCGCGTCGAGAGCGACGTCGCCGACTTCCGCCGGGCGATCGCCACCTCCGCCTGGCCCGCCGCCGTGGCCGCCTACGGCGGGACGTTCCTCGACGGGCTGCGGCTCAGCGACGCCCCGGGTTTCGACGCGTGGCTCGAGCTGGAACGCGAGGCGACGGCACGGTCGTTCCGTGACGCGGCCGTGCGGGCCGCCGCCGGGTACGAGCTGCATCGCGACTACGAGGCGGCGGTGCGGGTCCTCGAGGCGGCGGTGGGCCTCGACCCGCTCGACGAGGAGCTCGCCCGCGGGCTCGTCCGCTGCTTGGCGCTCGACGGTCGACCGGCCGCGGCGACCGCGGCGGTCGAGCGCCTGCGCGACACGCTGCGCGCGGAACTCGGGCTGGAGCTCGACGACGCCACCCGCGAGCTCGCCGAGCGCGTGCGCCAGGGCGCGCCGCTCACGGTGCAGGCCCACAACCTGCCGGGCCAGACGTCGCCGTTCGTCGGCCGCGGCGCGGAGCTGTTCGAGGTGGCCCGGCGCCTGGCGGACCCGGCCTGCCGCATGCTCACGATCACCGGGCCCGGCGGGGTCGGCAAGACGCGCCTGGCGCTGCAGGCCGCGGCGGGCCAGGTGGGTGCGTTCCGCGACGGCGTGTACGTCGTCGCGCTCGCCGACGCGGCGTGCGCACCGGAGCCGTGCGCGGCTTCCGCCGGCACCGTTCTGGCGCGCGCCATCGCCGACGCGCGCGGCATCGCGGTGCCGGAGCGTGCCGATGCCCGGACCCGCGTGCTGGCGGCACTCGAGTCGCTCGAACTGCTGCTGGTGCTCGACAACGCCGAGACCGTCCGCGGCGACGCGCCTTGGTTGGCGGAGTTGCTGCGTCGCGCCCCCGGCGTCACGCTGCTGGCGACGAGCCGTGAGCCGCTGGAGGTGGCGGCCGAGTGGCGGATGCCGATCGGCGGCCTCGACCTGCCCGCCGAGGACGGCGAACCCGGCGCCGCCGGCAGCGTTCGCCTGTACCTGCAGGAGGCGGAGCGGGTGCGTCCTGGAGCGGGGGGCGATCCGACCGAACACGTCGACGTCGGTCGCATCTGCCGCCTGGTCGACGGCCTGCCGTTGGCCATCGAGTTGGCGGCGGGCTGGAGCCACCTGCTCGCGCCCGCCGAGATCGCGGACGAGATCGAGCGCGACCTCGACTTCCTTCGCTCGCACCGCGGCGACCAACCGGCCCGCCACCAGAGCCTCCGCGCCGTGTTCGACGCGTCGTGGTCGCGCGCGTCGTGCGCCGAACGCGAGCTCGCCCTGCGCCTCGCCCCGTTCGCGGGCGAGGTCGACCTCGCGGCCGTCGTGGCGGTCGCCGGCCCGGCGCTCGACGCGCTGTCGGCGCTGGTGAAGCGCGCGTTCCTGCGGCGCAACGCGCGCGGTCGCTTCGAGACCCACGGACTCGTCCGCCAGTACCTCGCCGAGGAGCTGGCCCGGCATCCGGACCTCGCCCGCGAGGCGGCCCGGCGCCACGCTCGGCACGTCGCCGAGCGGCTGGCCGCGTGGGCGCGGGAGCGCGCGGCCGACGCTGCGTTCGACGGCGTCGTCGGTCTCCTCCCCGACGCCGGTCGCGCGTGGGCGACCCTGGTGGCCGAGCGCGACTGGCCGACGCTGGTGGCGATGCTCCCCGCCGCGTACGAGGCCCACGACGCCCGCGCGCGCATCCGCCCGTACCTGGCGTGGATCGACGCCGCCATGCGCGCCGCCCCGACCGGCGACGACGTCCGCGGTCGCCTGCTCGCGCACCGCGCCGCCTGCCTGCAGCGTCTGGGGCGCTACGCCGAGGGCGACGTGGCCGGCAGGACGGCGCTCGGCCTGCTGGCGGGCGCCCCGCCGTCGGTGGACCACTGGGTCGCGTGGCGGGCGCTCGGCAACGCCGCGTTCCTGCGCGGCGACCTGTCCGACGCCGACGAGGCCTTCCGCAGCGGGCTGGAGGTCGCCGAGCACCTGGGGCACCGGCGGTACGCGGCCGGCTGCCTGAGCAACCTGGGTCTGGTGCACAAGGACATCGGCGACCTCGATGCGGCGCTCGCGTTCCTGCGCCGCGCGCGGTCGGTGGCCGACGGCCTCGACGACGCGATCCGCTCGCAGGTGCTCAACAACCTCGCCACCGTCCTCGCGCGCCGCGGCGACCTCGGCGAGGCCGAGGGCTTGCTGCGCGAGAGCGCCGAGCTGAAGCGCCGGCTCGGGGACGACCGTGGCCTCGCCGCCGTCCTCACGAACGTCGCCAACCTGCGCTCGCGCGCCGCCGACCTGGATGACGCCGAGCGCCTCCACCGCGACGCCCTGCGCCTCGCCGAAGCCGTGGGCGACCCGACGGGGGTGGCGCGTGGCCACACGAACCTGGGCGACGTGGCCTTCGCGCGTGGCGACCTGGAGGCCGCGATCGCGTCGTACCGCCGAAGCCTGGCCCTGAAGCGCGAGCTGGACGAGCGGCGTGGCGCGGTCCTGGCGTACGTGCAGTTGGTCGCGTGCCACGCCCGGGCCGGCGACGAGGACGCCGCGCGCTCGCTGGCGGAAGAGGGCGCCGCGTTCGCCCGCGAGGCGGGCCAGGCGGCGCTCGAGCCGCAGCTGTGGCGCGCGCTCGACGCTGGGCGGTCGCCACCGCGCGCTCGGGCCGAGCCGGCGTAGGATCGAACCGTGCGACGAACGTTCGACCTGCGGGCCGTCGCCGTCGGGGTCGTGGCGGCGGTGGCCGTGGTGACCTTCGCCCCGGGTCCGGTGGGACCGTGGGCCTTGGCGGTGGGCGCCGTGGTGGCGGCCGCCCTGGCGCCGGCGCGGCGCTGGTGGCACGCCCTCACGACCGGCGCGACCCTGGTGGCCGGCGCGTGGGCGTGGTGGGTCGTGGCCGGCAACCTGGGCCGCTGGTAGGGGGTCGGTCAGCGCACCTCGACCGGCGCTCGCGCCAGCGTCCGGTAACCCTGGCCGCTCACGTACCACACCTCGTAGCGGCCCGGCTCGTCCGGTGCGGTGAGGGTGAGCGGGCTGCCGGCGTCGGCGTACGCGTAGTCGAGGTACTCGCCCTCGTCGGCGCCCGCGGGGACGATCGTGAGGTAGTCGCCGGCGTTGGCGGGTCCGGTCCAGGCGACCGCGAAGGTGGCGCCGGCGTCGACCGTCGCCGGCGCGCTCACGCTGGCGGTGACCGGCGTGACGGAGATCGGGGCCGCGGCCATCGTCGACCCGTCCTGGCCGGCCACGTAGCGGATCTCGAAGGCGCCCGCGTCGATCGGTGCGATCAGGGTGGCGGGGCTGCCCGCGTCGGCGTACGCGTAGCTGAGGTACTCACCCTCGCCCGCGCCCGCGGGGACGATCGTCAGGTAGTCGCCCGGGTTGGCGGGTCCGGTCCACGCCACCTCGAACGCGGCGCCGGCCGCCGCCTCGGCGGGCGGCCGCACGGACGCGCTCGCGGCCGCGACGGTCACGGCGCGGCGCGCCAGCGTGCTGCCGTTCTGGCCGGTCACGTAGCGGACCTCGTACGCCCCGGCCGTGATCGGTGCCGTGAGCGTGGCGGGGCTGCCCGCGCCGGTGTAGGCGTAGAAGAGGTAGCGCCCCTCCTCGGCGCCCTCCGGCACGATCGTGACGTAGTCGCCCGGGTTGCCGGGGCCCGTCCACGCCACCTCGAACGCGGCGCCCGCGGCGACCTCGGCCGGTGCCGTCAGCGTGGCGGTGGCGGGCAGGACCTGGAACGCGGGGCTGCGGCCGATCACCTTCGAGCCGCCCTCGGGCAGGGCCAGGTGGTAGCGGACCTCGAACGCGCCCGTCTCGTCGGGGACCCGCAGCGTGACCTCGCCCGCCGTCCCCTCCACGTACGTCCAGGCGAGGTACACGCCGTCGTCGGCCGTGGTCGGGGCGACCGCCAGCCAGGCGCGCTCCGCGTCGGGGGCGCCGTCGAAGCTGGCCACGATGGTCCCGCCCGCGACGGGGTCGGTGGGCGTCACGGCGATGGCGACGTCCGCCGCCGGAGCCAGCTCGAAGGCGAAGGCGTTCGCGCCGTCCGGCACGACCGCCAGGCCGCCGACGACCAGCGGCCGCTCGCGGAACGCGTCGGACACGTCGGCGCGGAACGTGCCGGCCGGCAGTTCGGCCGCGAAGACCCGGTCGGCGCCCGCCGCGAACTCGTGCGCGGTGCCGTCGACCGCATCGACGAACCGGACCGTGGCGCCCTCGGCGACGCTCTCGCCGCCGCGGGTGAGGGTGACCGTCACGCGGTACCGCGCCGCGGCCGGCGCCAGTTCGACGGCGCGGCCCAGCGCTGCGGCGAGCTCGCTCGCGCTCGTCGCGTTCTCGAACGCGCCGAGGCCGTCGAAGGTGCGGATGGCCGCGTCGGAGAGCGCGAAGCCGATGATGCGCAGGTCGATCTCCAGGCCCGCTCCGGTGAGGCGCTCCACGACCTCGCGCAGGTCGCCGCGGCACGACTCGGCGCCATCGGTCACCAGGACCACGAGCTTCCGGCCCGGCAGCCCGGCGAGGTCCTCGGCGGCGCGCTCCAGCGAGTAGGCGATCGGCGTGGCGCCCTTGGCCTGCGTGTCGCGCACCGCGCGCAGGAGGCCGTCGCGATCGAAGCCGGCCACACTCACCACGAGCTCGCTGTCCTCGCAGGCGCCCTCCTCCACGGCCACGCGGCGTGCGCCGTAGACGCGCAACCCCACGTCGAGGTCGGGGGCGTCCGGGAGGCGCGCGACGAACGCGCTCAGGGCGTCCTTGGCGGCGGCGATGCGGTACTGGCCGTCGTCGAGCTTCAGGTACATCGAGCCCGATGCGTCCAGCACCAGCAGGACGTGGGTCGGTTGGGCGAGGGCGAACGCCGCCGCGGCGACCACGACGGTGACGACGGCCGAGCGCAGGGTGACGAGCCAGGCGGGTGGCATGGCGAACCTCCAGGACGCCCACGACCAGCGGGGCGTCTCGCCACGATGCTATGCCTCAGGACGCGTCGCCGCCGTGACGGTCGGCGCCGCGCGGCGATGACTCGGCCGCCAAGGCGCGGTCGAGGTCGTCCACGGCCGCGGCCCAACCGCTCATCGCGCGCGTCTGCGCGTCGCCGTGAGCTGCATGCCGGGCGACTTGACCTCCAGCCGCACGATGCGGCCCTCCTCGCGCACGAAGTCGAACCGGGTCCGCTTCGTTCGCAGCCCGATCGTGGTGTCGGTCGCGACGTAGGGCTTGGCCTCGTCGGACGCCTGCCCGGCCTGCGCGACGCTCACGCGCCCGTCCGCCACCCGCACGTCGAACGACAGGCCGTCGATGGGCGTGTCCCAGTCGCCCGCGAGCTCGCGCAGCAGCGCGTCGTCCAGCTCCGGCGGGCGCCGCCGGAACTCCGCGTCGGCGACCTCCGGCTCGACCGGCCAGGCGAGCGTGTCGACCGCTCCCTGCTCGTTCGTCAGGAAGCGGACCGCGACGCGCTGGTCGAAGTCCTCGAGCTCCCACTCGAAGACGTCGTAGTGCAGGTGGCGCAGGGGACTCCAGTCGAGGCTGCCGACCAGGCGCGCCTGCAGCGCACCGTCCTCGAGACGCACCGCGACGTCCGGGTAGCCGTCCGCGCCGTACGTGCCGACGAACGCCTCGAGCGGCCGGCTGGGCGGGGCATCGACGGCGCGCTCGCGCGTGGCGGTCGTCTTGCCGCGCGCCATCCCTCGGAACGCCTCGTCGAACACCCCGTGGAAGCGTGCGCTCCAGTCGCGGGGCGGCAGGTCCAGGGCGCGATCCAGTCCTTCGTAGAGCAGCGCGTCGCGCAGCGGCATGCCGGCGCCGTTCGTCAGGACCACCACGCCGACGCGCTCGCGCGGCACGAAGCCGACCATGAGGCTGTGGCCCTCGACGTTGCCGCCGTGCTGCACCAGGGTGTGGCCGCGGTAGGGCTCGACGCTCCAGCCGAGCGCGTAGGTGAAGACGGTGTGGCCCAGCAGCTCGCTCCAGGCGCCCCCGCTCGGCTGGACGGTCACGGGCTGGTGCATCTGGGCGCAGGTGCCGGGGGTGACGAGCCGGACGTCGCCCCAGCGGCCGCCGTTCGCCTGCACGCCGACCCAGCGCACCATGTCGTCGAGGTTCGAGAACAGCGCGCCCGCGGCGCCGGGCGAGAGCTCCGTGTGCGCGCCGAACGGCATGGGCCGGAGGCCGGTGGCGCGGCCCTCGTCGTCGCGCTCGACGCGGTACCCGAGGGCGTTGTCGAGGCCCGAGCGGGGCGGATCGGGGTCGAAGTTCGAGGCGTCCATCCCGAGGGGTCCGAAGATCCGCTCGCGCACGAAGTCCTCCCAGCGCTGGCCGGCGAGCCGGTCCACCACGTGGGCGGCCGCGCAGTACATGAGGTTGTTGTACTGGAAGCGTTCGCGGAAGCTCGCGCTGGGGCGCAGGTGGCGCAGGCGCTTCACGAACTCGGCGCGCGGCAGGTCGAGCCGCCAGGCGGCCAGGTCGTGGCGCGGCAGGCCGCTGCGATGGCTGAGCATGTCGCGCGGCGTCAGGTTCGCCGTCGCGTACGGGTCGTACAGGACGAGTTCGGGCACGACCTCGCGCACGCACTGGTCCCAGCCCAGCTTCCCCTCGTCCACCAGGATCGCCAGGCTCATGGCGGTGACGGACTTCGTCACCGAGGCCATGGCGAAGCGCGTGTCGGGTGTGAGCGGCAGGCCGCGCGCCACGTCGCGCAGGCCGTGGGCGGCGCGGTAGACGACCTCGTCGCCGCGGACGACGGCGAGCGCGGCGCCGGGGCACGACCAGCCGGGAAGGGCGTCGCGCACGTAGCGGTCGAAGGCGTTCCAGTCGGCCATGGGGGCTCCTTCCGGGTGCCTTCCGACGGTACCACCGGCGGGTCTCGCGGGCCTGCCGACCGGTGGCCCCGCCTACGGCGGATGGGCAGGGGTCGCGGCGTGACCCACCAGGCCGCGACCGCGGCGTCCCCGCCGCCTCGCCCTGCGCCGCTCGTCGTCCTACGCCGCCGTCACCGCCGCCACCGCGAGCACGCCGGGCCCGGCGTGCGCCGAGAGCGCCGGCCCGGCCTCCGCGACGACCGTGCTGCCGGGCGGCCTTCCCAGCCGCGCCTCGAGGGCCGCCGCGAGCGACGCCGCCTCCTCCGGCCGGCGCGTGTGGCCGACCGCGACGGCCTCCAACGGCCCGAGGCGAGCGATCTCGTCGACGAGCCGATGGGCCGCCTTCGTCACCGAACGCGCGGCGCCGAGGAGCTTCAGCTCGCCGTCGTCGAGCCGCAGCAGGGGTCGCACCCGCAGCGCCTTCAGGATCTTGTCCACGAACGGCATGAGCTTGCCGGCGCGCCCCCCGCGCCGCAGGAACTCGACGGTGTCGAGCATGATCACCAGGTGGCTGCGCTCGCGCACGCCCTCGAGCATGCGCACGACGGCGTCGACCGCCAGGCCGCGCCGGACCGCGGCCGCGGCGGCCAGCACCTGCAGGGCCTGCCCGAGCGACAGCGACCGGGTGTCGAACACGGTGACGCGGCCGGGGAAGCGCTGGGCGGCGACGAAGGCCGCGTTCAGCGTCCCGTTGAGGCGCCCCGTGATCAGCGGGCAGAGCACCTGCTTCCCGGCCTCCACGAGCGGTCCGAACGCCGCCTCGAACATGCCGGCGGACGGCTGCGAGGTCTGGGGGAAGGCGCGGCGGCTCGCCACCCGGTCCCAGAAGGCGTCCGCCGTGAGCGAGCCGTCGTCGTGCAGGACCTCGTCGCCGAAGCGCACGATGAGCGGGACGACGGTGATGCCGTGTTCGGCGCGCTGCTCCGGCGTGAGGTCGCAGCCGCGGTCGGTGACGATCGCGATGTCGCTCATGGCCTCCAGGATGCACCACCGGGCGCCGTCGCGCGACGGGCTGGCGGCGCGGCGCTACCCGCGAGCCTCCCCGATCTCCCGCCGAACCCGCGGGGCCACCTCCGAGCCGAGCAGCTCGATGGCGCGCAGCACCTCGCGGTGCGGCAGCGGCCCCAGGCCGACCTGGAAGAGCGCGCGCTGGTGGCCGAAGAGCTGCCGCTGCGCGACGATCTTCTCGGCGACCTCGTCCGGGTCGCCGACGAAGAGCGAGCCGCGCGGCGCCCGCATCGCCTCGAACTGCGCGCGCGACATCGGCGGCCAGCCGCGCTCGCGGCCGATGCGCGACATGACCTGCGCGTAGGGCGGGAACGCGACGTCGGCCGCCGCCTGCGAGGTCGACGCCACGAAGGCGTGGCCCGTGACCGCCAGCGGCAGCGCGAGCGGGTCGTGACCCGCCTCGCGCAGGGCCTGGCGGTAGAGGTCGACGAACGGGACGAACCGTTCGGGCAGGCCGCCGATGATCGCCAGCGCCATCGGCAGCCCCAGCGACCCGGCGCGCCAGGCGGACTCCGGGGTGCCGCCGACGCCGACCCACACGGGCAGCGGGTCCTGCAGGGCACGCGGGTGCACCTCCTGGCCCGCGAGCGGCGGCCGCACGGTGCCCGACCACCGCACGGCCGTCGCGGTGCGCACGCGCAGCAGGAGGTCGAGCTTCTCGGTGAAGAGCCGGTCGTAGTCGGCCAGGTCGTGACCGAACAGGGGGAACGACTCGACGAACGAGCCGCGCCCCACCAGCACCTCGGCGCGCCCGCCCGACAGCAGGTCGAGGGTGGCGAAGCGTTGGTACACCCGCACCGGGTCGTCGGACGAGAGCACGGTCACGGCCGAGGTGAGGCGGAGGCGGTGCGTGCGTTCGGCGACGGCCGCGAGCACGACCTCGGGGGTCGACACCAGGAAGTCGGCGCGGTGGTGCTCGCCCACCCCGAACACGTCGAGCCCGGCCCGTTCGGCGGTCACCGCCTCCTCGACGATCTGGCGCATGCGGACCGCGGGCGCCAGGACGGTCCCGGTCGCGGGGTCCGGACCGTGGTCGCCGAACGTGAAGACGCCGATCTCGAACGGCCGCGGCGTGGTCATGGGCCGCATCATGCCAGCGTCGGCGCCGACGGGCCGTCGCACGGCGCCGCGCACGGTTGTCCACCGCGCTTCGGGTGTACAGGCGGCCGCGTGCGCCGCCGGCGGTAGGCTGCAGACCGCGCCACCGTGACCGGGGCGCGGAAGGAGGCCGCCCATGCGCCGCCACTCCGTCGTGCTCGTCCTCGCCCTGCTGTTGGCGACGGCCACCCACGCCCTCGCGCAGCAGGTCGGGGGCACCCTGCGGATCGCCTACTCGTCGATCCAGCAGCTCGACCCGTACAAGTCCGCCGCCAACGACGAGATCAACGCGTTCTCACAGGTGTTCGACGCGCTGTTCGTGATCGGCAAGGACGACTTCCAGCCGGTGCCGCACCTGGCCGAGAGCTGGGAGGCCATCGACGACCTCACGTGGGAGTTCCGCATCCGGCCGGGCGTCATGTTCCAGGACGGCAACGAGGTGTTCCCCGCGGGCCAGGGCCGCGAGGTCACGGCCGAGGACGTCGCGTACTCGGTGCAGCGCTTCCTCGACGTCTCGACGGCCTTCACCCTGGGGAACGTCACCGGCGTAGAGGTCGTGGACCGCTACACCGTCCGCATCACGACCGCGGCGCCCGACCCGTTCCTCACCACCGACGTGAACCGGCTCGCCCGCGTGGTGATCGTGCCGCGCGAGGCGGTCGAGCACTTCGGCGAAGAGGGCTTCGCCCGCAACCCGATCGGCTCCGGGCCGTTCAAGCTCGTGTCGTTCGTGCCCGACCAGGCGCTGCGCTTCGAGCGGAACGAGAACTACTGGCTGCCGGTCTACCTGGACGCCGTCGAGTTCGTCTTCATCCCCGACCCGACGGTGCAGACCATCGCCGTCGAGGCCGGCGAGGTCGACGTCGTGGCGTACCTGTTCAACATCGACTCGGTCGAGCAGCTGTCCACCGTGCCGGGCATCTCCCTCTACCCGCGCGGCGGCAGCTACCGGGGCCTCGGCTTCAACGTCACGACCCCGCCGTTCGACGAGTTCGCCGTGCGCGACGCGATCAGCAAGATGATCGACATCGACGCCGCGGTCGAGGCCGTGGTGGCGCCGTTCGGTCACCGCGCGTACGGCCAGGTGCCGCCGTGGGTGGCCTTCGAGCAGGACCCGACGCTGGCCGACCTGTGGACGTACGACCCCGAGGCCGGGCTGGCGCAGCTGGCCGAGGCGGGCTTCGTGCCCGGCTCCGGCGGCGTCCTGACCCGCGAGGGCCAGCCGCTGTCGTTCTCGATCAAGACGATCGGCGGTTCGCAGGTGCGCGTCCTGACGATCCTGGTCACGCAGCTCCAGCAACTCGGCGTCGACGCGCGGTTGCAGCAGCAGGACGTCGCCGTGTGGGCGGAGGACCTGCAGACCGGCAACGGCACGGGGCTGTTCTTCGACTACAGCTTCGCCGGCACCACCGGCCTCTACTCGCTGTTCCACAGCGGCAACGCGGGTCGCACCAACACCCACTTCTACGCCAACGCCGAGGTCGACGCCCTGCTCGACGAGGCCAGCCGCACGGTGGACTTCGAGCGCCGCAACGAGCTGTGGCTCGCCGCGCAGCGCCAGATCTTCGCCGACCGGGCGGGCATCCCGCTGTACTTCGAGTTCGGCTACTCCGTCGTCAACGACCGGGTCGTCGACTGGGTCGTTCCGTGGGGCGGCCTGAACCTCGTCACCCTCGAGAACAACGTCTACCTCGCCCGCTGAGGCGATCGGCGTGGGCGGCGCCCTCTGAGGGGAGCGCCGCCCACGCTCCCCGCGCTGCATGGTCACCTACGTCGTCCGCCGCATCCTGGGCATGATCCCGGTCCTGGTCGGGATCACCTTCCTGACGTTCGCGCTCGTGACGTTCGCGCCGGGCGACGCGATCCGGATCATGCTCGGCTCCGAGAGCGTGAACGTGGCCAACGTCGAGCGGCTGCGGCGCGAGCTCGGGCTCGACCAGCCCTGGTACGTCCAGTACGTCCGCTACATGGGGGGTGTCGTCCGCGGAGACCTCGGCACGTCCATCACCTCGCGCCAGCCGGTCGCCGCCCAGATCCGGCAGCGGTTCCCCAACACCCTCATCCTCACGGTCGCGTCGCTGACGGTCGCGTTGGCGATCGCGATCCCCCTCGGCGTGCTGGCGGCCGCGCGCCACAACACGGTCGCCGACTACGGCGCCATGGGGTTCGCCATGCTCGGCGTCGCCATGCCGAACTTCTGGCTCGGGCTGGTGCTGCTCATCGTGTTCGGGCTCGAGCTGCGCTGGCTGCCGATCCGCGGGATGGGGCCGCTCGACCAGGGCCCGTGGCCGTTCCTCAGCCACCTGATCCTGCCGGCCGTCACGCTGGGCACGTCGCTCGCGGCGATCCTCACGCGGCTGACGCGCAACACCATGCTCGACACCCTCGAGCAGGACTACGTCCGGACGGCCCGCTCCAAGGGCCTGCGACCGGACCGGGTGCTGTTCCGCCACGCGCTGCGCAACGCCCTCCTGCCCGTCGTCACGACGGCGGGTCTGCAGTTCGGCGCGCTGCTCGGAGGCGCGATCATCATCGAGACGATCTTCTCGTGGCCCGGGCTGGGGCTCCTCTCGATCACCGCGATCCGCGCCCGCGACCTGCCCACCATGCAGGGCACGGTGCTCGTGTTCGCCATCTGCTTCATGCTCGTCATGCTGGTCACGGACCTTCTCTACGCCGCGATCAACCCGAGGATCCGCTATGGCTGACGCGGGCGCCGCCGCGGCGTCCGCTGCCCCCGAGCCGCGCCGCGAGCGCCGCGGCCGGCGGGTGCTGCGGGCGTTCGTGCGCAACCGCCTGGCGGTGATCGGGCTGGTGGTGCTGGTCGTCCTCGTCGGCTCGGCCGCGCTGGCGCCGTTCATCGCGCCGCACGAGCCGTTGGCGATGAACCTGCGCAACGCCTACGCGCCGCCCGGCAGCCCGGGCCACCTCCTCGGCACCGACAACTTCGGCCGCGACATCCTCTCGCGCCTCATCCACGGCGCCCGCATCTCGCTCTACATCGGCATCGTGGTGGTGTCGATCGCGGCGTCGATCGGCACCGTCCTCGGCCTCATGGCCGGGTACCTCGGCGGCTGGGTCGACGCGGCGATCATGCGGGCCGTCGAGATCTTCTACGCCTTCCCCTTCCTGGTCCTGGCGATCGCCGTGATCGCCGTGTTCGGCCCCAACATCGTCAACGTGATGTGGGTGCTGGGCCTCGTGTCGTGGCCGCTGTACGCCCGCCTGGTGCGCGCGCAGGTCCTGGCGCTGCGCGAGGTGGAGTACGTCGAGGCGGCCCGCGCCTCCGGCATGAGCCCGTGGCGCGTGATGTTCAAGCACGTGCTGCCGAACGTGCTCACGCCCATCCTGGTCGCGGCCACCTACGGCATCCCCGAGGCCATCCTCGCGTCGGCCGCGCTCGGCTTCCTGGGCATGGGGGTGCAGCCGCCGACGCCGGAGTGGGGCGTCATGATCAGCGAGGGCAAGGACTTCATCCGCCGCGCGCCCTACCTCATCACCTGGCCCGGCATCGCGATCGCGACCGTGGTGCTCGGCTTCAACTTCCTCGGCGACGGGTTGCGCGACGCGCTCGACCCGCGCGCCCGCCGTAAGGGGTGACCCCATGACCCGCGACTACGAGGCCGCGCTCGCCCGCGTTCCCGACTACCGCCGCTTCCTCACGCTCGACGAGATGGTCGAGCGCACCCGCGACGTCGCGCGACGCCACCCCGACCTGGCGTCGATCGAGACCGTCGGCGAGTCCACCGACGGTGAGCCGATCGAGATGCTGCGCATCGGCGACGGGCCGCAGCGGCTGCTGCTGTTCGCGTGCCCGCACCCGAACGAGCCGATCGGGGCGATGCTCATCCAGTTCCTGCTCGACGAGCTGATCGCGCAGCCGGCGCTGCGCGCCGGCCGCTCCTGGTACCTGATCCCGTGCGTGGACCCCGACGGCACGCGTCTGAACGAGGGCTGGTTCGCCGGTCCGTTCACGATCCGCAACTACGCCCGCCACTTCTACCGCCCGCGCTCCGAGGAACAGGTGGAGTGGGCCTTCCCGGTCCACTACAAGAACTACGTGTTCGACCGCCCCATCCCCGAGACGCGCGCGCTCATGCGCGCCCTGGAGCGGGTGCGCCCGCACTTCCTGTACTCGCTGCACAACGCCGGCTTCGGGGGGGTGTACTACTACGTCTCCCACGACGTGCCGGAGGCCTACCCGGCCTTCCACGCGATCCCCAAGGCGCGCGACCTCTACCTGTCGCTGGGCGAGGCCGAGATGCCGTGGGCCGTCGAGTTCCACCCGGCCGTGTTCAAGGTCCCGACGCTCGCCGACGCGTACGACCACCACGAGCGGTTCGGCGAGGGCGCGCCCGAGACGAAGATGCAGGGCGGAGCCTCGAGCTTCGACCACCTGCGCACCCTCGGCCTCGACGACACGATCGCCCTGATCACCGAGCTGCCGTACTTCCAGGCGCCGCAGATCGAGGACCGCACCCCCACCGACACGGCGCGCCGCGACGTGATCCTCGAGGGCGTGGCACGAACCCGAGCGATGGTCGAGGCCCTCGAGGGGATCCTCGAGCGCATCGCGCCCCACATGACCCGCGACACCCGCTTCTACCGGACCGTGACGTCGTTCGCCCGCTACTTCCGCGACCACCTGGACACGAAGCGGCGCTGGGCCGAGCAGGCGCCCGACATGGACCGGCCGGCCACCGTCGCGGAGCGGGCCGACGAGCTGCACGTCGGCACGTTCTACCGGCTGCTCATCGCCAGCATGCTGCGCCGTGCCATCGACGCCCAGCTCGAGGAGGGGGCCGTCGAGGCCCTGACCGCGGCGCGTGCCGACCTCGAGGTCCATCTCGACGCATGGGCCGCCGAGATCGAACGCAACCTCGACAGCAGCCCGATCCCGATCAAGCAGCTGGTGGAGGTCCAGTACGGCGCGATGCTGGCCGTGCTCGACAGCGGCAGGGTTCCCGGGGGGCAGGCCGGCTGAGGCGGTCGCGGCGGCCCCGTCATCGGCGTCGGAGGTCGGGTTCGTAGCCTGCGAACTCGACGACGCGCGCCGTGCCGTGCATCATGGGCCACCCGCATCGGGTGGCGCGTCGCGACGCGGCGCGGCCGGGAGGGAGCCGGGCATGTCGAGATCCTGGTGGATCGTCGCCGTCGCGCTGGTAGCGGTGGCCTGCAGCGGGCACGAGGCGGTCGCGCCGGAGGCCTTGGAACTGCTGCCGGCCGTTGCCGGCGAGCACGTCTTCGTCGCCCCGTTGTCGGGGGGTCAGGAGGTTCCGGCCAACGGCAGTCGCGCCCGCGGCGTGGCGACCTTCCGGCTCTCGGCCGATGGCACCGAGTTGGCGTACCGTCTCATCGTCGCCAACATCGAGAACGTCACGCAGGCCCACGTCCACCTGGCACCCGCGGGCGTCAACGGTCCGGTCGCCGCGTGGCTGTACCCCGCCGGTCCGCCCGCGCAACTCATCCCGGGCCGCAGCCAGGGCGTGTTGGCCGAGGGGACGATCACGGCGGCGACACTGGTCGGGCCGCTCGCCGGTCAACCGTTGGACGCGCTCGTCGCCCACCTGGTCGCGGGGGGCGCGTACGTCAACGTCCACACCCTGCAGTACCCCGGCGGGGAGGTGCGCGGCCAGATCCGCTGAGGGGTACCGGACGCCCCAGGTCGCGGGGCGCGCGGGTGTCACTCCTCCGGCCAGAACCCCTGGTGGCGCAGGTAGCCCAGGACGTTCGCGGCGTAGCGGGCGTGGTCGGCGCGGGTGTACTTGACCTGGCTGTAGACCTGGGCCAGGTTGCGGACGCCCGCGGCCTCGACCCGGGCCCGCAGTTCCGGGATCGCCATGTACCGGGCCCAACCGGCGGTCTCGCGGTCGCGGTAGATCGCGCGGATGCCGTCGTCGTCGGGCACCTGGTACGTCTCGCGGTGGACCAGGCCGGCGAGCGGCAACCGGTCGCGCAGGGGCGGGTCCTCCGCCGGCACGCCGAGCACGAACCCCGTGACCGGGAACACGTGGCGCGGCAGCTGGAGGATCCGCCCGATGTCGGGGGCGTTGGCCAGGGTGCTCCCCAAGTAGCAGACGCCGTAGCCCTCCGCCTCGGCCGCCAGCGCGGTGTTCTGGGCCACCAGCACCGCGTCGATCGCGCCCACGAAGAAGGCGAAGGGGTCGTCGAAACCGTCGGCGGCCTCGCTCAGGGCCAACCACCGGCGCATGCGGTGGAGGTCGGCGCAGAAGGTCAGCAGCACCGGCGCCTCGCGCACCATCTCCTGCCCCATGTGGGGCTCGACCAGCCGTTCGCGCAGCCCAGGGTCGCGCGTCGCGATCACCGAGTAGGCCTGCATGTTGCCGGAGGACGAGGCGCGGATGCCGGCCGCGAGGAAGCGCTGCAGCGCCTCGTCGGGCACCGGGTCGGGGCGGAAGCGCCGGATGGAGCGGTGGCGCGTCGGGTGGGCCGTCACGTCGGGGATGGCGTCCGCGGGCATGCCGGCAGGGTATCGCCGGCGGGGCGCCGGCGCGCAGGGACCCCGTGCCCCCGCGGGCGGCGGCCTGTGCCGGGGGTCACCGCGTCGGCGGTGCGCGGCGTGCCATCGTTCCCGCCAAGCTGGACAAGCCCGCCGCCCCGGACGTCCGGGGCGTCCCACGATGCGTCGAGGAGCTCACGATGGATAGGCGCGCCGTCCGCCCCCGCCGTTCGTCCCGAGGTCGTTCGTTCGTCGCCGGCGCCGTGCTGGTCGCGGTCGCGGCGCTGGCGACCCACGCCGCCGCGCAGTCGCCGAGTGGCGAGTACGGCGCGGTGCCGCTCGGCGGCAGCGTGGAGGGGGTCCTCGCCGGCATCGTCGAACGGGACGGGTTCGTGTACCACACGTACGCGGTCGCGGTCCCCGCCGCGGGTCCGGTCACCGTGCGGGTGGACGGCTTCGGGTCCGACATCGACCTGGCGCTGAAGTTCGGCGCCCCGATCGTCGACTACCGCGACGTCGATCACCTCGACACGAGCGCCGATCCGAACCCGGCCTTCACGTTCCAGGCGCCGGCGGCCGGGATCCTCTACGTCGACGTCCTGAACCTCCTGCCACAGCCGGCGCGCTACCGGCTCTCCGTGGCCGGCACCGGCACGGCCGCGCCCGCCACCCCGTCGCTGCCGTTGCCGCCGACGGTGCCCGTCG
>ERZ869909.1374-NODE-1374-length-19855-cov-8.345889_pt1 | contig 19855 bp, 22 predicted proteins | sample MGYA00520892_ERZ869909 | MGnify/ENA primary metagenome ERZ869909 (study PRJEB32215, sample SAMEA104723947) | bioreactor metagenome | biome: bioreactor; feature: anaerobic bioreactor; material: water | place: China | collected 2015-03-12 ... | reverse complement strand
CGCCATAGCCCGCACTGCGCTTCAGGCCGGAGGTAACCGGCGCGGGCGGTTTTGGCCACAGGCCGGAGCGCAGACTGTTCCACGCCATCCACAACAGGATCGCGACGCCAATCGCCTTGCCGACCCACACATAGGGCCCGGCCCGCTCTGCCAGCGCGGCCAGCCCCGTCACCGCCACCGTCAGCCAGACAATGTCGCCGGTAATAATGCCGCTGCCATAGAGCCAGCCATGCATAGGCCCGGCATCAATCGTGCGCGCGACCATGGCGGCATTGCCCGGCCCCGGCGTGAAGAACAGGATGAAGAGCGCGCCGCCAAAGGCGGCCAGCGAGGCAAGGGTCATGGCGTGTGGATTAGCCCCGCCGCGAGGCATCGCAAAGCGCGCGGGGCAGTGGCGGTGGCACCGCGCCACACCCCGCCTGATTGCCCCGATCTCGAAGCGGGCCTAGTTTGCGGCTCCACACTCTCTCGCCCGCTTCCCAAGGACGCATACCATGGCCACGACACGCCCCGTCACGAAGGATTCCCATGTCTATCTGGTGGACGGGTCGGGCTATATCTTCCGCGCCTATCACGCCTTGCCGCCGCTGACGCGCTCTGACGGCACGCCTGTCGGCGCGGTGCAGGGCTTCTGCAACATGCTGTGGAAGCTCCTGGAGGATTTGAAGGGCGAGGACCAGCCGACGCATCTGGCGGTGATTTTCGATCATTCGGCGAAAACCTTCCGCAATGATCTTTATCCCGAATACAAGGCCCACCGGCCCGAACCGCCCGAAGATCTGCGGCCGCAGTTTGCCATTATCCGCGATGCCACCAAGGCGTTTGACCTGCCCTGCATCGAGATGGACGGGTTTGAGGCCGATGATCTCATCGCCACCTATGCCCGCCAGGCGGCCGAAAAGGGGGCGCGCGTTACCATTGCCTCGTCGGACAAGGATCTGATGCAGCTGGTGAACGGGCAGGTGACGCTGCTGGACCCGATGAAAGTCCGCCGGATCGGGGTTGAGGAAGTGCGCGAGAAGTTCGGCGTCGGCCCGGAGCGCGTCATCGACGTGCAGGCGCTGGCCGGTGACAGCGTGGACAATGTGCCAGGCGTGCCGGGCATCGGCATCAAGACGGCGGCCGAGCTCATCAACACCTATGGCGATCTCGAAACCCTGCTGGCGCGCGCTGTAGAGATCAAACAGCCGGCCCGGCGCACCAAGCTGATCGAGCATGCGGAGAATGCGCGCATCTCCAAGCTGCTGGTCACCTTGAAGGATGACATCGAAACCCCCGACAGGATTGAGGATTTCGGTGCGGCGGACCCGGATGGCGAGAAGCTGATCGCGTTTTTGCGCTCCATGGAGTTCCGCACCATTACCCGGCGCGTGGAAGAGGCGCTGGGGGCCGGGCCTGCCGACGAAACCGGCGATGCCACCGCGCCCGTGGACCGCACCGGCTATCAATGCGTGCAAACAGTCGAGGCGCTGCAGGACTGGATCAGGCGGGCCAAGGCCGCGCGTGTGATCGCGGTTGATACCGAAACCGATGCACTGTCGGCCACCGCGGCGGGGCTGGTCGGTATTTCCATCGCGGTAAAGCCGGGCGAGGCCTGCTACATCCCGCTGGGTCACCTGGGCGGTGACCTCGCCGATGGCGGGGGGCGGCCTCAGCAGATCGACATGGCGCAGGCGATTGGCCTTCTGAAGCCGCTGCTGGAAGACAGGGCGGTCCTGAAAGTTGGTCAGAACATCAAGTATGATCTCGCCGTACTGGCGCGTCAGGGCATTGATGTCGCGCCGGTCGATGACACCATGCTGATCTCCTACGTGCAGGAGGCGGGCCTGCACGGGCATGGCATGGACGAACTCTCCGAGCTGCATCTGGGCCACAAGCCGGTTGCCTTCAAGGAGGTGGCGGGCACAGGCAAGAACCAGAAGCATTTCGGCGAGATCGATCTTAAGCGCGCCACCGAATACGCCGCCGAGGACGCCGACATCACGCTGCGCCTCCATGAGCTTTTAAAGCCCGGCCTGGCGGGCAAGGGGCTCTCAACCGTCTACGAGACGCTGGAGCGGCCCATGCCCGCCGTATTGGCGCGCATGGAGCTCAATGGCATCAAGGTCGATGTCGCCCAGCTCTCGCGGCTTTCTTCGGAATTTGCCCAGCGCATGGCTGAAGCCGAGGAAGAGGCGTTTGCGGCAGCAGGCACGCGCTTCAATCTCGGCAGCCCCAAGCAGATCGGCGATATCATCTTTGGCGATATGGGTCTGCCCGGCGGCAAGAAGACCAAGACCGGCGCCTGGTCCACCGATGCCAGCGTGCTGGAGGAACTTGCCAATGAGGGTCATGCCTTGCCGCGCGCGCTTTTGACCTGGCGGCAGTTTGCCAAGCTGAAATCGACCTATTCCGATGCGCTCAAGGCCGCGATCAATCCGCATACGGGCCGGGTACACACCTGCTTCTCGCTGGCAGCGACGACAACCGGGCGGCTGTCGAGCTCTGATCCGAACCTGCAGAACATCCCGATCCGTACCGAGGAAGGCCGCCTGATCCGTGAGGCCTTCGTGGCCGAGAAGGGCCATGTGCTGGTGGCGGCAGACTATTCCCAGATCGAATTGAGGCTGCTGGCGCACATTGCTGGCGTTGATGCCCTGAAAGATGCGTTCAAGGCGGGCCACGACATTCACGCCATGACGGCGTCTGAAATGTTCGGCGTGCCGCTCAATGAGATGGACCCGATGACCCGCCGCAAGGCGAAAGCCATCAATTTCGGCATTATTTACGGGATTTCCGCGTTCGGCCTTGCCAATAATCTCGGCATCAAGCGCGATGAGGCCAAAGCCTATATCGACGCCTATTTCCAGAAGTTTCCCGGCATCGCCGCCTATATGGAGGCGATGAAGGAGACCGCGCGGGAGAAGGGCTATATCGAGACCGTGTTCGGTCGGCGCTGCCACTTCCCCGGTATTCGCGACAAGAACCCGCAAATGCGCCAGTTCGCCGAGCGTCAGGCCATCAATGCGCCCATTCAGGGCTCAGCGGCTGATATCATCCGGCGTGCCATGGCGCGCATGGACGCAGCGATTGAAGAGGCGGGCCTGAAAGCGCGCATGCTCTTGCAGGTGCATGACGAGCTGGTGTTCGAGTGCGCCGAAGACGAGGCGGAAAAGCTGATCGCGCTGGTAACGGACGTGATGGGCAAGGCGGCCCTGCCGGCGGTCAATCTGTCCGTCCCGCTGGTGGTAGACGCCAAGGCCGGACTGACCTGGGGCCAGGCGCATTAGGGCCGGCCAAGCCCCAGCACGTCCTCTATGCCATAAAAGCCGGGCTGCTGGCCGGCCACCCATTTGCCCGCTTCCAGGGCGCCGCGTGCAAAGATGAAACGGTCATTGGCACGGTGGCGAATCTCCAGTTCCTCGAATGTACCGAGGAACAGGGCGGAGTGTTCGCCGACGGCGCCGCCGCCGCGTATGGCCGAAAACCCGATAGCGCCGACCGGACGCGCACTGCCCTGACGGGGGCGTCCGAAAATCGCCTCGCTTTCGAGATCCAGCCCGCGCGCACTGGCTGCCGCCTCACCGATGGCAAGGGCGGTGCCGGACGGCGCATCGGCCTTGCGCCGGTGGTGCGTCTCGACAATTTCCAGATCAAACTGTTCAGCGGGCAGGGAGCGAGCCGCCTCGCCGGTCAGCCAGCGCATGACGGCGGCGCCCAGCGAAAAATTGCGGGCATACAGCACCGGAACAGTGGAGGACGCGGCCTTCAGCGCCGCCATCTCGTCTGCATTCAACCCGGTTACCCCGCACACGAAAGGTGGCCCTCCGCGTTCGGTGATCTGGCGCGCGAAAGCGGCTGAAGCAGCCGGGGCCGACACGTCGATCACCAGCTCGGCCGAATCGGCCGCATCGCGCATGGATACCGAGGTTTCGATGCCGGTCAGGGAGGCTTCGGCAAGTTCCCCGAGATCGGCGCCCAGCATCACCGAGTCATGGCGCACAACGCCTGCGGTGAGCTCCATGTCCGGGCGCCGAATGACCTCGGACATGATCAGCCGGCCGAGGCGGCCCGATGCGCCCAGAACCGCCACTTTCAGAACTTTCGCCTGTGCCGCACTCAACGCGCTTCTCCCGCCTCATGACCTGGCTCTCTATTGCAGGCCAATTCGGTTAGCAGGGGGTGAAGACGCCGGCCAAAGGGTCACGAATGCGGGCGCGCATCATCCTCGCCGCGCACATCGTCCCAGAAGCGTTTGACCTTGTTGAAGAATCCGTCGCTCTCCGGGTTGCAACCATCGCCGGACAGGGCGCAGAACTCCTTGAGAAGCTCCTTCTGCCGGTCCGAGAGGTTGCGCGGTGTCTCGACGAAGAGCTCGACAAACATGTCACCGCGCGCGCCGCCGCCTTTGAGGCGCGCCATGCCCTTGCCCTTCAGGCGCATGCGCCGTCCGGTCTGGGAACCGGCAGGGATGTGCATCTCGGCACGCCCGCCTTCAATGGTCGGGGCCTGTATCTCGCCGCCGAGCGCCGCGGTGACCATGGGCACTGTCGCCCGGCAATAGAGGTTGGGTCCGTCGCGTTCGAAAATGTCATGCGGTTTGACGGAGATGAAGATGTAGAGATCGCCTGGCGGACCGCCACGCCCGCCCGCCTCGCCTTCGCCGGCAAGACGGATGCGCATGCCGTCCTCGACGCCCGGCGGTATCTGCACCTGGAGTTCGCGGTTCTTGCGTACCCGGCCTACCCCGTCGCACTCCCGGCAGGGGGTTTCCACGTACTGGCCGCGCCCGCCGCAGGTGGGGCAAGTCTGTTCCATCGTGAAGAAACCCTGCGTGCGGCGGATACGTCCCGCCCCGTTGCAGGTTTCGCAGGTCACGATCTTGGAGCCGGGCTCCGCGCCGGAGCCCTCGCAATGGCCGCAGGAGACGGTTGTCGGCACGCGGATCTGCGTATCCTTGCCGTTGAACGCATCCTCCAGCGAGATTTCCATGTCGTAGCGCAGATCCGATCCGCGCGCAGGACCGGCGCGCCTGCGCCCGCCGCCACGGCCTGCGAACGCATCGCCAAAGACCTGCTCGAAAATATCGGCGAAGTCGGCCGCGCCGCCAAACCCGCCCGGCCCGAACGGGCCGCCGGCGCCAGCCCCGCCATTCTGGAAGGCAGCATGTCCCATACGGTCATAGGCGGCGCGCTTGTCGCCGTCTGACAGTATGGCGTAGGCCTCGCCGACTTCCTTGAACTTGGCTTCAGCTTCCGCATCGCCCGGATTGCGGTCGGGATGGTATTGCATGGCGAGCTTGCGGTAGGCGCTCTTGATCGCGCCCGCATCGGCGGTGCGTTCTACGCCCAGAACCTCGTAATAATCACGCTTGGCCATGGATTGCCGATACCTGTGAAATCGTGCCTGTCAGGAGAAAGCCCCGGCCCCTTTTCCGGAGCCGGGGCTTTTCACCTGTATCGTGCGCTTTAAGCGCTCTTCTTCTTGTCGTCGCCATCCACTTCAGTGAACTCGGCGTCGACCACATCATCCCCGTCCGGGGTGCTGGCGTCAGCGTCACCGCCCGAGGCCTGCTGCTGGGCGTACATTGCCTCGCCCAGCTTCATCGCCGCCTGCAGGACGGCCTGCGTCTTCTGCTGGATGGTTTCCACATCCTCGCCGTCCTTGACGTCTTTCAGCTCGGCAATGGCCGTCTCGATGGCAGACTTGTCCTCAGCCGACACCTTGTCGCCGAACTCGACCACCTGCTTCTCGGTCTGGTGGATCAGGGCCTCGGCATTGTTGCGGGCTTCAGCCAGCGCACGGCGCTTCTTGTCGGCTTCGGCGTTGGCCTCGGCGTCCTTCACCATCTTCTCGATATCGGCATCAGACAGACCGCCAGAGGCCTGGATGCGGATCGCCTGTTCCTTGCCGGTCGCCTGATCCTTCGCGGAGACGTTGACGATGCCGTTGGCGTCGATGTCGAATGTCACCTCGATCTGCGGCATGCCGCGCGGTGCGGGCGGAATGCCCACCAGATCAAACTGGCCGAGCAGCTTGTTGTCGGCGGCCATTTCCCGCTCACCCTGGAAGCAGCGGATGGTCACGGCGGTCTGGTTGTCATCTGCCGTGGAGAAGGTCTGGCTCTTCTTGGTCGGGATCGTCGTGTTGCGGTCGATGAGGCGGGTGAACACGCCGCCCAGCGTCTCGATGCCCAGCGAAAGCGGGGTCACGTCGAGCAGCAGCACGTCCTTCACATCGCCCTGCAGCACGCCGGCCTGGATGGCCGCGCCCATGGCGACCACTTCATCGGGGTTCACGCCGCGATGGGGCTCCTTGCCGAAGAAGGCTTTCACCGCCTCCTGGACCTTCGGCATGCGGGTCATGCCGCCGACCAGCACGATCTCGTCGATCTGGCCGGTGGACAGGCCGGAATCCTTCAGCGCCGCCTTGCACGGCTCGATGGTGCGCTTGATGAGGTCTTCAACGAGCGCTTCCAGCTTGGCGCGCGAAAGCTTGAGATTGAGGTGTTTCGGGCCGGAGGCATCTGCCGTGATGAAGGGCAGGTTCACCTCGTAGGAGGTCGCGCTGGAGAGCTCCTTCTTGGCTTTCTCGGCTTCTTCCTTCAGGCGCTGGAGGGCCAGCTTGTCCTTGCGAAGGTCGATGCCGTTTTCCTTTTTGAACTCGTCGGCAAGGTAATCGACAATGCGCATGTCGAAGTCTTCACCGCCCAGGAAGGTGTCGCCATTGGTGGCCTTCACCTCGAACACGCCGTCGCCGATCTCCAGTATGGAGATGTCGAACGTGCCGCCGCCAAGGTCGTAGACGGCAATGGTTTTGGACTGGTCGGACTTGTCGAGGCCGTAGGCGAGCGCAGCCGCGGTCGGCTCGTTGATGATGCGCAGCACCTCAAGGCCGGCGATCTTGCCCGCATCCTTGGTGGCCTGGCGCTGGGCGTCATTGAAGTAGGCCGGTACCGTGATGACCGCCTTTTCAACCTTCTCGCCAAGATAGCTTTCGGCGGTCTCTTTCATCTTCTGCAGGATGAAGGCGGAGATTTCCGCCGGCGCGTATTTCTTGTCGCGCCCTGCCACCCAGGCATCGCCATTATCGCCGGGGACGATCTTGTAGGGCACCATGTCGGCGTCCTTCTTGACCGTCGGGTCCTTCATGGTGCGGCCAATCAGGCGCTTGATGGCGAAGAAGGTCTGTTCGGGGTTCGTCACGGCCTGACGGCGCGCAGGCTGGCCGATCAGGCGCTCGCCATCCTCGGTGAACGCCACGACCGACGGCGTGGTGCGCGCGCCCTCGACATTCTCGATAACACGGGCCTGCCCGCCTTCCATGACCGCAACGCACGAGTTCGTGGTGCCAAGGTCAATGCCGATAACTTTGCTCATATGCTTACTCTCTCTCCACTTTGTGGCAGGGCGGGGTGCGCGGTCCGTAAACCTTAAAAAGCGTTTGCGGCGGCTCGCCGGTCATCCGCCCCCCGTGCAGGTTGGTGTTTCTGGTCGTGCTTTAACCCTTCGAGGCAGTCAGGAAAGACCCCTCTTGATACGGGGCGATTTAGGAAGGCGCGGGCCATGCCGCAAGGGCCAGATGCGGTTTGAGTTGAACGCAAGCTCACCGGCCGCCGCTACGGGGCCCGCCCCTGATGATCGCGCAATGCCTTGCGCCGCGGCCTCACGGGCTTAACCTGCGTTGCAAGCAGGCAAGAGACAGCGGACATGACGGGCATGACAGCAAGACTCCTCGCGGCCGCCGCAGCGTGTCTCTGCCTGGCCGCCTGCCTGGCAGAGCGCGAGCATGTTCTGGCTCCCGAAGCGCAAGGTGTGGTGATCGATGCGGCAACCGGGCAGCCGGTCGAAGGCGCACAGGTGCGCTATTCCGGGCTTGAAGGTGCCCGGACCGCCGTTACGGAGGCTGACGGAAGTTTTGTGCTCGATGGCCGCACCGAGACCCGCACGATCCTCGCCCTCCCGGCCAGCGGCGTGTTTCGCGATTCCGCGCAGATCGAGGCTACCACGCCAGACCACGCCACGGGGTATGGCACTGCCGGCTTCATCAACGGGCTGGGCCCGGCTCGGGCCGAATACAGCGTTGTCGTGCTGGTTTTCCCTGCCGATGCCGGTGAGGTGCCGCTTCATGGGCTGACGCGCGACTGTACCGAGCGGCCCGAGCAGCATCACGCCATGCGAATGGCCACATACATCGCCAGCCTCGACCCGTCGGATCCCCCCTCCTGGCTGGACGCCGGCCGCAGAGAAGCGCTGCAAGAACATCTGAGCGTGACCCTCCCATCGTCGTTCTTTCTCGCCTGCGAACGGATGGACGAGGCCTACGAGCTCTATAGGGGGCACTCGGCTGCCTTGAACGCCTTCCGGGAGACGGGCCGTGGGCCGGACCGACGCTAGCGTGGCGGCCGGGCGGGATGGTTTCCGCCTCCTGCCGGGATATTTCTCCCGCGAGCAGCAGGCCGGGCTGGTCAGTGACGTGCTCTGCGCACTGCAGGACGCCCCGCTTTTCACCCCCTCCATGCCGCGCACGGGCAAGCCCTTGAGCGTGCAGATGAGCAATTTCGGGCCCCTTGGCTGGATCGCCGACCGCTCCGGCTACCGTTACGACGTTGCGCATCCGGTTACAGGCAGGCCCTGGCCTGCCATGCCGCAGGCGCTTCTCGATCTGTGGAACGCGGTCTCGGGCTGGCCCGCCCCGCCGCAGGCTTGCCTGATCAACGTCTATGGCCCAGACGCCCGGCTGGGCCTGCATGTCGATGCCGATGAAGATGCGCGCGACGCACCGGTCGTCTCGGTCAGCCTTGGCGACAGGGCCCGCTTCCGGCTGGGCGGGCCTGAACGTTCCTGTCCGACGCGCTCGCTGATCCTGTCCTCCGGCGATGTGGTGGTGCTGGGCGGAGCATCGCGGCGTTTCTTCCACGGGGTTGACCGCATCTATCCGGAAACAAGCTCGCTGCTGCCGGAGCCGTTCCGGTCGGGCCGGATAAACCTGACGATGAGGCGGGTGAACTGAGGCGCGCCGCACCCTGGCTGCAACGGGAACCGGCGTCGTTCATCGCGCGTATAGCTTTCGCCTGATCTAGTGTCAGAAGGCGGCACCATGAGGGTTCGAGCCGCCGGCAAACAATGGAGGCATCCCATGCGGAAGCTTGTAATCCTTGCCCTGGCTGCGCCCGCCATCGTTCTGGCTGGCTGCGCCGCCAACAACACGATGACCCACGCGGCCGGTGGCGCTGCGGCCGGCGGCCTTGCCGGTGCGGTGATCGGCAACAATACCGGCAGCGGCGATGCCCGTCAGGGCGCCATTATCGGCGCCGTGGTCGGCGGTGCTGTCGGTGCCTATGCGGGCTGCCGCGAAGACGGTGGCTGCCGCTGGAACCAGAACAACCGGAACCATTCCCAGCTCTACTATGACCAGCGCGCAGGCCGGTATTACTATATCGACCAGCGCACCGGTCAGACCTTCTGGCAGAACGGTGAATTCCGCGGCTAGCCACACGCGGCCGTAACTGGCCTGCGCTCCCCTCGCGGGCCGAATTGGAAAAGGCTCCGGCTGATGGCCGGAGCCTTTTTCGCGTCCTGGTCAGGACCCTGCCCAGCGACCCTCTCATGGAACTTCCGCCCGGTCCGGGCGGTTAGTCCTCTATGAGCGATCCATGGGAGAGTGAATAATGTTCCGCAAACTCGTTATTGCCGCGACCTTGAGCGTGCCTCTTATCGCGACAGCCTGCGCCACCACCCCGGCGGTACGCGGCGGCGCTACTGGCGCTGCCGTCGGCGGTGTGGGTGGTGCCATTATCGGCAACCAGGTTGGCAGCCCGGCCACCGGCGCCGCCATCGGTGCTGTGGGCGGTGCGGCTGTCGGCGCAGCCATTGCATGTAGCCAGCAGGGCGGCTGCCAGCACAACCCGAACAGCGCACGCCACTCCGCGCTGAACTATGACCAGCATACGGGCCGTTACTGGTATACCGATCTCCAGACCGGCAATACCTACTGGCAGAATGGCGAGCCGCGCACCCGCGTCCAGCGCTAGCCTGTGACGGGTCAGGCAGGGGTGGGCCTTGGTCGGCTGCCCCTGTCTTATGCCTCCACGTCCAGTCCACTGCCGGGTTTCTGACCCGGCGCGGCGGAGCCTGATGCAGGCTTCGGCTCAGCTGGACCGGCGCCTTCGGCAGGACCCGCCGACACGACCACCATCGCTGCACGCAAGGTGCGTTCACCAATGACATAGCCCGGCTGCATCACATGGGCGATGCGTCCCTTGGGCTGATCCGCCGGAATCTGGGCGGCCGCCTGATGCAGGTTCGGATCAAGCGGATCGCCAGGTTCCGGGGACACACGCTTCACCCCATGCCGCTCCAGCGTGCTGGCAAGGCGCCGCTGGGTCATCTCGACGCCGTCCACCAGCGGTTTGACGTTTTCCGGCAGGCTCGCGCGGACATCCTCGCCGAGCAGGCCCAGCGCGCGTTCAAGATTGTCCGCCACGTCCAGCATGTCGCGGGCAAAGCCGGTGACGGCGTATTCGCGCGTTTCCTTCACCTCGCGGGCGGCACGCTTGCGCGTGTTGTCCGCATCGGCGACGGCACGCAGGAGCCGGTCACGCAGATCATCGAGCTGCGCCTGCAGCACCTCAAGTCCGTCACCATCCGACGGTTCGCCCGCATCCGCAGCCGCATCGAAGGCATTTTCGGGCTGGATGCCGGGCGCGTCATCGGCCGGGGCATTCTTGCTGTCATCACTCATGAAATGCGTCCTGTCGTCAGTTCTGTAGGGTTCGGGGTTGCCCGACACATAGGAAGGCTAGCCGCGTCCGTCGAGAAGGCGGCCCACAAGCTGCGCGGTATAGTCCACCAGCGGAATCACGCGCGCGTAGTTGAGGCGGGTCGGTCCTATCACGCCCAGCGCGCCCAGAATCCGCTGATCGCGGTTGCGGTAGGGGGCGACAATCACGCTCGATCCGGAGAGCGAGAAGAGCGGGTTCTCGGAACCGATGAAGAGCCGCACGCCTTGGGCGCTGCGCGCCTCGTCGAGCAAGGTCAGCAGGTCTTCCTTGCGCTCGATATCCTCAAACAGGAGGCGTATGCGCTCGAGATCCTCGCTGGCTTCGACCGATTCCAGGAGCTTGGCCTGGCCCCGCACGATCAGGGAGCGGTTCTCCGACCCGCTCCAGTCAGCCAGCCCGGACTCCACGAGACTGGCCGCCGCTTCGTCAAGCTGCGCACGCTTTTCGGTGATTTCGCTCTGGATGGCTTTCAGCGCTTCGGCCAGCGTACGTCCGCGCAGCCGTGCGGAGAGATAGTTTCCTGCCTCCACCAGGGCCGCAGGCGGCAGTCCGGCGGGCGCGGTCATCAGCCGGTTCTCGACAAGACCTGATTCCGACACCAGCACCGCCAGTATCTCCACCGGGGAAAGCGGCACGAACTCGACATGGCGCAGCGGCACGTCCTGCTTTTGCGTCGCCACCAGCCCCGCCCCCCCGGCCAGGCCGGAGAGCAATGAGGAGGCTTCTGCCAGCACGTCCTCGGGACGTTTTCCGGCGGAGCCTACACGGGCGTCGATTTCGCGGCGCTCCTCCTCGCCGATCTCGCCAATCTGCAGCAATCCATCAACAAACAGACGCAGGCCCGCATGGGTGGGCATGCGCCCTGCCGAAGTGTGCGGTGCGGACAGAAGGCCGGCGGTGGCAAGATCCGCCATCGTGTTGCGGATGGAGGCCGGTGACAGGTTCAGCGCGGAGCGCTTGGACAGGGTGCGCGACCCCACCGGCTCGCCGGTATCGAGATACGCCTCGACCAGCTCGCGGAAGATATCGCGAGAACGGGCGTCGAGCTCGGCCAGCGATGAAGTCAGGGGCGCCACGCGGTCAGTCATGCCTATCACCTAGAACCGGATGGCAGCGCATGCAATCGCCTCGCGGCCACAACGCTGCGCGTATGTGCACACGGGGTATTGGCGAATTGCTTGGACAGCGCTGCTGAAGCCGTTCAAGTATTCTGGGTGTATCCCACATCTGTCCGGATTGTCCGCCCAGCGGCTTCCCATCGCAAGGTCATGATAATGAAGAAATTTGCTCTTTTGGCCGCCTTAATGCTTGGCGCGCCCTCAACCGCCCTTGCCCAAGTGCCCGGCGAGTGGGTTCTCGGCCGCTGGCAGGGTGACCAGTACTGGTTTCCCGGCGTCGTCCAGTCGGTGACCGACAGCACAATCAATATCGCCTATGATGACGGGACGGTCGAAACCCTGCCCTACTCGCTGGTGCGCCCCTATGACTGGAAGGCGGGTACGCGCGTCGACTGCCGCTGGCAGGAAGGCGATGTGTGGTATCCGGGCCAGATCACCTACGCTGCGCCGGACGGCGTCACCCTCGCCATCGCCTATGATGATGGCGACCGCGAGACCACCCGCACCGGGCTCTGCCGCTCGCGCTAGCCCCCTTTTGCCTTTCGGCAGCACGCAAAGGCCCTGCTATCAGCGTGATGGCAGGGCCTTTCGCTGCGGGTTTGCCGCCCCTTGCGCTTTGACACTGCAGCACGCTCCTCTAGGAAGGGGCCATTCTCTGATGGAGTAGCCCCCATGCGCCCTGACAACCGCCCCGCCGATTCCCTGCGCCAGGTATCTTTCGAACTTGGCGCCGCGCCCTATGCGGAAGGCTCGTGCCTGGCCGTTTTCGGCAATACGCGCGTGCTGTGCGCCGCCAGCGTGGAAGAGACCACCCCGCCCTGGCTGCGCGGGCGCGGGCAGGGCTGGGTGACGGCAGAGTACGCCATGCTGCCGCGCGCCACGCACCAGCGCACGCGCCGCGAGGTGACCAGCGGCAAGCCTTCCGGGCGCACGCAGGAAATCCAGCGCCTGATCGGGCGGTCCTTGCGCGCAGTCGTGGACCTCAGAGCGTTGGGCGAGCGCCAGATCATCATCGACTGCGATGTGCTGCAGGCCGATGGCGGTACCCGCACCGCGGCGATTACGGGCGCCTGGATCGCGCTGAAATCCGCCTGTGCCTATCTGATGGAGGAAGGCCTTCTCAAAGCCGATCCGGTTACCGGACAGGTGGCCGCCGTGTCCGCCGGCCTCATCAAGGGCGAGCCACGACTCGATCTTGAGTACGAGGAAGACAGCGCCGCCGATGCGGACGCGAATTTTGTCCTGACGGCCAATGGCGGGGTTGTGGAAATCCAGGCGACCGCCGAAACTGATCCGATGAAGCCGGAGGAGTTTGATGCGCTCTTCGCGCTCGCGCGCAAGGGTATTGCCGAGCTCGCCGTGCTGCAGAACGCGGCCCTGCAATCGCGGCGCTAGACCCGGTCCGGGCCTGACAGGGAGAAGAGCTGATGACCCCGCCCGACCGGCGCAACGACACGCGCGCGCCCGTGCCCCGCGACAAAACGAACGATCATACGCACGATGCCGCCCGCATGCGGCGCGAGTTTCTGACCGCTCGTACGGGGCTGGGTCTGGAGCATGTCGGGTCATACTCGTTCGACCCGGGTGTGACTGCCGGCAATATCGAGAATTTCATCGGTGTGGCGCAGGTGCCGATCGGGCTTGCCGGTCCCTTGCGGATCAATGGCGAGCATGTGAGCGAGGACGTCTATGTGCCGCTGGCCACGACCGAAGGCACGCTGGTCGCCAGCTATAACCGGGGCATGCGCATCCTGACGGAATCAGGCGGGGTGAAAACCACGATCCATGAGCGCTTCATGCAGCGCGCGCCGGTTTTCCATTTTGATGATGCACGTGGCGCACGATCGTTCGCGCAATGGGTCGACAGGAATCTGGACGGTATCCGCGCTGCCGCCGAGGCCACATCCTCCGTTGCCAAGCTCTCCCATATCGAGCGCTATTCGGTAGGGCCTATGCTTCACTTGCGCTTCAATTACGAGACCGGGGATGCGGCGGGCCAGAACATGTGCGGCAAGGCCACGCTGGCGGCGTGCGAATGGATAGCCGCCAACCATCCCGGCGGGGCGCGCTACACACTTTCGGGCGCGATGGATACCGACAAGAAGCACTCCCAGCTCAACGTGCTGCATTCACGCGGCGCGCGGGTGATCGCCGAGGCCCGTATTCCCGATCGCGTCCTGCGGGAGCGGGCGGGGGTTGCGGCAGCAGACCTGTTCCGGGCCCGTCTCAACTCCTTTGCAGGGTCGGTAATGGCGGGCAGTGCCAATAACGGCATGCACGCTGCCAACGGGCTCGCGGCCCTCTTCATCGCCTGCGGGCAGGACGCGGCCAATATCGCCGAATCCCATACCGCGATGACCTTCGTGCGCCTGGAGGATGAGGGGGAGACCTATTACTGGTCGATCACGCTTCCTGCCCTGATCGTGGCCACCTTCGGCGGCGGCACGCAATTGCCCACGCAAGGCGAGTGCCTCGATATTCTGGGCTGCCGGGGCAAGGGCAAGGTCGGACGCTTCATCGAAATCTGCGCGGCAACCGTGCTGGCGGGCGAAATATCGCTGGCGAGCGCGGTCGTGGCGGGGGACTGGGTGGAGAGCCACGACCGGCTCGGCCGCAATCGCTGACCCTTGAGGGACGGGCCAGCGGCTCGGTCTAGTTGAACAGTTCCAGCTGGCGCGCCTCACGGGAAAATGGCGCGATGCTGGCGGGACCGGCCTGAAGCTTGCGCGGCTGCAGGGAGGGTCTTGCCACCGGCACGCCCTCGGGGGCTTCCACCAGATCGAGATGCAGTGCGCCAGCCTTGGCGCGGATCGCGCCTTCAGGCCGGCCGAGCTTCAGGGAAATGCGCTGCAGCGGAATGCCACGGCGGGCCAGTTCGCGCAGTTCGCGCTCATCCTCAAAACGCCAGCGCTTGCCCGCATTGCGGGCGTAGCCACCGCCACTCGACCTGATTTTCGATGCATATTTCATGGCACCGCTCCTGTTCATATGAGGAACATAAGTGGAACATTAACCAAGGTCAAGGGAAGGTGGACAAATTCCTACCAGCTTCCCGTGTTCGCCATGCTGGCCCACGGCTCTTTCGCGGGCAGGCTTTCGCCCTGCTGCAGGAGTTCGACCGAGATATTGTCGGGTGAACGCACGAAGGCCATGCGGCCGTCCCGCGGCGGGCGGCTGATCGTGTAACCCATGGCCTGGAGGTGGGCGCACAGGGCGTAGATGTCCTTCACCCGGTAGGCAAGATGGCCGAAATTGCGGCCGCCGGAATAGGTTTTCGGATCCCAGTTATAGGTCAGTTCGATGCACGGCAGGCCGGCCGGGAGCGGGCCTGCTTCCGGCACTGCGCCTGCCGCGGCAATGTCGTCCGGCGAGCACAGGAAGATTAGCGTGAAGCGGCCCTGTTCGCTGTCCATGCGGCGGACTTCCTTCAGACCGAGCCCGTCGCAATAGAAGCGCAAGCTCGCATCCACATCGCTGATGCGCACCATGGTGTGGAGATATCGCATTGGGACAGTCCTCCAATTGCCTGTCAGGCCTGAGAGTTAGTCGCTGCTGCCGCCATCACCACCAGCTGCACTGCCATCAGCAGTGTCCGGGGCGGTGTCCTTCCGGCCCGTATCGCTGCTCCCGTCGGCGTCTACGTCTGTGTCGGGCCGCACCCGGCGTGCCCATTTGGGCCGTCTGCGCCAGCCGGTTTCCTCGGGGATGGGTTCGCCGCGCGCTCGCGCAAGGGCGTGGGTGAAGGGCTCGGGCGCGCGGGTGTGGTGCAGGCGGGCCAGCACGAAAGCGGGCAACGCGCCAAAGGCCACGACGCCGAAAAACACCGTGAACATGAAGACATAGCCGCCACGGCCGGCCCAGTCATGGGCGCCCGTAGCCAGCCATATCTGGTCATAGGCGGCCGGAATAAGGACGAGCGCCACCGGGCTCAACCCGATGGCAATCACGCAGCCGGCTGCGAGATAGAAGGCCCAGCGCGGGGCGAAGCTGTTCACATAAAGGCGGATGAACTCGGCCTCGCTGACACCGCGTACGGTGGCAGGCTTGGTGGCGGCGCGGTCGGCATATTCCTCGGCCGCATCGGCACGCAGTGCCCTCAGGCGCAGCAAGCCATAGCCGAGGCAGGCAAGGATGAAGACCGCAAAGACGGCAAGAAGAAGCTGGAGCGAAAAATCATACATGAGCGCGTATCTAGCGCGTTGCGGCCTCGTAGGCGAGCATGGCGCGCTTACGCTCCAGCCCCCAGTGGTAGCCGTTGAGGCGGCCATCGCTGGCCAGCACACGGTGACAGGGAATGAGCCAGCTGACCGGGTTGGCGCCCACCGCCGCGCCCACAGCGCGGCTGGCCCTGCCGGCGCAGACTTCCCGGGCGATATCGCCGTAAGAGGTGGTTTCGCCAGGCAGAATGGCCAGAAGCGCGCGCCAGACCTGCCGCCGCCAGGGCGTGCCATAGAGCACGAGCGGGACCGGCCGTGTGCCGCCTTCACCGAATATCGCTTGCGCATAATGATCGGCGGCGGCGTGATCGAGGGTGAAACCCGCCGCCGGAAAGCGTGATTTCAGGTCGGCTTCTGCTTGCGCCTCGCGGCCCGCATCGGCAAAGGCGAGCGCCGAGAGGCCACGCGGGGCAACAAGAAACACGCCCGTACCAAAGGGTGTCGGGGCGTGTCCAATGGCAAACTCCAGTCCGATCCCGGCTGTGCGCGCATTGCCGGGCGTGACGGCCTCCTCGGCGATGAAAACATCATGCAGGCGCGACGGGCCGGAAAGGCCGGTTTCCAGCGCCGCTTCCAGCACGCTCGCGCCCTCACGCATCAGGCGGCGGGCGCTGGCATGGGTGAGGGCGGCGACCATGCGTTTCGGACTCGCCCCGGTCCAACGGGTGAAGACACGCTGGAAATGATGCGGCGAGAGGCCCGCGGCCTGCGCGATACGTTCGAGCGAGGGTTGCTCGTCCCAATGGGCGGCGATGAAATCCAGCGCGGCATTGATGCGCGGATAATCGCTCGCGCGCAGGGCGAGGGAGGGCAGGGCGTCGGAAGGGCTGGCGAGATCTGTCATGTTGCCAGACTGGCGCGCGGCGTCAGGCCGCGCCACCCGTTTCTTGCGCCAGAGCCACCGGGCTGGTGCGCGCCTTTGCAAGCGCTTCGGAAATCGCGGCTGCAAGCTCGCGCCGTTCACGCGGGGACAGCACCGAGCCGACCAGCACATGCTTGCCCATGGCGGTCAGGCGCGGCTGCACGTCCGGGTCATCCTCATGGTCCACGACCAGCCGGGTCCAGGCAGCAGGCAGGCGGTAGAGCGTCTCATAGCCCGTGGGCCAGCGGCGCATGACATGGATGGCCTCCGGCGTGATATGGATGCGCTCCAGGCGCCGCCCGTCGCGATAATTGAGCCGGAAGGCGAGCCACACTATCAGCACGTCCAGCCCGAAAAAGCCCAGCACCGGCCAGGCCCCGGCCAGCAGGAACGCCAGACCTGCGGTGAAGCTTATAACGGCAATTGCGACCATCAGCGCGATGAAGGCCGGGCCGGGAAGCGAGCGGTTGGGCCGCACATGGGCGTCCAGCAGTACATCCTCGCGCGCGTCCAGATGATCCAGACGCAACGGACGGCCGTGGGCCTCGATCGGCCAGTTTTCTATTGCCGTTCGGCGTTTCATGGCACGCAAGATAGGGCAAAGGCGCGCTTCGGGCGAGGCGGGCGGGTGCGGCGAGTTGCACCTTGGCGGGCTTTTCGCGTTATGAATTGCTGTCGCGCAGATGAACGCAGACGCCTTTCATGGGCCGCAATTTGCCTTTAGCCATAGGGTCATAGTGATAGTCCCCGGCACGAAGGAAAGGGACCAGAATGCTGACCACGCTTGCCACCGCCCTTGCAGCGCTGTCCACCGGCTGGAGTACGGCGGACGCCCACAGCGCCGCGTTCGGTGTGAACGCCGATACCGGCCTTGTCATCGTTCAGGAAATGCAAGAGGCGCAGGAGGTTGAAACCCTGCCGCCGGCGCAAGCCGTTGAACAGTCGGGCCGCGGCGAAGCGGTGGAGCGCGCCCGCGCGCTGGAAATCTTTGCCGCCGTTGAGACCCTGCAGGCGCGCTTCCGCCAGGTGAACCCGGACGGTTCGGTCAGTGATGGCGATCTTGCCCTGTCGCGACCGGGGCGCGTGCGCTTTGCCTATGATGCACCCTCGCCTCTGCTGATCGTGGCTGACGGCTCGACGGTGGCGATTGCCGACAGCGCGCTGGAAACGGTGGACCGTGTACCGATCCGCTCCACGCCCTTGCGCTGGCTCCTGGCACCGGCTTCCGAGCTGGAAGCCTCCGGCGCAATCGTGGAGGTGGGCCGCTATGACAACCAGCTCTATGTGACGATGGAAGATCCGGCTGGAGAAGCCGAGGGCCGGGTGACGCTGGCCTTTGGTGATGATGATCCGGCGGCACCTGCCAGCGAAGTGGCGCTTCTGGGCTGGTATGCGGTGGACGGGATGGGCGCGCTCACGCAAGTGACGCTCGATGAGGTGCGCCTGGGTCAGCGCGCCGATCCGCGCCTGTTCGTGCTGGATGACGACATGTTCTCGTCACGGCGCCGTGGGCGGCGGTAGGGCGTGGGACGTGGAGGCAAGCTGGCCAAACCAGGTTACTCAAACCGCTTGAAAAATTTGCCCGCCAGTCGAGTTAGCGTGTATCCGACGATGCAGAGCAAATAACCTATCGCCAAAATCCAGACGTCCAACACACTTTCTATGTAATTTTTGTTGGAAACATAATCATAGCTGGCAAATACAGTTGCCAGAAAGAACAAGATCGAAGCAAAAATAAAGGCTCTCCCTACAAATTTGAATATTAGCGAATTTTTACTTCTCGCGTCCATACGAAAACTCCCATGCGTGCCGCCAATTGTGCAGCGCTTCGTCTGAAACCCCCGGAACGCCGGAGGCGTATCCGGGGCCTGCTTCTTGAGGGACTTTTCCAGCAACAGGTCCCGGATGGCCCTTCGGGCCTCCGGGATTTCAAGAGCATGTGGTGACTGAAACCCCTACTCCGTCCCGTCATCATCCTCATCGCCGGGTTCGTCGGTGAACTGCAAGAGGTCGCCGGGCTGGCAGTCGAGCTCGCGGCACAGCGCCTCCAGCGTGGAAAAGCGCACGGCCTTGGCCTTGCCGGTCTTCAGGATGGAGAGATTGGCCATGGTGATGCCGACGCGGTCGCACAGCTCGGTCAGCGACATGCGCCGTTCGAGAAGCATACGGTCGAGGGTGACGCGGATTGCCATGTATCGCGCCCCCCTAGATCGTCAGCTTCTGCTCGTCGCGCAGTCGCGTTCCCTCACGGAACACCTCTGCCAGGACGAGAAGGGCGATGACGGCGATCCAGGCGCCGATATTCAGGCCGAACTGGGGCTGGATGGACACACCGCTTTCCACCGGGCGGCCAAACACGGTGAAGATGAGCGCGATAATGCCGTGCGCGCCATAGCGGATGATCTGGTAAACCGCGATGGCAATCGCGATGGCGCGCAGATGGCCGGCATTCTCCGGCACGAAAGGGTCGCCCTGGATAAGCGTGACGACGATACGGCGCAGCCGGTCGGTAATGAACAGAATTGCGATGATCGCGGCCACGCCGAGCGGCAGCGCGATGACGAAATCAAGCTGGAGAAAGCGCACGAAGCTTTCGGGCAGGTCCGGGCCCATGCCCGTCACGCTGAATACGCCGAAAACCATGAGGGAGAGGGTGACGAGACTGGCGAGGACAAGAAGCCCCCACAGCACGATAATCGCCACATCGAGGAATATTTTCAGAAGGGATGTCAGAAACCCCGGACTTAGCGCGCGCATCCCTGCCCCTTCTGCGACGTCACACCGGGCGCGATCCTGCCTCCAAGGGGGAAGAGGTCAGGCGCACCCGGTGGCGTCATGCTGCCTCACGGCGCCGCCTTACGCGACAATCGGTGACAGCGCCGCAGCCATGCCCGCT
>ERZ869909.1373-NODE-1373-length-19859-cov-8.469214_pt1 | contig 19859 bp, 17 predicted proteins | sample MGYA00520892_ERZ869909 | MGnify/ENA primary metagenome ERZ869909 (study PRJEB32215, sample SAMEA104723947) | bioreactor metagenome | biome: bioreactor; feature: anaerobic bioreactor; material: water | place: China | collected 2015-03-12 ... | reverse complement strand
GTGACGCCTGCCGTCACCTGCTCCGCACAAGCCACCTTCGTCACCGGGCTTGCACCGCGCGATCATGGCATCGTCGGCAACGGCTGGCTGTTTCGCGACCTGATGGAGGTCTGGCTGTGGCGGCAATCCAACCGCCTGGTCGCCGGCGAACCGATCTGGGACGCCGCAAAAAAACGCAATCCGAGCTTCACATCAGCAAACCTCTTTTGGTGGTATGCGATGGGGGCCGCCACGGACGTCACCGTGACGCCGCGTCCGATCTACAAAGCCGACGGGCGGAAGCTGCCGGACTGTTGGTCGGACCCGCCCGAGCTCCGCGACGAGTTGCAGAACAAGCTCGGCATCTTCCCTCTCTTTCATTTCTGGGGACCGGCGACGTCGATCGCATCGAGCCGATGGATTGCGGAAGCGGCCAAGCATGTGCTTGCGACCCGCGATCCTACGCTTACCCTCGTCTACCTGCCTCACCTCGACTACGTGCTGCAGCGCCTCGGGCCGGACGATCCGGCAATTGCAACGAACCTTGCGGAGATCGATGCCGTCAGCGGCGATCTCATCGACGCTGCGAACGCTCTCGGGCGACGCGTCGTCGTGCTCTCCGAATACGGCATCGTCCCGGTGCGCCAACCCGTCCACATCAACCGCGCGCTTCGCGCGGCGGGGCTGCTTGCCGTGCGCGAGGAGAAGGGCGGCGAAATTCTCGACATCCCACGCTGCCGCGCGTTCGCCGTCGCCGATCATCAGGTGGCGCACGTCTACATCCGGGACGAACGCGACATCCCCAACGTTCGCGCGCTGCTGGCAGACCTCGCCGGCGTCGATCACGTGCTCGACCGCGCGGAACAAAAGAGCTGGGGCCTCGATCACGAACGCTCCGGCGAGTTGGTGGCCATTTCCGCGCCCGACGCCTGGTTCACGTATTACTACTGGCTCGACGATACGCGTGCGCCGGACTTCGCGCGGACCGTTGAGATCCACCGCAAGCCGGGTTACGATCCGGTCGAGCTCTTTCTCGATCCGGCAATCCGCTTTCCGAAGCTGTCGATCGGCTGGCGCCTTCTCAAAAAAATGCTGGGGTTCCGGACGCTGATGGACGTCATCCCGCTCGATGCCGGCCTCGTTAAAGGCTCGCACGGTCGCTCCGATACACCGGAACACCACAGCCCGGTGTTCCTCTCCTCTGCTCCACACCTGGTTCCGGATGGGCCGGTCGACGCGCTTGACGTCAAAGCACTCGTCCTGTCCCATCTCTTCGATGCGTGAGTTTCTGCTATGGCTTTCTCATCCGAAAGCGTCATCCTGATCGACGAGAGCGACCGCGAGATCGGGAGCGCCGAAAAGCTCGATGCCCACCGCAAGGGGCTTTTGCACCGCGCGTTCTCGGTCGTGGTGTGGGATGCGTCGGGCCGGCAGCTTCTGCAGAGGCGCGCGGACGCGAAGTATCATTCGGGCGGCCTTTGGACCAACACGTGTTGCGGCCATCCGCGCCCCGGCGAGCCCGTCGCAGCCGCAGCGGCGCGGCGTCTCGAAGAAGAGATGGGCTTCACCTGCCCGCTCGAGTGGCTGGGTATCGTCGGATACCGTGCGGACGTCGGCAACGACCTGATCGAGCACGAGATCGTGCACGTTTTCCGCGCACGCTACGACGGCGCGGTGGTGCCGGATCCCGCCGAGGTCGCCGCCTACAAATGGTGCGGGCTCGATAGCATCCAGCGGGACGTCGCCGCCGCACCCGGTCAATTCACCGCGTGGTTCGTGCGCTATGTGGCCGAGGAATGGCCCGTCGCGCTCATGCCGCCTGAGGGCGCTTCAAAGCTCCTGTCTCATACACAGCAAGGGATGCAGAGATGACGACGCGCGAAGATGGACCGCAGGAACCGAGCGGGCTCGACCTCGTCCGCATCGTTTCCGATTTCGCGGCCGATAGCGGGACGATCCATTTCCTGGGCGACGACGGCCTCTTGCATCTCGCTGCCGCCAGCCCCGGCATTCCGGATGTCGTGCTCGACACCATCCGCACCATTCCCGTCGGAAAGGGCATGGCCGGCCTTGCTGTCGAGCGGAAAGCCCCCGTCAACGCCTGCAATCTTCAAACAGACACCAGCGGCGATGTCCGCCCCGGCGCGAAGGTTACCGGGCTCGCGGGATCGATCGTCGTTCCGATCTTCGACGGCGAGACGGTCGTCGGCACCTTGGGCGTGGCCAACCGCGCGGAGCGTACATTCACGGACGACGAGATTGCACGCCTGATCGAAGAAGGACGGCAGCTGGCCGCGGCGCGCGCGAGCGTGTCAGGCCAGAATTGAGACGATCTGCGATGGCGCGTCCCGCCGCAAACACCGTCGAACCGGAGAGCGGACACGCGCTCCCGTGGAGGCGTAAGGGTGGGAAGTGGCGGCGCTTTGCAAAGCTCGCCGCGCTTGCCGCCTTCATGCTCGCGGTGGTGATCGTTCCTTTTCTTCTCTTCGGAGATGGGCTGGACTCTTTTGCCCGCAATGCGATGGCGAGCGCGTCGCATCGGCCTCTTGCCGGCCTCGTCGGCTTTCTCCTGCTGGCGGCGGACGTCGTGCTTCCTATCCCCTCGACGGTCGTCATCGCTGTCCTTGGCGGATGGCTCGGCGCCTTTACGGGGACACTTGTCGCCGCGGGCGGGCTGACGCTCGGCTGCGCCATCGGCTATTGGCTCGGCAAGCAGTTGGGCTTCGACTTCGCCGAGCGCACGATCGGACGCGAGGATTTTGCGGCCGTCTCCACCTGGTTCGAACGCCACGGCGTGCTCGTGCTCGCGTTTTGCCGCCCCGTACCCGTGCTCGCCGAGGCAACCGTCATCGCGGCCGGCGTTGCTGGCCTTCCCGCACGCAAGGTTCTCATCGTTACGACATTGGCGAATATCGGTTTTGCCGCTGTCTATGCGCTGCTCGGCGCAAGCGCCGATACTGGCGTGGGCTTTCTGGCGGCGCTTGCGGCCTCTATCGCTCTTCCCGGCGCCGCCATGCTGGGCGCAAAGGTCTGGCGGCAGCGCGCGGCGACGCTCGCTCCCTGAGTTGCACAATGGCAAAATCTAGAATCGATCTTCCGTCACGCTGCCGATGCCGGGGTCCGGCACGACCGCTGTACGGCGCACGAACACGATGGAGCTATCGCTGCGCTGCACGCGCATGTGGTCGTTGAACCCTACGCCAACCTCGGGCTGGTCGATCAAGCGTTCGCCGGAATAGAGAACCGCGCAGCCCTCAGGTAGCGGCCCGTCCGCTTCGTGCTGCGTCTGGGTCTCCTCGAACGCGATCAACGTCTCGCGATCCTGGCATCCGAGAACCCCAGAAGATTTGACCATCCACACGTTTTCCGCGGCCGCCGGAGAGACGGTCGAGAGAACGACAGCGATGACACATGCGCGACGGAGCATGGAGTAATCCTTCGCAAGCGGCCAAGAAGCGTTCGCGAAGGAATTGCGTGCCCGGCTCCGCGATGCAAGCCCAGCGCTCCTGAACGCGGATAAACTCCGCGTGATCGCCCAACAAGGATGGCCTAGAGAGCGGGTCTCTCTCGAACCTCCTATAGATCAGGCGAGTTCCTGACGAAGCGTGTCGAAGCGGGCAACCTGATCGACAATGAGATTGCGAGCTTCATCACGGCGCACGAAGATCTTGAACATCGCCTCGCCGTCTTCGCTGAAGAACTGCACCGAACGCGACTCGCGTCCCATAAAGGGCCGCGAGACGAACGCGATTGTCTTGCAGCCTTCCGCGCGGATATGGCCACCGATGGGGCTGTCTCCGTGGATGTTGTAGTAGCCGCGGCCGAACGTTCCCGGCGGAAGCACACCTTCGCATTCGAGAACGATGTGGCGCGTGTGCACGATGAACAGGATCGGACCCCATTCGCCGATTGCCGCCATCACGTCGGCGAAGCGCGCGCCGTCGACGAGGGCGCGATGCTCTTCCGGTAACGCGCGCACGACGTCGAGCGTGCTCACGCCGTAATCGGCGGCGATCTGCTCGAGGATACCATCGGCGTTGCGCGCGAGACGCTCGGCCAGCGGCGGGCGGCTGGATGCGGTTTCGCTCGGTTCAGCCATGTCCCATCACGCCGCAACGACGCGCTTCCCGTCGGACGTGACGGTCTGCAGCACGTGAAACCCTTCGAACTCTGGATGGCCCTGATAGAGTGGCTTGCTGCCGCCGGCTCCGGCGTGCGCCTTCCGGAACTGCTCGGATTTCGTCCACGCTTCGAAATCGGCATGCGAGCGCCAGATCGTGTGCGAGGAATAGAGCACATAGTCTTCCCGCTCGGGACCCTTCAGGAGATGGAATTCGACAAACCCGTCGAGTTCATTGAGGTGCGTCTCGCGCGACAGCCAAACGTTCTCGAAATCCTTCTCAGAACCTTTGAGAACCTTAAAGCGGTTCATTGCGATGAACATCGGAAGTTTCTCCTCATCCTGGAACAGGCAGGGCCGCAACCGACGGATGCCGGCCGCGGCGCTCTGTTTTTTTCGCCGCCGAAGCGGATCGATCAGTTCGACGCGCCGAACCGCATCGTGAGCCCCGCGCGGGCGCTGAAGCCCGGGCTGTTGTACTGGTCGAGATGCTGGCGGTACGTCTGGTCGAACAGATTGTCAATGTTGACGTTCAATGTCACGTTATCTGTTGCTTCGTATTGCGCGAAGAGATCGACGACATTGTAGGAGTCGGTGTGCTTCATGGCCGGGTTATCGCCCTCGATAAAACGATCCTGTGCGGCAACGAAGCGGACGCGGCCACCCGCGACGAGCTTGTCGTCAAACGCCCTGAAGCCTGCAGTGACCGTGACCTGATCGGCAGGCACCGTGCGCAGACCTTCGCCCGTGTCCTCGTTCTTACCGCGAATGTGGTGCGCGCCAAGACCCGCGAACCAAGCGCCTGCATCATAGAGAGCCTCGAATTCGATACCTTCGAGCGTGGCGTTGCTGATGTTTCTATACTGGATGTAGTCGTCCATGAAGATCGGCAGAAACGACGTCGGGAAACAAGATACGGGCGGGCCCGCGGGCGCTGTACAACCGGGGCGCTGGAAGAGCAGATAGCCGGCGGTCGGGCCCTCTACGCTCACCATGTCGATGTAATCTTCCACCTCGTTGCGGAACGCCGTCACCTTGGCCCGGAACCGATCGCCCGTGGTCAGCACGTTGTCGAACTTGAAGTTGACGCCACCTTCAACGTTCTGCGCAACTTCAGGCTTCAGGTCGGGGTTGGGACGCAGCTCGAAGTTCGCGAATCCGGGATGGAAGCCGGTGATGAGCGTTTCGGACAGCGCAGGTGCGCGGAAGCCTTCCGCCCACGTGCCAAACACTGTGACTCCCTGCACAGGCGTGACGCCGACCGTGATTTTGGGCGAGACATGCTCGTCCTGAACGTTCACGCCGTTGCCGTCGAGTTCATAGCTGTCGTAGCGCAGGGCGCCGATCACGTCGACAACGTCGAAGAACGTCACCTTGCTTTGCACGAAGCTGCCCCAGATGTTCCGCTCTCCGGATGGCGTGAACTCGTCACCGCTGCCGGAGGGGTCGACCGTATTCACGGTATCGCGGAAGCCATCGAGACCGTAGGTCAACGCGACATCAACTCCAGTCGCAAGCGGGAAGCGCGACGTATTGAAGACGTCGAAGCCCTCAGTTTCCGTATTAAACCCTCTCTGCGCACCTACCGGGAATGTTCCGGGGCTCACGAAGCATGGTGCTCCAACGGGGAGGAACCCGTTAAAGCCATTTGCGGCCAAGCTGGCCGGGGTGCAGGGCACGCTTCCGGCGAGAGGTGTGGGTGAAAAGAAGGTGGCGTTTCCGCCGGTCAACCTCGTTTGATCGAGACCTGTCTCGTTGCGATAGATCTTGCCGCTGAAATCGATCAGCGGATTGGTCGGGCTTTGGAAGGTGTAGCCAAGCGTGTACTGCCGGTTGTCGACCCCGGTGTCGTATTGCGTTCCGCCACTCTCAACTTCGTCGATGAATGCCGAGTTGTAGTCGATGAGAGAAGCTGTGATCTGGTGGCCCTCGGCGGGGCGCACGCGGAACTTCACCAGCTTCGAATCCGTCTCATCGTTCGAGCCGGGAACCTTGTTGCCGCTGCCATCCTCATAGTCGCCGTTCCGCCGGGCGTTGAATTGGCCGAGAATGTCGAAGTTCCCGACCTTGACCGCCGTCGTACCGCTGCCGAGCTTTTCGTCGCCGTTCGTGCCGTAGCTCGCACGTCCGCGTACAGCCGCATACTCGCCGGGGCGCAGAATGTCGTCGGCATCCAGCGTTTCGAAGGCTGCTACGCCGCCGATGGCGCCAGATCCGTAGATCGTCGCCGTGGGTCCACGCGTGATATCCACGCGTTTGATCATTTCCGGCTCGATGTAAAATACGCCGTTGGCGCTGTGGCCGCTGCGCTGGAAGTTCTGGCGCGCGCCGTCCACAAGGACGTTTACGCGCCCAAAGTCCTGAAGGCCGCGAATATTCACGGCGGTGGCCGTGTCGCGCGCCGTCTCCTGTGTCGTCACGCCCGGGATGGTACGCAGAATTTCCGATACACGGTCCGCATTGAATTGCTCGTCCATCGTCGCGCGGTCGACTGCGCTCGATCCCGACAGCGCATCAATCCAGCTTTCCTCGGTTTTCGTCGAGGTCACGACGATGCCATCGAGTTGGATTTCGTCGGAGGAGGCGTGGCCGCCAGCCACGCCCAGGAGGGCAGCCGCCATCAACAGCCGCGAAGACGCGCGCTTCGACATGTCAAGAAACTCCTAAATGTAAACCCGGCTGGCAACCAGCGGATCCTGCGGAACCGCAGGCCTCAAAGCTGGCGTCCTTTTGGACCGATCATCTCGAATGCCAAGCCACGGGCCTCCCGATCCGCGTCCGACTTGCTATCCGTATATTTCCTGATTATTTTCGTCAATATTGGCGGAAGACGAATTCCTCGAGTGTTGCAGATTGATCGCAATCTGCTGGCGTCCGGCTCCGCACGACAAAAAGGATGATCGCAATGTTCGTTCGGCCAAGGCCCACCGCTTGCGCACTCGCGCATGCAGCTTTGTTGCTCCTCGTCTCGGCATCGGTGTCCGCACCGTCTCATGGCCAAGAGATGTCTGTGCGCGACACCTCCCGCATCGTGTCGGTCGGTGGCGACGTGACGGAAATTCTCTACGAGCTCGGGCTTGGCGACAGCGTAGTCGCCATCGATACGACAAGCGTCTTTCCTCCGCAAATTCCTTCGGAAAAGAAGAGCGTCGGATACATGCGTGCACTTGCATCCGAAGGCGTTCTTGCCGTTCGTCCAACACTCATCCTCGCCACGGATAAATCTGGTCCGCCGGAAGTCGTTGCGGCGCTCAAAGCATCGTCGACTCCTTTCATCACGATAGACGCTCCCGACACACCTGAAGGCGTCGCCGAGAAAGTCAGCCAGGTTGCAGCGATCGTCGGAAAAGAGGACGCGGGGAAGACGCTGGCCCAGCGGGTTCGCACAGAGTTCGAGGCAGCGGCGGAAGCGCGCAAGAAGATCGCGAAACCGATCAAGGCGCTCTTCCTTCTGTCGGTGCAGAGCGGCCGCGCAATGGCCGGCGGCCGGAATACGGCGGCCGACGCGATGCTCGCGCTCGCGGGCGCGGAGAACGTCGCGACATCCTTCGACGGATACAAACCCCTTTCGGGCGAAGCCGCACTCGCGCTCGCGCCAGACGCAATCATCGTCATGAAAGCCGCGGCCGGTCACCGCACGGCCGAGGCAAGCGGTCCGATTGCGACTGAGATCGCCGCAATCCCCGGGCTTGCCAACACGCCTGCCGGGAAAGACGGGCGCATCATCGAGTTCGACGGCAGCCTCATGCTCCAGTTCGGCCCGCGTGCACCCCAAGCCGCCCATGAACTCATGCATATCCTCTACCCAGACCTCGTCCCCGCACGCCGGATCAACTAGCTGATGCTCAAACCGACACCAGCCGAAGACCTCGGCAAGCGCACCGGCTCGGCGCGCGACCGGAAGAGAGCGCGAGGCCTCATCGCGCTCGGCATCGCGTTCCTTCTCACGGCGTTTCTGTCCCTCTCCGTGGGCCCGAGCGGGATCACACTTCTCTCCCTCCCCCAGGTGATCGCTGAGATCACGGGATACTCGGCGGACACAGGCGGGCACGAAGCGCTCGTGCTCCTGGACATCCGGCTCCCGAGAACGCTGCTGGCCATGTATGTCGGGGCTGCGCTCGCGGTTTCCGGCGCGATCATGCAGGGCATGTTCCGAAACCCGCTGGCCGATCCCGGACTGATCGGCGTTTCTTCGGGCGCCGCACTGTTCGCGGTGGCCATGATCGCCTTCGGAGATGCGTATCTGCCGGCGATCAAGGCCACGCTCGGGGTACATGCTCTTCCGGTGGCTGCATTCGTCGGCGGGCTTGGCGCGACGGCGCTACTTGTCGGCCTCACCAACGGACGGCGCGCGATTTCGACGGGAACACTCTTGCTCGCCGGCGTGGCCCTCGCGGCGCTGGCCTCGGCGCTGATGGGTGTCGTCGCCTACCTCTCGGACGACCGTGCATTGCGCGATCTCACACTATGGACGCTGGGGAGCCTCGCGGGCGCGAGTTGGAGCAAGGTAATCGGCACGCTGCCATTCGTCGTTATGCTCGCGCTTCTTCTGCCGCGACTGATCCGCGACCTCAACGGCCTGCTGCTCGGCGAGGCCGAAGCCTATCATCTCGGTGTCAACGTGCAGCGCGCCAAGATGCTGATCGTGTTCGTCACCGCAGGCGCGGTGGGTGCCGCCGTGGCAGTTGCAGGCATCGTCGGCTTCATCGGCATCGTCACGCCGCATATCATTCGTCTCGTCGCTGGACCGGACCATCGCTTCCTACTTCCGGCAAGCGCACTCCTCGGCGGCACGCTGGCGGTCGCGGCGGACATGGTGGCGCGCGTAGCAGTGGCCCCTGCAGAGCTTCCGCTCGGCATTATCACGGCGCTGATCGGTGCCCCGTTCTTCCTCCATCTCGTCTTGCGGAGGGGTGCGCATGCCTAACGCGAAATCACCGGCGATCGAAGCTTGCGGATTGCGCTTCGAAATCGGCGGAAAGCGGCTCGTGGACGATGTCAGTCTCGCAGTTCCCGCAGGACGCATGGTCGGCATCCTGGGACCGAACGGCGCAGGAAAATCCACGTTCTTGAAACTCGTGACCGGCGAACTCAAGCCGACGGCAGGTCGAATTCTGTTTGACGGTGTGCCACTCGCCCAAGCTCATCCCGCGCTCCTCGCACGCAGGCGCGCCGTGGTTCCACAGTCGTCACAGCTCACGTTCTCCTTCTCCGCTCTCGAAGTGGTGACGCTCGGCGCATCCGTTCCCGGGTTCGGTCTCTCGGTCGATCACGCTCACGCCGCGGAGTGGGCTCTCGATCGGGTCGGTCTCGCCCATCTCGCTGAGCGAAAATACACGGATCTCTCAGGAGGCGAACGCCAGCGCGTCCATATCGCACGCGCCATGTGTCAGCTGGCGACGGCACCTCCGAGCCCTGGCGAAACGTTGCTGCTCCTCGTCGACGAGCCGACGTCGAACCTCGACATCGGCCACCAAAGACGTGTGCTCGGGGCGCTACGCGAAGCTGCGGCCGAAGGCGCTGCCGTGCTTGCCGTTTTGCACGACATCAATCTCGCGGCCGGATATTGCGACAGTCTCGCGCTGATGCGCGAAGGGCGCCTCATTGCGCACGGTGTGCCGAACGAGATCGTTCGCGACGATCTTCTTTCTCACACCTACGGATGTGCCCTCGATGCCAACCAGACGCCTTCGCGGACACCTTTCGTACTTCCCATTACGCGGGACGCTCCGGAGATTGCGAAGCCCCTACTCAACGCTTCTCACCGTTGTCCCTCGGACGCGTCGTCTCGCTAATGCCTCGGGTTGCTTTGGTCGAGGGGGGCTTTTGCAGCGGCATTCGTCTGCGCATCGCGCACGACAACGGTCTCCGTCGTCGCTACGGAGATGCGGTCGGCTTCGTCCAACGCGATCTCATGCAGATGGAAAAGCCCAGGTCCGTATTTCGCGTCATGCGCGCCCAACGTCGATGAGGGCACGGAGCACAGTTTCAGATCCCCGCACGTCCCGACCCAGTTCCTGTGCCGGTGCCCGTGCAGCACCACGGCCTGACGAGCACGCTTACCGATCGACGCGAGCAGATCCGGGGCATTGATCAGCGAAAGCCCGAACCTCTCTTTGAGCGGGATACCGAACTCTGCATACTCCGTGACTTGGTGATGAAGCGCGACCAACCACTTTGCCTCGCCGTGGCGCTCTAGAAGGCGCTCCAGAGCCTGAAGCTGCCGCGGCTCGATTGCGCCAATCCCGTTGGTCAACGCCATGTGGCTGTCCGTGCAGGAGTTGAGCAGGATGACGCCGGGCCGTCCGTCGGCGCCGGGCGGCACGACCATGGGGAACAGGTCGCGCCAGAGCCGCGACACGAGCCAGCGCCCGCGAAAGTTTCCGTCGCGCGCGAGTGCCTGCAACCGCTCCATCCGCTCTCCGTCGCGCAGGACCTCGTAAAGGGTTTCTTTCAGCTCTCCTGTGCGCGCGCAGACGAGATGCACGCGCTGGCCCTGGATCTGATCTGCCGCCAGGATGAAGCGCAGCTTGCGCAGAGCGAGCCCGGCGCTCCACGGCATTTCCAAGCGCCCAGCATTCCATCGGTCGCAGATGTTGACGTCGTGGTTTCCGGGAACGATCAGCATCCGCTCCCGAAGCGCGGGATTGGCGTCGACGTGTTCGAGAAACTCCAACCATTCGGCCCGCGTTCCGGTATCCGTCACGTCTCCAGTGATCAGGATTACATCGAACGGCGCGGCGCGGTCCATGTCCGCAAGCTGCTCCGCCGTCGCTTGCCAGCGCGCGTTTCCTTGCGGCCCGCGCGTGCCGGGTTCCATGCGGAAGTCGTGGCGGCTGGCGACGAGATGCAGGTCGGAAAGGTGTGCGACACGCAGGGCCTTCTGCGGTGTCTCGATCGTGGCGTCATCCTTCAGGGGGTCGGGCGCAGGCGCACCCAGCTCGCGCCATGTCCAGTAGAGGCTGGCGACGACGGTCGAAAGCGCCAGCACCATCACGCCATCGATCACACCGGCCCTGATGATCATCCGCGGGCTCGCGGTCGCGAGAGAGACGCTCACGATCCCGGTCGTGAGGATGATCGCGGCCGCAATGGCGAGAGAGAGGCCTGCGAACATGCCGCCCGACACGATGGTGCCGAGCCTGCGACGGGCGATAAGATCATCGCGCGTCGCATGAGGCCCGAGCCACCTTTCGCCTGCGATCTTCACCACCTCGCGCACCAGAATGAAAATCGGAAACACGAGCGTATAATGGAGCTTCCAGAGGCTGCGCGCGGCCGATGTGTAGCGCATGTGACCCCATTTGTAGGTGACGAACGCCAGGGCCGCGATGATAACAAGCGCCCAAATCGGTTCGGTCCCAAGCCGCCCCACGGACGTCTTGACGAGCGTACCGTACGTTTGAAGCAACGACGGAACGAGCCCAAGCAGGAATGCCGGGAGGAGAACCAGAAAGACAAATGCGAGCGCGGCCTGGACGACGTTGAACTCGAACAGCGCGGACAATACGATGGCGCGCATGCCACGGCCGCCGGGACTCATGCGATCGTCGTCCGCGTCGCCCTTCCGAAGATCCCAGATCGACATGCCGCCTCCCTTCGCGCGTTAGGCCGGAACTTCTGCGGGGCGAGCCGGATCACCCACGGGATCCTTACCGCCGAACCATGCGACGTAGAGCGTCGGCAGGAACACCAGCGTCAGGATCGTCGCTACCAAGAGACCGCCCATGATCGCGAACGCCATCGGCCCCCAGAAGACGGTGGGTGCGATGGGGATCATGCCGAGCACGGTCGAGATTGCCGTCAGCATGATCGGGCGGAAGCGGGCGCTGCTGGCATCCACGGCCGCTTGCCACACATCTTTGCCCGCGGTTCGTTCCGCTTCGATCTGTCCAATCAGGATCACCGCATTCTTCGTGATCATGCCGAGGAGCGCGAGAATGCCGAGGATGGCAACGAAACCGAGCGGCCGCCCCGAGACGAGAAGCGCCGCCACCACACCGATCAATCCCAGCGGCCCGACGGTGAGCACAAGCGCGAGCCGTTGAAAGCTCTGCAACTGCAGCATCAAGATTGTGAGCATGAGCAGGAGCATCACCGGCACAACCGCCATCACGGAGGCCTGCGACTTCGCGCTTTCCTCGACAGTTCCTCCCACGGCAATCCGGTAGCCCATGGGCAACGTCTTGGCGAGCGCGTCGATTTCTGGCGCAAGCGCGCTTACGACCGTATCCGGAAGCACGCCGGGCTTGACGTCCGCCTGCACGGTGAGCGTCGGCACGCGGTCGCGGCGCCAGACCAGCGGCTGATCCTGCTCGTATTCGAACGCGGCGAACTGACCGAGCGGAACGGTGCGTCCGCCGGGCAGCGGCACCTGCAGGTGGCGCAGGGTTGCCAGAGATACCCGCTGCTCCTCCCGCGCCCGCGCGATGACGTCGACAAGATAGATGTCGTCACGCACTTGCGTCACGGGGCGACCGCTGATCACCGTGTTGAGCACGCTGGCCAGTGCCTCTGAACTGAGCCCTAGGAGCCGGGCCTCGTTCTGGTCCACGCGGATGCGAACCTGCCGCGTCGGTTCGATCCAGTCGTAGTTCACACTCACCGCGTCCGGGTTAGCCGCGACGACGGCGGCGAGCTTCAGCGATATTTCTCGGATCCGATCGATTTCCGGTCCGCTGACGCGATACTGCACGGGCCATCCGACCGGCGGCCCCAGTTCCAGCGGTGCGACACGGCTCACGAGGCCGGGGAATTCGTCTGCAAGGAGGCGCTCCAGCTTGTCCTGCAGGCGCTTGCGGGCCGCGACATCCTTGGCCACGATGACGGCCTGCGAGAAGAACTCGTTCGGAAGCTGCACGTCGAGCGGCAGGTAGAAGCGGATGGCGCCGCGGCCGACGTAGGTGCTCCAACGCACGACGTCGGGATCGTCCTTCAGCACGGCATCGAAGCGCCGCGCCACGCTGTCGCTCGCGTAAATCGATGCATTCTGCGGCAACCCGAGATCAACCATCAGCTCCGGCCGATCGGACGAGGGAAAAAACTGGCGCGGGATGAGCGCCGTCGCGAGAAGCGCCACGACAAAGAGGCCGACTGTGCCGCCGATGGTCAGCCACTTGGCACGCATGGCGGATGTCAGAAGATTTCGGTAGGTGCGGAAGACGATGCCGGGCTGTTCATCCTCGGCCGCTTTTTTTTTCGGCACCTTCAGAATGGCAACGCCCATCAACGGGGCAAAGAGGACGGCTACGAACCACGACACGACGAGCGCGATAGCCACCACCGCGAACAGCGAGAACGTGTATTCGCCGGCCGAGCTGGCCGCGAAGCCCACGGGCACGAAACCCGCAATGGTCACCAGCGTACCGGCCAGCATCGCAAAGGCATACGTGCGGAAGGCAAACGTCGCCGCCTCGACCTTGCTGTCGCCTTCGGCCAAGCGGCTCAGCATCGCGTCCGTCGTCGTCATCGCATCGTCCACGAGCAGCGCGAGCGCGATGATGAGCGCACCGAGCGAGATGCGTTGCATGTCGATGCCCGAGAGATCCATGATCGAAAAGACCACGGCAAGCGTCAGCGGAATCGACAGCGCGATGACAAGGCCCGGCCGCACGCCAAGACTGATGAAGCTGACGGCGAGGATGATGGCAACCGCCTGCCATAGCGACGTCATGAACTCGGAAATCGCGCCCTCGACAGTCACGGCCTGATCCGCCACGAGCATCGGCTCGATGCCGATTGGCAGATTTGCCGTCAGCTCCGCCATCGTGGCCTTCACGGCTTTTCCGAGTGCGAGAATGTCACCGCCATCACGCATGGCGATGGCCAGGCCAATGGCCGGCGCGCCATCGACGCGAAAGAACGGTTGCGGCGGATCGGCATACCCTCTCCTCACCTCGGCGATGTCGGCGAGTCGCAAGAGGCGACCGCCCACCGCGAAGTTGAGATCCTTGAGATCGCGCTCGGATTCAAAGCCGCCCGACACGCGCACCGACAGGCGCTCGTCTCCAGTCTGGATCGTTCCGGCGGGCTGCACCACGTTCTGGGCGTGAAGCGCTGCGAGAAGCGCGGAGCGATCAATGCCCAGGCTCGCCAGCTCCTTTATGGAAAACTCGACGAAGATTTTTTCGTCCTGGGCGCCGAGTATCTCGATCTTGGATACGTCCGGAACCTGCAGGAGACGTGAGCGCACAGCGTCCACGTAGTCGCGCAGCTCCCGGTGGGTGAAACCGTCAGCGGTGAAGCCGTAAATGATGCCGAAGGTATCGCCGAAATCGTCGTTGAAGCCGGGCCCGACAATACCTGCGGGAAGCGTATGACGGATGTCGCCCACGCTTTTGCGCACGTGATACCAGATGTCGGCCACTTCTGGCGCGGTGGTGTCGCCTTGGAGGTTGACGAAAATTGTCGTGACGCCGGCCGTCGTATAGCTGCGCAGAAAATCGAGCTTCGGCGTCTCTTGCAGCTTGCGCTCCAACCGCTCGGTCACTTGGCGCAGCGTGTCCTCGATCGATGCGCCCGGCCACGCCGCCTGTACGACCATGGTCTTGATGATGAACGTCGGGTCTTCACTGCGGCCGAGGCGGTTATAGGCTGCAAGCCCTGCCAGCACGGCGACAATCATGAAGTACACGACCACCGAACGATGCCGGAGTGCCCACTCAGAGAGATTGAACCTCATGGTGTCGATCCGAGGAGACGGACCTCCTGTCCGGGATGGAGGGCCTGCACGCCAGCGGTGACGACAACCTCACCCGTATCGAGCCCCTGTGAGATCGTGACCGTTGCGGGTTCGAAGCGGAGGACATCCACGTTACGCATCGAGACTGTGCGCGTTTCGGGATCGACGATCCAGACCGCAGGCTGCTGCTCGCTTCTTGTCAGCGCGGAGGCTGGGATCTCGATCATCGCGCCGGAGGCCATCGTCACGCGCCCTGTCACCGTCGCGCCGAGACGCATGGCTTCTGGCGGATCGGTCAACCCAACCTTGACTTCGAATGTCCGCATCACCGGATCCGCCTGGGGCGCGACCTCTCGGACGCGACCCATCGCTGTGACAGCCGGGGCTTCGGTGAGAAACACTGAGATCTCCGGGTCGCTCGGCACCGTGCGCAACACGTTTGCTGGGACATCGAAGACTGCGTCGCGGCCATCCTTGCGCGCGAGGCGTACGATGGCCTGACCGGCCTGTACGACCTCACCTGCGCTCGGCCCCGCATCGGTGACCGTCCCCGGTGCATCCGCTTTCAGTTCGGTGAAGCCCACGAGATCATGTGCAGCCTTGAGTTCCGCTTCTGCCGCTTCCACTGCCTGCTCGGCCGTGCGGCGTGCCTTCTCCGCCTGATCGTAGATGGCGCGCGTGGTCCATCCCTGCCCGAGCAACGTTTCCTGGCGTTCGTAGTGATTACGCGCCTGCGTAAGTTGTGCCTGCGCTGTTGCGAGACCGGCCTGAGCGACACGCAGCGCGTTCATCTCGTTTTGGGATTCGAGGCGGACCAACACCTGCCCCGCAACCACTCGCTGGCCGCGGCTGACGCTGTTCTCCAGCACCCGTCCGGAGATGCGGAAACCGAGGACCGCCTCGTCATCGGCCTCGATGCGTCCGGTCAGCGTAATGGGCGTTCCCGCTTCCCGCTTCTCTACCGTCACGGTGCGGACAGGTCGCGGCTCAGGCGTTGCCGCTTCAGGTTCCGCGCCGCACCCTGCCAGGAGCAGAGCCGGCACGGCCGCGAAAATACCAAGCTTGGGCCATCCGCATTGTGCCCGTCGCGTCCGGACGCTCGCCATCATGACCGCACCCCTCCCTTGCCTCAGAATGCACCAGCCACAGACCCGATTCCGATCACCGCGACGAGCGCGATGAGGGCGCCGACGATCGCGACCATCACGATATCGAAATAGCTTTCGCGATGACTTGCACCGCAGACGGCGAGTAGCGTGACGACCGCGCCGTTGTGCGGGAGGCTGTCGAGTGTGCCGGAGCTGATCACTGCCACGCGATGCATAAGTGAGGGGTCGATGCCGGCGTCGAGCGCCATCGTTTTGTAGATTTCGCCCAGCGCATCGAGTGCAATGGTCATTCCCCCCGATGCAGAGCCCGTTAGCGCGGCAAGAACGTTCGTTGCGACAGCGAGCGAGACGAGCGGGCCGCCCTCCATCGCGAGGAGGGCATCGCGAACGGCGACGAATGCGGGCAAAGCCGCCACGACCGCGCCGAAACCGACGAGGCTCGCGACGCTCACGGCCGGCAACACGGATGCATTCGCGCCCGCGTCCATGGTGTCGCGTAATGCGGGCAGGCGGCGGTGGTTGATGGCGATGACCGCAACGATGGCGGCGACGAGCGCCGTTACGACCGACCACACACCGCCGACGCCGGCGAGCGTCGTCTCGCCCCAGCGCTCTTCGGCGAGGAAGGAAACGTCGAGGCTTGGAAGGATGAACTGGGACATCGCGAGATTGACGGCTATGACGATGCCGAGCGGCAGCATCGCGAGAGCAATCGGCGGGCGAGTCGGACTGGGCTGCCCGCGCGACAGCTCTGCCGGATCGAACTCGCGGGCGACCGTCCCACGTTCGCGCACCAGAAGGTCGTCGGCGGGGGTCGCGTCGATTTTGGGCGGATCGTCGCCGAAGCCCTCGCCCGCCCGTTTTGCGCGTTCCTCCGCGCGCTTCAGCCACCACATGCCAAAGCCGAGCATGATCACAGACGCGATAATGCCCAAACCAGGCGCCGCGAATGGGGTTGTGCCGAAGAACGGCATCGGGATCGCGTTCTGGATCGACGGCGTTCCGGGCAGCGCCGACATCGTAAAGGTGGATGTTCCAAGCGCGATGGCGGCCGGCATGAGGCGTCGCGGGACGTTGGCCGCACGAAACAGCGCAACCGCCATTGGCGCCAGCACGAAGAACGCAACGAACAGGCTGACGCCGCCATAGGTCACGAGCGCGCCCGCGAGGACGACGGCGAGGATCGCGCGCTCGGCGCCGAGTTTCTCGGTCATAAAATCTGCAATGGTGGCAACCGACCCGCTGTCGTCCATGAGCTTTCCGAACAGCGCGCCGAGAAGAAAGAGCGGAAAAAACTGCGCGAAGAAGCCCGCAGCACTCGTCATAAATGTCTGCGTCCAATGAGCGAGAAGCGGTTCGGCTGCAAAGGCGGCTGCGACCAACGCGGCAACAGGCGCGAGCAAAAGGATGCTCCATCCTCGATAGGCCAGCGCGATCATCAGGAAGAGGCCGAGGAGGATACCGAGCAGGCCCATGGCTCAGACTCCTTCGAGCAGGACGTCGAGATCAACGGAGGAGCGCTTGCCGATGTGCTTTCCGTCCCGTTCCAGAAACTCGTCCGCTGCCTTGCGCCCCTCGTCACGCAGCCACGAGATGAAATCCCATTCGGCGTTGAGTTTGGACGAATACCCGAGTTCGCTCATCAGGCCGTTCCGCACGAGATGGATCCGCATCCGCGCCCAGCGCGCACCCTCTGTGTTTCCGGCATCGACCACCTTGCGCAGCATGGCGATCATGCGCAGCTCTTTGAGAAGCACGGCGTTGAACGATACCTCATTAAGGCGATTCAGGATGTCGCGCGCGCTGCTTGGTGTGCCCGGCCGTTCGACGGGGTTGATCGGAACGAGGATCGTGTCTTCGGAGTCGAGTTCGCGCACCAAAGGCGTCATGGTCGGGTTGCCGGAGTAACCGCCATCCCAATAGGATTCGCCGTCGATCTCGATGGCCTGGAAGAGCGTCGGCAGACAGGCCGAGGCCAGAAGCACGTCCGGCGTAATGTCGGCGTTGCGGAAGATGCGTCCACGGCCGGTGCGCACGTTGGTTGCGGTGATGAACAGCCGGATGGGCGATGACCGCAGGCGCTCGAAATCGATCATTTCTCTCAGGATGTCGCGCAGCGGATTGGCGTTACCCGGATTGAGATCGTAGGGCGAGAACAGCCGCGACAGAAGATCCATGCCGATGAACATCGGCGAGTTGTCGAGCGTCCATTTGCCGAGCACCCTGTCGAGAGGTCCGCGCTGGAACGGACTAAAGCGCGCCGCGTCCGAAATGCTGCGCCAGAAATCCGCCAATGCCTTCCGCGCGCCCTCGGCACCGCCCGCCGCATACCCGTCGGCAAGCACGGCTGCGTTCATCGCGCCTGCGGATGTCCCGGATATGCCGTCGATCTTAAAGCGGGTGTCTTCGAGGAGGCGGTCCAGCACGCCCCAGGTGAACGCGCCATGCGATCCCCCGCCCTGCAGCGCGAGATCGATCGGGACAGGCTTGGAAGAGGATGCGCTTCTAGTCATCCTTGCCTGCGTCCTTTGTCTCAGTTCCCGCCCCACCGGGATTTGTCATCTGTGAATGTAAGGTAGCGTACACACGCCCCGTTGTCCCGACGATCCGTGTTCTGAGACGTAGTTAATTGACAGTGAGCCCATCAGGCAAGGCGACCGTAGAGAGGCGTGCGGCAGGCGCTTCGAGTTTTATCACCATTTTCACGCGCCCCTCGGGCTTGTCATGAAGGGTTTTGTCGGGGGGCCCGGCTCCCAGCCGGGCGTGGGCGTCATCACGAAGGAAGCATGAGAAGACCGAGATATTCGGGGAGTTGGCGCTGCACGGGCTTACGCCGTGGGGGGCGCGCCAAGGGACATGAGATCGAGAGATTGATCGCGGAACCCCTCGGAATTCGAACGCGGACAAGCGCTACGGTTCCGAAGTCACGTATCCGGGCGTGCGATGCGTGAGACGGTTGCCCCGGAGATCACTCTCTCCGGGGCTGCTGCCCAACCTTAGGCTGAGGCATGTTAGGCTGAGGCATGGCGGTGTCCGGTGCTCTTCTTCTTAGAAGAGGCTTTACCCTTGGGAGCTTCGTCGCCCTGTTCGGCGCGCGCATTGATTTCCGACTCGGCTAGCTTCGACAGCTTGGCGTCGGTTTCCTTTTCTTCTTCGAGGGTCTCTCTCAGAAGTTTGCCCGCGTCCGACATCCCGAGTTTGTCCGCCCAGGCCGCCAAGGTTCCGTAGCGCGAGATCTCGTAATGCTCGACGGCTTGAGCGGCACTGAGCATCCCGGCATCTCGGACAGTGTCGTCTTCCGCCTCCTCGATGATCTCGCCGGCTTCTTCTGCCAGACCGTCGATCGCGGGGCAGCGCTTGCCGCGCGCGGACTTACCGATCATTTCGAAAATCTTTTCCAGACGGTCGACTTGGCCTTCCGTCTGTTCGATGTGCTCCTCGAAGGCCGCCGCGAGCCGCGAGGAATTCGCCTTCTTCGCCATTTTTGGCAGGTTCTTTAGGATCGTCTTTTCAGCGTAGTAGACGTCTCTCAACGTCGCTTCAAAGAGCTTTTCGAGCGTGTCCATAGGTAATACTCCGGGGTTGAGCGGTGGGAGGCAGAACGCTTGTTCCCCTCGGACGTTCCAGCTCCTGACGCCGCCGGCACCGCAAGCCTCGACCGCTGCAACCTTGTCGTGCGGCGCAGCGTTCCCTGCCTTTAGGGAGAACGACATGCTGACCATCATCAAAAAGGTTCTCGGACTTGAGACAGACGTCGAGCGCCCCGACGACCGCACGGCGGATCATCCCGACCGTAGCATCGTCCCCGGTCCGCCAATCGCGAGTTCGGGCGCCATGCTGAGCCAGGCAAAAAAATCCGAGACCGAAGCGGCGCTGGAGCGGGCGGCTTCCAAGGCGGAGTGATCTCGGCGTACCAGAAGGGGCGCGGCCTCACGCTTGTCCTTCGTCGCGCTTCTGCGAGCCTCCGCTT
>ERZ869909.1372-NODE-1372-length-19868-cov-3.610025_pt1 | contig 19868 bp, 17 predicted proteins | sample MGYA00520892_ERZ869909 | MGnify/ENA primary metagenome ERZ869909 (study PRJEB32215, sample SAMEA104723947) | bioreactor metagenome | biome: bioreactor; feature: anaerobic bioreactor; material: water | place: China | collected 2015-03-12 ... | reverse complement strand
CGAAATCATAGTCAATTAAGTTTGTATCCTTAAGTTCAAGTGCTTCAGCAGGTGGGACTGCATTGGGATTTGTTAGGAACTGATATGAACCAACAACACTTCCCAATTCCTGAGCTTCCTTAGTCAAAGCCCAGTCCACAAACATTTTAGCTGCTTCTTGATCAGGTCCGCCTTTAAGAATAGCGACACCACCAATTTCAAATCCTGTACCTTCACTTGGAGCACCGATTTCAATATCTCTGAAACCTTCAATTCTGTATTTTACAGCATCATGCAAGAAGGTAATTCCAATTGGAATTTCTTTAAGTCCAACCATACGTCCAGGGGCTGTTCCTGATTTGGTATATTGTCGAACTTGCTGATTCAAACGTTGCATGTATGCAATACCTTCTTCTTCACCCATAAGTTGAGTCAATGTTGCTAACATAGTATATGCTGTTCCTGATGATCCAGGGTGAGCTGTAACAATTTGACCTTTAAACTCCGGTTTCAACAAATCTTGCCATGACTTTGGATAATCATAGCCTTTTTCTGTAAACCATTCTTTATCAAACACAAATCCTAAATATCCTACATAAATACCTGTCCAATAACCTGTTGCATCTTTAAAGTTATCAGGAATTGCAGTTGCATTTGGTGATACATATGGAACTAGCATGTCATCAGACATAGCTGCAATATAGGCATCTACAGGTCCACCATACCAGATACTCGCAGACATATTTTCTTTTTCTGCAAGGATACGAGCCAATGTTTCACCACTACTCATACGCACGAAGTTGGTTTTAACACCGGTAGCCTTCTCAAATTCTCTAGCTGCCAAGATTGCATGATCTTCCATAAGACCTGCATAGATGGTTAAAGTTAAATCCTTCTTATCACCGCTACCACTGTTGGAACAACCTGTGATTAACAAGATGACAAGCAAAACCGAAACAATTTTGAACATTTTCATTTTATTTCCTCCTGTTTCTATGTTCATTGTATGTTTTTCACACAATGTTCACAATCTAACAGAACGGACAAAATATCCGAAATTTTGCTTTTTTAAAAGCGCTTACAACAAGTTCTTCTATACACTCATACTAACGAATCAAAAGTACCGAAATACCATCATGCACTCTTCATTCAACTGAAATATGATAAAATGAATACATAAAAAATAAGAGGAGGACTTATGGCAGTAATTCACACAAATTTCTTATCTAAATCGCTAGGTAGACAGATTAGCTTTAATGCAATCATCCCTACATTTTCACTGGAGGACTCGTTTTCTTCGAACAATGATGTCTACAACAAGAACAAAAAGTTTAAAACACTTTGGCTACTTCATGGATTCACAGGGGATGAGTATGATTATCTTACCTATACCAATGTTGCGCTGTATGCACAGAAATATCAGATAGCCGTAATTATGCCCCCGGCATGTAACCAGGGATACAGCGATGATCCAAACGGGGCGAAGCATTTTAGTTTCGTCACGAAAGAGCTTATTGAAGCTGCCCGTTTTTTGTTTCCATTAAGCGAAGCTAGAGAAGACAACTTTGTTGGCGGACTATCCATGGGTGCTATGGGTGCCATGAAAATTTCCATGGCTTATCCTGAATACTTCAGTAAAGTATTGCTTATGTCTGGTTGCGCTATGGAAATCACTGGAGAATCTCATTCCGTCAACTGGTTTGGAAACAGCTCTGATGCCTATAGTGGTGGTATCATGGGAAATGAGCTTCGTTACAAAGAAACGTTGGAAGATGCTTATTACATGATGAAAAAGAATGTGGAAGATCATAAAGAACTTCCCGAATATGTACTAACCGTTGGAGATCAGGACTTTTTACTGGATCGCTGCAGATATGCGAAAGAAAAGTTTGAAACTTATGGATATCCTTTTACTTATGAAGAGGTTGAGGGCTTCGGTCATACCTGGGACTACTGGGAGATGAAGCTAAAAGAGTCATTTGATCATTTTTTCAGCAAGTAGTGTGAGTTTCTCACAATACACAACTCCTATTCTTTGATATACTATGGATAAAGAAAGAAGGGATTGTCATGCTAGAAAACTATACAGTCATTTCTTCGAAGTCATTTGAAGAAACCATTACAGTATTAAAAGAACGTTTGATGACTTCAGGATTTGGAACCCTCTGCTCCATTTCGCTCAACGAACGATTTGCAATGAAGCAATTAGATTATAAGGATCAGCTTATGATTTTGGAAGTATGTAACCCATTTGAAGCCTTTAATGCCTTGAATATAGACAAAGAAGTTATCTATTTTCTTCCATGCAAAATCATCGTCAAACAATCAAACGACGTCGTTAGTGCATCCATGATTCGGCCTACTGCCTTTATGTCACTATTAGGGCATGAAAACCTGAATGAGTTTGCACAAAAAATTGAAAATTCATTAATAGAAGCTATGAATCAGCTTTAGGAAGGGAAACCTTCCTTTTTTATTTCTTCCAGCGATAATGGGCTAGAATTTCATATCGCTCGATCGCATCTTCCTCATAATTTCTTCCAGGAGAATGATGAATAATCCACGGATATCCTTTGACATTTCTTCGGTTGGAAACAATAGCTATGTGCCCCGGAAAAATAACAATGTCCCCTGGTTGCCACTGATCCAACTGATTCAGATCATTCGTCAACTTTTCAATAAAGCGATCAAAATAGATGGTCATATTTCTAACACGTCGAAAATCAATGTTCGGATCCGGTCGATTGACTCCAGGATATAGATTAGTATGGCTTAAAATATCCTCATCCATTAAAGATTTCAGATCATAACCTGCACCCTGAAGTGCATAGATAATCACATCCGTACACACTCCTATTCCTTTCGGAGGATAACCTTTAGCCTCATATGTACTTCGATACGCCGGTCGGGTAGATACATATTTTCGTGCACTTAAAAGAATATCTGTGTAATCATCCACTCCATCCTGATCTCTATCTACCTCACTTTTAAGTGAGGGTACATTAAAATAGTCTGAAGAGTAGTATCTTTTGGGAAGCCATCCAAGAAAGTTTAGAGTTAATCCTGCGATAATAATAGAAAGCAGAAGGAATGTCCCCACGAATTTTAGCACTCGTCTACGTTTATGTTTCATAAAATACCTCTATAGAGAATATATCCTATTTGAATGAAAAAAACCAGAATATCTTCTGGTTACATGTCAACAAAGATAAATCCACCAATAGCACTACGATCATTAAGCCACGTTTCCAAATCAAACGTTACAAGTTTTCCGTTATCGAGCAAGGTGAACTCATCATCCATCGCGACAATAAGAGCAAACTGACTAACATCCACATGATGCACATTCTGAAAATACTGATTAAAAATAACAAATTGATTCTTATTTAACGATGCTTTGACTGCATCCATTATTGAGTTGCGGTATTCCAATGTTGAGTCGTTATCCAATGACACACTTTTTGTGGACATTGGAACATGCTTGATGGCCGCAAAATCCAAAATTCCCTGTTCAAATGTTTCCAATGAAACCCTCCCCTGTTTCACAGGACTTAACCTATACCAGAAAGAATCCATGATGCTGCGAATCGAAGATTCAGGAAGTTGAGATACGTTCAATGCTTTCTTTATTTCAACAGCCATTGATAAAAGAATTGCATTGGTTGCACTCACAGCACTATGCCCAAACAGAACTCGCTCATTCTCCTTAAACAACTGAGTTGAAGCCCCATATGTTTGCGAAGTACTGTAAATCTCATTTAATTTTTCTTTTAAAGTGAGTTGCTCATGTTGCGACGTTGAAAACTCTAATTCGTCCATCAGATGATACTGAACAAAGTCCAACACATTCGCACGGATTTCTTCCCGAATTTCAGCCACCTGTCTTAATCGTTCTTCTTTATTACCCTCATAGGATGAAGGATCCTCATGATTCCAGTTGATGATTTCTTTGGTAGCCGGGAAAATCGGGCATCGTTGCCCATTGATTTGATCACATACCTTAATCACATAATGATAGCGTCTTCCTTCTTTATAAAAGTCAAACACCGACTTGGTCATGTTTCCGGAAATATCAAACCCTATTTCTTTCATCGAAGCAACAACATCCTCGTTTAACATACCCGGTTGAAGTCCTGCACTCTCTGCAACAATTCTTCCCTGGCCAAATTTATTTAGAAAAGCTTCGGCCATCTGACTACGTGCAGAATTGTGAACACACACAAATAAAACTTTAATCATACGTACCCTCCGAAAAACACGCGGTTTCTTTTCTGTATCTTATCATATACCTTTTGACCACTCAACGAGCCAACAAATAATTAACATCTTCTTAACAGAAAAAAGACATAAAGAAAAATCACGTTGATGATTCACCAACGTGTTTATAAATTTAGAAAGTGATAGTACAGGGTGACAATGGAACCAATCTTTTTTTCCTTCTGCTGATAATCACTAATTCTCACCAGATCATCTGCCTGTATCGTTTTCTGATGCTTATTTATCTTATCCTTCAGACTGGCAAAAGCCTCATCCGAAACAAATAAACTACCTGCAATCACAATCTTCTCCAGGGCAAGCAGAACATGTGCGTTAACTAGACAATACGCAATTTTAGACATAACGAAGTCCAGCGTGGCTTTGGATGATAATAAATAATCCACAACTTCTGACTCCTCGATACCCTGTGCAACCGTCGCATACGATATCTCTTCTTCAAGGGTTCTTGGTGAACTCCCATCCACAAGCATATGACCAAATTCCGAGCCACGATTTCGATCATTTCGTAAAAGTTGCCCATTGGTCATAATTGCACTTCCTACACCAGGACCATACTTAACTAAAAGAAAGTTAGAGTCCATCGGGTGATAAAATTTGTGCAAAATTGCGAGAGCTGATACGTTATGTACAATCCGATACGGTAAGCGTGCCGCACTCATCAGACGTTCAACCTCTTCGATCGTCTGATCAAAAAAATCAAGTCCTTTGTACCCACGGCACAAAACCGAAATCTCCTCAAAAGGAGGATACTTGGCTATGGCACGCTGCACATATTCCACCGCATCTTCCAAATGATGAATCTTCTTATACTCAAGCAGATTACCCTGAATATCGGTAAAACTAAGATTTACATAGTCACTCCGGACGTCCATGCCAATCGCCACATACTTATCGATTCCTAAGTCAATTAGCGTCTCTTTTCTTCCAACTTTCCCACTTTCAATCTCGCCCAGTTCAACCACAAAACCTTCCTCGATTAAAGACTGTGTCATCACAGTTACTGCCGCATTGGTTAAATGAAGCTTGGATGCCAATGCTTTTCTGGATTGAGGACCATCTGTAATTAATAGGCCAATCAGTTTGCGTTGATTCAGTGAAAATATCACAATGTGTCAACCCCCTCTATCATTTTAATTAACTTAACTAATTATCATTAGTATACACTAAGATGACTTAAAAAATCATACCACAAGTCATCTTTTCGAACAAAAGCGATAGGTTGTCCGATGGGACAATCTACTTCTATCCACCCAGACGAATAACAGTTATGAGAAAAGAGCTGCTCCCACTCACCTTCCGGTAGCCAAACCTTCCTTACAGTTGCATTTCTGATTAATACAGGAGCTACGAGTAGTGAAGAGCCATACATATACTGATCCTGCACATCAAGAACGTGCATATCATCAAAGTGGAAAAACATGGGACGTACCAGAGGCATGCCACTGGTATAATACTCCTGTAGCAAAGATAGATGATACGGTTTGAGTTGCTTAAACACAGCTGACATTCTGGCAAAATGATCAGTAATCCGATTATTTGAGTCCACCTGAACATTGCTTAATGGTCGATTACCTTCATGTGTACGGAATACGGGTGTGAACACATTGGCATCCATCCAGCGAATAAACAGTTCTTCATCACGTTTCATATGGAATATGGTTGTATAACCGCCAATATCACTGTGACTGATACCTTTTCCGCTAACCGAAAGAGAAAGCATCGCTACGATGACCGATGGTAAGCCATACTCTTTCGAAAAGTCTACGTGCTGATCTCCAACCCACATGGAATTGGAGTATGTATGGGTTTGAGTAAAGCCAGCACGACTGAAAACAAAAACTTCATCTTCCTTGCCACGCTCCACAATCGCTTCACGATTGCACCGGGCCCATAAGTCCGGCCAAACATTGTGCATTGCCTCAGCACCTCGATCATCATAGATAACTGCATCGGTAGGTAAATACTCACCGAAATCAGCCATCCAACCGCTTAACCCGATATCTATCATTTCTCTTTGAATCAGCTGCTTATACCATTCAAAAGCTTTTGGATGTGTCAAATCAATCATCCCTGCCTGAAATGTGGTAGATTTGATAAGATAAGGCTCATTCTTTTTATTTAGCACAAGATATCCCAAGGCTTTCGCTTCGTTATACAAAGGTGCATCCTCTTTTAAAAATGTATTAATATACCCTAAGAAACGAATCCCATCACGATTGAGTTGCTTAATCTTTTCAATCGCAAAAGGATAAAGCTTTGAGTCATTCTGCCAGTTCCAATACACTTGTGTACCAAACTGAGTTACGATCTGTCCTGAAAAATCTTGAGACCAAATTGCAGCAACCTCACCTTTTTTTGCTCTGATTTTTTCAATTAGAAGATCGACCCGTTCCCAACCTCCCTGACTTGCCACAATCGCACCATCCAATACCCAAGAAGGAAACTTTGGATGAGTGTGTACCGTCTTAGCCAGAAATGACATGCACGAAGCAAAATCAGTGGAAGAAAAGTGAGTTAGTTTTTTAGGGATCCCACGAAAGCCAAGCGTTGTTGTATCCGATTTTGAAAAATCAAACTCACAATAATCACTTGTCTCTACATGAAAAACTTCATGGTCACTAGTAAGAAATGTCGGTTGAGCAATGTAGGTCTGATGATGTTTGTAATGACTCACCCGCTGATCATTGACACCAAAAACCTTAGTCAACGCAGCTTTTTTAATCAGTTTTTTGAGCGAATGATGTTCCGACACCCAAATCGGAACTTTCTTACCCTTTAAATTGAAATGAGTAAATTGTTCACCACATCCATAAATACCCTGATGTTTTTGACTTGGCAGATGTATCCATAATCGATTGATTTGTTGAGGAAAACACTCAAAGGATAAAAACGTTGCGCTATTTTCCTGTATTACCGTAACCTTAACCGAAAACTCATCTTTCTTATAGTGAAATACATTTCCCTCTTTACCTGCAAATTCCAGCGTTTTTGATACGTTTATTTTATCCTTTGTCCTAAAGGTTCCCCGTGACATCGCATAGGCAGCTTCACCTATCCCAACTTTTAGCCATCCGGAAGATTCAAAGAATGTACGATTAAATAAACTCATCGTGCATTCTCTTCTTTCCAAAGCTGATCAAAGTTAAAGCCTGTAATCTGTTCACACACAGAGCGATCTTCATGAGAAATATGAGCATCTATCTTACCCTCGCGACGCTCAATCTCTCTGGATAAAATGTCATAGGTTTCTTTTGTGATCGGAAACTTATAGGTAAAGTATAAAGTAGCTAACATAAACACAACAGGTAAGGCAATAAACATAAACTTAATCCCTTGAATGGTTATATCCTGTGGAACAGGAATATTGGCATCATATTGAAATACCGACAGTAAAATCCCAATCAGCCAGATGGCTAGACCGTTAGCAATCTTTCGACTGAACGTTGCCATGCCTGAATATACCCCCGCACGACGCTTGGAAGTAATAAGGTAGTCCACATCCGTTAAATCCGTTAAGATCGCATAGGACGTGACTGAGGAAGCCGCTGTACCCAATCCAGACACAAACGAAGCAATAAATATCGGTAGAATCGGAGCATTGGCATAGGCAAAGAATATCATCGAAATCGTTGCAACGATCCGTATAGGAAATCCAAGGTAAACTGGAAATTTCTTTGATGTTTTCTTAAGAACAATCTGAAAAATAAACATCGCTAACAATTGTGAAATAAGAACACCGGCCATGATGAACGTAAACTGCTCCGGCTGCCTTAATACCACAGCCAAGAAATAAATGACCAACGTGGTAATAAAATCCGCAGATCCCTGACCAAAAAGGAAGATTCCTAAATAAAGTCTAAATGAACGATTGCGAAAAACACTGAACGACTCCTTGAAAGAATCCTTAAATGATGTTTTTACCACCGGTCGTGCCTTTTCCCAGCTTTTTAAAAAAGTGAAAAAGATGGATAGAAAGAAGATAACTCCAAAGGTAATTCCCATGATTAGAAATCCCTGCTCAGCTGAAGACCCTAACCGTTGAACCATCATGTTCGGAACTAGTCCTGCCAAAATGGCTGCTAACGCCGAGAAAATCATGCGATACATCGTATATGCACTCCGCTGAGTATAGTCGGATATCATATCCGGCAATAGCGCATTATAGGGCACCATGACAATTGTAAATCCGGTCGAAAAAAGAATATACATGAAAAGATAAAAGAAATAGGTAATCTGGGGTGTCGCTGATATGGATAGCCACATCATGGCAAAAGTAATGGATCCAGCAAAGCTACCAATCAGAAGATAAAATCGCTTGGAACCATAGCGTGATTCTGTTCGATCCACAATATTTCCCATCAGTGGATCCGTGAGAGCATCCCAAATTTTTCCAATCATTGGAATCGATCCTGCTAAAGCAGGGTTCATCCCCACGACATCGGTTAAAAAGACAAGATAGAGAATACTGATAATAAGAAATGAACCGCCACCATAAATGTCAGCAGCTCCATAAGCCAGTTTTGCACTCAACTGAGACTGTTTCATAATCTTCCTCCCATCGATGATTAATCTAACTATATCAGAGAAAAAACAGGGATGCAAAAGGCATCCCATGTTTTCTTACTTTTTCTTTACCTGTAGTTGCTCTAGTAAAAGTCCTACTTTACTCGGACGCTCCGCAACCAAAGCCCCGGCTTTCGTAAGTGCTTCAATTTTATCTTCGACAGATCCTTTACCACCTGTAATAATCGCACCCGCATGACCCATCTTTTGACCCTTAGGCGCAGTTCGGCCACCCAAAAAGGCTACAAGTGGTTTGGTGAAGATACCCTGCATCATCGCATCCGCAACTTCTTCTTCCATGGTTCCACCGAGTTCTCCAATGATGACCACAGCTTCGGTTTCATCGTCTTGCTCAAAATAAGGTAGCATTTGGGCAAATCGTGTGGCAGGTACAGGGTCGCCACCCACACCAATCAGTGTTGAAACGCCATATCCTTCCTTAACAATCATGGCCGTAACTTCATTCGTTAAAGATCCACTACGTGTCATGACACCAATGTTACCTTTTTTATAGACTCTTTCGATCCAATGTGGGAAACTTCCCATCATGGCTTCTTCCGGAGAAATAACACCTGAAGTGTTCCCACCAATGACAAGTGCATCATGTTCAAGTGCTGCCTGACGTATAGCCACCATATCAAACAGCGGAATTCCATCTGCCATCGTAACAATCTTCTTAATGCCACTTGCCAAAGCTTCAAATACTGCATCTTTAGTTAATTTTGGTGGAACAAAGATCATGGAAGCTTCTACGTCATGCTTGCGCAATGCACGTGCTACAGAATGATACACCGGAAGTCCTTCCACCACTTGGCCTTCTTTTCCTGGAGTCACACCACAAACAACCTGGGTACCCAAATCAATCATATGTTTTGTCCAGAAGCTTCCTTCTGAACCTGTAATTCCCTGAACCAGAACTTTTGTCGTTCTATCAATAAATATACTCATCGCATTCACCCCTTCGCCAATGAAACCGCAAGGCGGACAGCTTCTTCAGTATCAAACAGTGGTGTTAACCCTGCCTTTTTCAGCATTTCTGTTGCCTCAACCTCGTTTGTACCTCGAATACAGGTCACAATTGGACGATTCGGCTTAAGTTTAGCAATGGCATCCACAATTCCTTCAGCCATAACATCTGCACGGGCAATGGTACCAAATGTAACGATTAAAATCACTTTTGACTCTACCTGCAAACAGATTTCCATCGCCTTCATTGCTTTTTTGTAATTAGGTCCACCAAATTCCAGATAGTTGGCTACGCTGCCACCTTCATAATGAATCAAATCGTAGACAGTGGTTGTTAACCCGGCACCCGCACACATAAGACCAATATCTCCATCAAACTGAATGAAAGGAATACCCTCTTCATTTGCCAAACGAGCCGCTTCATTCTCAACAATATCCGTAGGTTGTGTAATATCACTTTGACGGAACATGGAGTTATCATCAATTGAACATTTTCCATCACCCGCAACCAACTCATTGGAAGTTGTTATAAACAATGGATTAATCTCAAGCAGTTCACAATCACGTTGAACAAACAGTTTGTACAACTTCATCAATAATTGACTGAACTTCTTTGCAACCTCGACACTAAACCCACACTCATAAGCAATGTGATTTGCCTGATATGGCTGCAAACCAATCCTCATATCGATTTTCGTTTGAATAATCTTCTCAGGCTCATTGACAGCCAGGGTTTCAATATCCACACCACCCGTAGCACTCACAATACTTAATGCCTGTCCACTGGCAGGATCGATCGTAAAGGAAGCATACACTTCCTGAGCGATATCTACCGCTTCTTCAATAAGCAGATATGGGATACGTTGGGGTAATGAAAATAATCTAACAACTTCATTGAATGCTTTTTTCTCATCGGTAACAAACTGAATCAATCCGGCTTTTCCCCGACCACCACTTAAAACCTGTGATTTAATGACACATGGAAATCCAACCACCTCAAATGCTTTGGAAGCTTCGGTTGCGGACTTAATCAGATAGCTGTTAGGCACTGGAATTTTCGCCTGTACAAATAACTCCTTTACCTGATATTCATATAGTTTCATAGTTTACCTACTTTCCGGATTTTAGATATGATCCAAAGATTTCTTCATCACTCGGACGAACTGGCGCAAAGAACTCTGACACCCATGTTACATTCAAGAAATGCTTATAGGTAATATTTTCGGTTGTGATGTTTCCACCCCAGCTTCCACATCCAAGAGATACGGTCGATGGCATACCATTAAAGAACGCACCACCATTTCCTGCTGCCTGTGCCTGATTCACCAATACACGACTGCTACGAATCGTTTGACCAATCTTCTCGACATACTCCGGAGTAAAGGTGTGAATGCCACATGAATGACCTGTTCCGTAATTATCAGTTAAACGTTCAAGAATTCGATAACCTTCTTCAAAAGTACCATACTTGAATACGGTTAAAACCGGTGAAAGTTTTTCCTGTGAAAAGAAATCATCTTCAATCTGATCACATCCTTTAACCAGTAATGCCTTGACATCATCCACCACATTTAACCCTGCAGCTGAAGCAATTGTCTTCGCAGACTGCGCAATAATCTTTGGATTAATGGAACGATACCCTTTGTCATTTTTGGGCCACATATACCATTCAAGCGTTTCTCTTTCATCATCCTTAACAACATACCCACCGAGCTGCTCAAATTGTTGAATCATCTGATCATAAATGGACTCATGAATAATCACGGAGTTTTCACTTGAACAGGATGTGGCGTTATCAAATATTTTACTTGCCATAATTTTACTTGCGGCATCTTTTACATTGGCATCTTCTGCCACGATTGTCACTGCATTGCCCGGTCCAACACCATAGGCAGGTTTTCCAGAGGAATACGCGGCCTTAACCATCGCTCCACCACCTGTGGCCAAAACAACATCCACCTGTTTCATCAACTCATTGGTTAACTCGATCGATGGCTCATCAATGACCTGGATTAAATCTTCGGGTGCATTGACTTTCTTAAGCCCATCTCTCATAAATTTAACGGCAAGAGCAGTCGCTTTCTTTGAACGAGGATGTGGTGCAAAGATAACTGCATTGCGACCTTTTAAGATGGTGATCCCATTGCTTGCGGGAGTCGCTGTTGGGTTGGTTACTGGAGTTAATGCTCCCACGACACCTACAGGTTTTGCATATTTTTTGATTTTTTTAACTTCATCCACTTCGATGCAACCGACAGATTTGGCGTCCTTCACATCCTTAAGAACACCGAGGACTTTATTTTTGTGTTTGGTAATCTTATCAGCCACATTCCCCATGCGACTTTCTTCAACCGCAAGAGACGCCAGTTGGGCAATGTTTTCATCACAATACACTTCCCATCCGATGGCAACACATACTTCATCAATCTGTTCCTGTGTGTAGTTTTCAATTTTCTTCGCTGCTTCTTTTGCCCGCGTGATATAGCTTGCAATGATTTCTTGTGAACTCATAAATCCTCCCTTATGATAGTATGCCAATACGGTGGAACACACCGAGTAATATGGCTACAAACGATAATGATACAAATGATACGATAAACAAATTCTTGAATAACTGTTTTTCATTAACCCCTTCAGGTAAACTGGCCAAAGCTAATGCTCCCATGACTGAAAATGGACTCATCGTAGTCATGTGTGATGCTAACGCAATAGTAATTGTAATTGCTGCCGGACTGACCACAGAGGACAGTTCATTGGATAAATTGACTGCCGTTGGAATCAGTGTTGGCATGACGACCCCAACTGCTGAAGAAAAAATGGACATGACTCCTGAAAGAATCGCCATAATTGGAATCGCAGTAGATTCATTCATTAAAGTTGCTAAGAATCGAGTCAGTAAGTCAATGCCACCCAGCTCACTAACAACACTTATCAGAATAGCTGTACCACAAACAAGTAATATGGTTGTCCATGGAACCTGGGCAATTGCCTGTTTCTGATCTGCTGCTTCAAAGATGAAGAGAATACTTGCCAAAACAAACGCCGCAAATCCGACATGAACCTTAAATAGAATGACCCAGATAATCAATACGAGAATACTTAATAACGTAAGTTTTTGTTTTTTATCAAATGGTTCAGATGGTGTAACCTCAATGTTACTTCCATTGCTTTTAAATCCCTTCATGCTTGCAAAGAAGACTAGAGCAAACAAGGTAATGGACACAACATTCAAAAGATAAATGGTCAGACCAAGATCACCGACCTGATGGATTTTGGCAAGTTCAAGTGCCACAATCCCGTTTGGAGCAATGGGAGATAGTCCTCCGCCAATCGAACCCAGAATAATGAGTGTGCTCATAACCAGTAGTGACATTTTCGACTGATGGGCAATCGCCATCCCAATCGGAAGTAATAGAGCACTTGTCGAGATATTTCCTGGACCAATCGAAGCAATAAATAGGGCAAGAAAATAGAAGATAATCTGAATTAATACCTTACTCCCTTTGCTTTGAAAAATGATGGTATTCGAAATTTTTTCGAGAGTTCCGTTAATTTTGGCAACACTAAAAAGTAGTGTGATACCAAAGGTGGTAAAGAACAGATTCATTGGCCAATATCCGATAAGTACCTTGGCCTCAAGGTTGCCCAGGTAAGTGCCTAAGAAAAAGGCAAATACAAGGGCAATGAGACCCACATTGATGTTTTTGGTAAAACCGATGATAATAGCTACTAGAATCGATAATAATGATATAATTTCAATCATATATATCTATTAGCGGTGGAAACTGTCTTTTTCGATATTACCCACGGCAACTCGAGCTTTGATCAGATTGTTCGCTCTCCACTCTTCAAGATTTTGTGTAAACTCCGTGTTCAAGAAAGCTTTGGCCATTTCAACACCCATCATCGGCGCAATAATCCAACCACCCATACATAGGACATTTGCATCATTGATTGCACGGCACTTCTCAGCCGCATAGACAGATTCACACGCAGCACCTACAACACCTTCATGCTTGTTCGCTACAATAGACATTCCCATACCTGTTCCACAGATTAGGATTCCTTTTTCATATTCCTTTGCTTGAATTTTCAATGCGCCTTTTTGCGCTACTTCAAAGAAAGGAAATGGTTTTTCCTCATCGGTTGTTCCGATGTCTTCAACTTCATATTTTTCTTCCAGTAAATACTGTTTGATTGCCTCTTTGAGTGCAAAACCTGATTTATCAGATCCAATAAAAATACGTTTCATCTTATCTCTTCCTTTCAACTGCGCGACGTGCCGCAATAACAATATCACTTGCAAGAAGACCGAATTTTTCCATTAAGAACTCTTTCTTACCAACTTCACCGAAGTGATCTTTGGTTCCAACGCGTTCCATGACCACTGGATCATGTTCAACCAATACTTCTGCTACTGCACTGCCAAGACCATTGATAATATTGTGGTTTTCAGCAGTGACAATGGCACGGGTTTTCTTCGCTTCTTCAAGAATCGCTTCTTTGTCAATCGGCTTAACGGTATGAATATTGACTACACTGGCACTGATACCTTCTTTAGCCAGGATTTCACGTGCTTGTAACGCCTCATGAACCATAATACCCGTTGCAAAGATACTTACATCGCTACCGTCTTTAATCTTACTTGCTTTTCCAAGTGTAAACTGGGTTCCTTCTTCAAAAATGGAAGGAAACTCCTGACGAAGCAGTCGAATATATACCGGACCATAATGCTCAATAATCTGATCAAACATTCCAGCCAGTTGAACCCCATCAACCGGTTCGAAAATCGTCATCGTTGGAATATTTCTCATAATCCCTACATCTTCAAGTGACATATGAGTTCCACCATTCAGTGTAGCCATGATTCCAGGGTCAGAACCAACCATTTTAACATTAAGCTGAGCATAGGCTACCGATAGCATAACCTGATCATACACACGACGGGTTGCAAATGGTGTAAAGGTATGTGTAAATGGCAGTTTACCCATGTTACTAAGACCCGCTGCTACACCAATCATATTTGCTTCTGCTACACCAACATTAACGGTGCGTTCAGGAAATACTTCCGCAAATCCTGTTGTCTTCGCCGCTTTCATCAAGTCAGCCTCTACAATAACTAAATTCGGATGCTTTTTAGCTGCTTCGATAAGCAAGTCTACGTAAATATCTCTTAATTGTCGATCATGTAATTTCATTATTTTCCTAACCTCTCAATCGCTTCGTTCGCCATTTCCATACTTACTGGCATATTGTGGGAACCGGCTTGACCTTCAGCGAAGAACGCACCTTTTCCTTTAACTGTATTCAGAATAATCATCGACGGCATACCCTTGGTGTTTTTTGCGACGTCAATAGCATCACTAATCGCCATAACATCATGTCCATCAATAACCTGTACATGCCAACGGAAGGCTTCCCATTTTTTATCCAAGGGTGCAATATCATTAATATCACTTACAGCACCATCAATTTGAAATTTGTTAAAGTCGGTGAAGGCAATCAGAGTGTCCAGTCCACGGCTTCCCGCAAACATCGCTGCTTCCCAGATTTGCCCTTCCTGGCTCTCACCATCACCAATGATGGCATAGACTTTATTTTCTGCTTTATCGATTTGCAATGCTGTTGCCATACCGACAGCTGCCGAGAATCCTTGACCCAGTGAACCTGTTGTCATATCGACACCAATCGTTTTATTTTTATCTGTATGACTGGGTAAATCCGTGTTGGATTGATTTAAGGTTGATAGCAAAGAGCGATCAAAATATCCTTTAATTGCGAGTGTTGCATAGACAGCAGGTCCACCATGTCCTTTTGAAAGAACAAAACGATCACGCTCTGGTAAGTTTGGTTGCTTCGGGTCAATATGCATTTTGTCAAAATACAGCACAGCCAGTACATCCGCGATTGAAAGACTTCCACCTACGTGTCCTACACCAAGTGAACCGATGCATCGCAGAGTTTCTTTACGAATCTCTTTTGCCTGTGCCTCTAAATATGCTCTTTTATCCATGTGTTTCTCCTTTTAATATTTCACGATGTCACATTCGAACATCTCTGCCAATAATTCAAGTTTATCCATAATATCATCATAAATCACCACAAAGTGTGGTTCCCAACCATCTTTTACCATGGAGGAAATCAGTGGGTTTACTTTTTGTTCAACCTCAACGACTACGCTAGTGCCAAGAAACTGCTGTGGCTTATCCAAAATTTTCCCTTTTGATAAAAAGAATCTGAACGTTCCATCTGGTTTTCGACCAATCCGAAAGATCGTAGCTTTTGAACTTTCTCTTAAACCAAATTCCATAGTTGGACCAATCTTTCGATTCGGATGAACACCTACCGCGGCTCCAGTATCTCTTCTTGCCAATCCACAGGCAGCGGTACCACAGTGCCAGAAAGTGATGGTATTTTCACTTTCGTCAATGGAGACAGGGTCCCCAAGGTAAGTTGGTGAGGAGGACAGTTGTTGTCCGATGTACATACTTAGTGCACCATAGGAATCTGCTTCACAGGCAGCGGCCACATTCTGATCGTTGAGCATGGCAAGCACGCTACATACCGGTGTACCATAATCTGTAAAGAAGTCCGGCCAGCATCTTGAGGCAATGGCCTTAATATTATTCTGATCAATATAGTCTTTATACGCTTTGTATAACTTTATAAAATCCACACGATTTTGCGTTGGTGTTTTTTGCAACCCAACCATTCGACGGTTAACTTCCTGACTTTCACTGATCACATCATCATCGACCATTTTTCTGGCAATCGCAGTTAATTCACGCGATTCAATAGCCAATACATTGACTCCAAATGTGGATGCCATTTCAAGATCAAGTGCACGTCCGAAGCCAAAGCCCTGAGGCGTGTGACCAACCATAAGAAGATTGGCATCCCGCATTTCATGTTTCAGTTTTGCAACTTCAATCATGTGTCTAAGTTTTGTCTGAATGCTATCCTCGCTTGGTGATCCATACATATAGAATAGTGGGTCTTTTCTCATAGCTTTATACGCATAACCTGCTGAGAAGGCACCTGTGAGTGAGTTCAGGCGCAGACGACCACCGTCAATCACAGGTTCTCTTAGTGTCCATAGCAATACAGGCGCACGAAGGCGTTTTAAAACTTCCGTTGCATACGCTGAGTTTGCAAAGGTGACATTCTGCAATATAACTAAGTCTGGATTCTTACCATCAATGTAACGAAGAAGAGTTTCAATCGTTAATAGCATTTCATCAGGTACAGTGACAGATGCATCGATACTCTTTAAAAGTGCAATCGAGTCATCAAATGCTTGCTTGGCTGATTCAAGGTGAAATGTTAAAACTCCAATCGGTACATATAGACATTCAAACGGTTTCATGTTTATCCTTCTTTCTAATAGATACAGGGTGCTACACACATGTGCAACACCCTGTGCAGACTTTATTTCATTGTGTCTTTTAATAAAGTTTCGAGTTCGGTTAATACTTCAAGCGGTGTTGCTTCAGCTGCTGCAGCTTTGCGAATCGCTTCATTGATCATTGGATACATACCTGGGATCATAACTTGAGTCAACCAGTCTTGTACATAAGATGCATCTGTAGCAGCAATTTCATCTAGGAATACTGCATAATTATCAGCGAATGCACCATAATCGACATTTGCTCCAAGACGAGGTGTTAAGTAAGGAACTCCACCAGTGAATTTGTCATGGTTTTCGCCCTTAGCCAACCAAGCGATGAAATCTGTAGCTTCTTTTTCAGCTTTTGAGTTTTTGAATGCAGCCATGGATTTTCCACCAAGAATCGTTGCACGATTTGCATCTTTTGGCATAGGAACAACTTCCCAGTCAAAATCAAGATCCTGATAGCTACTTACATTCCAGTTTCCTGACATATGGAATCCATAAGCACCTGTTCTAAATAGAGCAGCAGCATTGGAACCAGCGAAGACTGCATCATCGATTAAGTCACCTTGATAGAAGTTAACTAAACGAGTCAATGCTTTAACTGCCGGAGCTGATGTTAAGTTACTTGCACTGTATGGTGTGTTCCAGATTTTGGTTCCATGTTGATAAATCATTGGGAAGAAACGGTGTGCTTGAGGGTCAAAGACACCTGGGAAGTTGACATCAGAGCCAACACCTGCACGCAGTTTATTCATTTCGACTTCAAACTCATCCCATGTCCATACTGGATCGCCTAGTTTAGGATAATTGACATCGTATTTTGCCAATAGTTCTGTATTGACGAATAAACCGTTTGCGGTAATATCCATCGGTAATGAGATAACTTCATTTGCTTCGTTGTAGAAAAGATTGGTAAATCCGCTACTGTCATAAACACCCTTTAAACTTACGATTTGATTTTTGAAGTTATTTAAGTGTCCTTCAGTTACACGTGCCAACGCAGGTGATTCGCCACCGCTAATCATCGTTGCAAGACGTGCTTCGTAATCTGCGTATGGAATTTCAACAAGTTCGATTTTAATACCTGTTGCTGTTTCATACTGTGTCAGCAGGGTTTGCATGACAGCACCTTCGGTACCATCACTCCACCATAGCATTTGGAGTTCTTTGACTTCTTGTTCTTTATTACAAGCGCCAAGACTGAAGACAAGCAATACTGCTACTACTAAGCTGAATATTCTTTTCATAGAATCCTCCTTTTATATATTAATTTGCATTAATATTACGAATTTTAGCCCTTCATTCCACTCTCTACTGTTCCTTGCACAAATTGTCTTTGGAAAATAATAAACACAATAAGCATCGGAATCATAGCTAGAGCACTCATTGCAATGATTGAGTTGTAATCAATCCCGAACTCACCTGAGAAATTGGCAATAGCCAATTGAAGGGTATATTTCCTCGGTGAATTAATCGCAATTAGCGGCCAAACATAGTCATTCCATCGCCACATAAATGAGAAGATGGACAGCGTTGCGATTGCTGGTTTGGCATTCGGTAAAATAATACTCCAGAAGATACGCCATTCAGATGCTCCATCAATACGAGCTGACTGAATTACTTCATCCGGAATGGTAAGCAGATACTGTCTCATAAGGAATATACCGGTTGGGGTTGCGGCTGGTGGAATAATCAACGCCCACAACGAGTTATAGAGTCCAAAGAAACGTAAGACGGAGAAGATCGGTACCATAATGACTTCAAGTGGAAGCATAATGGTGGATAAAATCAGAAGCATAATCACATTTTCACCTTTAAATCTGAATTTTGATAATGCATAGCCTGCCATCGTATTGATAATGACGGCAATCACCGTGCTGGATATGGCCACAAGGAATGTATTAAAGATATACAGTGAGAAATTCCCGCGGTTTAATGCGTTGGTGAAATTATCAAAGGTCCAGTTTCTTGGAATAAATGTTGGATTGGTTGAGAATAGCTCGGCCATCGGTTTAAATGCCGAGAAGATAATGTAAATGGTTGGTACAAGGAAGAAGAACGCAAAGAAGATAGCAACTGCGTACATATACCATGTGGCTTTTCTCATACGTTTTCACCTCGCTTGGACAAGAAGAAGTTTAATGCCGCAAAGATAGTTACAATCAATAACATCACCATAGACATTGCACTTGCGGAGCCCACCTGATATTCCTTAAAGGCGACCTCATAAATGTATTGAACCGTAAAGTAGGTTGCCCGGTGTGGACCACCTCCGGTCAGTGTGACGACCAGCGGATAGACCTTGAAGATCTCCATCGTCGTGAGGATAAAGACCATAAGTCTTGCCGGACGTAAGGCCGGATAGGTTATATAAAGAAATTTTTGAAACTTATTTGCTCCATCGATATCAGATGCTTCATATAAAGAAACCGGAATACTCAAGAGTGCAGCCATGAAGATAATCATGTAATACCCTGCTCTTGACCAGACAAGAGCAAAGACCACAGACCACCAGGCAAATGTTGGGTTTGTGAGCGTTCGCATCGTATCAAAGCCAAGATTTTTGACAATTGCATTGAATATACTGAAGTTGCCTGCCAGAATCCAGTTCCACATAATCCCCACAACAATGGCAGAGATCATGACCGGCCAGTAATAGACCGCCCGGAAGAATCCTTTGGCTTTAAGT
>ERZ869909.1371-NODE-1371-length-19874-cov-7.323483_pt1 | contig 19874 bp, 17 predicted proteins | sample MGYA00520892_ERZ869909 | MGnify/ENA primary metagenome ERZ869909 (study PRJEB32215, sample SAMEA104723947) | bioreactor metagenome | biome: bioreactor; feature: anaerobic bioreactor; material: water | place: China | collected 2015-03-12 ... | reverse complement strand
GCCGTAGGCTGACCGGAGTTGCGCCAATGCCCGGCATATTCCGCCGGGGTCATGTAGTTCAAACTGCTGTGTGGCCGCTCTTCATTGTATTCGATGCGCCACGCCTCTATCACTTCCTGAGCGTGGCGGCCGCCCTCGAAAACATGCGTGTTCAGGCATTCGTCGCGGAATTTGTCGTGGAAGCTTTCGACATACGGGTTTTCCCATGGACTGCCGGGCGTGATGTACAGGGTCTTTGCCCCGCGTTCCGCGAGCCACTTCTGCAAGGCCTTGGCAATAGGCAGACTGCCATTGTCGGGGTGAGTTGCTTTCTAGATGCATCAGGGGCTGGGTAAGGCGGGGCAGGGATGTACCACCTAATTCTATGCATGTCTCGTCAGCAGGCACATCTTGTCTGGAATCCTCACGCAATCGCCCGCAGCTCACGGCGGTCCTAGAAATTTCCCTGAACAAGCCGTTGACTTAAAAGGAGTTGCAAGAGTGAGGGGTTATGGCATGCCGGTTGCAGTCCCTTATCGTCTCCGCCATTTCGGTGGATGACAACCCAGCCGGAGAATGGCGCGAAAAGGAGAAGAAGCATGGAGAGCAAGATTTACAGCATACTTGCCGTCGCGTTCGTGGCCGCCGTTGCGTTCACGACGCTTATCCTTGGCGGCAAAGCCCAAGCATCAAGCATCAAGTCAGAAGCATTGCTCGGCTTCTTATACACCACGGTCGATAACTTGAAAGCGCCCCTCCTCATCTATCCCGATTCGCACCACATCCTGTCTGCCCACTAATCAGCCCCTGAGTCGAGGGAAGATGGCATCGGACGACAGGTTGGCACCCCCTGACTCCCTGCGGGATTCGCTACCGTGGATGCGATGCTGGGTCCCGCAGGCTCTTGGAGGATAGCGAATGCAGTCTGCACACGCCCGTAGGGCCTCTTTAATGTTGCAAGTCAGCAACCATTGCGGTAAAGTCCACAGCGTGGCGTTTCCACGAAGGAAGATAACTTTATGCCCAGATTGACCGACGAACATGGCCGCGTATATGACCTCCCCGACTCAAAGGTAGAAGAATTACTCCTCTATCGGCGCGGTGTCTCGGCCAAAACCGTACTGCCCCTGCTGGGCGAAGGCGCGGTGCAGTTGCAGGATGGGGAAGACATGGCCGCATTGGCGGAATTGGGCTATGCCTATGTTCGTGGCGTCCTGACATTGGCGGGGAACGACACACGCACCGCCGCCGAGGTATTGGGAGTAGACGAGCAGGAATTGTTGCGCTACATCGACCAACATGCGAAGTCGGCAAATCACGACGCATGAGCGCTCGGTGAGGGGGGAATGGCGGTTGGCCACGACGGACAGCATTGATTGGGGAGGGGTGATTTCGGCTCTGGCCGATGCCCGTTCCTGCCCCCAACTATTGACCTCCCTAAAAACCTGCACCACTCCCCTGTTGGACGGCGCCCAGCTCTGGCTGGCCCCCTTGGATGTTGCCTCGGGCAATTTGCGTGAGGCCGAGCCGGAGACGGGAGGCGCGCCCCCCTCAAGCGCTCTCTCTGCTCTCATGCTGCAGGCTGCGAAAGAGAATCGCCCGGTGTTCGGCACACAGACTCGCGGAGGCGAGGCCAACTTCGATCTCACCACCCTTGGTGTGCCAGGCAGACTTGCTGGCCGCGTTGCCCTCGTGCTGGGCATTCACTTTTGCAGAGCGGCCTCCTTGGATGACGATGCATGGGAGGCCTTGGCGCACTTGGCCAATCTCCTCGCACCGTATCACGCGCGCTGGGATGAAACCCCGCTTGTCGCGGCGGCGCCCATCCCGGCACCGGGCGTCGAAGGGGACCTGGGCCTGATTGGTGCAAGTGCCGCCATGGAGAGCGTACGAACGCTGATCCGCCAGTTTGGCAACTCCCACGCGCATGTTATCGTCACCGGGGAACCCGGTACAGGCAAGGAGTTGATTGCGCAAGCATTGCATCGCTGTTCGCCCCGGGGGGAGAAGACAATGGTCGTCACCAACTGCGCGGGCATTCCGGAAAACCTTGCGGACAGCGCCCTGTTCGGCCATGTGCGTGGTGCGTTCACGGGCGCCGCGGTTGACTCGGCCGGATTGTTCGAAGTGGCTGATGAAAGCACCTTGTTTCTGGATGAGGTAGGGGAACTTCCCATCGGTATCCAGGCGAAACTTCTTCGGGCGGTGCAGGAAGGCGAAGTCCAGCGCGTGGGCGACTATAGCAGCACCCGTCGGGTGGATGTGCGGGTCGTCGGCGCAACGAACCTGGACCTAGTCCAAGCGCGGCAGGAAGGCAACTTCCGTGATGACCTGTACCACCGCTTGGCACAGGTGGAAATCCATGTTCCTCCGCTACGCGAGCGCCGGGAAGACATCCCTGCACTCGCTGCCCACCTCCTCGCGCGCTCCCGCACGCGTGACAGCAGCCTCCCAGGGGCCTTCTCGGCCGAGGCGCTCGCCCTCTTGGTCGAGCATGACTGGCCCGGCAATGTGCGTGAGCTGGATGCGTGCGTGTTGCGCGGCGCCATCGCCGCTCGCTACGCGGAAGAAGATGTCATCGGCACCGCCTTCGTCCAGCCCAAGCGGGGGACAACAGCCACTGCCGAATCGGACGGAATGGACAGCTTCGACGGCACGCTGGAAGACTTCGAGAACCGTTGCATCTCGATGGTGTTGCAACGATGTGCGGGCAATGTCACCGATGCCGCCCGGCGGCTCAACATCAGCCGCCAGAAGATTTACGAGCGTATGAAAGCAGGCAAGCTCGGCGCAGTTAACTGAATCTTGCCGTTGCCACGCCGGACACGGTGTCATGAAGCCAGACACGCCCCGCCTCGTTCCGGCACTCCCCCACACCCGCATTGCTTTCCTAACCTATTGAAAATGTTGAATAACGCACACTTCAAACGGAATGGCATGTCCATTGCCTTACTTTCCCATCGCCACCATGGGGGTGGTGAGAGTCGAACGCCGAAAGCCGGCGGACACGGACGGGAGAGGCATGATGAACACGCACCTGATTGCTGGATTGACCTTGGCTATCGCGCTTGTGAGCCCGCAAAGTGAGGCCCAAGCACAATCGATTGCTGCCACGGAAGTGCACCTCGCGTACAGTGTTTGCACCGGGGAGGCCATCACTCAACCTGAGGTCGATTCGTACGACCTGATCGTACGCTCATCGGCTTCGGATCCTGAGCGTACCCACCGGCGGATGCGGCCTCGGCCCTCCGAGCAAGCCCCGCGAGAGAACCCGCGCGAAGGTAGTCAGAATCAGCCGCGCGAGGAGAACCTCGCACAACTTCTGGAGCGGCACTTTGAGCTGTATGCGGCCCAAGTCGCCTCTGGTGCGGTTCCTGACGCGGCCAAGTCACTCGAAAGCCTAATTCTCGAGCATGTCGCTGTGTCTCCTCAAAGCAGTGCCGATTTCGCTTGGCGCTTGCTTCAGGATCACCGTGACGGCGCCGAGCCGGTTGCATTCGCAGTCGAGTTGGCAGCCCTTGCCTACGAAACGAGCAATGGCCAAGTGCCCGATATCGGCGATACCTACGCTTACGCCCTGTTCCGCTCCGGACAGGTGTATCGCGCGGTCGTGCTTCAGCGCAAGGTAGTCGAGGCCGAGGAGAACGCGGGATTCCGATCGCGCCTGGATCAATACGAGGCCGCGCTTCGACTCACCGCGGCATAGCCTGCACACACCCGGGCCGCGCATGCTCTCGCCTCTCCTCCCCTCGAGGCGGCATGCGCGGTCCTTATCCTTTTTTTGACCGATCAGTTCCCGGGTTGGCCATCAGCGGCTTGACGGGCGAGGGCACCGAGCACGGTCTTCACCTCGTAGGGGCGAATGCCTGGGAACTGCTCGAGGATGCGCGCGCAGATCCCGGTAACATGGGGTGCAGCGAAACTGGTGCCGGTACGAACGGCGGTCGTACCACCGGGAACCGCCACCTCGACATCCACCCCCCGGGCCAGGAACTCGATCAGGCTCTTCTCCAGAAAGCGCAAGTAGTGACGGTCCGTGGTGGTCGCCTCGCCAACGGCAATGACGCTGGAAAACTTCGCGGGCATGCCGAGACGCTGACCGTTCTTGCGCGACGCCACAATGATGGCCTCCTGTTCGTAGGCGCGCTCGCACAGCTTGAAGAGCGGCTCCAGCAGGAGGAAATTGCGCGAGGGAATGCTCAAGCTGAGGTTGATGAGCTTGTAGCCGTTCTCGAGAGCCCACTCGAGCCCGGCGAGCATCTCTTTTCCCGACCCACGGTTACTCTCGTCGAGCACTTGAACACTTGTGAGGCTCGCCCCGGGTGCAATCTGCGCGATGATGCCTGCCACACAGGTACCGTGACCACTGGAAAAGATATCGGTGGCATCATCCGGGGAAATCTCACGAACGACAGGGAGGCTTCCGCCCCCCTCAACGACACAGGCACGATGCACGCGCCCCATGAGTGCGGGATGCTGGGAGTCGACCCCGCTGTCCAGCACAGCCACCCTCACCGCGCTGCCACTGGTGGACGCCAGGATGCTGTCGAGGGTAATCGAGGCCAGCAGAATTGGATCTAGATTCACGGAGCTATGCCCAGCTTCCCTCACCCGCCAAGCAGGCGGGCGAATTGCCGCAAGGCGGATTCCACATCGTCTACCTCGCGTGATGTCAATGGGCGCTCCGCAAGGCGAACTTCGGGTTCGTCCTCATCTTCAAAGCCAATGGGATCACTCGCAGGCTCCACCGCCGACTCTGCCTGAAGTCGAAATGGTGCGACGGCCTCCGGCGGGATTTCGTACACTGCGCCATCCGGCGCCATAAACAATGCCATGGGGGCACTCCTTTGGTGTGGGTTAGTCTGCCATGTCACGCCACGCCGAATGCCGCGCGAGATTGACCAAGGTGTCACACAATTCCGACGCCATGGCAAGGGCCTCGGGCGAACCCTGCGCGAGTCCGGCCAGTTTTGCCGCAACCTCCCCCACCAGGGCATGCTCCATGCCAAGGGGGCCCATCGCGAGCGGCTGCAGGGAGGGATCGAGTGTTTCCGTCGACTTGCCTTGAAGCAATGCACGGACCGCCCCTTCCCGCAGGCGCTGCCTGAGCAGGTGCGCGCAGATCCGTCCAAATTGCGCGTAGAGTTCCACATCCCGTGCGGAAAAGGGCTGGCCATCTGTAAAGCGGACGGCCGTCAGCACGCCGAGGGTCTGCTCGTCTTCCGTGGCGATGGGCGCGGCGAGCACGGCCCGGGGCTGATTGGTATCCATCTCGACCCCGTGATAGCGGGGAGCGCCGGCCTGCGCCATGCCGGTCATGGCGACTTCGCCGCTCAAACCCTGGGTGAGGGGAAATCGCTGGCCCTTGAGGACCTGCTCGGAGTCCCCCGAACCCACCGTGATCTGAAAAACCAACTCGTTGCGGTCCCAATCGACCAGCAGCAGCGAACCTTCGTCTCCCTGCACCAACCCGAGCCCAACCTCCATGATGAGTCGCAGCAGCGCATCGTCGTCGAGATCATCCGCAAAGGCCAGGTAGCCCGCGAGCAGATTGAGCCGATGCGATTCTTCTTCCGGTGTCATCCTGGAAGGCCCTTGGGGTTATCCGTTGTACCCACGCCCTTGCGCGTCTCAACCAAATCGAAACAAGCTGGCAATAATCGAGAAGCTCTCCTGAAAGGTCGACATCGGCCCAGCTTGAAGCTCCTGGCCATCGTCTGAACCTTCCTCCGGGGGCGCGAACAGCATGGCGGCATCCAGCGCTTCGCCTGTAACCGACTTGTCACCGATGGGACCGCTCACCATGGGATAGCCCGACACGAAATCGTCTGGCACGAGAAAGAGATCGCCCGATTCACCAAGCAAAACTGCCATGAATACCTCTCCGTGTGTGCAGGTTAGTTTGGATCACCGATGAGAACGAGGCCCGCCCAATAAAATGGATTGCCCATCGGCGAATTATGTTCCTGTGCACGCAGAATATCCAATCGCGCACGATGAAGGGCCTCCGACTTGCCCAAACCTTCTTCCAACCAATTTCGCCGAAACTTCTCGTACAGCTCGGGCGATGTCCGCGCGGGTATTGTCCACATGCTGCCCATAATCGCTTCGGCCCCCGTCTGGTCAAACGCGCGGCGCAAGCCCGAGACACCCACCCAGGTTTCGTATACCCCCTCGGCAGTCTGACAGCCGATGAGAGCCACCAGGCGCGTGCCGGATAGATCGAGCCGGGCCACCTCGGCCGCGGTCAGCAGACCATCGTGAAGCCCAATCTCATCCATCGTTGCCGGTTGATTGGCCCCTGCGAACAACAGCATGGACCGAAGCATGGGATCGTGCACCTCGCGCTGCCCCGTGCCCGTGCCGACGGCATAGCGGCCGGCCCCATACAATTCAGCATCATCCTCCAGCGCGATGAACACGCCGTGTGTGACCAAGGTGAGGAGGGATGGGCTTGATGCGGACTGCACGACTTCTTCCATCGCGTGGATGCCGTCATACACGGTATGCCCCGGCATCACACCCTCGATGTCCCGGAAGGGCTCCACGGAGTCGGTAAGGTATGCCCAGGGCCGCTGCCAGTTTCCTTCGTCGTTCAGGACGGACGACAAGGCGGTCCGTACAGTATCCGGCGCGACAGTGTCGGCAGCCTTGGCAGGGATACCGCGAGTTTGTATCGCCGTCGACGCTTCTTGCATTGCGGCGGTATCGAAATCGAATATCGGAATGCCGACCAGCAGACTCTCCGTCATGTCCAGTGCTCGCGCTTCTTCGTCGCCCCAGTCGCGCACATCCCGGGCGCCATTCACATAGCTGACTGCAAGGTTAGGGTACTCGGTCACGAAGTAGCGCAGGGGCGTACGGTTGCCCGGTTCGAATCCACCTTCGGCCACAACGCTTGCCTCGAACGGAAACAGGAAGAGGGCTCCATCCGGCGCGATGATCAGACGATCATGCGAAGCCGGATCGAGGTTGGCTTCCGCGAAGACTTTCGCAAGGGTGTGGCGAAAAATGTCCAGCGCTAATTGACCCGCGCGCCGCCGCGCCGGATCTCGACGGGAATCAAACTCAATTGTATGGCGATAATCGGAAATGAGTGATTCAATGGGAGCCGAATCGCCAAGATTAACGGCCGTGATTGGCTCTCCGCCGCCCTTTATTACGAAGCATGCGTAGCGCGCTTCCCCTCGGGCATTGCCATCGAGGGCCGTATCCAAATCCAAATGCCAATAGCGTACAAACTCCAGCAGTATGTCACCCGGCTTCAAGCGGTCCTGCACTTGTTGCAGAATGGATGCGTCCTCTTGAAATCGCGCTTCAAGGCTACTTGTCTCCGTGTTCGCGTCCGCCTGTGTGCGGGCTGCACGCTCCGCCAGAGCCTCCAGTACGATCCCCTTGAGCATGAGGGCGGCCTGTGCGCCCGCGCGTGCTTGCCCTTCCGTCTGTTCGTTTACCGCGAACAAGGCACTGTACACGAGACTGTCGGCAAAGCCACGCGAACCGACCACACGCCGCATGGTGGCTTCGTCGCTGTGAGGAAGTCGATCGAGCAGATAGCGTCTTTCCTGCAAAGTCAGGGCCGGAGCAAGTGTCTCGAAGAGATAGTTATCCTCCCCGAGTAAATGCGCACAAAGCACCAAGTTCCCCATGATTTGAATGCGGTGGTCCCAATCCGCCGTGCGGGTGAGAACCTCTTTGAAGCCCGCCTCGAAGTTCTCCTCCGCACGCTTTACCTCCCCATCCAGCAACAGGGCCATCCCGAGATTATTCAGCGCGCGGGCCCTGGCGGAGGGATTTCCTGCACTCAACTCAACCGCTTCCTCAAGGTAGGGAATGCTCTCGGCATGGGAACCGGATGAACCTAAAGTGAAGCCAATGTTGCTTAGGATCTCCGCCCGTAGCGTGTCGTTCTCGTCGCCCGAAAACGCGTCCAGCATGGCGAGTGCCTGCCGATGAAGCGCCAGTGCTGCGTCCATTCCATCCCCGTTACCCGCGGCGCGAGTAGCCGCCCCCAAGGTGGTCAGGAGGCTCGCGTGACGGGGTGAATCGCTCAACCCCAACTCCGGCAGCAATGCGAGAGCTGCATCGATATCGTTCCGGGCCGCGTCCGCATCCCCTAACTGGAGATGCAGCAAAGCGCGCTCGTTAAAGGCATCCAGCCGAGTTACAGGCGGCAAGGCATCGGGTTCTGCCAGTAGCGACTCCAAGATGATCGAAGCGTCATCAAACTCCGCTCGTTCCCGATGTTGTCGGGCGTCTAGCGGAGATTTCGCCAGCGCGGGAAGCGCGGCCAGAAGCACCAAGACAGCAAGTACGGCGGATGCTATTGTCGGAAGGGACATGTGCGCGCGCATCGAGCATTCCTCCAAACCCAAAAGCCGGTGCAACGCGGCGCCAGCCTTGGGTGAATATTGGTAGTGCGGGGCATCAGGCAGCTAGTTCGAGCGAAGCAGATACCGGTTCCTCACAACGCCAAGGCTGACGACACGAATGGTGAACGGGCCCGTATGGTGTGGTGTCCAGCTTGCGGTCTCGCGGTCAGTAGGTCCGGTCCCTGAGGCTACCATGTTGCCATTGCCGTCGTAGATGTACAGGTCGAGATCGTTGTCGCCTTCACCGGTGACGGAAACGATCGCACAGCGGCCACCTTCAAAGTAGATGTCGCGGTACAAGTTCGTCTGACTCCCGGCCACAGCACCCCAATGGTATAGCGGGCCATCAAGTCTTCCCATTGCACCTTGAGAAGTTTCCTCAACACGATCGATGACAGCCTCAAGGCTCTCGTCGCCACCGGCGAGTTCACGCGCTTCAGCCAGCAGAGAGGCAACCGACATCTCGGCGGGTTCGCTCTCAGGCTTGTCGCTGGCATCGGCCATGGCAGCGCCGCCTTCACTCTCCTTCTCGCAATCCACCTCGATGCCCGGCCCCACCCGTGCGACCAACTCGGCCGCAGCGATCAGCAAGAAGGGCGATTCGTTCTTGCGTCCAAGGGCCGCGAGGGAATCAGCCATGGCCAGCAGCTCCACGGCCGTTGCTTGGGCGCTTTCCGCCTCTCCCTTCTCGCCCGTGTTCGGCCCGGCTTCGGCATCCTGCGCCACGGCCCACGATGAGACCATCAACGCGGCACACCCCAATGTCAGTACCAGTTGATTCAACATCCTTCACTCTCCCTTCTTGCCTTTTCGCATCCATATGCTATCGGCTCGCCGGTGCCCATCAGCACACCGCCAGCACCGTTCCCGCAAAGTTAGGGCTGTAGCAAGCGTCCCGAAAATATTGCATCGCTCTCCAGGCAAAAGTGTGCGCGCATCGTTCATTCCTCCAAACCCAAAGGCCGGTGCAACGCGGCACCGGCCTTGGGTGGGTATTGGAAGCACCGGCGTGGTCGAACGCCTAGTTCGAGCGAAGCAGGTACCGGTTCCACACGCCGCCCAGGTTGACAACGCGGATGGTGAACGGGCCCGTATACCGCGGCGTCCAGCTTACGGTCTCGCGGTCCGAAATTCCGGTCCCCGAGGCAATCAAGCCGCCAGTATTGGTGTCGTAGATATACAGATCGAGGTCGGTATCGCCGTCGCCGGTGATGGAAACGGTCGCCCGGCGGCCCCCATCGAAGTGGATCGGGTTGAACACATCCGTGCTCCGTGCCTGGACGACATCCCAATGGTAGATCGGGCCATTTGATGCCCCCATCGCCCCTTGGGAAGCTTCTGCCACGCGGTCAATGACAGCCTCGAGGCTCTCGTCGCCACCGGCGAGTTCGCGCGCCTCGGCGAGCAGCGACGCAACCGTCATCTCGGCCGGCTCGCCCTCGGGCTTGTCGCTTGCATCTGCCGCGGACGCGTCGCCCTCGCTCTCCTTCTCGCGATCCCCCTCGGTGCCCGGTCCCACCTGTGCGACCAACTCGGCCGCGGCGATGAGCAAGGAAGCCGATTCGTTCTCGCGTCCAAGGGCTGCGAGGGAGTCGGCCATGGCCAACAACTCGACGCCCGACGCCTGGGCGCTCTCCGCCTCCGCTTTCTCGCCCGTGTTCGGCCCGGCTTCGGCGTCCTGCGCCACGGCCCACGATGAGACCATCAACGCGGCACACCCCAGAGTCAGAACCAGTTTCTTCAACATTCTTCATTCTCCCTTCTTGCCTTATCGCATCCCTATGATGCTGGCTCGCCTGTGCCCATAGGCACACCGCTAGAGTAACTTGTACCCCCTTGCTAGTCAAGTCGCAAAGCGGCTTCACTGACCTTTAAGTGGGCAATGGCCGCATCGGCGGTCATGCGGGTGCCGATGCAAGGAGTAGGCCAACACGCATGGGATAGCGTGAACCAAGTTGAATCATGGAGTTAGGTGGCAATTGGGGTGCTGCTTTGTCCAGACAATGCATGGCAATCTGTCCAGAATCGTGACGCGGTGTTGGGGATCGTGACACTTTTCGAGGCATGGGGTTGCGGACACAACGAAAGCCACTTGTTACAGCGATCAATTCGTGCGGAGCACATACCCGTTATGGTTATTGCCCAAATTCCGCACTTGGACAACAAACGCCTCGGTAATGCGTGGTGTCCATTGCGCCTGCTTCTGATCGCCGGGCCCCGTTCCGGATGCCACGAGGTTTCCATTGTGATCGTATATATACAGCTCCAAGTATGAGCCGCCGTCGCCGCTGATCGACACAATCGCCGTCCTGCGGCTCTGGAAGTACACCCCCGCGTACGAATCCACGCCGCCGGGCGATACCGTACCACGCAGGGAACCCGGCCCGGGGATGCGGCCCATCACGCCTTGGGCGGTTTCGGCCGTGCGGTCTATCAGGACACCGAGGCTGGCATCACCCCCCGCCAAGGTTCGGGCTTCATCCAATATTGACCCCACCGTCATGTCATCCTGCTCCCCTGCATCATACCGCACGGAATCATCCGCCGAATGGTCAACCTGGCGTTCCCACGCGAGTTCCGTGGGCGGACCCACCTGCGAGGCCAGCTCCGCCGCGGCGATCAACAGCATTGGCGATTCGTACTCGCGCCCCAATCGCACCAGGGCATCCGCCAAGGCGAGCACTTCTACGCCGGTGGCCTCGGGGCTTTCCACCTCCGCCTTCGCGCCGGCATTCGGCTCAATCGCCTGCTCCTCCGCTCCCGCAAACGGCGCGATCACAAGCGCCAGTGCACAAAGCAATCCGCGGCAATGCCTATTCATGCGAGTCTCCTCCCGTGCTTCCGATCGCGTCGACGATGTCACGAGCCACGCGGGACGCGACGCGAGTCTGTGTGCCGCTAGCCTCCGCCAGCCAATTCTGGTATTCCTGCCGTTTCCACTCGTAGAACCGCGCTTCGCGCTCCGCTTCCGGCGTATCGAAAGTCCCTTCCACCGGCGGCAGGTCCTCCAGCCGCCACGGGGCGGCGGACCAAACGCGCGCGGTGCCGTCTTTCGAAGCGCTAACAATTCTGCGGCCATCCGGACTGAATATGGCGGCCTCGACAATGTCGCTGTGTCCTTCGAGAACGGCAAGTTCCGAAGCGGTATCTGCGTCCCATACCCTTATTGTTCGATCCTTGTTCTCGGAATACCACCGATTGCCCGACACGGTAACGATTCTCGTCCCATCCGAACTGAAAATCGCACTGTTGACCGGCTCTTCGTGCCCCTGCAGAACGCCAAGTTCCTCACCGGAAAATGCGTCCCATATGCGCGCGGTACCGTCGTGTGACGCAGTGACGATACGCGAACCGTCAAAACTGTAGAAAGCGTTGTAGACCCAAGCATTGTGTCCATTCAAGGTGACGAGTTGTGCGCCACTACTCGCATCCCAGATTCGGGCCGTATTGTCTCGGGATACCGTAAGAATTCGAGTGCCATCTGGACTGAAAATTGCTCCATTTAGCTCGTCCTCATGCCCTCGGAGAACGACGAGTTCCTCCCCGGAATGCGCGTCCCACAATCGCGCGTGGTGGTCCCTGGATGCCGTGAGAATCTTGTCGCCGCTTGGGCCAAATATGGCGGTAACGACCATTTTCTGATGACCACTGAGTACTGCAAGTTCGGTTCCAGTGGCCGCATCCCATATCCGTGCGCTGAAATCCGTGGAGGAAGTCACAATGCGTTGCCCATCCGGACTAAACGACGCGGAAAGTACCGAACCTTCGTGCCCCCGCAGGACATTCACGCAACTGCCCAAGGTGACATCCCACAGGCGCGCCGTATGATCCGCTGATGTTGTCACGATGAGGCGTCCATCCGGACTGAACCGGGCAGAGTACACGGGTCCCTCGTGAGCGGATAGGATGTGTACGGCCTGACCGGTGGTCGAGTCCCACACGCGTGCAGTACCGTCCTCTGATGCCGTGACAATATGGCTCTCGTCTGGACTGAATGCCGCACTCCAAACCCGACCACTATGTTGGCAGATCGATTCCTGCTCCCAGACATGTTCCAGGTTCCATACGCGGGCGGTCATATCCCATGAGCTAGTCAATATGCAGGTCCCATTCTGATTGAAGATTGCGGAGGTGAGTTCTTTCTCATGTCCCTTGAGTACCGCAATATGTGAATCAGAAGCCACGCTCCAAACGCGGGCCGTTTTATCCCAAGAACTGGTGACAATGTGTGCTCCGTCATCGCTAAAGAAGGCAGAACGGACTGCGTCGGTATGCCCGTGGAACACCCGCACGACAGCACCGGAGCGCACATCCCAAAGGCGTGCCGTCTTGTCCCTTGATGCTGTAACTATAAGCGTGCCATCCACATTGAATGCAGCCCCGGTAATTGAGTCTTGGTGCCCCTCCAGAACGGCGACTTCCGCACCTGTGGATAAGTCCCATACGCGTGCGGCATTGTCTGCGCCTGCGGTAAGGATCTGTGTTCCTTCAGGGTGAAACATCGCATGGAAGATCACAAAATCTCTTGAGCCAAAAAGTGCTAGCTCCGCGAAAGTGTTGCTGTCCCAAACCCGAGCGGTGCCATCTCCAGAGGCAGTGACGATCTGTTGGCCATCTGGGCTGAACGATGCAGAAAGCACACGCCCGGCGTGCCCCTCGAGGAGCCCCAATTGGCGGCCGGTGTTGCTGTCATATACGCGTACGGCGCCGTCCTCGGAAGCCGCTGCGATGCGACGGCCATCCGGGCTGTATGAAGCGGACAAGACCCCTTTCTCGGGTCCTTCGAATATATGAATCGCGCTCCCAGTTTGAGCATCCCAGACTCGCACAGTGCCATCCGATGACGCCGTCAGGATGTGAAGTCCATCCGGACTCGCTGAGACGGATTCGACGAATGACGCATGCCCTCTCAACACAAGATCGCCGGGATATGCCATGTTAAATGCATATCCCCATTCCCAGTTTCTAAGGTCCGCTGGAGTTCTCCACAAAGCTTCGCGGGCAAGTTGGTATTGATCTGATTCCAACCGAACCCAGAATAACTGCATTGAGGATAGATAGTTGAGATTCTCCGCTTTCGCGGTGCTCGCTTCCGCCACGCGCTGCTGCGCTTCGGCCCGCTCCCGCTCCGTTTCCGCTTGTTGCCGTTGCGCTTGCGCCTCCTGCCACTGAAGGGCGGCGAATGCGGCGAATGCGAACATGACGAGCGCGACGGCGGTGACGATGCCAAGGGCGACGCGCTGTCGACGGGAGCGCTCTCGCTGAACTGCGCGCTCCCGCTCGCGGGTGCGTTCGTCGTAGCGCTCGAGGCGCTCGGCGAGTTCGGTGGCGGTCGGGCGCTTGGCAGGGTCGGAGTCGAGGCAGGCGGCGATGTCGTCTCGCAGGATGGGGTCGTTTACATCGGCGAGACCGACGCCGGGCGCGCGGTCGGTGCTGGCGGTGAATAGCTGGTAGAGGGTCACGCCGAGGGAGTACATGTCCGCGGCGGGCAGGGCGTCCTTGCTGAGTTTTCCCGGGGTGCTGGCGCTGCCCATCTGCAATTCCGGCGCGATGAAGACGAATGTGCCGGCGGCCTGCATGAAACTCTGGGAACCCACGGTGAATTGTCCGCCGCCTCCGGCGAGGTCCCGCGTGTTTGCCCCATCCTTGATGGCATCCTTCAAGACCTCGTGCCCGATGCCAAAGTCGCACAGGCGCAGGGTGGGCGCTCGGTTGGGGTCATCCTCGGGTTCCACCAGGAAGTTCGAGGGCTTGATGTCCCGGTGCACGAAGCCGGCCGCATGGATACGCGCGACGGCCCGGGCCATCTGCAGGGCGAGATCGAGTTGCATCCGAAGCGAGGCGTTGGCGGCGGACTGCTCGATCCAGTCCTTCAGATCGCCCCCGGCCACATAGGCCAGCCGGATGTAGTAGGGCGGGTCGCCGTCGCGGTCATCCCGCGCCTCGATGACTTCGGCAATGCCGGGGGGAGATTTGCCATCCTTCACAAGCGCATTAAAAACTTCGTACTCGCGGCGAAGGCTGCGCAGTTTGCTCTTCTTGGTGCAGAACTTGAAGACGGTCTCACGGCCGCCCTTATCCCGTGCGAGCCACACCTCGCCGAAGCCGCCCTCGCCTAGTTTGCGCTCGAGCTGCCAGCTGGTGCCGGGGAGGATGGCGTCCGGGCCGGGCCGCCAACCGAATATCTCGTCCCCTTCGTCGGCTGGATGGGACTTGGCCGAGCCCGCGGGCTTCTCGAGTGGGGCGTGACCGACTTCACCCGCCTCACAAACCTCATAGGAATCGGGGGACCCGGCTTCACTCTCGACCCCCTTAAAAACATACGGCCCGTGGTTCTTCCAAGCGACCTCGTCCAAACCCGCCAACTGATCGCCGCGGAGGATCGACCGGGCATTATTAAATACCTCGCGCGAGCACAGAATTTGTCCGCCCGTTGCGAGATCCATGATGCGGGCGGCGGTGGATACCTGCAGGCCGTAAAGGTCCATTGCCTTTGGCCCGCCCTCGTGCCGCTCCACGACAACTTGGCCCAAGTGGATTCCCACACGAACACTCGGCAACTCGGGCTCGGCAATCTGCGCCTGGCGCATCGCCCGTTGCATGCGCAGGGCGAACAACACGGCCTCGGATGGTGCCGCGAAGACCGTGAGGAATGAGTCCCCGGCGGTTTCCACCTCCTGGCCATCCATCTTGGCCAAGACCCCACGGAAGATGCGCCGATGCAGCTGCACAATCTCAGCGGCACGCACATTGCCCAAGTAGGCCTGCTGCCGCGTGCTGCTTTCCAGGTCAGTGATTAGAAGCACCAGCAATTGCGTTTCATGCGCGCGCCGGTATGCTTCGATCTGCTCAAGGCCAGGCTGCGACAAGAAGAGAAGTGGATCGTGGTCTGACTGCATTCAGGCTCTCCCAAATCTGGACGAATGGCGCGCAGAATACCAGAAACAGTCTACCAGTACAATAAGCTGCATGCGTTTACGACTCTACATGCCGGGCCGCGAGGGCCTTGAGGATCGATTGCAATTCATATGGCCGCAGGGAGGGATAAACCCCGCGAAGCAGTGCGCACAGGCCGGACACAACGGGCGTGGCGAAACTGGTGCCGGTCACCTCGGTGTAGCCGCCCCCGGCCTCCGCAGCGGTGATGCCCTGACCCATCGCGGCGAACTCCACGAGGTTGCGTTGGCGGTACAGCACGGAATACAAGCCTTCCATGGTGTGGTAATCGACGCTGATGACGCTGGCTAACTCCGCCGGAAGGCCCCGGGAGCCCAGGGGCGAGTTCTGTGCGGAGGCCACGACGGCGATATTGCGCCGGTGGGCTAGCTCGCAGAGTTCCGTCATCGGCCCGCGCCACTTTGGACGGACGACAAGACTCATGTTGACCACGCTGATTGGCAGCGTGAGCGCATGGCGCAATGCCTCGACGAGTTCGTCGCCGTTGCTTTGGTGGTCGACTGAAAGGGCGCGAACATCGACGATGCGCGCATTGGGGGCGACCTGGGTGACGATGTGGGCGACCGCGGTGCCGTGCCCCCGGGCGTCGTTGTGGCCGGTCAGGGAGGTGCTGACTGCGTTGCCGCCCTCGATGGCATACGCCTGCTGCACGCGGCCAACCAGCGCGGGGTGCGAGGCGTCCACGCCGGAATCAATCACCGCAACAGCAACATCCGCGAGGGCATTTTTCAATAGCCCATCAAATCCCCTTTCGAGGATTTCGAGCAATGGCTTGGCATAGGGGTGCATCGTTGCTTACTCGCCCACCATCTTCTCGACGGCATCCAGCAAGCTGTTGACCTGACGCAGTGTGTCCGGTCCGCGGCGAACGAGGCGGTGCACGCGTTGAAGCAACTCCAGCTCGGCCCGGGCGGATGAATCGGCGGGAAGGGAATCGGGCACAGCCGATGCGGCCTCGTGAAGTTGTAGGCGTTGCCATTGCGCCACGACAAATGCGGCGATGCCGGCAAATTCCTCATACACCGTCGCATCGTCCTGCGTGAAGCGCTTTTCGGAATCAAAGCTGACGGCAGTGATGACGCCTACCAGGGTGTCGTCCCAGATCATGGGGGCGGCCAGCACGATATCCGGCTCCGAACCACCGCGCTCCTTGTGCTGCTGGAACTCGATGTCATGAAAGGCCGGTGCACCCACCTGCACGGTTCGAAACTCCGCGGCCATGCCGGTGCGGCCTTCGCCCAGCGGCACCACCTGGCCCTTCAACCGCGCCTCCGCCTCCGCCTCCTCGCTCCCGAGTGTCATCGCGAATACGAGTACGCGCCGCTCGGCGTCATACACCAGCAGCGAGCCCTCATCCGCCCCGACCACGCGGCGGCCAAGGTCAATCAGTAAGCGCAATACTCGCGCCTCCGCCTGTGCCGGCAACAAACCGAGGTACGAAGACAGGGGATCATCCGAGGGTGCCATCGATTCCTTCCTTTACGCAGTGCGATGCAGCGCGGCCATGGTCCGGTCGTCCGTCGCGGCGGCGCCTTGTGTGAACGCGTCCAAGGCCTGCTGCACATGGTCCATGCACGCCTGGGCGCCCGGCGAAGCCGCCCGCGCGGCAACGGCAAGGGCCTCATCGCCCCATTGAACCTCATCGGGATTGCTCGCTTCCGTGATGCCGTCCGAGACGATGAGTATCGTATCACCTGCTTGCAGAATAATCTCGGACTCGACGAAAGTGGACTCGGAATTGATGGCCCATAGGATGGAGCCCTGCGCATCGGCCAGGGGTCTCGCGGGCTCGGCGGCATCCGCTGAGAGCAGGATGGCGGGTGGATGCCCCGCGGAAGAATAGCGCACGCGGCCCGTGGCCGTGTCCAGAAAGGCGGCAAAGGCGGGCAACAAGGTAAAGTCCCTCAAATTCCAACTCACCATCGCGCGATTGACCATCTTAAACATCTCCGCCGGACCCGTAGCGGATTCGAGCGCCGTTCGGAATAGCCCGTACGCCAGGCCCATCATCACGGTGCACTCCGGGCCGTGGCCCGTCGTGTCCGCCACGAGCAACGCCCACTGCGTGCCGCCCGTGTCCGCGGGCACCGGCAGGCAGATGGCCAAATCGCCCCCGGCCTGAAAGTAGGGAATGTGCGACAACGCAATCTCATACCCATTCGGAAGCGAGGTCATTTTCGGCACGAGCGCGTCCTGCACCTGCGAGAGACGCGTGAGGTGATGGTCCTTCCGTGCGTTTTCCTCCGCCAATGCCCGCCGCAGGTGGAGATTGTCCAGCGCCATGCCGATGAGATGCGTGCGCAGGGCGAGATCCGCCACCTCAGACGCCTCGGTCAAATCATCACGGTGCGACAACACAATCAGCCAATTGCCCGGGTGCGCCGCACTGTACAAGGGCATCGCCACGCCACTTCGGTAATTCCTCCCGAGAAAGGACAAGGCCGGGTCGTCCGTAAAATCCGGCTCGACCAGAATCTTGATGCCCGGTTCCCGCACCAATTCCGCCGCGATACCACCCGCATGAACCGGAAAAGCGCACAAATCCGCGTCCCACTCCGCCTCCGCGATGGGCGCCGGTCCATCCGGCGTGTGCAGGCGCGTGATGCGGTACGACCCCGCCGGCAGGCCGGAAGTCACCAGGCGGATGTTCGCCCGCGGCGACACAACCGTATGCACCGCCCGCACCAGATCCCCCAGGATCTCCCGCGGCGACCGGCTAGCATCCAACCCCCGAAACAAGGCCTCCAACTGCCCCGCCGCGGAGGTCTCGGGTACGGTGGTGATGTTCATGTGGTTCCCCAGGGATTTAATTGGTTCCTCGCTGAAAGATGCCGTCATCGCGTAACTTTCAAGGCGATTCCCGACGCTCCTCCAGCCACCGCTGATACTCCTGCTGCTTCCACTCGAAGAAGCGCGCCTTGCGCTCCTCCTCCCGTGAATCAAACACCCCCTCCACCGGAGGTAAATCCTCCAAACGCCACGGAGCGGCGGTCCAGATTCGTGTGTTCCTGTGCGATGTGGTGAGGATACGGCTGCCGTCTACGCTGAAGGACGCGAACCCAATTTTTCCCTCATGCCCATTTAGGATTTGCAGTTGGGTGCCCGTATCCGCGTCCCACACCCGTGCGGTGCCGTTCCCAGAAGCCGTAACGATACGGGTACCATCTTGGCTGAAAGACGCGTGTGACACATAGGCTTCGTGCCCTTCAAGTACATGCAGCTCCTGGCCGGTTTGGGCGTCCCAAACCCGCGCCGTGTTGGCCCGAGATGGGGCGATGATACGGGTGCCGTCTGGACTGTACGACACATGCAATACATCGAATTGATGGAGTTTGAGCACATGGATTTCGCAGCCCGATTGGGCGTCCCACACTCGCGCAGTGCCGTCCCAGGCCGCGGTGACAACATGGGCACCGTCCGGACTGAAACACGCGGGCATTCTGGTGGTAATTGTCAAGGTAATTCCGAATTCTCCGTGGCCCTTCAGGACAAGTATCTCCTCGCCAGTTTCAGTGTCCCACACTCGTGCCGCGTAGTCCCATGCTGTGGTAACTATGCGGGCGCCGTCAGGGCTGAAAGAAGGATTTCCCTGCGCTCCGTCGTGGCCTTTGAGGATATGCATTTCGTGGCCGGTTTGGGCATTCCACACCCGCGTGGTGTTGTCATCAGATGCCGTAACGATGTGCGCGCCGTCCGAGCTGAAAGAAGCATGAAACACGCTGCGTTCATGGCCTTCGAGCTTGAGTATTTCCTCGCCGGTATCCGTGTCCCAAACTCGAGCAGTGCCGTCCTCAGATGCTGTGATGATGCGCGCACTTTCGGGGCTAAACGCCGCGTGCAATACTTTGCGTTGGTGGCCTTCAAGTATGCGGATATTCTGGCCCGTTCCCGCATCCCACACTCGCGCAGTGCCGTCCTCAGACGCCGTGACGATGCGTAAACCGTCTGGGCTAAAAGTAGCGTGCATCCCGGGCAGTTCGAGCATGTGCATCTCCTGGCCGGATTCCGCGCCCCAAACTCGAGCGGCGCCGTCCTCAGACACCGTAATGATACGATCGCCGTCAGGGCTGAAAGACGCGGTCTTCGCAGAGTTTTCGTGGTCTTCGAGCTTGAGCACCTCCTCGCCCGTATCCGCGTCCCACACCCGTGCGGTGCGATCCCAAGATGCGGTGACGATACGGCGGCCATCAGGACTGAAAATGGCGGACCGAACCCCATCATCATGCCCTTCGAGCGTATGCAGGGCAGCGCCCGTGTCCGCGTCCCACACCCGCGCCGTCCCGTCCGAAGACGCCGTGACAATACGGCGGCCATCGGGGCTGAACTCGGCGGAACGAAGCTGGTTCTCATGCCCCTCGAGCGTATGCAGGGCGATGCCTGTGTCCGCGTCCCACACCCGCGCGGTGCGATCCAAAGATGCGGTGACGATACGGCGGCCATCGGGGCTGAACTCGGCGGAACGAAGCTGGTTCTCATGCCCCTCGAGCGCATGCAGGGCGATGCCTGTGTCCGCGTCCCACACCCGCGCGGTGCGATCCAAAGATGCGGTGACGATACGGCGGCCAT
>ERZ869909.1370-NODE-1370-length-19881-cov-4.263987_pt1 | contig 19881 bp, 20 predicted proteins | sample MGYA00520892_ERZ869909 | MGnify/ENA primary metagenome ERZ869909 (study PRJEB32215, sample SAMEA104723947) | bioreactor metagenome | biome: bioreactor; feature: anaerobic bioreactor; material: water | place: China | collected 2015-03-12 ... | reverse complement strand
AGAAAGCTCTCATAGTTACCTTAGCCCAGTTTGGACTTGGCAAGGACAAGGAGCTTTTCAATAAAGCTTATGCTTATATTGAAGGGCATTATTGATGCTAACCTTTCATAAAATATCAAGTAAATCGTCATTTCCAACTAGCGCTCGGAATGCTGTATATCTTCGTATTGATAATTGGAACGATTACTCGTTTGTAACTATGTTCGATGTAGTGATATACGATGGTAACGGGGAGCCTCATGACTTAACTCAGCTCAAAATTGGTTTCCGCGGGCAAACTGAGGAAGTTCATACGCATTCAAAGCTAGAAAGCCATTTTGAAGCTCTAACTGAGGAATTTTTCTCGCTTGGGCAATCAATCGAATATTACAAAATACTTTCAACCCTTCCTACTGACTTAAGAACCGCTTTTCTCGAAAAAATTAGAGATATCGTTTACGACCAGACTGTGATCGATAGAATAGCTGAAGAGGACGTGTTTGGCGCGTCGTTTTTGAGAGGCACAAGCCTATCAGTAATTAAAGGACAATATGCCCGCGTTTTAGAAGGCGGCGCAGAGAGAACCGATTTCGATTTTACTTATACTCGAGAGGGGAACTCTGGTTTTGGTGGTTTATCTCTTCAGTTTGAAGTCAACGTGGATTCAACGCCGACAACAAATGTCCACGCTTTAATCGGTAGGAATGGCGTGGGTAAGACAACTATTTTGAACGGAATGATCGATACAATCACTCGCAGAAGCGCGGATAAAGGGAAATTCAGCTATCGAACATCACCACTTTTTGAAGAGCGAGAAATTGAAGATGATTACTTTAGTAGCTTAGTATCTGTTTCCTTTAGCGCGTTTGATCCGTTTATCCCACCGACGGAGTGCTCTGACCCTGCAAAAGGGACTTGTTACTTTTATATTGGTCTCAAAGAGCCAGATAAGCCGGAGTACCACAGAACTATTACCTCTTTGCAGTACGATGCCGTGAAGGCTTTGGCTGACTGCTTCCATAACGCTAAAAAAACCGAGCGTTGGTTTGTCGCAATTGACAAGCTGGGCTTAGACGGTAGCTTCTCGACAGAAGAGCTAAAGCAACTGTATGCTACATTTCACTCGCTCAAGGCGAAGTATGATAAAAGTGCAGGCACTGAGGACTTTAAAGCTATTTTCCACAGGGAAATCGCTCAAACCCTGGAGAAAATGAGCTCAGGGCATGCAGTCGTTTTCCTAACTATTTCTAAGCTTGTCGCTACGGTAGAAGAGAAAACATTGGTTTTACTGGATGAGCCTGAGAGTCATCTTCATCCACCTTTGCTTTCCGCATTCATTAGGGCCTTATCAGACTTACTGTTAGACCGTAATGGTGTCGCGATTATAGCTACTCACTCTCCGGTTGTTTTACAGGAAATACCTAAATCTTGTGTCTGGAAGATTCATCGACAAGGAGTAAGTGTCAAAACAGAGCGCCCGATACGGGAAACTTTTGGTGAAAATGTAGGAATACTCACATCAGAAGTTTTTGGGCTTGAAGTGGAACAGTCAGGGTTTCATCAAGTGCTAAAAAATGAAGTCGATAACGATCTGTCATATCAAGAAATTCTTGAGAAGTATCATAATCAGCTTGGTATAGAAGGCAGAGCTATATTAAAAGCGCTTCTTTTGAGTAAAAAGGAGACCCAGCGATGATTAGGCTGAGGAGGCCAGACTTTAGCCAAAGAGATGCATTGGGGAAAGTTATTGAGGGAATAATCCAAGATGTTGGTTTGAGGCAGAAGGTTGAGAATGAAGAAGCCATGTTTCACGACTGGTCATTGCGATACACCGAGCACCTCGAAAGAGCTGAACTATATAATTTCGCGGCCAACCAACGCGTATTTGGTCAACTTACAGCCGAGGATATCGAAAAGCTATATCCAGGATATTTTGCTAGAGACAAAAAACCAGCGAGAGATATCTACGACGCGATTAAAAATGAAGCGTCAGGGGAGTGCCCGCTTTGCGGGGGATTAGGCTTTCCTGAAAATCTTGATCATTACCTACCGAAGAAACAATTCTCGCAGTTTTCAGTATTGCCGCTAAATCTTGTGCCTGCATGTAGAGACTGCAATATGGGAGCTAAAGGTCAGGCCTACGCAGTTAAGGCAGATGATCAAGCGATTAATCCATATGAGAGTGCTACTCACTTTTTTGATGAGCAGTGGATATACGCACGATATGACCCAACAAATACAGATGAGCCCGGTGTGCTTGCTTACTATGTGAATCCCCCTGAACACTGGTCAGAATCTGATAAAGCTCGTGTCCACTTTCATTTTGATACCTTTGAACTGGCTAGAAAGTACTCAGTTAAAGCAGCTCAAGAACTGCCATTTGTCCTCCGGCAAATTCAAGCGTGGATAGATAGAAATATTTCGTATGACGATATTAAAGAACTTCTTTTCGTGCCGGTGATTGACTCGTCACCTTTCATAAATCAATGGAAGCGCTGTATGTATCAGGCTTTATGCGACCACAACTTTGATTAACGTTAAGCTCTTGCTGTTAATGGCCATTGACCGTTGGCCGTTCTGATCGTGAGCTATTTATTACGACCGGCACCTTCACCAAAGGTGCAATCGAAGAAGCTAACCGTGATGGCGTGCCCCCTATCGATCTCATCGACGGCGCACAACTCGCAGACAAGCTAAAAGAATTGGAACTGGGCGTGAAAACCGAGTTAGTTGAGAAAATTACGCTTAAAGCCGACTGGTTTTTGTCGCTATGAGGGATACGACTTTACCCAGCAAACCGAACTTGCATTAAGGAGTGGACTTACCATAATGGTAAATGATAGGATCCTAAGCCGTTTTCAAGATAATCCTCCAACTGAATGGAGTGAAGCTGAGCGCCAGATTGGTGCTGGGCCTCTTTATCCGGCCGAGGAAATTATCCGTTTATTAAATGGCCGTGATGTCATAAGAACATCAACTGAAAAGTGCAGAAATGACGTACAAGCATTAGCGTTTGACGATGAGGATCTTGCTCGGCTGATTAGAAATGCGGTTACTTCAGGTCGATACAGACAGTCGGCTTGGTGTCGATTGAGCCCAAAAGCCATAGCCGCATGTGACGATTATATCGTTACAGACAAAGCCTGGAATGAAGAGGCACACAAGGAAATGGAGTGCCAAATGTATTTGAAGTTTGCTATTAATAGCAGTGGCAAACTCCTGCTAATGGTCTCATGCCATCTGTCAACATAGGAGAGTAAACATGAGTAAGCATCCAACGATGTGTGACTTGTGTGGGGAAGGAACCTTAGAACAAAAACAAGGGGTGAACAAAGTCACCTATAAGTCAATTATTCGAGATCTGACTACCGATTATTGTGAATGCGATACGTGTGGCGTTGAGATAACCTTACCGCAACATACACGCGACAATAAACGTCGCATGGTAGCGTTTAAAAAAGAAGTCGATGGGTTATTGACTGGAAAAGAAGTACGGTCGATTCGCGAACACCTCGGCTTAAAACAATCTGAAGCTGCGCAAATTTTTGGCGGTGGTAGTGTCGCTTTTTCAAAATATGAGGCCGATGATGTAACCCAGTCCGAAGCAATGGATAAATTGCTTCGTGTGGCTGCTGAACTCCCACCTGCATTTGAGTTTTTGAAGCGTAAATCTGGTGTTGAAGTTGATCCGTCGGTGATTCACCAACCACTGTGGTCAGTAGTCCAGGAATCTTCAACGACGAAAAAGATAGAAGCAGAGATTAAGCAAGCAGCCGAGCAGTCCATCGAATACAAAGTAGAGCCTGAAATAAAGATACCTTGGGGAGAGTGCAAAGGATGTTAAGTGAAGGCCTTACAAATGCAGTGAAAAACCTTATGATCCAGGATGTCTACTTTGGAAGCATAGATGCGCGCGTAGTCAATCGTCAGTTTTTCAACGAAGAAGCAGAGAGCTTCGATGAATTGAAGCCTATGCTTCAGCAAAAGTTTGGCGTAAAGAAATTAACGCGAGAGACAGTTTCTGGCAAAAAATACGTTTACTTTACATTTGAGGCAGGTCTCCGCTGGACAATAGATGGCAAATCCAGTGATACCGATAAGCTATCTGAAAACGAAGTTTTAGCCTATATCGAGTCTAACATTGTTGCGTGCTACCAATTAAAAGACGATGTGCCAGAAGAATTTCTGAAGGAATACGCATTTAAGAACAGTGGTATTCATGTGTGGCCTTATTGGCGAGAGTTCTTAAGTACAACGTCCGAGCGACTTAAATTACCCCGAGTAATGCTGCCAACGGTGCAGTTTCAAACTGAACCACTTTCTGAGTCAACCTAAGCTTTCCCTTAACGCGATCAGATCCCTCCTCCATTGAACGCTCAGCAGAGGAGTGAGCATTCGCCGTGTTCACACAAGAATGCCAACTTATGACCGCCCCATAAATAAAAAGCGGTGCGCCTTGGCTAGAAGCGCACCGCTGAGCGATAGTCATTCTTAATCAAATGCAAGATTAAGGTATCAGATCAATATTCTCGTTGCAATCTTCCTTCACCGTCAAACAACCGCTGCCCTAGATGGACCTAGAGCTTACGCAACTAGGTCAAATGACCTTCAATAAAGATAGAATGGTAATCATCGGGAACTTAGTGCATAACAAGCAAAACAAAATCAAATGATGAAAATGAGCCTAGCATCAGAGCAGTTCAATTCTATCCAAGACCAAACTAGGTTGGAATGCCCACTTCCCCATTAATGCGCAAGTGGGCAACTATCGATAAAGCTAATAATGATGGCGAACCCCCTATTGACCAAAGGAGCTAGCCACACCGTTGACGGAGAAGCCTATCGTCCAGTCTCTCTAACATTCACGTCGAACTTCTCAACCCTTGCAGATAATCTTTAACTTCATTCCACGAAGTACTGGGCTGGGGTAGGTAGCGATATAGCTTACTAGCATAACGGCGATAATACGGCACCGTTCTCCGAGCTTCCAACCAGGCTTTTTCTGTTCTTAGTACATCTAGCGGAACTTCTCTGGCAATCTTTATCAAATCTGTTACTGGTGAACAAGTTTTGCCAAAAAGAGAAATTTCAATATCAATCTTGTTGGGGTTTTTTTCAAATGCGCGCATCCCAGCTGCGGTTATTATTTTTCGTAATTCTGCCTTGGTGGCCAAATCGAAATCTATAGGTTTTAGGAATCTCAGCACCTCGGCAGCATTACCATTTTCCAATAGGTTCAACTCCCTACTAGTAAGTTTTTTCGGAGGCTTATATCCCAAAAATTTTGGCCAACTTTCAAACTCCTTATACCCTCCTGTAACAGGATTTCCCGGGCAAGCGTAAACAGACAAAAGATCTTCTGGAGCACCAATTTTTTGTGCTTGCGCTCGCGCTTTTAGAAACTCACTCTTTGACCCAAATTTGTATTTTTGAACAATCAGCTTAGCCGCTTCATAATCAACAAATACCGGCGCTTCTCTAGAACGAAGTTGGAACCAGCTTGTGACCTCAGGATAAGCCGCTAGAATATTTTGTGGAAAGCCCGGTGGTAATTCTCCGCGCTTGTGCGCCTTCTGGTAACCTGTCTTATATTGCAGTTCCGGCTTCCCTTTCACAAACGCAAGGACCGCATCAAAGTCGGCCAATTCGTGCCTTGTGTTGCACGGATACTGGAAATGATGTGCCAACTGTCTCATTAAACCACGTTTCACGTCAGGCCTGAGGTCTAACGCTTGTCTAAAGCTCTGAGGCATATGACTAAAATATTTACATCCGTTATTCACACAGTATTCAAAAAAATCATCCATTTCCCATAAGTTTGGATCGGTCCGCGGCTTGAGCCTGAAGCTCTTTGCTTCAAGCTGAGCTGCTTCACTAATACCAGCAGAAACCAGCTGGCTTTTAATATGATCCACGAAAGACTCAATTCCGCCTTGGACCAACAACCGGGCTTCTATCGAAATCAGCTGCCGCTCCGGATAGAGCGTTGCGGCTTGCCTCATTTTGTAATGACGTTTAGCTATGTAATCCAACAAAAATTGGTCATTTTTTTCCGTTGCGGTTAAGAACTGCTGCCCCACCATCCATACCTCAATGTCATAAGCGGCTTGGTTGACCTCAAAACAAAAATCCTTTTTCATAGAGCGTTTTCCACCAACTTTACTGAAACCCCACGGTTGATGCACGTTATAGGGTATATCCAACATCGACAAAGCTTCCGCAACTGCTACCTCAGCCAATGAATCCAACAGGTGCCCCTCGAACTTAAATGCTCGACGTGTAAAAAACTTCGCTTTGAGATGGCGATAAATTTTCTTGTGTCGTCGTGAGCAAATAAATAACGAGTGCGGATCATCAAATTTCCAATGTGAGATGCTCAAATATCGCTTTGACTCTAAGAATCTTTCCCAGTCGTCACATCCCCAAGCTTTCAATTCCGGCCTTTGTGATATCCACCCACATTTTTTTGCCAACTTGTTGAACAAGGTGCCGAAGGTGGGATCTTTTCGACGCTTGAGCTCATTTGCTAGCACAGAGTACCTTGAGGTAAATGCACTAGAAAGTTGTTTGAACTCCTCAGGCACACCAAGCCCGGTTTGATAAAGAGTTGCGTCGGGCATTTTTCGGTAGGTCTCACACTGCGTCCGCGACTTCATCATCGACTTCCGACAATGTTTGCAAAATTTATTCTTCCCGGTCATATTTGGCTTAGCCTTCCATTTGCGAAGTGCATTTTTTTGGATTTCATACCGGTTTTCCCAAATTCCGCCACAATCACGACATGAATACCTCAGCATGGTTTCGCGGCCAAAGAAATCCTCCCGCGGAGTAAGCACCAAGCAGCTATTCTCGCTCGCCAATGTATTAATTTTTATCCAGGATTTATCAATTCTAACTAGCATCGACGCAAGGACATTTCGCTCCAAACCCGTTAGTATCTCAGAACATTCTGGGTGTTTCAGTAACGTAAATCTGGTTCCCTTTTGGAACAGCTCTGCCTTAGGTAACGTTGATACCACTAGATCACGTAATTTTTGCCAATCCATATTTCGCACTCCAAAAAAAGTCCACACCTAAAACGCTAGCATGAAAATTTTCACCTGCAACAAAACAACAAATTTGCTCGATATTTGAACGATCATGTTCGGGTTCTGGAGTTGCGCCGATTAGACCCCCTAAATTAGACGGGTCTAATCGGCCCATAGCGATTTTTTTCGTTCAAAATTTAGTGGTCTTTTAACGAAAGGAGATCCGCATGGTTCGCCACATACGTGAAATCATCAATGAGTTTATTGAAAAAGTTGGAATCGACACGCTGAACAATGCAACTTTACTTGAAAACTTTACAGACGAGAAAAAGGGGGACTCAGACGATGACAGCAGCTCTGAAGTTTAAAAATACCAAACCGTCTCAATTTTTCGTTTCGCCACAACAACGTGCCGATGTGCTCCATCGCCATCAACTAACAGAGCGCCTGGTTGATGAAAAAGAACGGCTACTTATCACCGGCATGAGTCGCTCAACCTGGTATCGGCTTGAGCAGGAAAATCGGGTTCCACGGGCTCGAAAACCGGATAATAAACGACGTTACCTACTGAGTGAGCTACTGTTTTTCGTGGAAAATGGATAGCGTAGAGGGCCATTTGGCCCTCTAGTTTTTATAACGAATCTATAGCACCGATTTTAAATGTTTCGCCAAAACATCCAACGCAGTCCGACGCTCATTGAAATAATCATGGCGATTATAGATACCCTCTACCCCCCGCAATTTGTGATTCAAGCAACGCTCTGCAACGTGCGCCTCAACGCCCAGCTCTGCCAATAGTGACCGACATGTGCGGCGCAAATCATGCACCCGAAAATATTCCACATCGTGAACTTTTGCCTGAACATCGCGCCCCCAATAGACCCCAAATATCGCCGCTATTGCTCTGTTCAACGTATCGGCACTCACATAAGGTTTTTTCGAGGTCCGGCGTGCCGGGAATACATACTCGCTCCTGCCTGCGAGAAATTTTAATTCTTTGAAATGCTCGCGAGCCAATCTGGGAAGAGGGATACGTATAGCCACATCGGTTTTACTGCGCTCTGCTGGCAAGTTCCAAACACTATTCTCTAAATCGAATTCCTGCCAACGAGCGTGGAGCAACTCGGATTTTCGGACTCCTAATAACAACAGTAAACAGCATGCCAGATAATTGGAGCGACCAAACGATTGTTGGTTTTCGCGCATTATGCGAAAAACATGCTCAATTTCGGAGTATTCAAGTACCCGATCCCTACTTTTCTCAACTCCTCCGGCATCGCTAATACGAAATGCTGCAGCCGGGTTGTTCTGTGTAAGATCTAGCCGAATAGCGTGATTGAAAAACTGCTTAGAGTACATTAGTACATCGTTCGCAATACTCGGCCGCCCGGAATCACGGACTCGCCGGAGGATCTCACGAATATCTCGAGCTGTTACCTCACCAATCGATAAAGAGCCAATAACGGGGCTCATTTCTCGCTCATACAAACGCTGAGGAATTTTTGGATGTTTCAGCCGAACATTCAAATCATTTTCAAACCAATCTTTAAAAACATCGTCACACGTTTGTAGGTGCAGCCATTGTTGCCGTTGTGCCTCAACAATGATGTCCTTTCCCTCTCGCACCGCATTTCGATGTTCTTCCGAAACTTTACGAGCATTCGCCAGGCTCATCGCAGGGTATTGCCCGATCGTCATTTCACGCCGTTTGCCAATTCGATTGGTAAACCGGAATGAGAAATAAGGCTCGCCACGCTTAGGGATCACGAAGTACAACCCACGCCCATCTGAGATTTTTACTTGATCGCCAACCCGAACCAATCGATCGAGTTGTTTAACTGTTAAAGCACTCAAAATCGCCTCCATACGCTGTGTATGAAGCCCATAATGCACTCACCAGTAAAAAGCTGTCAAGAACTGGTGAGTACTTACCATTGTACTCACCATTAATTTGGGGAAAATGGATTTTTTGTGAAGAAGAGAGACCAATTAAATTAGATTTTATCTATATTTTTCAATCAAATAAATGAAAAACAAAGAGATGAGCACGATCACTCAATATTCTGAATCTGCTCACGCATCTGCTCAATCAGCACCTTCACTTCCACCACTGCATTGGTAATGTCCGCATTAATCGATTTTGACCCGAGGGTGTTCGCTTCGCGGTTGAATTCTTGCATCATGAAGTCTAATCGGCGGCCGCAGGCGCCGCCTTTGCGCAGCACGTTGCGGGTTTCTTTAATGTGGCTGTCGAGGCGGTCGAGTTCTTCGGCGACGTCGGTTTTTTGTGCCAGTAATACCATTTCTTGGGCGAGGCGCTCGGAGTCGAGTTCCATTTGTGCTTCTTCGAATTTGCTGCGCAGGCGCTCGCGCTGCCATTCGAGTACTTCTGGCATGCGGCTGCGCACAAACGCGGCTTGCTCAGAAATGCCGTCGAGGCGGGCTTCGATTAAATCACGCATGTTGGCGCCTTCACTGGCGCGGGCGTCGATGAACGCCTGCATGGCGCGGTCGAAACCGGCAATCAGCTCTGCCTGAATGGCGTCCATGTCGGCTTCGGCGGCTTCCAGTACGCCCGGCCAGCGCAATACGTCAATCGGGTCAATTGAGGCCTTCGCGCCTTGGCTTTGCACCCACTCGGCGCTGCGCAATAAGGCAGTGGCTAGCGCTTCGTTGATCTTTAATTCGCTGCTTGCGCCAGGGTTGGCGGTAAAACGCAATCCGCATTCTACTTTGCCGCGCTGCAAAGCTTTGCGCAGGCGCTCACGCAATACTGGCTCGACGCCACGGAACTGTTCAGGCAAACGGAAATAAGTCTCGAGGTAGCGTTGGTTCACCGAACGCAGTTCCCACACGGCGGTGCCCCAGTCGGCTTTCACTTCTTCGCGGGCATAGGCGGTCATACTGTAGATCATAAAATGGCTCTCTTGTTTTTAATCGAAAATAAAAGGTCCATTTTGCTGTCAATTTCACATTCAGACGCAGCAAAATGTCCGCTTAGTATAGCGTTTCGCTAAGCTCGTGGGAAATGGCCGCAGGGAAATGGCCACTGGGAAATCACCCACCGGCTCGACCATTCGTGGCGAAAATGCGTTAAAACGCTTATACTATGCCCCCAGCCGATTCACCCACCTTAGCAAGAGGAATTCCCATGCGTCCAAGTGGCCGTACTGCCCAACAAATTCGCCCGGTTACCATTACTCGCAACTATACCCGCCATGCGGAAGGGAGTGTGCTGATTGAGTTCGGTGACACCAAGGTGTTGTGTAACGCCACGGTCCAAGAAGGGGTTCCACGCTTTTTGAAAGGCAAAGGTCAAGGTTGGGTCACTGCCGAATACGGCATGCTACCACGGGCGACGCATACGCGTTCTGACCGTGAAGCAGCGCGTGGTAAGCAAGGTGGCCGTACGATGGAAATTCAGCGCTTAATCGCTCGTTCACTGCGTGCCGCGGTGGACTTAAGTGCCTTAGGTGAGAACACCATTACCGTCGACTGCGACGTTATTCAGGCCGACGGTGGCACGCGCACGGCCTCGATCACGGGTGCGTGTGTGGCCTTGGTCGACGCGATTAACTACCTGCGCAAGAACAACATGGTCAAGTCTAACCCGCTGAAGTGCATGGTGGCAGCCATTTCGGTTGGTATCTATCGTGGTGAAGCCGTAGCCGACTTAGACTACCCAGAAGACTCGGAAGCCGACACCGACATGAACGTGGTAATGACGGACACGGGTAAAATCATCGAGATTCAAGGGACGGCAGAAGCCGAGCCATTTAGTTTTGAAGAAATGAACGACATGGTCGAGCTCGCCAAGCACGCCATTCGTGAACTCAACGACCTGCAAAAGGAGGCTTTGAACTCATGAAGGCTTATCAACGCGAATTTATTGAATTTGCCCTTGGTAAAGGCGTCCTCAAATTCGGCGAGTTCACTTTAAAATCAGGCCGCACTAGCCCGTATTTTTTCAACGCTGGTTTATTTAACACCGGTGCTGACTTGGCCAAACTCGGCCGTTATTACGCAGCAGCGTTGCAAGACTCAGGTATCGAGTTCGACGTTCTCTTTGGGCCGGCCTACAAAGGCATTCCGATTGCCACGGCAGCAGCGGTCAGTCTGTTTGAGCATCATGGCAAAGACGTGCCCTACTGCTTTAACCGCAAAGAAGCGAAAACGCATGGCGAAGGCGGCAACTTGGTTGGCTCTGAGCTCAAAGGTCGGATTATGTTGGTTGACGATGTTATCACCGCAGGCACGGCCATTCGTGAGTCGATGGACATTGTTGAAGCCAACGGCGCCAGCCTTGCCGGCGTATTGATTGCGTTAGACCGTCAGGAAAAAGGTAAAGGCGAACTCAGCGCCATTCAGGAAGTTGAGCGTGATTACAATGCCAAAGTAATTGCCATTGTCACCCTCGGCGACATTATCGAGTACTTAAGCGAGCAACCAGGTCAAGAAGCCATGCTCGAGAAAGTGCGCGAGTATCGCCAGCAATACGGCATTTAAATCTGTGGTGGCTCGGGCAGGATTAAGCTAAACCGAGCGCCACCGAGCGGGCTATCGCTAATGTCGATACGCCCGCCATGCCATTCCATAATTCGACTGACAATCGTCAGCCCTAAGCCAGCCCCACCGCTGTCCCGCGAGCGACTTTCTTCTAAGCGCACGAACGGCTTTAAGATTTTCTGCCGTTCACTGGCGGGGATCCCTGGGCCATCATCATCCACGTGAATAGTCAATCCACCACCGTTCGGCATTCCTGATGACTCTCTTTGCGGCACCACAACAACGCGAATACAGCTAGCGGCATAGCGACTGGCATTTTGTAGTAAGTTATTCAGCGCGCGCTCAATGTAATGGCCGTCGCAGCGAAAAACCGCATGCTCTGGGCATTCTAGTTCTATTTTCTGTGTGGCATTGCGCTGGTACTTCTCGACCACGTGTAAACACAGCTCACTAACATCAACGTCATCGCGCTCCATCAGCTCTTCTTGTGCTTCCATACGCGCGTAATCAAGCAAGGTGTCGACAATCTCTTCCATCTCGGCCACGTCTTCTTGCAGGGCTTCGGTTTTGGCTGGCGAGTCAGGCAAGGCTAAAGCAAACTTCATCCGCGCTAACGGTGTACGTAAGTCATGGGACACTGCATGGGTCAGGTCACGCTGAATGCCAAGTAAGTACCAAATGCGTTCGCGCATGGCGTTAAAGCTTAACGCCAACGGATACACCAATGAGCGCTTCGACAAGTCGAGCGGCTTTTGGTCCGGCTGCGACACATAGCGCAAATGTTCTTCTAGTCGTTTTAAGTCCCGTGACAATGGCCACAACCAGATGGTGGTGACCACAGCTAACAGCAGGAAAAACAGTAAATGGTAGGCATAGGTCGGGCTTGGGGTCTCATCGATCACAGGGCCGATGCGCCAAATATCGTCGCGATGTTGGATATACACATACAGTTGCGTCGTGTCACCGAACAAGATCACCGGCTCGCCGGCGGCAAACTTACTTTGTTGGGCGCTCGGCCAGCGCACTTGACCGGCGCTGACCACTTGCACCGGCAGGTCGAGTGCTTGTTCAAGCTGCTCCGGTCGTTCGATGTACTGGCTTAGGTTAACGAACGACTCGGCCAAGGGCTCAACCCAAGCCGGCATGTCGTTTTGTTGGCTGCTCCACAGCTGCTCGATGGTCCAGCCGAGGCCGACCACTGCAAGTAGCAAAAAGCCGTAAAAGTGGAACGCCAGACGCCGCATGGGTTAATCCCAAGCGTCGGCAACAAACACGTAGCCACGCCCCCACACGGTTTTTATGGCATCGTCGCGGCCGGTGAATTCGGCCATTTTTTTGCGAATATTCGACACCCGCATATCAACGGTACGGTCGACACCATCATACTCACGGCCAATCACGTCGAAGTGAATGGTTTCCCGCGTGACTAAATCGCCGGCATGTTGGGCGAGGTACAATAACAGGTCAAACTCGTGGCTGGTTAGCTTAATTTCATCGTCAGCAAAGCGCGCAGCCCGCGATTTAGCATTGAGCTTTAAGCGACCAAACTCTAGCGCTTTGCTGTTCTCCATGTTGTCACGCGGTTGAAAACGACGTAGCAAGGCTTCAATGCGGGCAACCAGTACCTGTGGCTCCACCGGCTTCACCACATAGTCGTCAGCACCAATGCTAAGGCCGGTAATCTGGTCAACGTCATGTTTGCGAGCGGTGAACATGAGTATCGGTCCCGGGTATTGTGGTCGCAGCTGGCGGCACAATTCAAAACCGTCGCGACCGGGCAACATCACGTCCAAAATAATCAGATCGGGATTCACATTCTTCACAGCGGCTACGACTTTACTGCCATTCGCTTCCCAAAACACCTGATAACCCTGCTGGGTCAGGTAGTCCTTAATTAGGTTTGCCAAGCGGGTATCGTCTTCGGCAATCAGAATACGCGTACTCATTAAAACACACTCCATGGGCTACCAAGGCGGCGACGCGCTTTTGGAAACAGGCTTTGAATCTGCATTTCTGTGCTGGCAAGAATCTCGACGCTATTTAAAAACTGTTGGCGGCTGTTGCGACCGGTTCGTCTTGGGCGTTCGCGCCATTCTCCGGCGGCGTTAAGGTCGCTGTCTTCAACGGTGAACAAAACAAGAATTTCGTCACCGAACCAAGTCAGGTCGCCAAGCCATGTGCCGACTTCTTCTTGGCGCCAGCAAGTTAGGACCTTTTCGTCGAAAGCTAAGCAAGCATTGAGCGGTGTTTCACTGCGCCAACTCACCGACACGGTTTCCTCGCAAACGGCAGGCGCGTTTTCAGTGACGCACACTTGCGGTTGTACCCATAAGCAAAACGGTTCGGTACATAACAACTGTTCGTCAATGTCAGGCGAAAGGGTCGTTGGTTCTGCTGAACTCGTTTCCTGCATTGCCGCTGATGTCGGCGCGGTAAAAGTAAATACCCCAGAGAGGAGCAGCAGGCTAGCTAAGTAGTTAAAACGCATAGCTCACCCCCAGAAAAAATGTGGTGGTGGTGTCTTTGGTCACCAATGGGCTATCGGCGACACCGTCACCAAGCCACATGACGCGGGCGGAGCTGACTAAGCTTAAGCGCTCTCGCAACGGGTATTGCCAGTGGAGCGACATGGCCGGTTGCATCACGGCCTTACCGCGATAGTGATAAATCGGTGCGACGTTATCACGACTCGAAATACCGTAATAATAATCAACGAGCTTATCGCTCTTATAGGTTAACTCCCCTTTCACTTGGAAGTTGCCAAGCCCTGTTGGCACGCCTTGGCTCACCATGAATGCGGCCGAATAACCGTTATGTTTATTGCGGATGTCCTGCTGCACAGCAAGGCCCACATGGGTGCGCTCTGCTGGGTAATAATCAACGCGAATACCGGCGTCGATTGCCCATGCACGTTTGGCTACATTGTCGACATCGGGCAAGATTTCTTCATCGTCAGTAAAGTCACCCCAACCACCGCTTGGTTGCATGCTGGTGCTCGACAAACCACCGCTATAGGCATCCCCAAACCAATAACCGGTAATGCTATCGGTAAAGTAGCTGAACTCGGTGTTGAGCTTGGTGAATATCGACACTTCGTGGCGGCGTGACTGTTTAATGCTGTAACCGAGCATGCCGTTGTCGAAGAAGAATTTTTCACCGTAGTAGCTGACGTCCGGCAACACATAAAACGACAGCGGATCGGTGCCACGGATAATCGACGAGCGCTCGCCATAACCCATGGCCACACGCACATTTATTTGGTTAATGAATACTTTCAGGCTGTCGTTAAACTGCGCAAGAGTCGTGTCGTTGGTGGACTGAGTGTGCTCGGGTTCGGCCGCACGTTCTGCCGCAAGTTCAGGCGTAAGTTCGGAATGGGTTTGCCCATGCGCAAACGCCAGCGGCGCAAGTAGCGCACTGGCGAAAATCATGCTGAACACGGTCGTTCTTGTCGCAGTAGTTCTGGTTTTGACGGCCAAAGTTTGTTCCTTTCCCAAACCGACTCTAACTTGTTTTAACTCTAACAAAAGTCGGCTTGGGCTGCGCTAACAAGTTGGCAAAAATGACAATTTGTTACAATTTTACGGCGCTTGAATTGCAACGCCGATCACGCCATTGGTAACTTGGCAACGGCCGGCTGTGCGCTCAATTTCGCTGTCTTCACTGGCGAGCATTTGCAGCACGAATGTTTCCTGCAACAAGCGTAATTGCTGACTGCCACGACACACACTGTCGAGGTTGTCATACACGCCGGTGTCACCTAAAAAGCGGGTGGTAATACTTTCGAGGCGCTGTGGTTGCTGTGCGGCTAACACTGCGGTATGTAAGCGCCCACTTTCAATGCGACCCATGCTACCTGAGCGTAAGTAATGGAATGTCGCAGCAAGCATGCTGTCATTGCCTTGCGCCCCTTCAAGGAACAAGGCGCCGTCTTGGCCAATTAATTCAAACGCGCCACTGGCCGAATTCATCAGCATAGCGGTATCACGGTCGAGGCCAATCGCTAATGGTGCGTTGGTGCTTGCGGCTAAGCGCAGCAGGCGACCTTGGCGGCCACGGTGTGACACATCTGTGTCGACAATAAGGTTGCGCAGCATGCCAAAACCACCAAGCGGCTCATAGGTCAGGCTGTTCGGGTTTAAACCGCGCGGGCAGGTGTTGTCGAGGTCGCAACCTGGCATCGGTGCAGTTGCCGCAAAGGCGCCGTTGCGAATGGCGTCACGGCTATGGCCATTGGTGAGCATATTCGTCGCTACCATGGCTTGTGCACCTGCACCAGCGCCACCGACAGCAAGCTTGCCTTCACTAAAGCGTGTCTGCAGCAGCGCTAACTCGGCGCTGCCTTGTAGGGCACGGAACAAACGTTGTGCGCTACCACCCGTGAAAAACACTGCGCTAGCTTGTTGAATCAGCTGCTCGGCCTGGGCCACGTTACTACAATAAGCAAGTTGCTCGGCATGCCGACTCGGATGCACCCGATCACGGTCGTAGTTCCCGCTGAGCTGGCGACGGTAGCTCTCTAATGCCCGGCATTCATTGGCTTCACGAGCAGCACGGACGGCGACGTCAGCCGGCAGCCACACCGCATCGGCTCCCGCTTGTTTAAATGCGGCAACGTGCGAGTCGACGCTGCGGAATGTATCGCGCTCACCAGCGGTCACTACCAGAATTAACGGTTTACCTTCGCGCCCATTCCGTTGCTGTTGGTCTTCCGCCATAGCCACAAAACGAGTGACGAACTCGGCGCTGTAATCCGCATTGGCTGCCAAATTGACGTGTTCGTCGAGGCCTTCTAAACGCGGCATTTCCAAGTTATCGAGCACGCGATCATATTCGGCTTCCGACAAGCGCATTAATAAATCAAGGTAGGCGCGCGAGCGAAAACGTTCGACGAGGCGATACTCAGGCACCACGCCACGAGCAAAGAAGTCGACCATTTCTTCGAGCACTACACTCAATTCTTCGCGTACTTCATCGCGTTCACGCGGCCACACCGCGCGGCGCAATGCTTCGCGGCGGCGCACATCGGTTAATTGAAACAACCGTGCGGTACGCATTTCATTGGCATTTATCCAGTCGGTGCTGCTGCAGTAGTCGGAATTCATACTGGAACACAGGCGCAATTCGCTGCCGGTGAGCATCACGTTCCATTGCGGGTCAGTGCTGCTTTGCGCATGGGCGGGTGTCACACTTTGCACGAGCGCTAGCACCACGAGGACACTCGCAGACAGGGCGAAGGCGCTGGAAAGCGTAACTTTCCAGAGGCGGGACCAAAAACTACTCATGATTCGGTTACCTGTGTTGTAAATTCATCAATTCGGCCAATGCTTTCGGGCGATAGAAATAATACCCTTGCATGGCGTGACACTGTTTTTCGCGACAGAAGGCTAATTGTGCCTCTGTTTCTACCCCTTCGACCACAACTTTCTTGTTGAGGTTCAGTGCCAATGAAATTGCTGCGTCAGCAACTTTAAAGGCATCGGTACCTGGGGTGAGGTCGCTAATAAACGCGCGATCGATCTTAATTACATCAACAGGCAGCTTATAAAGCAAACTTAAACTTGAATAACCGGTACCAAAATCGTCAATTGCGACTTGGATACCTAAGGCGCGGAGTGCCTCAAGCGTGTCTTTGGCGCTGGTCTTGTCGTCAAGGAAAAGACTTTCGGTGACTTCAATCTGTAACACCACATTCGACTCTTGGGCTTGGGCATGCACTTCTTTTAACAGATCCATGACAATGCCACGGGTGAAGCACAAGGGTGAAATATTCACCGACACGTAGGTTTTTTCTTCTTGGCCAATTTGCGCAAGTTTCGGAATGTCATCGCTTACCCGCGCCAAAATTTGTTCAGTTAGCTCGACAATTTGACCGGTTTGTTCAGCAATTGGAATAAACACGCCCGGTGGAATAAAACTGCCGTCCTCTTGTGGCCAACGCGCCAGCGCTTCAAAACCGGAAATCACATTCGACTGTGTGCCGACAATCGGTTGGTAATGCACGCTAAATTCTTGGCTATTCATTCCCTGCTGAATTCGCGTACGCATACTCAGGCGCTCGTTGTAACTCAATAGCATGTCTTTGCGGAACCACGTGACATTATTACCACCCGAGCTTTTCGCCTCGGTCATGGCAATATCTGCTCGTTGAATCAGCTCATCGGCGCTGTCGTCAAAGCGCATGGCTTGGGCAATACCGATACTGGCGGGCGCAATCACTTCGACACCATCGAGCATATAAGGCTTGCGTAGTTGCTGTTGCAAAGTACTGCTAAGTTTCGTCACCACGGCTTTATTGGCGTTGGGCACCATCACCACAAACTCGTCGCTACTGAAGCGCGACACAATACTGTTTTTCGGCAGCTCAGCTTTTATGCGCTGACCGGTTTCGAGCAATATTTGGTTACCCGCCTTCAGGCCTAAGGTGTCGTTAATCGCTTTAAAGCCATCGAGATCTATAAACAGGACAAAGTTAGCCGTGACGTCCCGCGCCACGCTGTATTGCAAAGCAAGTTCTTGTTCAAACACGTCGCGGCGAATTAGGTTGGTCACACCGTCATAGGTGGCTAGTTGTTTGAGCTTTATTTCTTCTTGGCGGAGGCGGTTGTTGGCGTCGATGATAATCACCAATAGGAAGGAAACAATGCCACCAATGAGAAAGACCAGTTTGTTCACTCGTGCGCTGCGCCACAGCTCATCCGTATCACGCAACGTAACGTAAAACGTCAGGGGTGCGTCGATAATCTCGAAGGCGTGACGAATCGAGAACGGGTGCTCTGCATGGAAGCTATCGCGGGTATATAAAGCAAATTCGGGGGTGTTCGCCGGTAAAATAAAGTTTTGAGCGATTTCAATATGCACTTCAAACGAGCGCAAAAACTCAATTGGGGTGTAGTCGAGCAGCTTCTGTAGGTCGACTGCCATAGTCGCTTGCGGTGCGCCGTTTTGTGAACGAATGGGAACAGTAAAGAATAAAATGGGACGCTCTGCATACACCGAAGAAGCAGTTACCGTATACGCCTCTTGACCCAGCATACGTTGCAGCCAAGGCGTGGGTGGCACTGCTAGCGTATACAAGTCGGTTCCCATTACGTTGCCATTCGCTTCGACGAAATAGCTAAATTCGCCGTCTGGGTTGTGTACGCTAATCCCTAAAGCCGCAGGGAAATCACGCAATAACAATTGTGCGTCGTGCCTAAATGCATCAGCATTTTCGGCGTACATGAGGTTGGAAACACGCTTCAAGGCATCACGTAATTCCAATAGTTGGTTGTTAATTTGGCCAGCAATTTGCTCTTGCAGAATTTGGCCGCGCTCGTTCACATCGCGTACGGCTGCAGCCGAAAGCGAAAACCACACCAGTATCGTCACTAAGCTGACGACAACAGAAGGTGTCAGTAATTTGTAGTCGAAATGCAGCGATTCCCGATACCAATGCGAACGAATCAACATCATGATGCCGGTGAGCAATAACATGAGCGCAACAGCAATGAATATGACCGAGCCCGGCGCGTATAAGTTAGCGGTATTCGGTATCCAACTATAAACCAGAATCGCGCCCGTTAAGGCTAACGATAACCAACCGGTAAAGCGCCACAATGCGCGCACTAGCGGCCGCTTTAAACTAAGCGCTAGAGACAAGCCTAAAAGAAATAAGTGGATAGCTACGAGGACGACGATCCAACCGAAAAAGTCGCCGATGCCAAAATATTCACTGGTGATGTTGCTATAAAACGACAGTGAGGCGAGCAGCATGAAGGCAACACCGAACAACAATAAGAGCAGATTGTAGCCGCGGCCAGCGATAATAAAAGCAACCGCTGTGAAGAAAATTGCGAGCGGTGTACGGAGCGGAATAATGTCGATTAAGGTCTGGTCAGTGACCACAAAGTGGAAAAAGCAGCCGATAATACCGAGTAAGGCCGCCGAAATCGCGGAAAGGTAGTAAGCAGCGCTAGCAGCGGTTCGGGAGTTATAGGTCACGGAAACTTCGATTCCTTTTTCATTACTCTGCGACAATATGTGTCGCTTCTTATCTATTCAACCTGAATTTATCGGGTGAAACAACCATTCGATTACAAAATTTTAACCAGATTAAACATTTTTTAAATTCCGGCTTTCTTTAGTATCAGCACAGTTACTCTAAAAGTATCGGCAACTTCACTGGCTTCTTTACCTCTTTTTCGAACTAAAAGAGGTATAATGCCGATGTTTTTATCAGGTCTCTTATCAGCGGAGAAAAGATGTTTCACATTGTTCTGCACACGCCCGTTATGCCGGCAAATACCGGCAAACGTGCAACCCGTATTATTTAGAATGGTTTTGTTAGCCCCCAATTTGAAAACAGGGTGTTCTGTCAAACCGACCA